>Ga0247822_10000794_pt1 | contig 18004 bp, 16 predicted proteins | sample 13C_Cellulose_Da_FD_192423 | JGI IMG/M metagenome (GOLD analysis project Ga0247822, IMG submission 192423) | Soil microbial communities from agricultural site in Penn Yan, New York, United States - 13C_Cellulose_Day30 | ecosystem: Environmental > Terrestrial > Soil > Agricultural land | place...
GTTCCCAGAAGAGGTAGAGGGCGATCAGGCTGTCGGCGAGCACCAGACCTTGCATCGCGCCCATGAAGGCGAGGAGGAAGGCGAGGAAGCGATCCTGCCGATGGCCCTTCAGGTAGGCGCCCGAATAGAGCAGGATGAACGTGCCGATGCCGGCGATGGTCAGCGCGAAGGTAAGGCTCAGCCCGTCGACGAGGAAGCTCAGGCTGATGCCCCATGAGGGCGCCCACGCCCAGGCGACCGGCAGGGCCGCCCCGACCGAGACCGGCCCAACCAGCGTCCACAGCGCCACGAAGCCCGCCGCCGGCACCAGCGCCACGATCCATCCCGTGAAGGCGCCAGCCAGCCGGTGAACGAGCGGCACCAGGGCCGCAGCCACGAAGGGCAGCAGAACGCTGATCAGTACGGCGATGTCCGGCCTTGCCTCCACTGCCTCCAAACCTCTTTGCGGATTCGATTTTGCGACAGCTTAGCCAGTCGGGCCGCCCCGGCAAGGCAAACCGGCCCGTAGCGACGCTGCACCACAGCTTTGTGAGACGGCGGCATTTGCGGATCGGCGCGCCGATCGCCATATCATGCGGCGAACGGAGATTCCCCCATGAGCGAGACTTTCAAGGTTCAGAAGACCGACGACGAGTGGCGGGCGCAGCTCAGCCCCGACCTCTACCGCATCGCCCGTGAGCATGGCACCGAGCGGGCGTGGTCGCACCTCTACAACACGGAGAAGCGCGACGGCATGTACTACTGCGCCGCCTGCGGCGTCCCGCTCTTTTCGTCGGACACCAAGTACGAGTCGGGCTCGGGCTGGCCGAGCTTCTTCAAGCCGCTCGAGGGCGCCATCGGCGAGACCATCGACCGCTCCCACGGCATGGTCCGGGTCGAGGCCCACTGCGCCAACTGCGGCGCTCACCTCGGCCACGTCTTCCCCGATGGGCCCAACCCCACCGGCCAGCGCTACTGCATGAACGGCACCAGCCTCAAGTTCGAGCCCGAGGCCTAGCCATCTTGCCGGCGCCCGCTCACAGGCTGAGCGAACTGCTCCAGCTCGTGCGACGAGAGTCGCGCGAGCTTTTCTCATTCAGTGCCAGCGACCGGCCCTGGGAGATGCCTCTGGCAGCGGCGATCTCGGCAGGGGTGCCCGTTCTTGTCGCGACAGGCTTCGGCCGCATGGCCGATGGTGTCGTCGCTTCGCTCGCTGGCATGGCATTCCTCTACCTGCCTTCGACGCCAATGCCACACCGCATGGCCGTGTTGATGGCCTGCTGCTTCGGCATGATCGGCTGCTACACTGCCGGACTGCTGGGGCACCTTGTCCCCCTCGCAGAGGTCCCCCTGATCACCAGTGCGGCGATCCTCGTCACGATGATCTGCCGGTACTTCCGCGTTGGTGTCCCAGGTAGCCTGTTCTTCATCATGCCGATGGCCATCGGCACGTTCGCACCGGGCACGCTCGCCGAACTGCCCTACAGGATCGGCCTGTTTGCCATGGGCTGCATGTTCGCCTGGGCGGTTGGGCTGATCTACAGCGTGTACATCCTGAAACGGCGCCCTGCCGATCCTCTCGTCGCCACGCCCCCGGCCGAGTTCGAGTTCGTGTATCTGGAGCCGGTGATCATTGGCCTGAGCGTGGGCCTGTCACTGGCCATCGCCCTACTCCTGCAGCTTGATAAGCCCTACTGGGTGCCCGTCAGTTGTCTCGTCGTCGTCCAGGGCGTCACACTGCGCGCCGCCTGGAACAAGCAGGTCCAGCGCATCGTCGGCACCAGTGTGGGCCTCATCCTCGCCGGAGCGCTTCTGTCCCTGACCACGGACCCGTGGGTTGTCGCAATTGCAATTCTCGTCCTGACCTTTGTGATCGAGACCGCCGTCGTACGGCACTATGCGCTCGCCGCAGTCTTCATCACGCCCCTGACGATTCTCCTCGCCGAAGCACCCGACCTGCAGCATGGGAATGTCGGTGCGCTGATGCAGGCGCGGTTCCTCGATACCTTGCTCGGTGCAGCCATCGGGTTTGTCGCCGCCATCGCGCTCCACAACCCAGGTTTCCGCCGACGCACCGGCGACCTGCTGCGCCGCATCATTCCTGCCCGGATGTATGCGTCCGGCACCTAGCAAATCCCCGCCCTTCCCTGCGTTCCAGCCAACCGTTAGAACCCTGCCCCATGACCAACACCGCTCCCAAGCCTCCCGTCGCCGAACGCCGCCAACATGCCGTCACCAATCACGGCATCACGCGGCAAGATCCGTATCACTGGCTCAGGGCCGACAACTGGCAGCAGGTCATGCAGGAGCCCGAGACGCTCCCGGCCGACATCCGAGGCTATATCGAGGCAGAGAATGCCTACTTCGCCGAGGCTTTCGAAACGCCGCACGAGGCGCTCACCGAGACCATCTACCGCGAGATCCGCGGCCGCATCAAAGAGGACGAGTCCGGCATTCCGTCCGCCGATGGCGCCTGGGCCTACAACTCGCGCATGGAGGAAGGACGGCAGTACCCCATCCTCGTGCGCACGCCGCGCGACGGCGGCGAGGAGCAGATCCTGCTCGACTGCAACGCGGAGGCCGGCGACGACTATTTCGGCTTCGGTGGCGGCGACCACGACCCGTCGCATCGCTGGCTGGCCTGGAGCGCGGACCGCCAGGGCAGCGAGTACTACACGCTGCACATCCGTGACATGGAGACGGGCAAGGATACGGGCGAGGTTCTCGAAGACATCGCCGGCGGTGGCGTCTGGTCCGCCGATTCCAAGGCCATCTATTATTCCGAGTACGACGACAATCACCGTCCCTTCCGCGTCCGCCGCCACATCGTCGGGACACCGCAGTCGGAGGACGAGATCGTCTACGAGGAGAAGGATCCGGGCTTCTTCGTCGGCGTCGACGAGACGCTCAACCGCAAGTACATCGTCATCGACGCACACGACCACCAGACGTCCGAGTTCTGGCTGATCGATGCCGTCAATGGCAGTGCCCCGCGCCTCGTGGCGCCCCGCGTCACCGACCGCGAGTACGATCTCGAGGAGCGCGACGGCGTCTTCTACATCCTCACCAATGCCGAGGGCGCCGAGGACTTCAAGATCGTCACCGCCCCCGCCGCGGATCCGGCCGCCGAGAACTGGGTCGACCTCGTGCCGCATCGGCCGGGCGTCCTGGTCCTCGATATCATCCTGCTTCAGCACCACCTCGTGCGCCTCGAGCGCTTCGAGGGCCTGCCGCGCATCGTCGTGCGCAACCTCGACGATGGCGAAGAGTGGACGGTGAAGTTCGACGAGGAGGCCTATGCCCTCGGCATGTCGGCCGGCTACGAGTTCGACACCCGGACCATCCGCTTCACCTATTCGTCGCCGACGACCCCGTCGCGGACCTACGACCTCGACCTCGTGACGCGCGAGCGCACCCTGCTCAAAGAGCAGGAGGTCCCGTCCGGTCACAACCCGGCCGACTACGAGACAAAGCGCATCTTCGCCACGGCCAGGGACGGCGAGCGCGTGCCGGTGACGCTGCTCTACCGCAAGGGCCTCAAGCTCGACGGCTCCGCCCCTGCCCTGCTCTACGGCTACGGCGCCTACGGCATGGCCCTGCCCGCCGGTTTCTCGGTGTCCAAGCTCAGCCTCGTCGACCGTGGCTTCGTCCACGCCACGGCACACATCCGCGGCGGCATGGACAAGGGCTACGCCTGGTACAAGAACGGCCGCCGCGAGCACAAGGTGAACTCCTTCACCGATTTCATCGCGGCCGCCGAGACGCTGATCGAGCTCGGCTACACAGCCAAGCGCCGCATCGTGGCCGAAGGTGGTTCGGCCGGCGGCCTGCTGATGGGCGCTGTCACCAACATGCGTCCGGACCTGTGGGCTGGCGTCATCGCCGAGGTCCCCTTCGTCGACGTGCTGAACACCATGCTCGACGCGACGCTGCCGCTCACGCCGCCCGAGTGGCCGGAATGGGGCAACCCCATCACCGATCGCACCGCCTATGACCGCATCGCCGGCTATGCGCCGTACGAGCAGGTCGCGGCCATCGAGTATCCGCCCATCTTCGCGCTGGCCGGCCTCACCGATCCGCGTGTTACCTACTGGGAGCCGGCCAAGTGGGTCGCCAAGCTCCGCGCTACCAAGCTCGGCAGCGCTCCCCTCTATCTAAAGACGCACATGGGCGCGGGCCATGGCGGAGCATCCGGCCGCTTTGACCAGCTCAAGGAAACCGCGCTCGGCTATGCCTTTGCCCTTTCCTGCGTGGGATTGGCATAAATGGTCGGAAAGCAGGAATTGTTGAGCAAAGGCAAAGGGCCTATATCGGTGCCAGCCCAGCGGCCACAGTCCTAACTACTTGTCCTACAAGGAGGCTTCCAGAATGGCTTACGAACTCCCACCCCTTCCCTACGCCTACGATGCCCTCGGGCCGTACATGAGCGCCGAGACGCTCGAGTTCCACCACGACAAGCACCACCAGGCCTATGTCACCAACGGCAACAAACTCGCCGAAGGCAAGGGTCTCGAAGTGCTCGAGCTGGAGGACGCGGTGAAGGAGGTGTTCGGCAAGGATCCGGCGCTCTTCAACAACCTGGGCCAGCACTACAACCACGTGCATTTCTGGAACTGGATGAAGCCAAATGGCGGCGGCGGTGCCTCCAAGGTCCCGGCAGCGCTGATCAAGGCGATCGATTCCGACCTCGGCGGCTTCGACAAGTTCCGCGCCGATTTCATCAATGCCGGCACCACCCAGTTCGGTTCGGGCTGGGCGTGGCTGAGCCTCAAGGACGGCAAGCTCCAGGTGACCAAGACCGCCAATGGCGAGTCGCCGCTGGTCCATGGCAATGCCAAGCCGCTGCTCGGCGTCGACGTGTGGGAGCACTCCTACTACATCGACTACCGCAACGCGCGCCCGAAGTACCTCGAGGCCTGGTTCGACAACCTGGTCAACTGGGAACACGTCGAGTTCCTGTTCGACGAAGCGCGCTGAGCGCAGTTCGCAAAACGAGACATCAAGGCCCGCTCCGGCGGGCCTTTTTCTTTGTGTGCCGCTTCCCCGGCGCAGCGCGCGATGGTAACAATTGGTTAACCATAACGCGCAGAAGCGCGGGAGAGAGCCCGTGGCCGAACCGTCTCGCACGATTGCCGTCCTCGTCGCCAACCCGGCGCTGAGCTCGATCCTCAGCATGGTGCTGGCCTCGGTGCCGAGCTACCGCGTGCGCCCATTCGACTCCGAGCTCGCGCTCGTCACCTACATGCGGCTCGCACCGGTCGATATCGTCGTCACCGATTTCGACAGCGCTTCTGCCCGCGCCGACCTCGTGACACGCGACCTGCGCGCCGACAGCGCCATTCCCTTCCGCGAATACCAGGTGATTGCGCTCGCCAGCGAGGTCTCGCCCGAGACCAAGAACCTCTGCATCGCGTCCGGCATCGACGAAGTGATCGTCAAGCCGATGTCGCCGCGCTACCTCGTCGAGCGTGTCCGCTCCCGCCTCGCCCGCCGCGGCCCGACCGTGCGCGGCGACCGCGACGAAGGTCGCCCGCGCCCCGACTTCTCGCAGTACGGAAACGTCATCCCGCTCTGGACGCGCGAACGGCCCTTACCGACGACGCACTGAGCCGAGCGGCTAGCTCGCGACGTTCAGCGCCCAGGCGACCTTGTTCCACAGGTCGTCCACGCTGTCGGTGAACACCACGATCCGGTCCGAGTGGTCGACAGAGTGGCTCAGCACATCCGTCACCATGCCACGCATCGCCTCGAAGGCGCGGTGGTGGTTCAGCAGCACGACCGGCTTGCCGCTCGCCCCTGCCCCGGTTCGCACCCAGGTACGATAGAGCGCTGCCGCCGAAGCCAGCGATCCGGGCAAGCCTACGAAAGCCTGCGCCAGTTCGCCCACCCGGCGCACCCGTTCCTCGGGATCGTCGATGCGCTCGACCGGCACCTCGCTCAGCGCCGCAGGAGCCTGAAAGCCGGCATCGGCGACGATCAGCACCTCGCCGCCCGCCGCACGCGCGCTGGTGATCAGCGGGATGGCGTCGAGCGTCTCGTCCGCGAGGCAGATGATCCGGACCCCATGGCGCGCGAGGATGGTGCCTGCCTGCGCCATGATCGGGCCGCGCTCGGCGTCGCCCGGGCCCTTGTCCGACGCGAAGACTGCCAGTGCCGGGATGGCCGTTGCCACGCTACCGGCCACGGGTGAGGCCGCCAAGGATGCCCCGCACCAGCGCCCGACCGAGGCCGGAGGCCATGCTGCGGCTGAACGAGGTGACAGCGGCTTCTACCGGGTCCTGCCGGGTCGAGCGGCGCGGTTGGGCGGCGCGTTCGGCCTTGGCGCGCGCGGCAGCCTCCTTGGCCTCGAGGTCGGCCTGCTTCTGTGCGGCCTCCGCCGCCTGGCGTTCCGCCGCCTTCTTGGTCAGCACTTCGAAGGCGGAATCGCGATCGACCATCGTGTCGTAGACGCCGGCGACCGGCGAATTGGCCATGAGGCTGCGGCGCTCTTCGGGAAGGATGGGGCCCACTTGTCCCGAGGGCGGCCGGATCAGCGTCCGCCCCACGATGGAGGGCACGCCCTTTTCCTCGAGCACCGAGACCAGCGCCTCGCCGATTCCCAGCTGGGTGATGACTTCCTCGGTCGAGAAGTCGGGGTTGGGCCGGAAGGACTCCGCCGCCATCCGCACCGCCTTCTGTTCCTTGGGCGTATAGGCCCTGAGGGCATGCTGCACGCGGTTGGAGAGCTGGGCCAGCACGCTGTCGGGAATATCGGCCGGGTTCTGGGTGACGAAGTAGACGCCCACGCCCTTGGAGCGCACGAGCTTGACCACCTGCTCGACCTTGTCGATCAGCGCCTTGGGCGCATCGTCGAACAGCAGGTGCGCCTCGTCGAAGAAGAAGACGAGCTTGGGCCGGTCCGGATCGCCCACCTCGGGCAGCACCTCGAACAGCTCGGACAGCAGCCAGAGCAGGAACGTCGCGTAGAGCCGCGGCGCGCGCATCAACTCGTCGGCGGCCAGCACCGAGACGTAGCCCTTGCCGTCGACGGTCGTCCGCATCAGGTCGCGGATATCGAGGGCCCGCTCGCCGAAGAACTGGTCGCCGCCCTGCTGCTCGAGCACCAGCAGCGAACGCTGCACCGCGCCCACCGTCGCCGAGGCGACGTTGCCGTACTGCACCGAGATATCCTTGGCGTTGTTGGCGATCTCCACCAGCAGCGCGCGCAGGTCCTTCAGGTCCAGCAACAGCAGGCCGTTGTCGTCGGCGAACTTGAAGGCGATGTTGAGCACGCCTTCCTGGGTGTCGTTGAGGTCGAGGATACGGCTCAGGAGCAGCGGCCCCATCTCCGAGATGGTGGTCCGCACGGGGTGGCCCTGCCGCCCGAACAGATCCCAGAAAATGGTGGGGAACTTGTCCGCCCGGTAGTCGGTGAAGCCGATCTCGTCGGCACGCTTGACCTGCCAGTCGAGCATCTTGCCCATGGCGGCGATGCCAGACAGGTCGCCCTTGATGTCGGCTGCGAACACCGGCACGCCCGCCGCCGAGAAGCCTTCCGCCAGCGTCTGAAGCGTCACCGTCTTGCCCGTGCCCGTCGCGCCGGTGACCAGCCCGTGGCGGTTGCCGAACTTGAGCGCCAGGTACTCCGGGCGGGTGCTGTTGCCGAGATAGATCTTGTCGGGAAGGAGCATGACACCTCACGAGGATTCGGTACGCCGGATGCGATCTCTATAGCTTCCACGCGAGGGGGTGCCAAATGAAAGCAGGTTGTGGACGTCCGGCGATGGTGCCGCAGTCGCCATTTCCCATTGGGCACCATTTCTCTACACTCGCGGTGCCATGCGTCATCCGAGCCGCCGACACATCCTTGCGACCCTTGCCGCGCTGCCGCTGGCCGGAGCCGCGCTCGCCCAGTCGCTGGACCCCGCGAGCCTCAACCTCTCCACGAACAGCCTCGAAGACCAGAGCGGGCCGCTGCAGGAAGCACTGCTGCGCGCCGCCGGTGAAGGCCGCAGGCTGTTCCTGCCTCCGGGCACGTACTACGTGCAGAACCTGCAGGTGCCGGGGAACATCGCTGTTGAGGGGATTGCCGGCAGCACCATCCTCGCCGCCGTCGGCGACGCGCCGATTCTTCGAATCGCGGGAAGCGCCCGCGTCGACGTCAGCGGCCTCACCTTCACGCGAGGCAATGGCGGCCCTTCCGGCGCGGACCGGGGCCTCGTCGAGGTCGAGGCGAGCGACCATGTCGCGATCACGAACTGCACCTTCGTGGGCGGCGCGGCCAACGGTCTCGTCGTGCGCGACGCAGCAGCCGATATCGAGGACTGCGACTTCACCGGTCACGCACTCGCAGCGATCCTCTCGATCGACAGCCGTGGCCTGAACATCGGGTTCAACAGCGTCACCAAGTGCGGCAATGGCGGCATCCTGATCTGGGGCAGCCAGAACCGGCACGATGGAACGATCGTCTCGAGCAACACGATCACCGGCATCGGCACCTCCAACGGTGGCAACGGGCAGAATGGCAACGGCATCAACGTCTTCCGCTGCAACGACGTGATCGTCGCCAACAACCAGATCGCCGATTGCGCCTTCACGGCCGTTCGCCTCAACTCGACCAACAATGTCGCCGTCACCGGCAACGTCTGCCGCAATTCGGGAGAGGTGGCAATCTTCTCCGAGTTCGCCTTCACGGGCTCGGTCATCGCCAACAACGTCATCGACGGCGCGGCCGCCGGCATCTCGATTACCAATCTCGACAGCAAGGGCCGCCTCGCGGTCTGCTCGGGCAACGTCGTTCGGAACATCTTCGAGCGTTCCAAGGTCAACCCCGACACACGCCCGTTTGGCATCTATGTCGAGGCCGACACGAGCGTCTCCGGAAATACGGTCGACAATGTCCCCGGCTTCGGCATCCTCGCCGGCAACGGTCCGTTCCTGCAGAACGTCGCCATCGCCGATAACGTGCTCACCAGCACGCGCATCGGCATCGGCGTTAGCGTCGTCGACAACCCACCAGTCGGCAACGTCACCATTACGGGCAACGTCATCGCCAAGCCCTCCGAGCATGCCATCGCCGGCATGGCCTGGGACCGCGTGCTCAGCGACGACCTCATCCGCGACGCCGCGCGCTACCCGAACGTAACCCTGGCGGCCAACAGCGTCAGCTGATCACTGGCTTCCGGCCGCCACAAACCTTATGTTTGGGCGCAACAGGGGACTGTCGTGGCAAACCGAACATTTCACGTCAAAGCGGTGTGGGACGCCGAACGACCATGGCTGAGCTCGAGGCCGTCGTCATGGACGTTGCGCCCGAGTTGATCGTTGCCAACCACATGTCAGCCTCGGATCTCGCCAATCGCCCCCTGCGCGATTTGGTTCCCGCCATTGTCTTCGAGAAGCCTCTGGCGAAAGCCAGCTAAGTGGTCGTTGGCTACTACACGACCGTGACCAAGGAACTGCGCCGCCTGGGATTTCGCAGCGCCACACAGCCAACGGCATCCTCAAGGACGCCGGCAGCGCTATGCACCTGTAATCGCTTCTGACCCCTACCCCTCCAGACCCAGCGGATCCTCGTCCAACGGCCACATCGGCCGCGGCAGGCGCTTGAACGGCAATTGCGACCAGTCAGGATTGCTGGTTCCGGGTGTTGCGACGAACAATTGCTTGCGCGTGTTCGTAACGAACAGGTCCTTGTGCTTGTAGAGATTCTTGATCGAGACCACCTGCTTGTCGTCGAAGCTGATGCCGTGATGCGTCAAGAGGCTGAGCGAGAAGAGGTTCGTTCTCAGCGTGGTCAGCAGCACCTCGATGCCCTCGACGCGCACCACCGCAACATCGCCGATATCGATGCGCTCGCCCGGCAGGTGGTCCTGATAGGCATTGCGTTTGAGGAACAGCACCTCTGCCTCGGCATCGAGCGGCGGCCCCGAGTAGGGCTCGAACTTGCCGCCGATTCTCAGCTGCAGCTTCGCGCCGACACCGACCTGGAAGCAAATCCCGACAGCCATCGGATCCCAGAGCGGCGCCACGGCGGCGTTCCGAATCCCTGCGTCGATGAAGGCCTTCAGCACATGGGTCGTGTCGCCGGGCGCGCCGCTGCCGATCTGGTCGGCGGTGTCGGCGATGAGCAGCGGTCTGTCGCCCTTGATCTTGGCCTCCGCCATCGCCTCGGCGAAGGGGGTGAAGGGAAGCGTCGCCTCGCGTCGGATGCCGTAGAACCACTTGCCGTACTTCTCGGCGGCCGCGTCGGCTATCGCCTGGTCGCCGTCGGCAACGGCGAGCATCTTCGCCCCGGCCAGCGGCACGTCCGCCCATGGGAAGCCGTGGTTCAGCGACAACGAGAGGATGCCGTCCTTGCCCTCGGCCTCGATGATGGCGGACGAGAACTCGATCATGGGCCCCTCCATCGTGGTGGGGAACAGGCCCATCGTCCGGCAGTCGAACAGCGCCATCTTCGGGTCGATCTCGCCGGCCAGCAGGCGCCGCATCAGATCGAACAGGTCTTCGGCGCGCTCGGCGTGGTCGATATGCGGATAGGTCTTGTAGATCACGATGAGGTCGGAGGCATCGACCAGCGTGTCGTCGACATGGCCATGCAGGTCGAGCTCGACGCCGATCCTGGTCCGATCCCCCACCTGGGCCCGGATCCGGCTCACGAGGTCGCCCTCGCAGTCGTCATAGCCGTACGCCACCATCGCGCCGTGGAGATAGAGCAGGACCGCATCCACCTCGCCCGCCGCCGCCAGGTCGGCGAGGATGCGATCGCGCATCGCCTCGTAGTCCTCTTTGACCGTCGGACCGGCAGGGGTGGCAAAGGCGAAAAGGCTCTGCACCACGTCCCATCCCAGTTCCTGGCCGCGCTTCAGCCAGATCTGGGCGGGTGCCGACCAGGGTGACGGCGGCAGTGTCTCGATCTGCCCCTCGTTCCACATGCAGGACTTGAAGTCGTCGATCCCCGTCGGGAACGAAGCGAAGGTGTTCGTCTCGGTCCCGAGCGTAGCGATGAACAGGCGCATGTGTGGCTCCCCAGCGTGATCGGGGGAGCCTAGGAACTCGGTGCCGGGAGGGTCAACGCCCCACCGTTCCGTCTCAAGGAACTACAGCGCTCCGGCGAGGCGCATCTCGCCGACCTCGAAGCCGCGGACATTCTTGATGGTCTGGCGGGCAAACCTGTCGAGTACAGCGCGCTGGGCGTCGTCCGGCTCGGCGTAGCGCAGGAGCAGGTTGGCAACGAGGGTCTGGCTCGCCAGCATGTTGCCGTCGTCGATCTTGAGGGCATAGCCCCAGCCGCGATCGCGAATGGCGCCGCACTGCACGCCTTCGGCCCCACCCTTCTGCATGACGCGGCCACCGAAGGCCTCCATCACCAGTGTATCGAGGTGCCCGGTCCCGGCGACCAGCAATGGATGAGACGTGGCAGCATCGAAGACCCGCTGCGCCGCGGCTGCGATATCCTCCGGCAACCCGTTTTCCGTCGACATGCGGGCAAAGCCGCGGGCGAAGGCGCTGAGCGGTGCTGCCCAGATCGGAATCGAGCAGCCGTCGGTGCCGCAGCGGTCCTCGCTGAGCGTTTCGCCGACCACGGTCTCGATGGCGCGCCGGACGGCAACCTGCACGGGGTGCTCGCGGCCGACATAGCCGTGGGTGTCCACCCCCAGCGCCCGCGCCACAGACAGCATGCCGGAGTGCTTGCCCGAGCAGTTGTTGTGCAACTGGCTCGGCTCGCGTCCCTCGCGCCGCAGCGCCTCGCGGGCGCGGGCGTTGGATGGCTGGTGCGCACCGCATTCAAGATCATCCGGCCCGAGCCCGACATGGGCGAGGAAGTTGGTCACGCCGAGCACATGCACATCCTCGCCGTGGTGCGAAGCGCAGGCCAGCGCCAGTTCCTCGTCGGAGATGGCGAAGCGTTCGATGGCGCCTGATGACACCATGGCCAGCGCCTGCATCGACTTGATGGCCGAGCGGGGAAACACCGGACGGGCAATGTCTCCCGCCGAGGCGATGATAGTGCCGTTGGCGTCGGCGATCACGAAGGCGGCGCGGTGCCGGTTCTCGACAAAGTTGCCGCGCGTCTGCTCGATGAGGATGGGGTTGGCGTCCACTGTCACTTCCGAAGCAAGAAAAAGGCCCGGAGGTTCCTAGGAACGTCCGGGCCATCAAGTCAATCTATTGGAGGTCAGTCAAAGGCACGTGTGCATGGGTAGTCGTCGGAGGTGGGCGCCGCGGGAGGAGCGGCGCGCCGGGAAATCAGATGTCCCAGTCGTAGGCGAACTTCAGGAACTTGGCGTTGACCCAGCCCTTGGTGTCCTGCTGCTCGACGAGGCACCAGTCGGAGCCGCCCTGCGGGGCGATGATGCAGCGCTCGACCCAGACAGAGGTCTTGGGTTCGAATGCGCCGACCTTCTTCGAGTAGGAGGCAGGCCACTTGCGGGCGTTCAGTACGTCCCACTTCTTGACGCCGACGATCTTGGCTGGGCTCTCGACATCGTAGCCGGCGGCGAGCGCAGGTTGCACGGCGAAGGCGGCGACGCTTGCGATGATCAGGCCCGCGAGGGTCGCGACCAGCAGCTTTTCCTGGGACTTGTTCATGGTGGCATCCTCTCGAGGGGCCGGAGTTCGATCTGTTGCTGAGAGAATGCATCGGCCCGATTGAACCCCTACTGAGCCCGCCATTCAGAACCCGTTCATCGCCGTGGCGAGGCGGTGGCAGAAATGGAAAAGGCGGGACCGGGGTCCCGCCTTTTCCAACCGATCGTTCAGCCGATCAGTCGCCGAAGCGATGCACGTAGAGGCTGATGGTGTCCTCACCCATCATCCGCACGGCAAACACGTCGCTGGCGAAATAGCCCTTGTCGCTCAGCACGTCGACGAGCACGTCGTTCTGGGCGATGGTGGTGCGCAGGTAGGCGGCATTGCCGTCCGAGCGCATCAGGTCGGCGGTGGGGCAGAACTCGGTGACCCACACGCGATAGTGGTTGTCGATCCCACGCACTTCGGCCGGGAACACGCGCTTCAGGTGCCCGAGCTGATCGCCACAGCGGTCGGGAGTGGAGCTGCTTTCCTGCCCGCACTGTGCGTGCGTACAGGTGGAATCCTGCGTCTGCGCGTTGACGGGAGCGGAAGCGAACGAAGTCAGCATGACGATGGCGAAAGTCGCGGCGAGCGTAAGCTTGGTCATCTCAGTCTCCTGATCTGTGCTTGCGGGCCCTGTACCCGCTTGATCCAAAGGGAGGCGATCGGCCTCCCGACGTTGACCGCAACCTGCGCCGCCCGCCTTGAACCGGTTGTGACGGGAGCGTTCAGCCTCGTGACAGGATGGCCCTTGGGCGTGCTAGGCTGAGGCAAATCACTGCGGAGGGAGTGGGAATGGCAAAGGTTCTGGTGACGGGCGGCAGCGGCAAGCTCGGCAAGGCGGTGCTCAAGGATCTCGTCGCCAACGGCTACTCTGTCCTCAACGTCGACCAGGTCCTGCCCAGGGATCCCATCTGCCCGACCGTCCGCGTGGACCTAACCGACTTCGGCCAGGTGGCGCAGGCGATCCTTGGCGGCATCGACGAGAAGAAGGGGCCGTTCGACGCCGTCGTCCACCTCGCCGCCATCCCGGCGCCCGGGCTGTTCGCCAACAGCCGGACGCTCGCCAACAATGTGCCCACCACCTACAACGTGTTCGAATCCTGCCGTCTCGCCGGCATCAAGAACGTCGTCTTCGCCTCGAGCGAAACCGTACTCGGTCTCCCCTTCGAAACGCCTCCACCCTACGTGCCGATCGACGAGGAGTACTTCCCGCGCCCGGAGACGGCCTACTCGCTCGGCAAGCTGCTCGACGAGACCATGGCGGCCCAGTTCTGCCGTTGGGACCCCGAACTCAAGATCGTGGGCCTGCGCTTCTCGAACGTCATGGATGTCGAGGACTACAAGGCCTTTCCGTCCTTCGACGCCGACCCCAAGCAGCGCAAGTGGAACCTCTGGGGCTATATCGATGCGCGCGACGGAGCGCAGGCCGTGCGCCGCGGCATCGAGGCCGAGTTCAAGGGCTTCGAGCCCTTCATCATCGCCAACCACGACACGGTGATGAGCCGCTCGAACATGTCTCTGATGGCCGAGGTGTTCCCCAAGGTGCCGCACAAGCGCGAACTCAGCCAGAACGGCACCCTGCTCTCCATCGACAAGGCCCGGCGGATGCTCGACTACAATCCGCAGCACAGCTGGCGAAACCACGTCTGATATCAACGCTTGGTGATTTGCCGCATTCCGGGCCAAGGTGAAGCGTTGCTAGCGTCAAACTACCCGGATCGCTGGAGCCGCTAGTGGTCGCCTATATCCTCCGACGCATCCTGCTGATGATCCCGACACTGTTCGGGATCATGGTCGTCTCTTTCGTCATCGTGCAGTTCGCGCCGGGCGGTCCGGTCGAGCAGATGATCGCGCAGATGAGCGGGCAGAACGTCGCCGCCACCGAGCGCGTGACCGGCAGCGAGGCGGGGGACTTCGCCGGCCAGCAGATGCCACGGGCCCAGGACTCCACGGAGGTATCGACCTACCGCGGCGCCCGCGGTCTCAGGCCAGAGATTATCGCGCGCATCGAAAAGCAGTTCGGCTTCGACAAGCCGCCGCTCGAACGTTTCGCCTCGATGATGTGGAACTACATCCGCTTCGATTTCGGCCAGAGCTACTTCCGCGACATCTCGGTCCTCGACCTCATCAAGGAGAAGCTGCCGGTCTCGATCACGCTCGGGCTGTGGATGACCCTGCTCGGCTACGGCGTCTCGATACCGCTCGGCATCGCCAAGGCGATCCGCGATGGGAGCCGGTTCGACGTGTGGACCTCGTCCATCGTGATCATCGGCTACGCCCTGCCGGGCTTCCTCGTTGCTGTGCTGCTGATCGTGCTCTTCGCCGGGGGCAGCTTCTGGGACATCTTCCCCTTGCGAGGGTTGGTGTCGGAGAACTGGGCCAGCCTGCCGTGGTACCAGCAGATCCTCGATTACCTCTGGCACATCACCCTGCCGATCATCGCCATGGCGATCGGCGGCTTCGCCACGGTGACCCTGCTCACCAAGAACTCCTTCCTCGAGGAAATCCGCAAGCAGTACGTCGTTACCGCCCGCGCCAAGGGTCTCAACGAGAGGCAGGTGCTCTACCGGCACGTCTTCCGCAATGCCATGCTGCTCATCATCGCCAGCTTCCCGGCGGCGTTCATCTCCGCCTTCTTCGGCGGTTCGCTGCTGATCGAGACGATCTTCTCACTCGACGGTCTAGGGCTGCTCGGCTTCCAGTCCGTCCTCAACCGCGACTACTCGGTGGTGTTCGCCACGCTCTACATATTCTCGCTTATGGGGCTGGTGATCGGCCTTGTGTCCGACCTCATGTACATGTGGGTCGATCCCCGCATCGACTTCGAGAACCGGGAGGTCTGATGCACGCCACGCTCGCGGGCATCCGCACCCCATTCGTGGCCTTCGCCCCGGCCGAGCATGTTCGGTCGGCGCCGCGCCTTTCTCCCATCAACCAGCGCCGGCTCAAGATCTTCAAGGCCAACAAGCGGGGCGTGTGGTCGCTGTGGATCTTCCTCGTGCTGTTCATCATCACGATGTTCGCCGAACTCATCGCCAACGATCGCCCGCTGGTCGCGAGTTACCGGGGCGAACTGCTGTTCCCGGTCGTCTTCAACTATCCCGAGAGCAAGTTCGGCGGCTTCCTCGCCGAAACGATCTATCGCGACCCCTTCATCGCCGACGAGATCAACGCCAACGGCTGGATGATCTGGCCGCCCATCCGCTACTCGTACGACACCGTCGATGAATCCCTTGCGGGCGCAGTGCCCTCCAAGCCGAGTTGGCTGCAGACGGTCGAGGAGCGCTGTGGCGGCTATCCGCTGGGTCCCGCCGACCCGTCCTGCACCATTGGCAACTTCCACTGGCTCGGCACCGACGACCAGGGCCGCGACGTGCTGGCGCGCCTGATCTACGGCTTCCGCATTTCGGTGCTGTTCGGCCTGATCCTCACGGTGCTGTCCTCTATCGTCGGGGTCGGCGCCGGCGCACTGCAGGGCTATCTGGGCGGCTGGGTCGATCTCACGGCGCAGCGCGTCATCGAGGTCTGGACCTCGATCCCCTCGCTCTATCTGCTGCTCATCATTTCGAGCGTCATAGCGCCCAGCTTCTGGGTGCTGCTTGGCATCCTCCTGCTTTTCTCGTGGACGGCGCTGGTCGGCATAGTGCGGGCCGAGTTCCTGCGTGCCCGCAACTTCGAGTATGTGGCGGCGGCGCGGGCCCTCGGCGTCTCCAACGGCCGCATCATGCTGGCCCACCTGCTGCCCAACGCCATGGTGGCGACGCTCACCTTCATGCCGTTCATCCTCGCCGGCTCCGTCACTACTCTGACCGCACTCGATTTCCTCGGCTTCGGTCTCCCGGTCGGGTCGCCCTCGCTGGGTGAGTTGCTGGCACAAGGCAAGGCGAACCTCTCGGCCTGGTGGCTTGGGCTCACGGGCTTCTTCACCGTTTCCATCATCCTCACACTCCTCGTCTTCATCGGCGAGGCGGTGCGCGACGCGTTCGATCCGCGCAAGACCTTCGCTGTGCGCGCATGAACGAGCCCCTGCTCCGCATCGATGACCTCCACGTCGACTTCGCCACCGAGCATGGCAAGTCTCACGCAGTCCGGGGCGTCTCGTTCGACATCCAGCCCGGGCAGACGGTGGCGCTGGTCGGCGAAAGCGGCTCCGGCAAGTCGGTCACGGCGCTCTCCGTGCTCCGGCTCCTCCCCTATCCCGCCGCCTCGCACCCCAAGGGCCGCATCCTCTACGGCGGCAAGGACCTGCTCAGCCTCGACGATCACGGCATCCGCACCGTGCGCGGCAACGACATCTCGATGATCTTCCAGGAGCCGATGAGCTCGCTGAACCCGCTCCACACCGTCGAGCGGCAGGTCAGCGAAGCACTCATCCTCCACCGCGGCATGCGTCGGTCCGCGGCCCGCGCCCGCACCATCGAGCTGCTCACTGAAGTCGGCATCCCCGACCCGATGTCGCGCCTCGGCGATTTCCCGCATCAGCTCTCGGGCGGTCAGCGCCAACGCGTGATGATCGCCATGGCGCTCGCGAACGAACCCAAGCTCCTCATCGCCGATGAGCCGACGACGGCGCTGGACGTCACGATCCAGGCGCAGATCCTCGAGTTGCTCATGTCGCTGCAGAAGAAGCGCGGCATGGCGATCCTCTTCATCACGCACGACCTCCAGATCGTTCGCCGCATGGCCGAGATCACGCATGTGATGACCGAGGGCAGGATCGTCGAGTCCGGGCCGACCGAAGCCATCTTCGCCAACCCGCAGCACACCTATACGCGTAAGCTCCTCGCCGCCGAGCCCAAGGGCCAGCCACCCGCCACCGATGCTTCGGCGCCGCCTATCGTCAGCGCCGAGAAGCTGCGCGTCTGGTTCCCGATCAAGCGTGGCCTGCTGCGCCGCACGGTCGGCCACATCAAGGCCGTGGACGATGTGGATGTGGCCATCCGCCGGGGCGAAACGCTCGGCGTCGTCGGCGAGTCCGGCTCCGGCAAGACCACGCTCGGGCGCGCCCTGCTCCGGCTGGTCTCTTCTGAAGGGCGCATTGTCTATCTGGGCCGCGACGTCGACAAGCTCTCCTGGCGTGCCATGCGCCCGCTGCGCAAGGACATGCAGATCGTCTTCCAGGATCCGTTCGGCTCACTGAGCCCGCGCATGGCCGTGGCCGATATCGTGGCCGAAGGCCTGGGCGTCCACTTTCCCCAGCTGTCGCCGGCCGAGCGCGATGCGCGGGTGGCCCGGGCCCTCACCGAGGTCGGACTCGATCCGGCCGACGGCAACCGCTATCCGCACGAATTCTCCGGCGGGCAGCGCCAGCGCATCGCCATCGCCCGCGCCATGGTGCTGGAGCCCAGCTTCGTCGTGCTGGACGAGCCCACCTCGGCCCTCGACATGAGCGTGCAGGCCCAGGTCGTCGACCTGCTGCGCGAGCTCCAGCGCCGGCACGGACTCACATACCTGTTCATCTCCCATGACC
>Ga0247822_10000795_pt1 | contig 18003 bp, 17 predicted proteins | sample 13C_Cellulose_Da_FD_192423 | JGI IMG/M metagenome (GOLD analysis project Ga0247822, IMG submission 192423) | Soil microbial communities from agricultural site in Penn Yan, New York, United States - 13C_Cellulose_Day30 | ecosystem: Environmental > Terrestrial > Soil > Agricultural land | place...
GCCTTCACCAGCTCGTAGACGATCTGCGGGTCGCCCCACTCGGCGCCGATGGTCACCTTGCCGTCGTTGGTGCCCACCCAGAGCCGCTTCTCGAGCGTGCCCACCATGGCGTCCATCTTCCACTCTTCTTGCATCGGCCCCGAGATCAGCTGCATCACCTTGTCCTTGATGCGCAGCAGCGGCGGGCGCGTGGCCTCCCACCGGTCAATCAGGAGCAGATCCTTGGTGATCTTCACCAGGTTGGACCGGCGCATCACCGCCTCGGCGGCGGCCCGCGTGGGCCCGTCCACGTCGTTGGGCGGGCGCATGGGGTTGGGCGGATCCGGGTTGAGGATGTTGGGGCGCTCGGGGTTCACCAGCCCGGGGATGATGGTGTTGGCCGTGCGCCGCGGCAGCAGCTTGGCCTCCGAGTGCCAGGTGCGCGGCAGGAACTTGGCCGCCAGCAGCCCCAGCACCGCCGTCACCAGGAAGGTGGCCAGCGCCAGCTTCCAGTGCCGCCGCACCGCGTTGCGCACGTAGTTGAAGTAATCGCGCAGCTGTCCCCAATCGAAGATCTGCGCCTGCTCGCGCTCCACCTCGGGGAGCCGCTCCTCATGAGGTGCGGGCATCGCTCTTACCTCCCGGGGTTGCCTCGGCTGCCTTCGCCAACAGCCGAACCACCTGCTGAACAAACTCTTCCTGCGTAAAGGGCTTGGTCAAGTAACCATCCGCCCCCACCTCTTCAGCCTGTGCGCGGTCCAACAGCGTGCCGCGCGCGCTGATCATCAACACCGGCAGCCCCGCAAGCTCCGGCTGGCCTCGGACGTACTCACACACGTCGTACCCGGACACATCTGGAAGTGTCAGATCCAGACACACGAGGTCCGGGCGGCTCTGCGCCAACATCTCCAGGGCGGAGCGGCCGTTGGAAGCCTCCTGGATGCGCGTGATGCCCAGGGCGTGCAGGAACTCCGCCACCATCTTGCGAAAGAGGGGCGAGTCCTCCACTACCAGGACCGTGCACTGAGATACGTCCATGGCCGCGTTCCGGGTCCTCTCCTAATCGTCGAGCCGCGGCCAGATGACCAGCACCGCAAAGGCGTAAACCAAGTTGAAGAGGACCATCATCATGATGGCCTTCTTGACGCCGCGGACCGGGTGACGCTCGCGCGCAGCCAGGCTCGGCAGCAGAATCATGGAGTACAGCACGGAAAGCAGCAGGAACTTCTTCATGGCCTGGTGGGACTAAAGCCTACCATTCTCCTGACGGATCACCAATCCAACGCCCAGGAACCACTTATAGATGGGGTCGTCGTCGATCAGAAATTCTCGCAGCCTCAAGAATCTCCCAGACGCCACGACGGCCGAGGAGCGAGTAAGCGGCCATTGCACCTTCACGGCCACCTGCTCCTCCCCATCGCGGCGGTGGAAGCCCGAGGTGATGGCCTGAGCCACGGCGAGATCCAGGTTGACCTGGGCCTTGCGGCGGCCCACCCACTCGAAGCCGAAGCCGCTCTCGACCCGAGGGAAGACCAGGGTGGAGTAGGCATCCACGAAGGGGGCGTACTTGAGCGAGAGCTTCGCCTTCACGGGCCAGTGGTAGCCCACGGGGACGGGGGTGGTGAGGGCGGCTTCGCCAATGGGGTGGAGGATGCTCATGGTGGGCAATGGGAGGACGGTACTCTGCGGGCGGCGCTCTCCCACAGCCATGCCCAGGGCCAGTCGGCCGCTAATCAACGGGTGGAACTGGTACTGCACCAAAGGCGACGTTTGCAGCAGCGATAGGCGCGCATCGGTGGAGAAGTGCACATCCCGCCCGTACAGCTCCGCGCCCAGCACGAGGCGGCGGGTGAGGGAGTGGAAGGCAAACGCGCGCACCTCGGGGCCGATCTGCGAGGGCGTCACCTTCTCCTCACGCGGGCGCACCGTGGTGGGGGCATCCAGCAGGCCGTTGATGACGAGGCCTCCCATCACGCCGATGTACGTGCGCCGGATGCCGGTGATGTCGAAGCCCACCATGTTCTCCGAGTAGATGTACTGGCCGGTGTCCAGCAGGCGCGCGGTCTGCCCACCGTTGGTGGGCGCGGGGACACGGAAGTCCTCGAAGGGGAAGGCGCCGTACGTGGTGGCCTCCATGGCCCACACCTTGAACCCCCGGGCGAGCTGGTACTCGCCGCGCAGGAAGAGGAAGGTGAGGATCTCCAGCGTGGGCTCGGTGAAGGTGCGGCGCAGGAGCAGCTGCGGCTCGAGGATGGCCTTCAGCTCCAGGCGGGGCGTGTAGAAGATGACCTGGCCGCGAGGGGTGATGACCAAGTCCTGGATCACCGAGCGGTCCGCGGTCTCCGTCAGGTTCGGCGTGCGGACGACGGTCTCCGCGCGGAGCTGGGACGAGTAGCGCATGGCGGGTGAGCCCGCCAGCACCATGCTCGTCACCAGCAAGGGGAGGACCGTGGCCATGTGCCGAGTCTACTCCACCACCACGATGTCGCCGGTGCGCAGGATGAAGGAGGCCCCCTTACCCTGGGTGCGGCTGGTGGTCTCGTAGTTGAAGCGGATGCGCATCGGCGTGGGGCTGTCCGGCTGGCGCCGCAGCACGTAGACGCCATCCAGCTGGGCGTAGTCCGTGAAGCCGCCGGCCTGCGCCAGCGCGTGCAGCACGCCCGAGCCGGGCTCCAGCGACTTCATCCCCGGGCTCTTCACCTCGCCCAGCACCGCCACCTGGAGCTGCTTGGGCTCCCTCACGTAGACGGTGACAGAGGGGTTGCTCACCATGGGCTTGAGCAGCTCCTCCACCCGGCGGGCGAGCACCGGTGGGGTGAGGCCCGCCGCGTCCACGTCATTGAGCAGCGAGAGGGTGATGCGGCCATCCTCGCGCACCAGCGTCTCCGGGGTGTCCATGTCCCGCTGGTTCCACACCTTGACGTAGAGCTTGTCGCCCTTGCGGATGACATAGCCCTCGTCCTGCAGCGAGGGGGGCTCGCGGTAGTCGTCCACCCAGATGAAGCGGCCTGGTGTGTAGCAGGCGGACAGCGCCAGCAGCGCGGCTGGCAGGAGCCTGCGGAGGAGAAGGAGGGCAGCGGGGTTCGAGCAGCGCATATGCATACGAGGTCAGCTCCAGCTCACGCGGTGGAGGCCTGGGCTCGAGCGCGCCGCTGGCGCACCACGCGCAGCAGGCCTTGCAGCTCGCCCAGGCGCACCGCGCCAGTCACGAACACGAGGAGAAGATAGAGGCAGGCGCCCACCGCCAGCCGTATCGGGCCAAAGTCCACGAGCGCCAGGTGCACGCCCGTCACCACGGCGCACACTGCCAGCGTCTTGACGATCCGCATGAGGCTCTGCCTGTCAAAGGCACGCCGGCCCACGGCCGACACCAGCAGGGTGACAGCCACCACCTCGCAGGTGAGCAGCGCCAGCGCGGAGGCACACGCGCCGCCCACCGGGCCGAACCACTCCAGGAAGGGGCGCGCCAGCGTCAGGTTCATCGTCGAGTTGAGCACCATGGACACCACCGAGGTGCGTGTCACCCACCAGCCCTGGCCCCGGGCCGTGAGCACGCTGGCGCAGACCATCGCCACGTACGTGAGCGCGAGGATGGGCGCCTGCAGCCGCAGCACCGCTGCCGCTGGCACGAAGCGCTCGCCGTACACCAGCCCGATCCACACCTCCGAGCCCAGCGCCATGGCCAGGGCCAGCGGAATGGAGAAGGCGCTCACGGTCTCCAGCGCGCGGCGGGCGATCCGGAAGAGCTCCTCCTCCGAGTGGGCCGCGGCGCGAGCCAGCAGCGGCATCATCACCCAGGTGAGCACCGGCGCCGCCATCAGCGTCATCCCCGCCAGGTTCCACCCGGCGCCGTACCAGCCCACCTCGGTGGTGTTCGTGAGGAAGCCCAGCAGGAAGATGCCCATGGGCCCGTTGGCCGCCAGCGCCGCCTCGTTGAGGAAGAAGGGCAGCGCTCCCGTCAGCGCCTCGCGCGTGCCCTTCGCATTCAGCCGCAGCTCGAGCCCTGCGTGCCGGCGCGAGAGCCGGAAGAGCACCACCGCCCGCACCAGCTCCGAGGCGAGGATGGGCACGCCCAGCCACGGCAGCGGCAGCCCCAGCGCGAGCACCAGCAGCTGCCCGCCACCCCACACGCACTTGGTGGCGATGTTGGCCACGGAGAGCCCGTCCACCCGCTCGCGCGCATGGAGCACCGCCGCCAGCGTGCCGTTGCACCGGAAGAACAGCTGATAGACGCCCAGCAGCAGCACCAGCACCCGCAGATGGTCCGGCTTGCCGTCCAGGTGCATCAGCCCCTGCATCACCCCGAGCAGCCCCACCGCCAGCAAGACCTGGAGGAGCAGCGTGCCGCCGAAGAACTCGCTGGCGTGCTGCGGCCGCAGGGCCACCTCCTTGCGGATGTAGACCTCCAGCCCCAGGCCGGCCAGCACGAAGAAGACGGCGGTAAAGCCCTCCGAGGCCCAGTTGAACTGTCCGAAGGCCTCGGGCCCCAGCACCCGCGGCAGCAGCAGCCGCACCGCCAGCGCAATCCCGTACGTCACCATGAGCGAGCCGCCCAGCTTCACGGCGTTGCGCATGGACGTCGTCACGTCCAGCGCCGCGGGCTGCGGAGCCGGAGGAGACACCGCGGCGCTCGGATCAGGGATCTGCGGGGACATGGGCTCGGCGACGGTTCGGTTCAGGTTGAGTGAACGACAGCCCCTCCCCCTCGTCAATTCGCGGGCCGCCTCCCCGCCTCGATCCCGAGCGTCCTAGCTGGCGCCGTTGCCCGTGATGACCACCGGCACCGTCTTGAGGATCAAGCGCCAATCCGTCATCAGGCTCCAGTTGTCGATGTACTGCATGTCCAGGTACATCCACTCCTCGAACGAGATCTGGTTGCGCCCGGACACCTGCCAGATGCACGTGAGGCCCGGGCGCACCGACAGCCGCCGGCGCTGCCAGGCGGCGTACTTCTCCACCTCCTTGGGCAGCGGCGGGCGCGGGCCCACCACGCTCATCTCCCCGCGCAGCACATTGAGCAGCTGCGGCAGCTCGTCGATGGAGTACTTGCGGATGAAGCGGCCGATCCGCGTGATGCGCGGGTCGTTCTTGATCTTGAACACCGGGCCGCTCTGCTCGTTGAGGGCCTCCAGCTTGGCCTTCAGCTCCTCGGCATTCACCACCATGGAGCGGAACTTCAGCATGTTGAACGTCTTGCCGTGCAGGCCCACCCGCTGCTGCTTGAAGAAGATAGGGCCGCGCGAGGTGAGCTTGATGAGGGCCGCCACCGTTATCAGCAGCGGCGAGAGCACGAGCAGTCCCGCGCTCGACGACGCGATGTCGAACAGGCGCTTGATGGCCATCTGGTGAGGCCGCGGCGCGTGCGTCACGAAGTGCAGGTAGCCATCGGCCACCGCGTGACCGTGCTCGGCCCGCGCCCTGTCCATGCGGAACGGGTGGGCCGGCAGCGCGAACGGGATGCCGAAGCGCTCGCACAGCTTGATGGCCGCCTGCATCTCCTGGCCGTGCTTCTGCACGTTGCCGGAGATGTAGACGACATCCACCGGCACCCGGCACAGCACCTCCTCAATCTGCTCCACCTTGCCCAGCAGCGGCTGCGGCGAGTTGGGGTTGGGCTGCTCGTTGCCAAAGGACAGATAGCCGGTGACGCGGCGGCGGCCGTGCTCCGCCAGGTGCTCGCCCGTCAGCCGTCCCATGGCGCCAATGCCGAGGATGAGCGCCTCGTCGAGCGGCTCCTCGCGCACCGCCAGCCGCCGGAAGACGAATTGCCTCAGCCCCACCACTCCGAACCACAGCAGCAGCGGGAAGAAGCTCAGCGCCACCACCGGATAGCCGCCGGCGATCAGCAGGCGCTCCAGGTAGAGCATGCCGGTGATCGACACCACGGTGATCGACACCAGCGCCAAGTCATCCAGCGGAGCCCGATCCGAGAAGCGCGGGTCATAGAGGCACAGCGCCGTGCCCACCAGCAGCCAGCCCAGCCCCGCCATGCCCAGCAAGGCCCAGAAGTCGAGGTTGCTCACCTGGATCCTGTGCCCCATGAGCACCGTGGAGCCCAGCAGCGCGCCCACCACCAGCAGCAGATCCACCAGCAGGTTCAGCTTCGCCGCGAAGCCCGGCGCCAAGCGCCCGCGCGTCGGCTTCAGAGAAGGTGCGGGAGCAGGCGCGGGCACAGCCGTCAGCGAAGGAGCAGGCACAGCTGTCAGCGCAGGCGCCGGGGCAGGCGTCATCCGCCGAGCCTCCGGCGCAGGCGCTGGAGCAGACTTCTCTTGCTCCGCCGCCGGCGGATTCTCGGAGACTTCATTCTGGACCGATGCGGATTGCATGCCAAGCTCCCGACACCCGAGATCCTTCCCCGGGGTGACACCGCCCACCTTGCGAGAGTGGGCAAGAAATCACGGCACCACCACGCTCTGGACCGGGCAAGATTGTACGGGGCCCTGAAAAGTGCACGCAAGCCAGCTGAAAATTGCTGTCACGGGGCGACCTGTCAGGTCGGGTCATTTCCCGTCGCATGCAAAAGACCGCCTCATGCCGAGCGGTTACGGGCTCGTTGACGGACAGTGATCGCTAGCTATCAATTGCGTTGAAAACAACCCGTGAGGGGAGTTGCTATGGCCCCCAACAGGTTTTCCTGGGAGTGGCCCTCCGGGGATTTCCGGACCTGGGTTAGCGCGCCGTGTCGAAGGGTTCGAGGATGCGCTCCACATAGCGCTCCACGGAGAAGTCGCGCTCGGCCTTCTCGCGGGCTCGCTGGCCCATGGCCTCGGCCTCCTGGGGATGGTCCAGCAGCCAGCGGATCCGGTCGCGAAGCTGGGCGGGGTTGGCGGGCTCCACGTAGAAGCCTGTTGCACCGTCCTCGATGAAGCCCTCCACGTACGGGTTGCGCGTGAGGATGACGGGCTTGCCCATGGCCATGCCCTCGAGCGCCACGGTGATGCCGCTGATGATGGGCCGGGCCAGCGGCACCACCACCACCCGGGACTCGGCGTAGAGCTGGCGCAGGTGGGTGTACGAGCCCCACGAGCGCATCTCCACATTGGGCGGCAGCGCCTCCGTCTTCGCCTTGCCCTTGTCCGCCACCGAGTAGCGCCAGATGGTGTCCGCGGCGATCTTCACCTCCGCGTCCAGCCCGGTGGCCGCTTCGATGAGCGTGCCATAGTCGCGGTTCACCGCGCCGGCCGCGCACACCTTCCGCTGGACGGGCGTGTGGGGTTGGGGCTGGAACCAGGCCGTGTCCACCCGCGAGTAGATGACGGAGACGCGCTCGGGAGCGATGCCGTACTGCTCCACCAGCACGCGCTGGCTGTGCGGAGATAAGCACAGGAAGTGCTCCACCCGACGCTTGAGCCCCAGCTTGGACAGCGCCAGCCACCGCTTCTTGCTGGACACGTTGTGGACGAGCAGCACGATGCGGCGGCGGCGGCGGCTCAGCAGCGCGTCGCACGCGAGGAACTGGAGCGCCGGAAACTCCTCGGCCAGGAAGATGTTCTGGCGCTCACGCGTCTCGCGCCACGCGGCCAGGGCAAAGCGGGCGCAGTCCACGTTCGACGCCGGGTTCAGCCCCTGCTGCGCCATGGAGAGCACCTGCGAGAAGACGCCGCGGCTCATCGCCGCGAACTCGCCCATCGGGCCCTTCTTCTCCAGCGCGTCGTTGACGCGGCTCACCGGCTCGCCCACACCGATGTATGCGGAGTCTTGCGGCATCACGTCGTCCCTTCGGCGAGGCGCGCTGGCAGCGACACCGTGAAGACGGTGCCCACTCCCTGCTCGCTCTGCACCTCGAGATCTCCCCCGAGCCTGCGGACGATGTCCCGGCTGATGGAGAGCCCCAGCCCCGTGCCCGTGGTCATCCCCTTCGTGGTGAAGAAGGGCTGGAAGACGCGGGACAGGTGATCCGGGGCGATGCCCGGCCCCGTGTCCGCCACCTCGATGATGGCCCGATCCCCCGCGCGGTACGAGGTGATGCGGATCTCCCGGCGCGAGCCCCTCCACTCCGACAGCGCCTGCGCCGCGTTGACGAGCAGGTTGCTGAAGACTTGGGAGACGCGGCCCGGGCTGCCCTTCACCTGGATGCCATCGGCCAGCTCGACGATGACGGTGGCCGCCGGCGTCGTCTCCGCCCGGGTGATGCGCAGCGCCGAGCGGATCGCCTCATTCAGCTCGAACCACCCCGACGCGTTGTCATCCATCCGCGACAGCGCCCGCATGTCCTTGACGATCTCGCAGATGCGGCGCGTGCCCTCGGAGGCCTCGGCCGTGGCCTGCTGGATGGCCTCGAACTCCTCCTGCAGGCGCGGCCCCCACTCGACCCACCCGCTCACCCTGCTGGGCTCCGGGCTCAGGCTCCGGGACAGCAGGCTCAGCCCCTTCTGGATGAACTGGAGGTTGCTGAGGACGAAGGCGGCCGGGTTGCTGATCTCGTGGCTGATGCCAGCCGCCACCAGCCCCATGGAGGCCATGCGCTGAGTGGCCGAGAGCTGGCCCGCCATCCGCGCGTTCTCCAGCGCCAGCACGGCGTGCGAGGACAGGAGGGTGGCGCGATCCTGCTCCCCTCGGTTCAGCGGACGCGCCTCGGAGCGGCGCAGGATGATGAACACCCCCAGCAGCCGCTCCCTCACCGTCAGGGGCATGAGCAGGACGGAGAGCGCCGGGGGCAGCTCCTGGAAGTCCTTGAAGCGCCAGTCCCCGCCCAGCGGCCCGAGCACCGCGGGCGTCTGGTCCTGCGGGAGCATGCGCACCAGCCGATCGCCGAGCGCCAGGGCGAGCCGGCCCTCTTCCTCTCCCGTCAGCCCATGGGCATACGCCGCCTGGAGCCTGCCGTCCGTGTCCGGCAGCGCCAGCACCACCGCGTCCGCGGCCATGAACGAGCGCACGCTCTCCACGATGGCGCGCGGCAGCTGCTCGATGGCGTTCTGCTCGAAGAGCGCCTGGCTCAGCCGCACCAGATCCGTGGAGACGTTGAGGCGGCGCTTCTCCAGCGCGCGGGAGACGCAGGAGAACAGCTCCTGCAGGTTGAAGGGCTTGCGCAGCAGATCGAACGCGCCGGACCGCATGCACTCGATGGCCGTGTCCAGCTCGGCATAGGCGGTGGCGACAATCACTTCGGTGGAGGGGGACACCTCCCGCACCCGGCGCAGCAGCTCCACGCCGCTCAGGCTCGGCATTCGCACGTCCGTCACCACCACGTCGAACGAGGCGTCCCGCAGCCGCGACAGGGCCTCGGCGCCGTTGGTCGCCTCGTTCACCTCGTGCCCCTCGAGCGACAACATCTCCCTGAGGAGCTGGCGGATGTCCCGCTCGTCATCAACGATGAGGATCTGGCCAGGCATGGGCGTCCGCGCCTTACTCCGCCACCGGGAGCACCAGCCGGAAGATACTGCCTGCCGGCATGCCCGGTGAGACGGTGAGATCCGCGCCCATGCGGCGCAGCAGCCGCCAGGCCAGCGCCAGCCCGAAGTTCAGCCGCATGGTGTGCCCGCTGCGGGAGTCGGCCTGGATGCGTGGATCGAAGATCTCCGCGCGCCGCTCATCGGACAGCTCGAACAGGGGGTCCTCCAGCTGGATGAACGGCCGGCCCTCGTCGTACCCGGCGTGGATCTTCACCGGCACGAGCGGCTTTCCCTCTGGGATCGGCGTGGCCTCGCACAGGAAGGCGAGGATGCGGCCCACGCTGGACTCGAGATCCTCCAGCCCCGCCCGTGCAAAGACAGGCGCGGACACCTCGAGGTGGATGGGGCGGCTCAGCGAGCCCTCGCGCGTATAGGCATCCAACAGCCGCACCACGTCCACGCGCTCCGCGGGCGAGACGGGGCTCCCGCCGGACAGGGCGCGCAGCTCCTCGAGCAACCCCTCCACGCGGCGGATGCCGTCCATCGCGTCGGTGGCCGACTCCTCCACGTCCTGGATGGACGCCTCCGTCTCATGGCCGGCGGCGGTGAGCAGCTGCTCCGCCAGGTTCGCAAGGTATGGATCTCCCCGCCGTGACAGCTCCCCGGCCACCGTGCGGGCCGTGGCCCACAAGGACTTCACCTCGCGCGAGTAGGAGGACAGCGACTGGAGCCCCGCCTTGGTGAAGGCCAGCGGGTTGCTCAGCTCGTGGGTGATGCCGGCGGCCAGCTTGCCCACCGTGGCCAGCTTCTCGGCCTTCACCAGCTCCTCGCGGGTGGCCTCCAGATCCTTCACCCGGGACTCGAGCTCGCCGTTGAGGCGCGCCGTCTCCAGCGCCAGCGCCAGCTGCGCGGCGAAGAGGCTGCCTCGCTGGAGCTCGGACATGGAGAAGGCGGGCTGTCCCACCCCACGAACGAGGACGAGGCTGCCCGCGGGCGCGGAGCCCACCTGCAGCGAGTACGCGAGCGCCGCGCCCACCCGATCCAGGGGCGAGAAGGGCCAGTCCCGGGAGGTGCTCACCACACAGACGGGCCCCTGGCCCTGGATGGCGCGCCGTGCCAGCTCGAACAGCGGTGTCTCGGAGAGCTCCAGCCCATCCACGGACGCGCAGATGAACAGATCGCTGCGGCCGGGCTCCGGCAGCAACAGCCGGAAGGCCTGGTGCGGGATCAGATCCAGCGCCAGCTCGCCCAGGTGCGTCAGCACCTCTCTCCGGGTCCGCAGCGAGAGCAGCGCGCAGCTCACCTCGTACAGCGGCACCAGCGAGCTCAGGCGCCGCTTCTCCACCGCGCGCAGGATGAGGTGGCGCAGCTCGGCGATCTCGTACGGCTTGCGGATGTAGTCGTAGGCCCCGTTCTTCATGCAGGCCAGCGCCGTCTCCAGGCTGGCGTAGCCAGTGGCGACGATGACCTCCATGTCCGGATCCAGCTGCCGCAGCGCCGCCACGGTGTCGACACCGTTCATGCCGGGCATCTTCAGATCCGTGATGGCCACGTCGAAGCGGCGCGTGCCCAGCAGCTCCACCGCCTCGCGGCCCCCGCTGGCCGTCACCACCTCGAACTCGCTGGCCGGCAGCGAGAAGACCACCATCTCGCGCATGTCCGGCTCGTCATCGATGACGAGCACGGAGATGCCTCCATTCGGAGCCAGCTCCTGCACGCTGCGCTTGGGCAGCGACGAGGAAGAGCCGCGCGACGTGGGGGAGCCTCCCGTGGAGCTCGCGTCCCAGGGGAGGAACGGCAGCTCCCCGAGGCGCTCCAGCCATTGGCCTCTCGGACTCACTTCCATACCGTCGCCTCCATGGGGTGCGCCTGGGGGGGCGCGCCGGCCGCCGGGAGCCACAGCCTGACCGTGGTTCCGGCTCCCGGGGCCGTCTTCACGTCGATGGCCCCCCCGTGGGCCTCGACGATGTTCCTCGTGATGGACAACCCAAGCCCTGTCCCCTGCCCCACGGGCTTGGTCGTGAAGAAGGGATCAAAGGCCCGCTGAAGCACCTCTTCCGGCATGCCGCTGCCCGAGTCCGTGACGATCAGCTCCACGCCTTCGCCTGGAGCCACCGCCTGGGCGCTGACGCTCACGGAGCCGCCGCTCGGCGTGGCATCCAGCGCGTTGGTGATGAGGTTGAGCAGCGCGGTCTCGATCTCCTGCACGCTGACCTCCAGCTCGGGCACCTCCTCGGTGATGGGGAGGATCTCAAAGTGGATGTCCGCGCGCCGGGCCTGGCCGCTGACCAGCTCGCCCACCCGCCCGAAGAGGGCGGACACCGAGATGCGCTCGCGGATGGGGACCTTCTTGCGCGAGAAGTCCAGCAGCGCCCGGACGAGCGAGGCGCAGCGCTGGGCCTGCCGCTCGATGGAGGCCACCGCCGAGCGCGTGCTCTCATCCAGCGTGCCCCGCCGCTCCAGCCCCTGCGCGAAGCCGAGGATGATGCCCAGCGGGTTGTTGAGTTCGTGCGAGAGCCCCGCGACCAGCGTGCCCATGGCTGCCATCTTCTCCGAGTGTACGAGGGACTCGCGCAGGCGCTTCACCTCTCGCTGATCCCGCATGATGAAGACATACCCCATGGGCTGGCCGGCCGCGTCAGCCATTCGCGTCACCAGCAGCTGGACGGGGACCAGCCCCGCCTCCCGGCTCAGCAGGCTGACCTCGGCCTCCGCCAGCCCGCCCGCACTGGCGCGGGTGATGAGCTCGGAGACGGTGTCCCTGGCGCCCGCTGGCACCAGCCTTGCCAGGAAAGGGCTGCCAGCGATCTGATCCAGGCTCCAGCCAAAGATGCGCTCGGCTGCCTGGTTCCAGACCTGCGCATGCCCCTGGAGATCCATCATGGTGATGCCATTGGGAGAGGCGGAGGTCATGTGGGCCAGCAGGGACGCCTTGTCCCGTGAGCGCTCCAGCTCCACCGTGCGATGCTCCAGCCGCTCCAGCATCTGATCGAAGGTACGGGCGATGGAGCCCAGCTCGTCCTGGGACTTGAGCTGGATGCGCTGGTGCAGGTCGCCCCCATCGACGATGCGCCGCATGGTGCCCTCGATGCGCTCAAGCGGGTGCATCAGGCGGCCCGTCCCCCAGACGACCACCACCGCGAACATCACCGCCAGCAGGGCGCCCGTGCCGATCATGCGCTGGCGCAGCCTCCGCAGCGGCTGGGTGATCTTCTCGGCTGGCACGGAGAAGACCAGGGACCAGTCCAGCCCTTGCTGGCGAGAGAATCCCTTCAGCGGCTCGACCAGATAGAAGGTGTCCTCCAGCAGGAGGGCCGCGGGCTCTCCAGGATGGTCGCGCAGATGCGCGAGCTGGCCCAGCGCCTCCGGGGCCATGAACCCGTTGAGCGGCCCCTGGCGGGACAGCACGGTCACCCCGAAGCCGCCGCGCTCGCTGTACTCGCGCAGATGCGAGATGTCGAACTCGGCCACCACAGCCCCCTCAGGCTGCCCGCGGTACATGACAGGGAAGGCGAGCAGCAGGTGCGTGCGCCCCTCCCGCTGAGAGGGGACCATGGTGGGCTTGCCCTCCCGGACGTTCGCCCACCATCGCTCCTCCCCGAAGGTCTCGGAGTGCTCGGTGTGCCCCGAGTGGAGCCTGTTGCGCGCGATGACCCGCCCCGCGAAGTCCACCAGCCACACATCCGTCTGGTCCCCCGCCACACCCGGCAGCTGCAGCTTCTGCATGAAGGGCGTGAGGGAGTCGCCACGTCCCATGGAGTCGATGATGCTGTTGACCATGAACGTGTTCTCAGCGAGCGACTGCATGAAGAACCACTTGAGCTCCAGCTGCTCCTCAAGGTCGTGCGAGGCGACGCTCGCCGTCATCCGCAGCTGCTGCTCGATCTGCTCCTCCAGCGCCTCCCTGGCATCGTTCGAGACGGTGACGATGAGGGCGCCCACTGTCGCCACGTCGATGAGGAAGAAGAAGAGGAGGATCTTCCCCTGGAGGCTCCGGAAGAAGCTCACGGCCGCCCCTCGGGATGTGAGGGCACGAGGAAGCCCTCGGGAGAGAACCGGGTCAGCTTGTAATCAGAGAGCTCCAGCGCCTCATGGCGCGAGGGGGTGAAGGCGGGCTGATAGGTGCGGATGAGCCCCTTGTACGGCTCCAGCTGCTCCAGCGCTTCGCGCACCTGGGGGCGGTCCGTGGTGCCCGCCTTCTTGATGGCGAGCGCCAGCAACCACACCGCGTCATAGGCCTGCGCCGTGGCCGTGGGCACCAGGATGTCCTCGGGCCGCGTCGTCCCGAACATCTGGTTGTAGGCCGTGATGAAGGCCTGGCTCCGCGCATCCCGGGCCCCGAGGAAGGTGAAGGTCTGGAAGACGTACAGCTCCACGGCGGAGAGGCTCGGGCCCGCCAGCCGGGCGAAGCTGCCGCCGGAGATGCCCCAGTGCGCGTAGAGCGGCAGGCGCTTCTCCGGAGGTCTGCGCGCCATCGCCTTGACGATGTTGCTGCCCTCCGGCGCGTTGGCCACCATGAGGATGGCCTGGGCGCCGGCCTTCTCCAGCGCGGCGAGCTGCGCGTCCATGTCCTCATCTGTATCTGTCCAGCTGAACCACTGCACCCCCGCGGGCGTGCGCTGGCGTCGGGCCAGCGCTTCGCCCGCCGCCTTCTCCGTGCTGCGGCCCCATGCGCTCCGCTCGAGCAGGAGCCCCAGCCGGGAGCGGCCGTGCTTGAAGGCACGCGCCACCAGGAACTCGGCGACGAGCGGATCCCTCGCGGAGACCCGGAAGGCGTAGTTGGGCGTCAGGCCGTGGTCGATGACCTCCGTGGTCGCGGACCAGGGTGCCATGAGGATGAGCTGGCGCTCATGCATGAAGGGGAGGTTCGGGAGGATGGCGAAGCTGTGCAGCCCACCCAGGACGGCCACGAGGTTCGGCGTGTCCGCGAACTCGTGGACCTGCGTCTCCGCCCGGGCAGCCACTCCATGGTGGTCCCTCACCATGAGCTGCAGCTTGCGTCCCCCCAGCAGGCCTCCCTGGGCGTTGATCTCGGCGATGGCCAGCACCGCTCCCCGGCGCAGGCCCTCTCCGGCCGCGCTCGAGCCGGAGCTCATGTCCGCGTTGAGCCCCAAGACGATGGGAGGCTTGTCCTGGGCATGAGCGGCCCCACCCAATAGTAGGATCGCGCACAGCATCCACACCAGTCGTTGCATGTGCGCCCCTGTATCGCCCCTCCCAGGCCCGACCTCCTTCCTGGTGGTGACGGTGATAACTCGTCGAAGTCCGGCGCGCAGCCCCAGCATCACCCGAGCGAATCCGCTCGATAGGCACCAATCTATCAGGTTCGTATCGAGTTCAAACCCAAGGCCTGCACGCGGCCAGGGTCCTCGGTATGGTGAGGCCCGTGAGTACACCCCGCTTCGTTCCTGGCCATGAGCCGCCCGCCCGCGGCCGCGAGGACGCCTACCTCTTCTGCTCGCGCGGACTGGAGCTCCTCATCGAGGAGCGTGACGGCAACGTCTCCATCCCCAAAGGGACAGCCGTCCCGTCGCTGACCGCGGGCGCGCACTTCATTGGCACCCTGGATGGGGTGGACTGCTACGCGGCCGCATGGCCGAAAGAGCAGGAGCCGCCCTCGGGCATGAGGCTGGTGGCCGCGCTCTTCCTGTTCCGGCAGGTGGATGAGGTGACGCTGGGCGTGGCGGGCCGGGCCCTGGCCATCGCCGAGTGGGACATGACCCACCGCTTCTGCGGCCGCTGCGCCACCCCTACGGAGCTGGTGCCCGGCGAGCGCGTACGGCGCTGCCCCTCGTGCCGCACACCCTTCTATCCACGCATCTCTCCGGCCGTCATCGTCCTCGTCACCCGCGGTGACAGCATGCTGCTGGCACGGTCCTCCAGCTTCCCCGACGCGTTCTTCAGCACGCTCGCCGGCTTCGCGGAGCCGGGCGAGTCCCTGGAGGAGGCGGTGCATCGCGAGGTGAAGGAGGAGGTGGGCATCGAGCTGAAGGACGTGCGCTACTTCGGCAGCCAGCCCTGGCCCTTCGGGCGCTCGCTCATGGTGGGCTTCACCGCCGAGTATGCGGCGGGCGAGCTGCGCGTGGACGGCCAGGAGATCGCCGAGGCCAACTGGTTCACGGTCGACAAGCTCCCCCGCATCCCCCCACGTCTGAGCATCGCGCGCCACCTCATCGACGCGTTCATCGCGAAGGTGAAGGCGGGCGAACGGCCCTCCGGGGCGTAGGGGCTGGAGGCTTGCACCCCATCCCTGGCGCGATTAAACGCCCCTGCTCCTCCCATGCTCGCTGCGCGCCCTCATCTCGAGCCTCACCGCACCCCTACCGCTGACTCCGTGGTGGTGAAGGAGATCTACCTCTCCGTCCAGGGCGAGTCCTCGCACGCTGGCCTGCTGTGCTCCTTCGTGCGCCTGACCGGCTGCCACCTGCGCTGCACCTACTGCGACAGCGAGTTCGCCTTCAAGGGCGGCTCCCGCATGAAGAACGCCGAGGTGGTGGCTCAGGTGAAGGCCCTGCGCGCCCCGCTCGTGGAGGTGACGGGTGGCGAGCCCCTGCTCCAGCCCGGCGTGTACCCGCTGATGGAGGCCCTGCTCGCCGAGGGCCTCACCGTGTTGCTGGAGACGAGCGGCGCCATCGACGTGCGGCTCGTGCCGCCCGCGGTCCATAAGATCGTCGACATGAAGACGCCCTCCTCGGGCGAGAGCGATCGCAACGACTACCGCAACTTCACCTCGATGAACGCCAACGACGAACTGAAGCTCGTCATCGGCGACAGGGCGGACTACGACTGGGCGCGCAGGCTCATCGCCGAGCACCACCTGCTCGGCAAGCCCTTCGGGCTGCTGTTCTCCACCGTGTTCGGCAAGCTCCACCCTCGCGAGCTGGCCGAGTGGATCATCGAGGATCGGCTGCCGGTGCGCTTCCAGCTCCAGCTCCACAAGTACGTGTGGGATCCGAACGCGCGCGGCGTGTGACGGCGCTCAGCGCAGCCGGAACCTGAACAGCACGGCGAGAAGGCCCGCCGCCCACACCACTCCCAGCAGCAGGTTCACCCAGGCCAGCACGCGCACCACCTTGGCCCGGCGTGCGCTCCGCAAGGACCCCTCGCCCTGCCGGATGCGCCGCAGCTCTCGCGAGGACACCCACACCCCCGCGCCCCCCACCATGAGCTGCACGGGTAGCGCGAAAACCAGCAGACACAGCGGGATGCTGATGAGGCTCGCGATCTCCAGGCCCAGGAAGATCTGCAGCGTCCGGGAGACGGGCCCGTTCTTGTGCAGCCAGGCGACGCAGTCCGAGCAGTAGGCCTGCTCCCCCATCACCTCGATGCAGACGCCGCACAGGAAGGTGCCGCAGCGTGCACACGGTGCCACCGCGGCAGTCTCCGGGTGCTTCGCACAGCGCGCGCCTGCGGACTCAGGCGTAACGATTCACCACCCCCATGCCGAAGCTCCGGCGCGTGGCTCAATACTCTGGAGGCATGCCCATCATCACCCGGGACACGCCATGGGCGCCCAGCCCCAGGAACACAGCCGCCAGCACCGAGCAGCTGAAGAACCCCGCCAGGATAAGGTTCTTGCGCGGGTGCTCGAACTGGCTGAACGCGTAGAAGAGGATGTAGCAGGGGATGAGCAGCACCATCATCCCCGTGCCCACGCTGCGGCGGAACGCGTGGATGAGCAGGAAGATGGCGCACACGAGCGTGATGATCCCAAAGAGGGCTGCAAGCGGCAGAAGCGGCACGATGAGCCACAGATAGCACGGTCCAGGCTTTGCGGCGGCGCCAACCGCATGTAAATGACGCCTACCCGCTATCCCGCCAAGGTGCCCCTGCCATGGAAAAGCTCAAGACGGTGCTCACCTTCATGCTCGGAGGCGCCTTCCTCGGCAACGTGGTGACCACGCTCCTGGCCCCTCGGTTCATGGCCTGGTACAACTCCACCCCGCTGGCCTCGCAGACGATGTGCAACCTGCCGCAGGTGGTGCAGGACGTCTCCGAGCAGCTCATCCGCGCCCAGTTCATCGGCTCGGGCATCGGGGTGGTGGTCTTCCTTGTGCTGGGGATTGTTTTCGTCCGGGCTCGCAGCCGGAAGCAGCAGTCCACCCCGCCGCCGCCCACGGCTCCGACTCCGACGCCCACTCAGGCCTGAGCCCTACTGCCGCGGGCGGACCTGGATCGTCGTCCAGCTCACCAGCCAGCTCCCCTCTCCATCCCGGATGTTCACCTGGAGCAGGAAGCTCGTCGGCTCCGTCACCTCGGGCGCGACCCAGTCGGGCTCTGAAATGGCGAGATTGGTGAACCACCCCGCGGGCTCCGATGGCGACTGGGCCCACTTGTAGGTGATCTCATCTCCATCCTCGTCCGTGACCACCAGGTGCAGATGCACCGTGGTACCAGACACCACGTCCTTCATCGACACCTCGGGGCCCTCCCTGACGAAGGGATCGTTGTTCCTCCCCTCGAACCCACACCCCGTCCCCAGCGCCCCCAGCAACAGCAACGACGCAATTCCCCTGCGTGAGTAAGATGACCACATGGACCGGCCTCCAGGACTTCGATTGGCAACAAGCCGCATGTTAGTCCCCCACCCCCACGCCCGCATCTGCACGAAGGGATCGGTGTCAGCCCGGTAGCAGCTCCACCGTGAAGCGCGCCCCGCCCTCGGGGCGGTTCTCCGCGCGCAGTGCTCCAC
>Ga0247822_10000797_pt1 | contig 17978 bp, 22 predicted proteins | sample 13C_Cellulose_Da_FD_192423 | JGI IMG/M metagenome (GOLD analysis project Ga0247822, IMG submission 192423) | Soil microbial communities from agricultural site in Penn Yan, New York, United States - 13C_Cellulose_Day30 | ecosystem: Environmental > Terrestrial > Soil > Agricultural land | place...
GCCCCTGCTCGTCACTCATCGATCCCCCGGGGGGCTTTGCCCTCCGCCCTACCGGCGAAGCCGGCAGGGCTCCCACCCCCCATCGCTTCGCTGCGCTCATCGATCTCCAGGTCCCTTCCATGGCGGATCTCCTCCAGGCAGCGGGCGCACACGATCGGGCGCGCGCCGCCGTCGGTGATGCCGAGCGCCCCGTCGGAGCCGCGCGGCAAGATGTCGTTGCACGCGGCGCACACCGCGTTCTTGGCCAGGACGATCGGCTGCCAGCCGATCACGTCGTCGCTCGCCGGCCGCGGCGTGCTCGCCGGCGCGGGCGCCGGCGCCCCGACCGGTCGCGGCGTGCCGCCGGCTCCGGACGCGCTGCGCACCACCTGGGCGCTGTCGGCGACGACGTCGCCGACCAGGCCGAACGCGTGGGTGAGGACGTTGCGCACCAGGTTCGACACCGACACCCCGAGATCGGCGGCGCGCTCCTTCAGCTCGGCCTCGAGCCGGGGCGGGACGCGCGTGTGCAGCACGCGCTCCTTCTTGTCGTCGTCGGACGGATCGTCGCGGCTTTCGCGTGTCACGATGTGATACACTCTGTATCACGATGTATCACGTGTCAAGCATCGCGCGGCGATCCGCAGTCTCCTCGGGGTCGCGCGCGATGGTAAACGGGTGAGGCCATGAGCCTGGTCCGTCCCATCAAACGCTCGGACATCAAGGGTCCGGCGATCTACGCCGGCATCCGCGATGACTACCGCCGCCGCATCATCGAGCTGAAGCGCCCGCGCCGCCTGGTCATCGGCGATCGCGTCAGCATCGTCTTCGAGAACCGCCACACCCTGATCTCGCAGATCGAGGAGATGTGCCGGGTCGAGAACCTGACCCGCGACGATCAGATCGAGGCCGAGGTCGCGATCTACAACGAGATGATGCCGACCGCGGACTCGCTGTCGGCGACGCTGTTCATCGAGCTGCCGGCCGACGCCGATCCGGTGACCGAGCTCAACCGCCTGGTCGGCCTCGACGAGCACGTGGTGCTGCGCATCGGCGACCACGCCATCCGCGCCGCGTTCGAGCCGGGCCGGTCGACCGCCGAGAAGATCTCGGCGGTGCAGTACCTGCGCTTCCCGCTGTCGGCCGAGGCCCGCGCCGCGCTGCGCACGCCGGGCACGCCGCTCACGCTGGTGATCGACCACCCGAGCTATCACCACGAGCTGCGCACCCCCGAGGAGACCCGCGCCTCGCTGGCCGCCGACTACGACGGGGCCGCCTGATGCGCGCCTGGTCCGGCCTGGCGCTCGCCGCCGCCCTCGCCGCCGCGACCGCGTGCGGCAACCCGCACAAGGACACCCTGGCCCAGAACGCCGACTTCGACTGCCGCGACCGGGTCGCGTCGTACGTCGTGATGGGCAGCCTCGCCGCCGCCGAGGTCGGCGTCCAGGTCGACTGCGCCGAGCAGGGCCCGCGGGTCCGCCGGTGGACGGTCGAGCGCGACGGCACCCGCGACGAGTACGAGGGCTCGCTCGGCGTCCACGAGTTCGACGTGCTGTGGTCGAAGATCGACGGCGCCGGCTGGCGCTACCTCAAGGACTGCGACGGCACCGGCCAGCCGTCCGACCCGGTCTACACGTTCGACGTGAAGGACTGGAACGGCTCGGCCACGTTCTCGTGCACCAACGCCGGCCCCCTGCCCTACCCCTACAATACCCTGGTCGACGAGCTCGACTTCAAGGCCGCGGCCGCCGCGCCCGAGGACAAGACCCCGCCGACCCGCGAGGAGCTCAACTGAGATGGCCCGCCGCTACACCGTCGAGGAAGTCAACCAGCTGCTGCCCGAGGTGAACCGGCGCTGGCAGTCGGTGCTCGAGCTGCGCGCCCAGATCCGCCGGGCCACCGACCGGCTCGAGGCCGAGGGCCACACCGCCGGCGACCCGCTGCCGGCCGACGCCTCGCCCGAGGCCCGCCGCGATCACCTGGTCGTGGTCGCGCTGCGCGACAGCCTGCGCGACGAGCTGGCCGCGATCGGCGACACCGGCTGCGTGGTCCGCGATCTCGACACCGGCCTGTGCGACTGGCTCGGCGAGCACGGCGGTCGCGACGTGTGGCTGTGCTGGCGGTTCGGCGAGCGCGAGCTGGCCTGGTTCCACGAGCTCGACGCCGGCTTCGCCGGCCGCCGCCCGGTCAGCGAGCTCACCGAACCGGCGCGCTCGCCCGAATCCCCGCGCTCGCGCCGATGACCACCACCTCGCCCCTGGCCGGCAAGGTCTGCGTCGTCACCGGCGCCAGCCGCGGCATCGGCGCGGCGATCGCACGCCGGTTCGCCGGCGCCGGCGCGGCGGTCGGGCTGCTCGCCCGCGACGAGGCCGCGCTGGCCGCGGTGGCCGCCGAGCTGACCGCGGCCGGCGCCCGCGCCGCGTGGGCCCGCTGCGACGTCGCCGACCCGGCCGAGGTCGCCGCCGCCGCCGCCGCGCTGCGAGGCGCGCTCGGCCCGGTCGACGTGGTCTGCAACAACGCCGGCGCGGTCGTGCGCGGGCCGGCGTTCGAGCTCGACGACGCGGCGTGGCGGCGCGTGCTCGCGGTGAACCTCGACGGCACCTTCTTCGTGACCCGTGCGTTCGGTCCCGACCTGATCGCCCGCGCAGGTCGCGTGATCAACATCGCGTCGATCGCCGGCCGGCAGGGCACCCCGATGCTCGCGGCCTACTGCGCCGCCAAGCATGGGGTGGTCGGCCTGACCCGTGCGCTTGCGGAGGAGCTGCGTGGCGCTAGAGTGGCGGTCAACGCGATCTGTCCTGGGTCGGTCGACACCGCGATGCTGCGGCAGGGCCTCCCGGGTGCGGAGCCCGCCATGACGCCCGACGACATCGCCAGGACCGCCTTGTTCCTCGCGGCCGACGCGCCCTCGGCGCTGACCGGCGCCTGCGTCGACGTCTTCGGATGAACCGACCATGCCGACCCGAGAGGACATCGATCCCGCGTCCCTCGACGGCCTGCCGATCTTCCCCTTGCCCAACGCGGTGCTGCTCCCCGGCGGCGTCATGCCGCTGCATGTGTTCGAGCCGCGCTACCGCGAGCTGACCGCCGACTGCCTGGCCGGGCCGCGCCTGATGGCGATCGCCCGGCTCAAGCCCGGCTACCTCGACGACTACCACGGCCGCCCGCCGGTGTTCCCGTACGCCGGCATCGGCCGCATCCTCGCCTCGGAGGAGCTGCCCGACGGGCGCTACCTGCTGGTGCTGCGCGGCGTCGGCCGCGCCCGCATCGACGCCGAGCTGCCGCCGACCCGCAGCTACCGCGAGGTGCGGGCCAGCCTGGTCCCCGACCGCGACACCAGCCGGCCCGAGGTCGTGCGCCAGTGCCACCAGCAGCTGGTCAACCTGTGCGATCGCCTGGCCCAGGTGCTCGACCGCGGCGGCGATCAGCTGCGCGCGCTGTGCGCCGAGGCTCCCGACGCCGGGGCGTGCGCCGACGCGGTGGCGGCCGCGCTGATCATGGACCACCACGAGCGGCAGCGGCTGCTCGAGATGTTCGACCCCGCCGACCGGCTCGAGCACATCACCAACCACGTCGGGCGCCTGCTCTGCGAGCTCGCGCCCTGCCCGGGCCAGGCCGTGAACTGATCCGCTGGCGCCTGTTAGTGTCAGTGCTACACTAACGGGATGCAGGCGACCGTGGTGATCCCCGGGCACGCGCGCCGCCGCGACGACGGCGACCTCGACGGCGGCGCGCCGCTGGTGTTCCGCATCGACGGCTTCCTGGCCGCGGACCAGTGCGCCGAGCTGGTCGCGCGCATCGACGACCTGGGCCCGACGGTCGCGCCGATCACCACCTCACGCGGGTTCGTGATGGCGCCCGACATCCGCAACAACGAGCGGGTGATGTTCGACGACGTCGCCCTGGCCGCGTCGCTGTACGCCCGCCTGGCGCCGCTGCTGCCGGCCGAGCTGTTCGGCCGCGTCCCGGTCGGGGTCAACGAGCGCTTCCGCGGCTACCGCTACACCCCGGGCCAGCGGTTCGGGCCGCACTACGACGGCTACTACGAGCGCAACCGCGACGAGCGCAGCGAGCTGACCTTCATGGTCTACCTCGACGACGGCGCCGAGGGCGGCGAGACCTACTTCCTCGACCATCACGTCGCGGTCACCCCGCAGGCCGGCACCGCGCTGCTGTTCCAGCACCAGCTCCTGCACGAGGGCGCCACCCTGCGCGCCGGCGTGAAGCACGTCCTGCGCTCGGACGTGATGTACGGCCGCCGCCCGCCGGCGCCGCGCTGACCGCCTTCCCGTTCGCCCTGAGCGAATCGGAGGGAGCGCAGCGACCGACGATGACGTCGAAGGGCGGCGCAACCTGCGCTCGCTTGCACCGTGGCGCCGTTCTTCGACGTCAGCCTCCCTCCTTCGTCGGTCGGCTTCGCTCAGAACGAACGGAACACGTGGTTCCGCGGCCCTGGCGCTTTCATTTCACAACAGCGAGGCCCGAACGAAGTGAGGCCGACGCTCACGACGACCGGGATGAGAGCGGCCGCCGGCGGCCGGCTGCCGTTACTTGATGACGGCGAGGCGCGGCGACTTCTTGGGCTGGCCCAGGATCTTGGCCGCGACCTTGAGCGCGACGTTGCTGGCCAGGTCCATGAAGCCGCGGCTGATCTCGGCGTCGGGGCTGGCGATCACGATCGGCACGCCGGCGTCGCCGCCGAAGCGGATGCGGGTGTCGATGGCGATCTCGCCGAGGAACGTGGTCCCGACCTCCTGGGCCAGGCGCTTGCCGCCGCCGTGGCTGAAGATCTCGTCGTGGTGTCCGCACGCCGGACAGACGTAGAACGACATGTTCTCGACGATGCCGAGGATCGGGATCTCGACCTTCTCGAACATCGCGATGCCCTTGACCACGTCGATGATCGAGACCTCCTGCGGCGTGGTCACCATCACCGCGCCCGAGATCGGGATCAGCTGCGACAGCGACAGCTGAACGTCGCCGGTGCCGGGCGGCAGGTCGCAGATCAGGTAGTCGAGCTCGCCCCAGTCGACGTCGCCGAGGAACTGCTGCAGCAGGCGGTGGACCATCGGCCCGCGCCACACCACCGCCTCGCCCTTCTCGACGAAGAACCCGACCGAGATGACCTTGATGCCGTGGTGGACGGCGGGGACGATCTTCTGGTCGGCGGTGGTGGTCGGCGGGCGCTCGGGCGGGCCGAGCATGGTCGGGATCGACGGGCCGAACACGTCGGCGTCGAGCAGGCCGACCCGGGCGCCGTGGCGCTGCAGGGCGAGGGCGAGGTTGGTCGCCACCGTCGACTTGCCGACGCCGCCCTTGCCGGCGGCGACCGCGATGACGTTCTTGGGACCCTTGAGCAGGGCCTTCTCCGAAGGCGCCGGCAGGTACGCGGTCACCACCTCGGGCACCACCGTCACCGCGCGAGCGCCGGCCCCCTTGAGCGCGGCCTCGATGCGGCTGGCCAGCTCGCGGCGGGCTGCCTGCGGATAGGCGGCGGTCGGCAGCTCGAGCTTGACCAGCACGTCGGCGCCGGCGATCTCGCAGCTCTTGTAGATGCGGTAGCTGACGATGTCGTGGCCCAGCGCCGGGTCGATGACCCCGCCGAGGACTTCCTTGACCTTCGCTTCGGTGAGGCTCATCCGAGGTGTCCCATCTTCTGCTTCTTGACCTGCACGTAGTCGGCGGCGTGCTCGCTGACGTCGACCCAGTGTGGCTCGTGCGCGGCCACCGGCATCCCGGCATCGACGAGCCCGGCGAGCTTGGCCGGGTTGTTGGTCATCAGCCGCACCGAGGTGACGCCGAGATCGCGCAGGATCGCGGCGGCGAGATCGTAGTTGCGGTGATCGGCGTCGAAGCCGAGCTGGAGGTTGGCGTCGACGGTGTCGACGCCCTCGTCCTGCAGCGCATAGGCCCGGACCTTGTTGCCGAGGCCGATGCCGCGGCCCTCCTGGACCAGGTAGACCACGACGCCGCGGCCGACCTCGGCGATCCGGGCCAGCGCGGCGTCGAGCTGATCGCGACAGTCGCAGCGCAGGCTGCCCAGGGTCTCGCCGGTGAAGCACGACGAGTGGACCCGGGTGAGCACGTCGTCGCCGGTGACGTCGCCCTTGACCAGGGCGACGTGCTCCTCCTCGGCCTGGCCGAGGGTCGTGGCGCCGATGCCCGCGGGAGCGCCGGTCCGATAGACCACGAGCCGGAACTCGCCCTTGGGGGTGGGCAAGCGCGACTCGGCATACCGCAGGACATCCATCGAGGTCGGGTACTCTTGGCACCGACGTCCGCGGTTGTCAACGGCACGAAAGCCGGCGAAAGGCCTGCAACTCCTCGGATTGACACGCATTGACAGCGGTGGGACGTCGCCGTACGGTGGGGCGCATGGCCGTACGTGACATGGTCGTCTGGCCCGATCCTCGGCTGCGCGAGCCGTCGCAGGCGGTGACCGATTTCGGCGCGCCGCTGCGCGCGCTCTACCAGGACCTCGTCGACACGATGTACGTCGAGAAGGGCCTGGGCATCGCGGCCCTGCAGATCGGGGATCCCCGGCGGGTGTTCATCGTCGAGCCCGAGCTGGCCGGACGTCCGAAGGACTCGCCGCCGGTCGCCTTCGTGAACCCCGAGGTGGTGTGGGCGAGCGACGAGACCCAGAAGTCCGACGAGGGCTGCCTGTCGTTCCCCGACATCTACATCCAGGTCGAGCGGCCGATGCGGGCCCGCGTCAAGGCCCAGGACCTCGACGGCAACTGGTTCGAGATCGAGGGCGAAGGCCTGATGGCGCGCTGCCTGCTCCACGAGTACGACCACCTGACCGGCAAGCTGCTGGTCGACTTCGTCGGTCCGCTCAAGAAGCAGATGATCAAGCGCAAGCTGGCCAAGGCGGTCGGCCGCGCCGCCGACGCGGACGTCTGACCGGGCTCCCGTGGACGCGGTCTTCGTTCGCGGCCTCGAGTTCGAGGGCAACCACGGCTACTCGGCGGCCGAGCGCCGCGGCACGCGCCGGTTCCGGGTCAGCCTGACCCTCGAGCGCGACCTCGCCGCCGCCAGCACGTCGGACAAGATCAGCGACACCGTCGACTACTGGAAGGTCAGCGACGCGGTCGTGAAGCTCGGCACCGGGTCGACGTTCAAGCTGCTCGAGGCGCTGGCCGGCGCCATGGCCGGCGCGATCCAGGACCTCTACCCCGACGTCGCCGTGACCATCGAGCTCGACAAGCTGGCCCCGCCCTGCCCCGGCGTGCCCGCCTCGTGCGGCGTGCGCCTGCGCCGCGAACCGCGCTGACAGGTTGCCGAGAACGCCGAAGGCGTTCGAGGTCAACCTGTCCCCCTGCCCCTGCCCGTGCCCGTGCCCGTGCCCGTGCCCGGTTGTTGACGCGACTGTGCGCCTTCCGTGGCCGAGGGCGCCATCGAGATCGGGCACGAGCACGGGCACGGGGCAACCCACGCCGGAGCTCCGTTCCGGTCGTGAGCTGCTCAGCGTTCGATCCGCGGGACGAGCTGCCGCAGCTGCCAGGCCGCCAGCTCGGCCCGCCGCGCCTGCTCGATGAAGCGCTGCCGGATCTTCCCCGCCGCCAGCGCGACCATGATCAAGAACACCAGCGAGACCCCGACCGCGGCGATCGAGGTCTGCGGCTCCTGGAACGCGACCACGGTCGAGGTCACGTGGATGGTGCCGCCGTCGACCACGAGGGTCGGGGTCAGCACGCCCGCGGCCTCGAGCACGAACGGCGCGGTCAGGTAGACCGCGCTGATCGCCACCGTCGGCCACAGCCAGGCCCGCCGGGCCGCGACGACGAAGCCGACCGTGTTCATCGTGAACAGCGTCGGGGTCAGCAGGATCGTCCCCGACATCCGGGTCGCGATGGCGATGGCGGTGTTCGACAGCACCAGCGCGGCGACGTAGGCGCGCACGTCCTGCTGGCCGCGGGTGCGGGCCGCCAGCAGCGTGGTCGCGGCGGCGATCGTGAACCCGGCCCAGCCCAGCATGGGATCGAAGCGGCGCATGCCCATCCACACCAGCACCAGCGCGATCGGCAGCCAGGCCAGGTAGATCCACACGCCGGCCGTGGCCATGGTGGTGTACGCCGCGTCCTCGGCGGCGGCGACCGCCCGCTCGACCTCGGGCGGCGTGTGCCGCGGCGGCGCCAGCATCAGCTCCATCAGCAGGTGCTGCGCGATCGGATGGGCGGGATCGAGCGCGAGGGCGCGGCCGAGCGCCGCCAGCGCCGCGGCCCGGGCTCGATCGTCCCCGCCGGCGGCGCGGACGGCCTCGTCGGCGGCCTCGTCGGCGAAGCCGTCGGCCAGCGCGCGCCGCCGCTCGAGATCACGATCGCCGTCGAGGTAGCGCTCGATCGCCTCGCGCAGCGCGGCGACGGTCGGGAAGCGATCGGCGGCGCGGGTGGCGGTGGCGCGGATGCACACCTCCTCCAGCTCGGGCGGGACGCCGGGGGTGCGCAGGGACGCCCGCGCGTCGACCCCGGCCAGGGTCGCGGCCAGCACCTGCGCGGTGGAGCCGCGCGGGATCAGCGGCTCGAGGGTGAGCAGCTCGAACAGCGTCGCGCCGAGCGCGTACACGTCGGCGCGGCCGTCGACCGGCTCCGCGCGGGCCTGCTCGGGCGAGGTGTAGCCGGGCGTGCCGAGGAACTGCCCGGCCAGGGTCAGCTCACCGGCCAGATCCGGGGGCAGCGTCGGCGCCGACGGCGTGTCGGCGGTGCCGACCACCTTGGCCAGGCCCCAGTCGAGCACGTACACCTCGCCGTGATCGCCGAGCATGATGTTGCCCGGCTTGAGATCGCGGTGGAGCAGGCCGCGGTCGTGGGCGACCTCGACGGCGTGGCACGCCGACAGGAACGCGGTGAGCAGCTTGCGCAGCGTGAACCTCCGGCGCGCCGCCTCGTCGCCGCCGGCCAGCCGGGCCAGGATCGTGGCCAGGGTCTCGCCGCGGACCCGCTTCATCGTGAAGTACACCGCGCCGTCGGCGCGCACGCCGAGATCGTGGACCGGCACCACCGCCGGGTGATCGAGCTGGCCCTGCAGCCGGGCCTCGCGCAGGAAGCGGGCGTCGTCGTCGGCGTCGCCGGGGCGGGCCAGCTTGATCGCGACCTCGCGGCCGATGCGCCGGTCGACCGCCATCCAGACCTCGCCCATCCCGCCTCGCCCGAGCAGCTCGCGCAGCTCGTAGCGGCCCTCGTCGACCTCGTCGAGCGGCGCGTCGATGCTCTCGAGCTCGATCGGCCGGGTGCCGCCGTCGCGGGCGGTCGCCGGCTCGGCCTGCGCCACGATCCGTCGGGTCGGCGCGACGTCGAGATCGGGGCGCGGATCGCCGTCGGACATCGGCGCCGAGCGTACACGCCCGCGCCGCCCGCGGCCTGGCAATGCTCAGTCTACGAGCTTCAGGTGGCTCGGCCGCTTGGCGCGCGCCGGTGGCGCCGGCGGCGCCGCGGGCCCCTCGCTGGGCGGCTCGATGCCCTCGGGCGACGCCAGCAGATCCTCGGGGATGTCGTCGGGCCAGACCATGCCGCGCTGGTCACCGTCGATCACCGCGGCGTAGATCGCGGTCCACGGCAGCACGCAGTGGAACGGCACGCCGCCGAAGGTCAGGGTCCCCGCCAGGCCGCGCTCGTCGACGGTGAGGTCGGGGATGGCCGGGGTCAGGGTGTAGCCGAAGCGCAGGACCAGCTTGGGCTCGGACTTGAAGCGCGGCGGCACCTCGACCTCGTCGCCGCGGGCGTCGAAGTGGATCAGCACCGGGCCGCGGCCGAGCAGGTCCTCGACCACGGTCCGCTTGTCGGGCGGCGGCGTGCTCGGCTCGTCGAGCGAGCCGGCCGCGGTGATCTCCTCGGGCGGCCGGCCGGTGATCTCCTCGACGTCGTCGGCCGAGATCACCCCGGCGTCGTAGGCGTCGCGGATGACACCCTCGGGCTGGGCGGCGGCCGCCATCACTCGCTTGACCAGGGCCTCGGCGTGGTTGGCGTGGCCGACGACCGCGTCGTGGGCCTCGAGCGCGCCGATCTCGCCGTGGCGCCAGCGCGCCAGGGCACGATCGAGCTCGCCGAGCGAGGCGGCGATGCGGCGCTCGATCAGCGCGGTCACCACCTCCTGGATGCGGGCGAGCCGCCGGGTGTCGGAATCGGTCACGGACGGGTTCTAGCCCCGTTGCCTCCGCGGGTCCAGTGCCAACGCCGTCCAGCCCTGGTGATAGGGTCCGACCGTGCCGTTCACCTACGCGACCCCGGTGCGCTTCGCCGACGTCGACCACGCCGGCATCGTCTACTACCCGCGCTTCTTCCACTACTTTCACCTCGCCTTCGAGGAGCTGTTCCGGGTCCGCATGGGCCCGCGCGCGTACGTCGATCTCCTCGATCGCCAGCGGATCGGCTTCCCGGCGGTGCGCGCCGAGGCCGACTACAAGGCGCCGCTGCGGTTCGGCGATACCGCGGAGATCGAGGTGACCGTCGAGCGGCTCGGCACCTCGTCGATCACCTTCCGCTACCGCGTCTACCGCGCCGCCGACGCCACGACGAGCCGCGCGCTGTGTGCCGACGGCAAGACCGTCTGCGCCGTCGTCGACCTCGCCGCCTTTCGTGCGGTGCCGGTGCCCGAGGCGATCGTCGCGTTGCTCGCCGACCTCGCCGAGCCGGCGGCTTCCCCGTCGTCAGCGTCCTAGCTCATCCCGGGCGGCGTCGTAGGCCGCCCCTCGGGACGGGTTCACTTGGCGCGCTCGAGCTCCTTGTCGAGGTTCTCGAACCCGGCGTCGATGCGCTGCTTGAACGCGTCCCACCCGGCCGCGGCGTGGGTGCTGGCCTGGTCGATCTCGTTGGACAGCGCGTCGCGCTTGGCCCGCAGGTCCTCGGCGGTCTTCCTGGACTGCTCGTCGCCCTTGGCGGCGAGCTCGTCGATCTTGCGATCGATGTCGGCGAGCTTCTCCTTCGACTCGGCGACGAAGCCGGCGCGCTGGGCGGCGAAGTCCTGCTCGCCGGTGTCGCCCTTGCCCTTCTCCTCGAGGCCGAGCTCCTTCTGCTCCTGCTTGGCCTCGCGGCCGGCGCCCTGGAGGTCCTCCTTGACGTCCCGGCCCATCTCCTTGCCCTTCTCGGTGGCGCGCTCGCCGGTCGACTCGACCGCCTTGCCCGCCTGCTCGAACCCCTCCTCCGACTTCTTGCACGCCGAGCCGGCGAGCAGGAGGGTCGAGGCGAGGGCGATCCACAACGTGTTGCGAGTGCTCATGCCTCCCACCGCAGCAAGCCACGCGCCAGCACAACCGCCTCGAATCCGGGTGTCATCGATCCGTGACGAGTCGGTTACAACGTGCGCAGGCGCGCGGCCGTGCGAGGCGACTACAGGGCGGCTTCGAGATCGTTCGCGATCGCCGCGAAGGGGCTCCTGGCCGGGAAATTCAGCAAGCCACCTGCCAGCACCACAGGGTGCGCCGCCGTGCGGTCGAGCGCGTCGACGCGATCACCAGCGGTCGCGATCGGGCTCGGCCGCGCGGACCGTCGCGCCCGCGTCGCCGGCCAGCGCGCGGCGGACATCGGCCTCGCGCTCGCCCGGCCGGACCCGGCGCCAGCCCACGACCGCGCGCTGGCGATCCTCGCGGACGATGCGCCCGGGCTCGGTCGCGAGCGTGACCGTGGCCACCTGATCGAGCGGGATCGACGCGCCGGTCGACGTCCTCAGCGGCAGCCGGACGGCCTCGGCCGGGTCGGTCGCCGGCGCCACCACGCGGATCGGCACGGCGCGCCCCTGCTCGACCGACTCGCCGACCTCGACGCCGCCGTGCACCACCGCGACCGCCGTGGCGATCGCGGCGGCCGACACGCCGAGGCGGTCGGCGCGCGGGCGATCGACGGTCAGCTGGAGCGCCGGCGCGAAGGGGCCGCCGGGATCGACGTCGGGCCCGATGGTGACCTGCTCGAGCGCGCGGATCGGCCGGCCGCGCCAGCGCCGCAGCCGGCTGCCCGGGGTCGCGGCGATCGCGGCCTCGAGCGCGGCCAGCCGCTGCTCGCCGGCGGCGCCGGCGGCGTCGGCGATCACGACCTCGATGGTCGCGGGCTCGGCCGGCGTCCGCGCCGCGGTCGCGCCGGCGTCGATCAGGTGGGCCGCGATCCGCGCGCGCTGCTCGAGGGTGGCGGCGGCGACCTCGATCTCGCCGAGGACCACGTCGCCGGCGAGGAGCTCGCCACCCTCGGCGCGCAGGACCTTCACGATCTCCGCCTCGGCGTCGCGGCTGCGCAGCGCCACCTCGACGAGCGCGTCCCCCTGCCCCCGCCGGGTCGTGGCCACACAAGGCCGCACCGGCGCGCGCTCGACCTGGGCGACGTCGGCGACCCGGACCCGATCGCTGACCGCGACCGCGCCGACGCCGGCGAGCGAGTCCGGACGCCCGGCGACGCGCAGCGTGGTGGAGACCGGCGGCGCGTCGATGCGACCGGCGGGGATCGTGACGTTCATCGCGCGCAGCCCGTCCACCACCTGGTCGATGCCGACGCCGGACGCGGCGAGCCGGGCGAGATCGACGGAGATCCGGACCTCCTCGTCGGCGCCGCCGCACACGGTGACCCGGCCGACCCCGGCCATCGCCTCGAGGCGGAGGCGCAGCGCGTCGAGCCGCTGACCGCGCTCGACCAGGGGCTGATCGGCCGGGCCCGGGATCACCGCGAGCAGCGTGCGCGCCGGCCGGGTCAGCTTCTGCACGACCGGCGGATCGGCGTCGGTCGGCAGCCGGCGCAGCGTCGCCGTCACGGCGTCGCGCACCGCCGCGGCGACGCCGTCGAGCGCGCGCCCGTTTTCGACCAGCACGTCGATGGTCGCCCGCCCCTCGCGGGCCTCGCTGCGCAGCCCGCGCACGCCGGGCAGGCCGGTGGTGGCCTCCTCGAGCGGCTCGACCAGCTCGCGCTCGACGACCACCGGCGACGCGCCGGCCCAGCCCACGGTGACCCGCACCGCGTGATCGCGATCGATGCCGTCGCCGCTGCCGCCGCCACACGCCGCCGCCGCGGCGACCGCGGCGACCGCGGCGACCCCGGCGACCAGCAGGCGGCGCGCGCCACGGGTTCGATTCGACGCCTGGCTGGGCTCGCCACTGGTCGACATGGAGCGCGGCGAAGGTACCACCGCCTCCCCTGACGCGTTCCTTACAGAACCGGCGGACCGCTCGCGCGTCGTCTCCAGGTGACCCGACGATCGAAGGAGCCCGTGCGATGAGCATTCCCGTCCGTCCCCCTCGCCTTGGCGGCTGGCTACGTCGCCACAGCCTCACCCTGGTCGCCACCCTCGGCGGCGCCGCCGGGGTCGCGCTCGCGGTGGCCCGCTACCACCCACAAGCGGCGACCCCACCGGCGGCGCAGGCAGCCACGCCGGCCGCCGCGGCCGCGCCCGCGCCCGCGCCCGCCGAGCTGCCGCGCGACACCGTGCTCGACACCGTGCAGATCGCGCTGGTGCTCGACACCTCGAGCAGCATGAACGGCCTGATCAACCAGGCGCGGTCGCACCTGTGGAAGATGGTCGACGATCTCGGCACGATGACCCGCGTGGTCGACGGCAAGGTCCGCGGGGTGCGGGTCGAGCTGGCGCTCTACGAGTACGGCAACGACACCTTGCCCGCCAAAGGCGGCTACATCCGCCAGGTCCTGCCGCTCACCACCGACCTCGACAAGGTCTCCGAGCAGCTCCACGCCCTGTTCACCAACGGCGGCAGCGAGTACGCCGGCCAGGCCATCGAGACCGCGGTGACCTCGCTGGCGTGGTCGTCGGATCCGTCGGCGCTGCGGTTCGTGCTGCTCGCCGGCAACGAGTCGTTCGATCAGGGGCCGGTCACCGCGGCCAAGGCGATGGCGCTGGCCGCGAGCAAGGACATCACCGTCCAGCTCGTCCACTGCGGCGGCCCCGAGGCGAGCTGGTCGGCCGCGGCCGCGCTGGCCAAGTCCGACCTCCTGACCATCGATCAGAACCGCGTCGCCCAGCACATCCCGGCGCCGCAGGACGACGAGATCCTGCAGCTCGGCGCCGCGCTCAACGCGACCTACCTCGCCTACGGCGCCGACGGCCAGGCCGCGGCCGCCCGCCAGGCCAGCGCCGACGTGTCGTCGGCCAAGCTCAGCAAGAAGGTCGCGGTCGAGCGCAACGCGCTCAAGGCCAAGGCCGCCTACAAGAACGACCGCTGGGACGTCGTCGACGCCGTCGACAAGGACGCCGGCTGGCTGGCCCGGACCCCGGACCGCGAGCTGCCGGCCGAGCTGCGCGGCAAGTCGCTCGCCGAGAAGCTGCAGCTCGTCGCCGCCAAGGCGGCGGAGCGGGCCGCGCTCAAGGCTCGCATCGGCAAGCTCGAGGCCGAGCGCACCCGGTTCGTCGAGGCCGAGCGGGCCAAGCAGGCCGGCGCCGACGCGCCCTCGCTCGAGACCGAGATGAAGAAGTCGACCCGCAAGGCCGCGGCCAAGAAGGGCTACCAGCTGTGACCTACCGCGACGACGATGACGCGCGCGCCGCCCGCGCCGGCGCGCTGATCGACGAGATCGCGGCCCTCGAGCGCGAGAAGCTCGCCCGCGCCGACCTCGACCACCGCCTCGCCACCGCCCGCAACGAGCTGGCCACCCTCCAGGCCGGTCCACCGCCGGCGCCGCCCCCGGCCCCGAGCCTGCTCGTCCACCTCGGCGTCTTCGCCGCCGCGGCGGCCGCGACCTTCGCCGGCTACACCCTGCTGGTGGGCTGAACGGTCAGCGCGCCACCCGGCGCAGCTCGGGGTGCTCGTCGAGCCAGGCCTTGAGGCTCTCCTCGCTGATCTCGACCACCACGTCCTCGTCGCTGAGGCAGGCCTGGCAGCCGAGCCGCGACTCGGGCCGGACGTCGAAGGCCTTGTCCATGATGTCGTTCTCCTTGTCGGAGATCTCGCCCAGCGAGTCGAGGCCCTGCTCGACGTAGACGTGGCAGGTCGAGCAGGCCAGGTTGCCGCCGCAGGCGTGGCCGACGCGGGCGTCGCACTCCTCGGCGGCGTCGAGGATCGAGGTTCCCGGCTTGGCGTCGACGACGATCGGCAGCGAGCCGGGACCGCGCGGGTTCTTGAAGGTCAGCTTCGGCACGGCTATCGCCCCGTCCCTTCGTGGCTGTGGCCGTGACCGGGCGCCAGCTCCTGCTCGACGGCGCCGATGGTCTTGCCCTTCATCGCCGCCTCGATGGCCAGGTTCATGCGGCGCTCGGCGAACGGCTTCGACGCCAGGTCGAGCGCCTCGATCGCGGTGCGGATGGCGACGTGGTCGCGCCCGCCCATGACCTGCTCGAGCGCGGCCATCGCCGCCCGGGTCGCGGCGGCGACGTCGGGGTCGAGCAGGTGCGCGTCCTGGACCATGGCGGCCCGGGTGGCGTCGAGGATCCGGGTCGCCTCGACCCGCTCGATGCGCAGGTTGCGCTCGGCCAGGTCGTCCTCGGCGTGCTCGAACGACTCGACCAGCATCCGCTCGACCTCCTCGTCGGTGAGGCCGTACGACGGCTTGACCTGGATCGCCGCCTCGACCCCGCTGTGCACCTCGCGGGCGGCGACGTGGAGGATGCCGTCGGCGTCGACGGTGTAGGTGATCTCGACCCGGGCGGCGCCGGCGATCATCGGCGGCACGCCGCGCAGCTGGAACCGGGCCAGCGACCGGCAGGCGTCGGCGGTCTCGCGCTCGCCCTGCACGACGTGGAGGTCGAAGCCGGTCTGGTTGTCGGCGTAGGTGGTGAAGGTCTGGGTCGCCCCGCACGGGATGGTCGAGTTGCGCGGGATCAGCTTCTCGACGACGCCGCCCATGGTCTCGAGGCCGAGCGACAGCGGCACCACGTCGAGCAGGACGACGTCGGTGGTGCCGCCGGCCAGCACGTCGGCCTGGACCGCGGCGCCCAGCGCGACCACCTGCTCGGGGTCGAGCTCGCACAGCGGCTCCTTGCCGAACACCGCCCGCACGTGATCGCGGACCACCGGCGAGCGGGTCGAGCCGCCGACCAGGACCACGCCGTCGAGGTCGTCGGCCGAGATCTCCGCGTCCTTGAGCACGCGGCGGCACGCCCGGGCGGCCCGCTCGAGCAGCGGCCGGGCGATCGCGGTCAGATCGTCGCGGGTGATCCGGCGCTCGACCGTGCGCCCGCCGACGGTGACGGTGAGGACGGTCTCGGCGGCGTCGGTCAGCCGGTGCTTGGCCGCGCGGGCCGCGGCCAGCGCGGCGGCCAGCGCGCGCCGCTCGGCCGGGTCGGTCGCCGCCGGCAGCTCGCCGCCCAGCGCCCACGCGACGATCGCGCGATCGAGGTCGTCGCCGCCGAGCGCGGAGTCGCCGCCGGTTGCGCGGACCTCGAACACGCCGTCGACCAGCTTGAGGATCGAGACGTCGAAGGTGCCGCCGCCGAGGTCGTAGACCGCGTACAGGCCGCGGGTGCCGCGATCGAGGCCGTAGGCGACCGCGGCCGCGGTCGGCTCCGCGACCAGGCGCAGCACCTCGAGCCCGGCCAGCCGGCCGGCGTCGCGGGTGGCCTGGCGCTGGGCGTCATCGAAGTAGGCCGGCACGGTGATCACCGCGCCGTCGAGCTCGCCGCCGAGCGCGCCGACCGCGCGGTCGCGCAGCGCGCGCAGGATCTCGGCCGACACCTGCACCGGCGACACCTCGCGGCCGTCGCTCAGCCGGACCTTGACCATGCGGCCGGCGTCGTCGACGAGGTGGTTGGGCGTGCGCAGCGCGGCGACGTCGGCCAGCGACCGCCCCATCAGCCGCTTGACGCTGGCGATGGTGTCGGCCGGGGCGTCGAGGCCGCGGTCGATGGCCGGCCGGCCGACCACGACGTCGCGGCCGTAGCTGACCACCGACGGGACCAGCTCGTCGCCACCGTCGGCGCCGCGGATCACCGCCGGCGACACGTCGGCGACGTGGGCGACCAGGGAGTTGGTGGTCCCGAGGTCGATCCCGACCACGCGCTTCTTGCAGGCCTCCTTGGTCGGGGCCTGTCCGGGCTCGGAGATCTGCAGCAACACGGTTCAGTCCTCGTCGTCGTCGAGCGCGGCGTCGCATTCCTCGAGGTAGCGCGCGACGTAGCGCAGGGTGATCAGGTGGGCCTTGGCGCGGGCGAGCGCGCCGGGGTCGCCGGCCGCGAACAGCGGGGCCAGCTCGGCGAGGAGGGCCTGCTGGCGGGTCTTCATCGCCGCGGCCAGGCGGCCGACCTCGGGCAGGTCACCGCGGGCGCGGGCCGCGGCCAGCTCCTCGCGCAGCTCGAGGATCTCCATCAGGAACGCCGGGTCGAGCTGCTCGTGATCGCCGATCGCCAGGCCGGCGCGGGCCAGCAGGTGCTCGGCCCGGCTCTGTGGCCGGCGCAGCACCTGGTAGGCGTCGTTGAGCGCGCGGGTGCGGATCATCGCCTGGGCCCGCTCGGCGGCCGGGGCGGTGACGAAGCGGTCGGGGTGGACCTCGCGGCTGCGCTCGCGGAAGCGCGCCTCGAGCGTGGCCGGGTCGAGATCGAAGCGGGGCTCGAGGCCCAGCACGGTGAACGGGTCGGGGGTGGTTGGCTCGGTCGACATCACAAACTCACGCACCCCTCGGGGCGCAGCTAGAACTGCACCGACTCTCCGCAGCCGCAGGCGCCCTTGGCGTTGGGGTTGTTGAACTTGAACCCGTGGCCCATCATCCCCTTGACGAAGTCGAGCTGCATGCCGCGCAGGTAGACGAAGCTCTTGGGGTCGGTCACCACGGTCACCCCGAACGCGGAGAACACCTTGTCGGTCGGGCGCGGCTCGTCGGCCCACTCGAAGACGTAGGTGAAGCCGGTGCAGCCGCCGCCGCGGATGCCGACGCGGATCGCCGCCTCGGGCGTGCCGCGCTTGGCGCGCTGCTTCGCGATCTCCTCGGCGGCGGCCGCGGTGATCTCGATGCCGGTGACCGCGGCGGGCGCCGGGGTCGCGGGCGTGGCGGTGGCGGGTTCGGTGGACATCATGTTGCCTCGATGACGTTCGGGGTCAGATCGGCTCGCCCTGGGCGCGCGCGGCCAGCTTCTTCTTGTAG
>Ga0247822_10000798_pt1 | contig 17971 bp, 13 predicted proteins | sample 13C_Cellulose_Da_FD_192423 | JGI IMG/M metagenome (GOLD analysis project Ga0247822, IMG submission 192423) | Soil microbial communities from agricultural site in Penn Yan, New York, United States - 13C_Cellulose_Day30 | ecosystem: Environmental > Terrestrial > Soil > Agricultural land | place...
CCATGGCCGCTTTGACTGTTGTGCCTCCGGGCGCGGCGCGCGCAGAGGTTATCCGCGCCAACACTCCGGCTGTCGGCCTGACGATCGACCGGATCGGCGCCTTGCCGGACGCCGAGCGCGGGGCCTGGGCCGATTATCTGGCCCGTTCGCAAGCCCAGCATCTGGCGGACCGCGCCGCACTGGCCGCCGAACTGCCCGCCGGGGCGACGCCGCCCCCTCCGCCCCTGGCCATTCGCGGCAACAGCTCGCATATGCCGCTGGACCGTCCGGCCGCATGGTATGGGTCGGCCGAGGCGCGCGCTGTCGCCGATGCGGTCGTCAGCTTCCAGACTCCGGCCGGCGGCTGGAGCAAGAATCAGGATCGCAGCATCAAACGTCTGCCCGGTCAGCGCTTCTCCAACGACGCAGAGACGATGGAGCAGAATCCGGCCAATTTCGACGCCCCGGCTGACCGCTTCTGGACCTTCGTCGGCACGCTCGACAACGACTCCACCTGGACGGAAATGCGTTATCTGGCCAAGGTCGCAGCCCAGGCGCCGGGCCGCGAAGGCGACGCCTGGCGCGCCAGCGTGATCAAGGGCGTGCACTATCTGTTGAACGCCCAGTATCCCAACGGCGGCTGGCCGCAGATCTGGCCGCTGGAAGGCGGCTTCCACGACTCCATCACCTTTAACGACAATGCGGTCGCCAACGCGGCTATGGTGCTTCGCGATGTGGCCAACGGGGTTGAGGATTTCGGCTTTGTGCCGCCTGAACTGGAGACCCGCGCTGCCGAAGCGGTGAAGAAGGCCATTGAAGTCACTCTTGCCGCCCAGGTGCGCAAGGGCGATCAGCTTCTGGGCTGGCCGCAGCAGGTCGAGCCCATGCGCCTGGTCCCGACCAGCGCCCGCAACTATGAGCCTCGTTCGATCGCCAGCGGCGAGACCACGGACATTCTCGAGTTCCTGATGGCCGAGCCCAATCCGTCGCCAGAGGTCAAGGCGGCCATTCGCGGGGCCATCGGCTGGCTGGAGTCCGTCCGTGTCTATGACAAGTCGTTCGAGATGACCGACGATGGCCGCAAGCTGATCGACAAGCCCGGCGCCGGGCCGATCTGGTCGCGAAATTATGACCTGGTCACTGGCCGCCCGATCTTCGGTGACAAGGACCAGACGATCCACGACGACGTCAACGGCATCTCCATCGGACGCCGCAATGGCTATTCGTGGTGGCTGGCGGCCCCGCAGCGAGCGCTGGACGCCTATGCGGAATGGTCGGCTGTTCACCGCTAGAGGTTGATGACGACGTAGGGCGGATTGATCATGAGACGATCGCGCGGCGCTTGTGCTTCGCGTGATCGTCTCTTCAGGCCGCCCAGTGGATTTCGACGCGAAGGCCGCCCAGAACCGAGCGCGTCAGTTGCAGCCTGCCGCCTGTGTTTTCCGCATAGGTGCGGGCGATCGACAGGCCGAGCCCTTGTCCTGCACCCTGTTCGTCCAGGCGGACGCCGCGGCCGGAAGCGGCATCGGCCCGTTCTACGGGGATGCCGGGGCCGTCGTCCTCGACGGTCAGGACAAGCCGGTTTCTGGCGTCAGACGCGGCGGTGATCGAGACACGACGGCGCGCGAAGCGGGCGGCGTTCTCCATCAGGGGACCGAGCAGGTCGGTCAGATCGTCGCGGCTCAGGGGGGCGGTGAGGGCTTCGGGGATATCGATGGAGAAAACCAGGGCCTCGCCAGCTTCCGTTTGTTCCAGCACCTGAACCAGTTGTTCGACGACATCGATAACGGGCGCCGAGCCGCCGCGTGACTGACCCGCCAGACGGCTGCGGGTCAACTCGGCTTCAACGGTGGCGCGCATGGCGTCGATGGCGCGGTCCAGCCGGTCGGCAGCCTCGACGGCGCCGGATTCATGCAGGCGGTGGCTCTGGGTTTTCAGTGCGGACAGGGGGGTCTTGAGGCCGTGGGCCAAGTCGGAAGCCCGTCCCCGCGCCCGGGTCAGGTCCTGTTCACGGGCCGCGACCAGATCATTCAGCGCCTCGGTCAGGGGGCGTAGCTCGTTGATCCGGGCGGAGGGCAGGCGGTGGCTGGGGCTGGCGCGCAGATCGACCAGATCGCGACGAATGTCGGCCAGCGGGCGCAGGCCCAGTTGCACCTGCAACCAGGCGGCGGCGAGAAGCACCAGCCACAGCCCGGCGAGGAAGAAGGCCAGTTCCAGATTGAACTCGCTTTGGGCCGAGGCGATCTCGTCCTGGTCCTGAGCGATCTGGATCAGGACTGCGGTCTGTTGATCGCCTACGAGGATTTCGCGTTCCAGCACGGCGATGGGCTCGCCAAAGGGACCGTCAGTGCGACGCAGCCGCCATGTGCCCGACGGTGCATTGTTCGGGCGGAGCAAGGCGGCGTCCCAGAGCGAGCGTGAACGCACGGTCTGGGTCTCGGTCGAGACCTGCCAGTAGAAGCCGCCGGCGGGTGTGTCGAAACGCGGGTCGGCGGGCGGTGCGGGTACGCTCAACCGACCGGCGGGGTCCAGTTCGGCGGCAGCGGCGATGCGAGTGGCGTCGCGGGTCAGCTCCAGTGTCAGGCGGCGTTCCAGATGTCGTGCGAACAGCAGGCTCATGAAAAGCCAGGCGACGATCAGGGCGACCAGAATGGCCGCGCCGCCTCCGAGCAACAGGCGCCAGCGCAGCGAACGCAGCATCAGTCGGGGTCCTGCAACAGATAACCGAAGCCGCGCCGGGTGCTGATGACCTCGCTGCCAAACTTGCGGCGCAGGCGGGCGACGATGGCCTCAATGGCGTTGGTGTCCGACGTCTCCGACACGCCATAAAGATGTTCGGCCAGTTCGCCCGCCGAGACCGCGCGGCCGGGCTGGTGGCCCAGATAGTCGAGCAGGCGGAACTCCAGCGGCGACAGACGGGCGGGTGCGCCGTCGAACGAGGCGCTCATCCGCGCTGTGTCGAGCCGTAGCCGACCGATGTCGATGACGCTGGAGGTGCGACCGGCCTGACGCCGGACCAGACCGCGCAGGCGGGCGATCAGTTCTCCCATCTCGAACGGCTTGGCCAGATAGTCGTCGGCTCCGGCCTCTATGCCCTCGACCTTTTCGGTCCATGCCCCGCGGGCCGAGACGATCAGCACCGGGAAGGCGCGGCCGGCTGCGCGCCAGCGACGCAGCGTCGACAGGCCGTCCAGACGCGGCAGGCCCAGGTCCAGCACGGCGATGGCGTAGTCCTCGACGTCGCCCGCGTACCATGCGGCTTCGCCGTCAGAGACGACGTCGACGATGAAGCCCGCCGCTTCGATAGCGCGCTTCAGGTCGGCCTGAATATCGGGATCGTCCTCGACGACGAGACAGCGCATCAGTCGTCCTTGACCTCCAGAACGGCGCCGGTGCGGGCGTCGATCCGCAACTTGCGGACCCGGCCGGCGGGCGTCAGCACCTTTACCTTGTAGCGCCAACCTTGGCTGTGTCGATCCAGTTCGACCTCGATGACGTCGCCGGGCTCGGCGCGCTGGGCGATCGCCAGGATACGCGTCAGGGGCAGGATCTCGCCGCGCCGCAAGGCTTCTCGGGCGGCGACATGATCGTCGTCGTCAGCCAGAGCAGCGGTGGCGGGCGCCAGGGCCATCAGGCCGGCGAGCAGGGCGAGTGGCGCGTGGCGCCGGGAAAGGCCGTTGGGTTTCATGACGGCCACCCTGCCTCAGCCAGCCTGACAGCAGGCTGACGGTTTGCCGCGCCCGGCTGTCAGGAAGGCGGGCCTAAGGCTGCGGGTCTGACGTTGAAGGGGGCCGCCATGCGATCGAAGACCCAGATCCGGACCGTGCTGATGAGCGGCGTCGCCGCATCAGTCCTGCTGTTCGGCGCGACCTCGGTTTCGGCGCAGACGGCGCCCGATGGAACGACCGGCGTCACGGCTTTTCCCGCCAGTGCGTATATGGCCTCGGCCCCGGCCAGCGCGCGCGAGATGCTGGACCGGACGCCGGGCTTCTCGCTGGTCGAGCCGGACGCCGACGTGCGCGGCTATTCGGGCGCGCAGGGCAATGTCCTGATCGACGGGGTGCGGCCCGCCAGCAAGCGTGAGAACCTGTCGGACCTGCTGCGGCGCATTCCGGCGGGAACGGTCGAGCGAATCGAACTGATCCGGGGCGGGGCGGGCGGCGTCGACATGGGCGGTTACGCCGTCCTGGCCAATGTGGTGCGCAAGCACGTCGTCGACGCCGAGGGCATGATCGAGGGCGGGGTGCTGTCTTCAACGGACGGCTGGGTCTCTCCCAGCGGACAGGCGCAGTATACGCGCCGCTGGGGCGCGCGTTTGCTGGAGCTGTCGGCCAGGCTTGAGCTGGACTTCGATGACGATAGCGGCGACGGCCCGGTCTGGACCGAGACGCCCGATGGCGACGTCGTTGAACGTTTGCACGAAGACACGCGCAAGATTCAGCATGCCGCCGAGCTCGCCGCGAACTGGGTGCAGCCTGTGGCTGGAGGTCGCTTTAACGCTACGGCGGCGGTGCGCGGAGACCGCACGCGCGCCGATACGGCGATCCGGTCGCTACAGGACGCTGACGATCGGGAAGACGTCGCGGCGCGCGAGGACTTCATCGAGGGCGAACTGGGCGTGCGCTATCTACGCAGCCTCGGCCCTGCGACGACGCTGGAGGCTCTGGCCAGCCAGCGCCTGGGGCGGCTGACTGGCGAGGAGAAGTCCCGTCACGGCGTCGACAGTGAAAGCTTTGACGAAACCACCCGGAACGGCGAGAGCATCGTCCGCATCGACCTGACCCATCGCCGCTCGGACCAGCTGTCGTTGTCGGCGGGGCTGGAGGGGGCGTTCAACTTCCTCGAAAGCGCCGCGCGGTTGCAGGAGAACGGCGCGGCGGTCTTTCTGCCCGGCTCGGATGTGCGGATCGAGGAGCGCCGGATCGAGGGTTCGGTTGGCGCGACCTGGACACCGGTCGAGGCGGTGATCGTCGAGGCGGGGTTGCGGGTCGAGGGATCGGCCATCATCCAGACCGGCGACAGTCCGCTGGAGCGCGATTTCACCTACGCCAAGCCGCGTGTCGCCCTGACCTGGGACATGGACGCCCAGAACCAGCTGCGGCTGGCGGTGTCGCGCGAGGTCGGTCAGCTGGATTTCGGCGAGTTCGTAGCCTCGGCCTCTCTGTCCACCGGGGTGATCGCGGTCGGCAATGCGGCGCTGGAGCCGGACAAGAGCTGGCGTTTTTCAGCGGTCTGGGAGCGCAGCTTCCGGGACGAGGCCTCTTTGACCCTGACCTGGACCCATGATGAGATCAGCGACGTGGTGGACCGTGTGCTCATCGTCACTGACGAGGACGTGTTCGATGCGCCGGGCAATATCGGCGACGGGCGACGTGACACCCTGGCGGTGGATCTGAACACGCCGCTGGACCGGCTGGGGATCAGGGGCGGGCAACTGCGCGCGACCATGCTGTGGCGCACAAGCCGCGTTACCGATCCGGTCACAGGCCAGGCGCGCGGCATTTCAGAAGAGAAGCCGGTCGAGGGCGAGGTGGCCTTTAGCCAGGCTCTGCCGCAGTGGCGGATGAACTGGGGCGTGACGGTCGAGCACATCGCCGAGCGCAAGACCCGCTATCGTTTTGACGACGTGCGGCGGCGGTCGGAAGGCGTAGGCTGGACCGTTTTCGCCGAGCGGCGGATGGGCGATCAGTGGCGGCTGCGGGCCGAGGCGACCGATCTGTTCGGCCGAGACTTCCACGAGACCCGCGATAAGTACGACGGGCCGCGCCTGAACGGCGTGCTGGAAGAGATCGAGCGACGCGAACGCCGCTCGCCGGGTTACGTCACTCTGACCTTGCGCCGTAGTATGGGCGGGTAGGCCAGCCCTCGGGGGCGTCGAAGCCGTAGTAGCCGCCTCCGGCCTTGAAGCGTTCCAGGCGCCGCAGTTCCTCCGGATCGGCCTTCTGATCCCAGGTCTTGACCCCATTGGTCAGGTCGTCCGGCGTCAACACAAGTTCGTCCCAGACCGCCTCGCCCTGAACGTCGTGCAGGGTATAGGTCAGGCGGGGCGTCGGGCCGGTCAGATCGAAGCGCATCAGGCCCACATTGACGCTGCGGGTCCAGGTGTCGCGGATACGGACCTCGGGCGCCTGACGCATATTCTTGTTGGCTGGCATCTGGGCCAGCGGAGATGAACACATGTCATAGATGTCGTAGCCGCCGACCTCGGAACGGGGGATGCAGTTCAGTTCGCCCATGTGGCTGTCGCCTGAAATGCAAACCACGCCGCCGATGTTCTGGTCTCGAATGAAGTCGAAGATTTCATTCCGTTCGGTCAGATAGACGCCCCAGCTGTCGCCGCCCTTTTCGTTCTCGGCCGACGAGAATCCACCACCTGAGACCAGGACCTTGAATGGTGCCTGCGAGGCCTTCAGTTCGCGCTTCAGCCAGGCCTTCTGACGGGCGCCGAGGACGGTCTTGGCGGCGTCGTCGGTCTGGTTGGTCGGGTCGCGGTGGTAGCGGCCGTCGAGGAAGAAGAAGTCCACCCCGCCATAGGCCTGCTTGAAATAGACGCCGGGGTTGTCGGCCTCGCCGTAGGCGGGGTTGGCCCAGACCTTTTTGAAGACATTGAGAGAGGCGGCCTTGAACGGGCTGCGGCCGTCGGAGTCGTTGTAGCCAAAATCGTGGTCGTCCCAGATGGCCAGCTGAGGCGTCGAGCGCAGCAGAGGCAGCAGGCGTTCCACCACCCGTCCACGGCCATAGAGGTCCATCAGCGCAGCGGGCTGATCGCTGTCGCCATAGATGTTGTCGCCGAGCCAGAAGAAGAGGTCGGGATCCAGGCTGCGCACGGCGTTCCAGATAGGCTGGTCTGCGTCGTACTGGATGCGGCAGCAGGAGCCGAAGGCGACGCGGAAGGCGGCGGGGCCGTCCGGCGCTGTGCGGGTGCGGTTGGGCGCGAACTGGAAGCGGTCCTGCTGGCCGTCGTATTTCAGGCGGTACCAGTAGTCGGTGTCGGGCTTCAGGCCCTCGACCCGGAAGGTCAGGCAGCAGTCGTCTTCGGCGCGGGCGGTCAGGGTGGGGCCTTGCTGCACCTGGCGAAAATCGCGGTCCGCGGCGTATTCCAGCGTCACCGGAAAGGCGCCTGAGGCCCGCACCCAGACGGTGAAGTGGCCCGGGCCCGGCGCACCGACCATCGGTCCCTGCAGGGCGCGGGGATAGCCGAGCACCTCGGCCAGGGCGCGCGGCCCCGAGCCCAGCAGGGCGGCCATGGCCACGCCGCCGAGGAAGCCGCGACGACCGGCGGTCAGGATACGGGTCATGGGGCTACTCCTTCAGTGCGGTGTTCAGGCGTTCGATCAGGGCGTCATGGACGCCGCCATTGGAGACGCAGACATGACCGGCGTGCAGGTCCAGTGGTCCCCCGTCGACGCCCGAAGCGCGACCACCGGCTTCCTCTACGAGGATGATGCCCGGTCCCATGTCCCACGCGTTGAGGCAGCGCTCCCAATAGGCATCCCAGCGCCCGGCCGCGACCCAGGCCATGTCCACGGCGCAGGCGCCCGTGCGCCGGATGCCCGCCACGTCGGCAGACAGCAGCGCCATCTCTCGCGCGAAGACCGGATGGTCAGGCTTCCCCGCAAACGGGATGCCGCAGGCCAGGACGGATTCGATCAGGGCGGTCCGGTTCGACACCCGCACCTGCTTGCCGTTCAGCCAGCAGCCCTTGCCGGTCTCGGCGACATAGAGCTCGTTCAGGGTGGGGATATAGGTGACGCCCGCCACCACCTTGCCTTCGCGGGCCAGAGCGATGTTGACGCCCCACAGGGGACTGCCGAACAGGAAGTTGGTTGTGCCGTCCAGCGGGTCCACGATCCATTGCCGGCTCTGGTCATCGCCGCCGCCGAGCCCGCCTTCCTCGCCCAGGAAGGCGTAGGAGGGCCGGGCGCGGGCGAGGATGCCACGCGCCGTGGCCTCGGCCTCCTCGTCGGCGATGGAGACCATGTCGGCGGGACCGGTCTTGGAGCGGACCGTCAGCCGGGCCAGTTCGGCGAAGTGGCGTTCCAGACCGGCGCCGGCGGTCTTGGCCGCCTCGATCATGGCCTTGAGGTCTTCGGAGGGATCAATCATGGCGCGAACTCAGTCTCTCAGGCGGGTGCGCCACAGGCTGGCGGCCAGCAGCATGGAAATCACGGAAGAGCCGATCCAGAACCAGATAACCGGACCGAAGTCATAGACGCGAACCTCGCCCATCACGGTCATGCCGCGCTCGATCAGGAAGCCGGAAATCTGTTCCTGAAGCGCGGCGCCGATGTAGCTGAAGATGCCGATGACACCCATGGCCGCTCCCGCAACACGCTTGGGCGCGATGTCCACGGCGAACAGGCCGCCCAGGGATGTGACCAGACCCGTCAACCCCATGCCGAACAGCAGCATGGAGAAGACCATGACCGGCAGGGTGTTGGGCCCCCAGAAGAAGAGGGCCAGCCCGGCGATCTCCATCAGGGCGAAGATCAGGTTCACCGGCGGACGGCGGGCGGCGAAGTACTTGTCGGAGATGAAACCGAAGCCGATGGCTCCGGCGATGCCCGCGAGCGTGCTGATCATCAGCAGGGTCCCGGCGGCGGGCAGTGAGAAGCCGCGCGCTTCCTGCAGATAGAGGACGCCCCACGAGTTGATGGCGTAGCGGGTGACATAGGTGGTGGCCGAGGCCAGGCACAACACCCAGATCGCGGGCAGCTTCAGGATGGACAGTTGCAGGCCCAGCACCGACTTGATGCCGGGCTTGGGCGCTTCGTTGTAGTTGTCCTGCTTCCAGTCGTTGATGGTGGGCAGCCCCAGGGTGCGGGGGCGATCCTGAATCAGCAGGTAGCAGCCCAGGGCTGTCGCCACGCCCAGCAAGCCCGGACCCCAGAAGCCCCAGCGCCAACCGGCGGCGGCGACCAGGGCGCCGACCACCAGGAAGGTCAGACCTTCGCCGATGGAATGGGCCGTGCTCCAGACGCCGTAGGCCCGGCCGCGTTCCTGGTTGGAGAACCAGTTGGTCATGGCGACCACGCCCCCCGGCGCGCCGAAACTCTGGAACCAGCCGTTCAGCCCCCACAGCAGGGCCGCCGCCCAGACGGTGGTGGTGAAGCCCATCAGAAGGTTGCAGATCGCCGTGGCCAGGAAGGCGAAGGCCAGGAAGCGCTTCATATTCGCGTGGTCGGCCAGGAAGCCGTTGGTCAGCTTGCCGATGGCATAGGTGTAGAAGAGGGCCGATCCGATCAGGCCCAGTTCGGTGGGGGTAAAGACCCCTGCGTCGATCAGCGGCTTTTTCACCACGCCAAGCGCGAGGCGGCAGGTGTAGATCAGTCCGTAGCCCAGGGTGATGGCCAGCATCACCCGGAAGCGATGTCGATGGAACAGTGAGGAGACCGTGGCGGCGTGGCCGATCTCGGGCTTGTCCGCCCCGGTCGCAAAGAAGCGCAGCAGTCCTCGGGCCATGTGGCCGCCTCCCATGATGAGCGGACCAGCGTCGATGCGAAGGTCTCGTTGAAAGCCAGACTAGGGGAGGGCTGTGCGAAATGGAAGAATAATTCTATATTCTACTCTGATGAAATTTAACGGTCGTAAGGGCCCCGAATGCCCAACCGCCCCGACGGCGCGGGACGGTTGGAGCGCAGGATTCGCTTCAGCGCATGGTGGGGATGACGAAGCTTTGATCCGTCACCGCGCCTCCGACCGCCTTGGGCCACCGCTGGGTCACGGTCTTGGTGCGGGTGTAGAAGCGTACGCCGTCCAGACCGTACTGGTTCAGGTCGCCGAAGCCCGAGCGTTTCCAGCCGCCGAAGCTGTGATAGGCGACCGGTACCGGGATGGGCACATTGATGCCGACCATGCCGACCTCGACCTGATCGGCGAACTCGCGCGCTGCGTCACCGTTGCGGGTGAAGATGCTGACGCCGTTGCCGTACTGATGGGTGCTGGGCAGGCTGAGCGCTTCCTCGAAACTGGCGGCGCGGACGATCTGAAGGACGGGGCCGAAGATTTCTTCCTGATAGGATTTCATCGTCGGCGTGACCCGGTCGAACAGGGTGGGGGCCAGGAAGAAGCCGGCCTCGTGACCCTGCAGGGCGAAGCCGCGACCGTCGACCACCAGTTCTGCGCCTTCATCGACGCCCATCTGAATGTAGCTTTCGATCTTCGCCTTGTGCGCCGCCGAGACGACGGGGCCGTATTGGGCCTCGGCATCAGTCGAGACGCCGACCCGCAAACCCTCGATAGCGGGCAACAGCTTGGCGCGCAGACGCTCGGCCGTCTCCTCGCCTACCGGGACGACGACGGGCAGAGCCATACAGCGTTCGCCCGCCGAGCCATAGGCGGCGCCGATCAGGTCGGCCACCGTTTGATCCAGGTCGGCGTCGGGCAGGACGACGCCGTGGTTCTTGGCTCCGCCCATGGCCTGAACTCGCTTGCCGTGAGCGGCGCCCATGGCAAAGACCGACTGGGCGATGTCGGATGAGCCGACAAAGCTGACGGCCTTGATGGTCGGGTGTTTCAGGATGGCCTCGACCACTTCCCTGTCGCCCTGAACCACGTTCAGGATTCCGGCGGGCGCGCCTGCTTCCATCATCAACTCCGCCAGCCGCACCGGCACAGACGGATCGCGTTCCGAGGGCTTGAGGATGAAGGCGTTGCCGCAGGCGATCGCCGGCCCGAACATCCACATCGGGATCATGGCGGGGAAGTTGAAGGGGGTGATCCCGGCGACTACGCCCAGGGCCTGGCGTGCCGAAAAGACATCGATGCCTGGTCCGGCGCCCTGGGTGTACTCCCCCTTCAGCAGGTGGGGGATGCCGCAAGCGAACTCTATGACTTCGAGGCCGCGCTGGATGTCGCCCCTGGAGTCGGCGATGACCTTCCCGTGCTCGGACGACAGCAGGTGGGCCAGTTCGTCCATGTTCGCCTCGAGCAGGCGTTTGAACTCGAACATGACGCGGGCGCGGCGCTGGGGATTGACCTGGGCCCAGTCCTTCTGCGCGGCGGCGGCGTTCTCGATCGCCTGATCCAGTTCGGACGGAGTGGCCAGCTGGACCCGGGCCTGGACCTGGCCGGTGTTGGGGTCGAAGACTTCGCCGAAGCGGCCGGAAGCGCCGACGACCGTCCGGCCGCCGATGTAATGTTCGATGGAACGCATGGTTCTAGTCCTTGGGAGAAGGCGAGGCCGCAGCCTTGACGATCCAGTCGTGAGCCGGGTCGTTACGGAAGATCCACTGGCGTCTCGGACCCGCCATGACGTTCAGATAATAGAGATCGTAGCCGTGCGGCGCGCCGACCGGGTGATAGCCGCGCGGCACCATGACCACGTCGCCGTCCTCGACCGACAGGGTCTCGTCCAGACTCCGGTCGTCGGTATAGACGCGCTGGATGGCGAAGCCCTGGGGCGGGTTCAGCCGGTGGTAATAGGTCTCTTCCAGAGCGGTTTCCTCGGCGGGAGAGGCCGTGTCATGCTTGTGCGGCGGATAGCTGGACCAGTGGCCGCCGGGGGTGATGACCTCGACCACCAGAAGGCCCTCGGCGGGCTGGGTCTCGGGCAGGATGTTGCGGACATGGCGGGTGTTCGTCCCTGCGCCACGTACCTCGCGCGGCATGTCTCCCTCGGCGATCAGGCGAGGCGAACCCAGACCCTGACCCGGCGCGGTGCAGACCGCCAGTTCGACCGGCCCGCGTGCGGTGACGGCATAGGTCATCCCGGCGGGGACATAGACGGCGCCCGGCGCGCGATCCTCGAACGGGTTGGTTCGGCCGCCGACGGCGTCGAAGGCAAGGTCGCCCGCCGTGATGTCGGCGGTCCCGGCGACGATCACGAGACAGGTTTCGCGTCCTGCCCCACCATCGCCGTGTGTCTGGCCATCGTGCAGGCGCACCACCTTGAAGCCGACATGGTCCCAGCCGGCGCTTTGAGGCGTGATCTCCAGCACCGAACCGTCGGGGGCGGGGGCGTGTGGCCGGACGCGCAGATCGGGCATCAGACCAGCTCCGCCTCGGTGGCTCGCGCCTTTAGCGTCTTCAGGCCCAGATCGGCGTAGGTGCGCGGCTCGGCCACAGACGGGTCCTGTTCCGCCTCGATGACGATCCAGCCGGAGTAATCCATGCGCTTCAGCGCCTGCATGACCTCGGCGTAGTCGATGCCGCCGTCGCCCGGGACGGTGAACATTCCGGCCAGCACGCCGTCGAGGAAGCTGGATCCGCGCGACTTCTGCCTGATGAAGGTTTCCCAGCGCACATCCTTGCAGTGGACGTGGGCGACGCGGTCAGGGTGGTCGCGGATGATGGCGAGCGAGTTGACCCCGCCGAGCGCCGCGTGGCCGGTGTCGAGCGTCAGGCCGACCGATGAACCGGTGGCGCCTATGAAGGCGTTCACGTCGGCGGCGTTCTCGACCACGGTGCCGAGGTGGTGGTGATAGGCGAACCTCAACCCTTCTGACTTCACATAGTCGGCCACGTCGGTCAGGCGGACGCCGAAGGTCTTCCAGTCGCGCGGCGCCAGGCGGGGCGCGCCGGTCAGAGGAACGCCGCGATCACCGTGCACGGCGTTCGAGGTCTCGGCGAAGACAAAGACGGAGGACCCCATGGCCTTCAGCAGACGCAGGTGGTCCTGAAGCGCGTCGATTTCGGCGTCGGCGTCCTGAACCAGCAAGGACCCGGAGTACCAGCCGCCGATGAGGTCCAGGCCATAGCTGTCCAGCAAGGGCTTCAGCGTGGCCGCGTCGCGGGGAAACTTGCCGCCCAGTTCGACACCCTCGAACCCCACGTCGCGGATGTCGGCCAGAATGCTGTCCAGCGGCGTGTCGCCACCCAGTTCGGGCATGTCGTCATTGGCCCAGGCGATCGGGCTGACGCCCCAGCGTATCGTCATGACAGGTCTCTCTTCATGCGGACGCCGGCGTCGTAATTGATGCGTGCGGCCTTGACTTGCGGGCGGTCGGACACCTCGGGGACGGCGACGTCCCACCACCAGCCGCCGGCCTCGGTGGTCTTCAGCGGGTCGGTGTCGATGACCACGACATAGGAGCGGTCGGCGGCGCGGGCGCGCGCCATGGCGGCTTCGAACCCGGCCAGATCGGCGACGTGCTCGGCCTCGGCGCCCAGGCTGCGGGCATGGGCGGCGAAGTCGATCCGGGGCAGGGTCTTGTGGGCGCTGTCGACCAGCAGGTTGTTGAAGCCCGGGCTGCCCGTCGCCTGTTGCAGCCGGTTGATGCAGCCGAAGCCCCGGTTGTCGAGCAGGGTCACAATGAGCTTCTGGCCCATCATCACCGAAGTCGCGAGTTCGGAGTTCATCATCAGATAGCTTCCATCGCCGACCATGACGACGACTTCTCGGTGCGGCTCGGCTATCTTGACTCCCAGGCCGCCCGCGATCTCGTAGCCCATGCACGAGAAGCCGTACTCCAGGTGGTAGCCGCCGGATCGGGTCGTGCGCCACAACTTGTGCAGTTCGCCGGGCAGGCCGCCGGCGGCGCAGACCACGACCGCATCCTCGCCCACAGCACGCTGAACTGCCCCGATGACCTGGGCGTCCGAGGGAAGAGACTGGCCGGGTTCAGCCGCTGTGGCGGTCTCGACGGCGGCGTTCCATTCCGTCAGCGCCGGTTGATGACTGTCGGCATTGGGCGCGCGCCAGTCGGACAGGGCGTCGATGAGAGCCTCGATGACCACGCGGGCGTCGCCGACCACCGGCTCTGCGCCATGCTTGTGGGCGTCGAAGGGCTGGACGTTGATCTGGAACAGGCGCCGGCCGGGAAACAGGCTGCGTGAGCCGGTGGTGAAGTCGGCCAGCCGCGTGCCTATCCCGATGATGAGGTCTGATTCCGAGGCCGCCGCGTTGGCCGAACTCGATCCGGTCACGCCCACGGATCCCAGCATGTTCGGGTGAGTCCAGGCGAGGGAACCCTTGCCCGCCTGGGTTTCGGCAACGGGGAGGCCGGCGGCCTCGGAAAGTCGCGCCAACGCCATTTCGGCCCGGCTGTAAAGGACGCCTCCGCCCGCCACGATCAGCGGGCGTTTCGCCGCCTTGATGGCGTCGATCAGCGTCTCGATCTCGCCCGCGTCTGCGGACTGACGGCGCTCGCGCCAGATACGACGGTCGAAGAAGGCGGAGGGGTAGTCGAAGGCCTCGGCCTGAACATCCTGACAGAAGGCCACGGTCGCCGGGCCGCAGGCGGCGGGATCCAGCAGGGTCGCCAGCGCCTTGGGCAGGGCGTCCATGATCTGTTCGGGGCGGGTGATCCGGTCGAAATAGCGCGACACCGGGCGGAAGCAGTCGTTGGCCGAAACCGCACCGTCGCCGAAAGCCTCAACCTGTTGCAGCACGGGGTCCGGACGGCGGCTGGCGTAGACGTCGCCGGGCAGGAAGAGCACCGGCAGGCGGTTTACATGGGCCAGGGCGGCGGCGGTGATCATGTTGGTCGCGCCGGGGCCGATGGAGGTGGTGCAGATCATCGCCCGCTGACGCCGCATCTGCTTGGCGTAGGCGATGGCGGCGTGGGCCATCCCCTGTTCGTTGTGAGCGCGCCAGGTGGGCAGGATGTCGCGGTGGGCGTGCAGGGCCTCGCCCAGGCCGGCGACATTGCCGTGACCGAAGATGGCCCAGCAGCCGGCGAAATAAGGAACTTCCACGCCGTCGACGACGACATGTTGCGCTGCCAGCCAGCGAACGGCGGCCTGGGCGGCGGTCAGGCGTATCGTGGTCACGGTCAGACGGCTTCCTGCAAGGCGGGGCGGACGACACGTTGCCGCGCTGCGCGCCAGGCGTCGACCAGAACTGCGAACCGACCCGACAGGTCGGTGATGGCGGCCTCGTCATCCATCCGCCCCGTCAGCCATTGTTCGGCTGTGTCGGCGAAGATGGTGCGACCCACGGCGAACCCCTTGATGATGGGCGCAGCGGCGGCGGCGTCGAACGACGCGATCAGGGCTTCCTGAGGCGCCGAAAGGCCCAGCAGCAGCACGCCCCGGCAGTGGGGATCATGAGCACGGATCGTCGTCTCGACATTGATCCAGGCGGAATGATCCTCGGTCGGTTCCAGCTTCCACCAGTCGGGCTTCATACCCAGGTCGTAAAGGCGCCGGATGATGCGGGCGATCGTGTGAGCGTCGATGTCGCCAGCGCCGGAAGCAATGATTTCGACCAGAAGTTCATGGCCGGTTTTGCGGCAGGCGTCCTGCAGCCGCAGCAACTGACGCTCTTGCCGCTCGCGCATCTCGGCGGTGTCGTCGGGGTGATAGAAGGCCAGGCACTTGACCACGTGGTTGTTTGGCCAGGTCGCAAGTTCAGTGGCCACGTCGGCCGAGCTTTCGAACTCCAGCGGGCGCGAACCTGGCAGTTCGATCGGACGGCCGATCCAGTAGGGGTGGTCCGCCGCTGCCTCCAGACCACGCATCCCGAACCGGCCGTCCAGCAGGACGCCGAAACGCGGGTCGCCTTGCGCCAGCCGGTCGACTGCCTCGAGCGCCAGGGCCTTGAAGGCGGGAATGCGTTCGGGATCGGCGCCGACCTTGCGGCACAGGTCTTCGAACTGGCTGCGGTGGTCCATGGCGAGAACTGTCAGTTCTTCTGGAACGGGGCTGCGGGTGGTGACCCAGTGAATGTGTTCCAGTTCGGCGTCCTCGCGCAGGCGGAACGGTCGTTCCACGCCGCCAAGGAACAACTGCAGCTCTTCCCAGGTCGGCATGGCCGGGGCGCAGCCGTGGCGCGATACGACGATGGCGCCGCATGCGTTGCCGTACTCACAGCAGGTTTCCAGCGGAGCGTCGCGCAGCCAGCCGCGAAGGAAGCCGGCCATAAAGGCGTCGCCCGCGCCCAGGACGTTATAGACCTCGACGCGGAAGCCGCGCCCCACCACTCCGTCATCCAGGCTGGCGGGAATGGCGTCGGGGAAGGCTGAGCAACCGTCGGGGCCCCGCTTGCACACCAGCAAGGCCGGGCTGCGCTCGCGGATGGCGCGCAGGGCGGCGAGGGTGTCGGTCGAGCCGCCGAGGATGTGGATCTCTTCTTCGGTACCGACGATCAGGTCGCACAGGGGCAGAACCTGTTGCAGGCGGGCGGTGACGGCGGCGTCGGCGACGAAGCGGTTCTCGCCCATGTCCTTGCCGGTCAGGCCCCACAGGACGGGGCGATAGTCGATGTCGAACACCACCCGGCCACCCGCCGCCTTGACCAGTTCGCAGGCGCGGATCGAGGCGTCGAAAACCGCCGGTTGCGACAGGTGGGTGCCGTTGATCAGCACTGCATTCGCCGACTGGAGGAAGGCGGCGTCCACGTCGTCGGCGTCCAGCGCCATGTCGGCGCAGTTCTCGCGATAGAAGATCAGGGGGAAGGTGTCCGGGTCGCGGATGCCGAGGAAGACCAGCGCCGTAAGCCGCTCGCGGTCCTCGATCACGCCGTCGACGGCGACACCCTCGCGAGCCAGCTGTTCGCGGATGAAGCGGCCGAAATGATCGGCGCCGACGCGGGTCAGAAGCCCGGTGCTCAGACCCAGCCGCGACCCGCCCACAGCTGTGTTGGTGGGGCTGCCGCCGACGTATTTGGCGAAGGAGGTCATGTCCTCCAGCCGTCCGCCGATCTGCTGGCCGTACAGATCCACGCAAGACCGGCCCACCGTGATCAGATCAAGCCGAGGAGGGGCAGCCGCCATTCGGGACCGTCTTTCGCCATGCAACACTCGCCCGCCCTGTGCGGTCGATATGTAACGTATATTCTAGCGATGGAACGTTCGCAACATCTGTTTCATTCCGTCGAACGGTTTCGCGCCGGACGCAGGGCGGACGGACGTTTTTCGGTTTGCGAGGCGGCGAATGCGTAGGAAATCACCAGGGCCTGGGCGAGGCACATGGAGGCGGACAGGGAGCGGAACTTGCGAATCTCGGCCTCTCGCACCTGCAACACCAGGTCGGCGGGCTTGGCGACCGGGCTGACCAGGCTGTCGCTGATTGACAGAACGGCGGCGCCGCGATCAGCGGCGTCCTCGATCAACTGGACCGCCTCTTCGGCATAGGGGTGGTAGCTGACGGCGATCAGCAGGTCGCGGTCGGATATCGCGTGGACCTGTTGCCGGGTCATGCCGCCGACGCTGTCGATGAACAGGGTCTTCTTGTCCACCTGATGCAGGGAGTAGGCGATGTAGGCGGCGACCGGAAAAGAGCGGCGGAAACCCGCCACATAGACCGTGTCTGCGCGATCGATCATGGCCACGGCGGCGGCCATGTCCCGGGCCGAGACGATCTCGGACAGGTTCTGAAGGGCGAGCGTATTGCCTTCGATGAACTCGGCCAGGACCTGGGCCGGGTCGCCGACGGCGCTGCCGTCCACGGTTTCCGAGAACTGGCGGACACGCTCGCTGTAACCCAGAGCCGCGGCTCCCGACAGCAGGCCGTCGCGGAACAGGCGCTGCATCTGGGTGGCGCCGTCATAGCCGAACGTCTTGGCGAAACGGACGATAGCCGAAGGCTGGACGCCGCTGCGATCCGCCAGAACCGCTAGGGTCTCCAGCGCCACGGCATTGGGTTCATCCAGCACATAGCGGGCGATCTGCTGCAGCCGCTTGCTCAGCGATTCGTAACGCTCAAGGATGGCGGCGCGCAGTTCTTCAGCCGTGGCGGGCGGCGTAGGGGTGTCGGTCATCGCAGTCCCGTCGAGGTTGTTCGACGACAATCTAGCGCCCCCCGTCTTCGCTCTCAATGGAATGAAACGTCGCTCGTTGAAAATTCCATTTCATGGATAGACAGAACGAATATTCTATGGTGTTTCGGATCTCGAACCGCGCGGGAGGTTGACGTGGAACGGACATTCCAGACGGCCATCGACGTGGCTCTGGTTGGAGCAGGACGCATGGGCTCGATCCATGGGCCCAACGCCGCCCGCCATCCGGGCTTCAACCTGAAATATGTCGTGGACCGACAGGGTGAGAACGCCCGGCGTCTGGCAAACGGCTTCGGCGCCGAGGTCGTCGTTCTGGAGGAGGCGCTGGCGGAC
>Ga0247822_10000799_pt1 | contig 17967 bp, 17 predicted proteins | sample 13C_Cellulose_Da_FD_192423 | JGI IMG/M metagenome (GOLD analysis project Ga0247822, IMG submission 192423) | Soil microbial communities from agricultural site in Penn Yan, New York, United States - 13C_Cellulose_Day30 | ecosystem: Environmental > Terrestrial > Soil > Agricultural land | place...
TAGTCAGATTACCCCTTGGAATCACCGGCGGCTGAACCACCGGACTGACGACTCTCTAGGAGCGGGGCGCGACCGTTAAATGACGCGATTGTTGCAGGTTCGTGACGATGCTTTTGGGTGACTCTCAGGCTTCCGCGTCCAGCGAATAGCCGGCCGATCGAACCGTACGGATGATGTCCCTGCGCCCACCGTCATTAAGGGCCTTGCGCAGGCGGCGGACGTGAACGTCGACTGTTCTCAAGTCGATGTCGGGATCGTGTGACCAGACCGAATCCAGAAGCCGTTCGCGCGAAAAGACGCGGCCTGGATTCTCCAGGAAATGCTTGAGCAGCCGAAACTCGGTCGGGCCTAGACTGACCGGCTTGCCAGAACGACGAACGCGATGCGCCGCCACGTCCATTTCCACGTCTTCGTAGCCCAGCTGTTCCGCGGCCAATCCGGGCCGCACCCGCCGCAGGACCGCCCCGACACGAGCCACGAGCTCACGCGGGCTGAAGGGTTTCGTCACATAATCGTCCGCGCCGGTTTCGAGGCCGCGGATCCGGTCGCTCTCTTCGCCACGAGCGGTCAGCATGATGATCGGGACGTTGGACGTCTCCGACCGCCGCCGAAGCCGGCGACAAACCTCGAGGCCGAGAATTCCTTCGATCATCCAGTCGAGGATGATGACGTCGGGCGGCTCCTCGCTCGCCAAAAGCAGGGCTTCTTCGCCATCGCCGGTGCGGCGGACGTCATAATCCTCACGCTCGAAATGCCAGATGAGAAGCTCCGCGAGCGCCCGATCGTCTTCGACGAGGAGAAGCTTCTTGCGCATCATATCGCCTTCCGCCGCCGCTTCTTGGGGGGGTCAACCATATGGTCTCCCGTTGCAGCGTAATAGACCATCTCGGCAATGTTGGTCGCGTGGTCGCCGACCCGTTCTAGGTTCTTGGCCACGAACAGGAGGTGCGCCGACTGCCCGATGTTGTGCGGGTTCTCCATCATGTGCGTCAGCAGCGTGCGGAAGATGGAGTCGTAGAAATCATCGACCGCTTGGTCGCGTTCGCAGACGCGAACGGCGGCCTGCGCGTCGCGCTCGACGAAGGCGCGAAGAACGTCGGTGACCATGTCCGTCGCGATCCGCGCCATCTCAGGCAGAAGCGAGAGCGGTTCGATGTCGCTTGCGCCGTCCATCTGCGGAACGCGCTTGGCGATGTTCTTGGCATAGTCGCCAATGCGCTCCACGACGCCCGAGATCTTAAGCGCCGCCACCGCGTCGCGAAGATCTCCCGCCATCGGCGCGCGGAGCGCGATCAGCTGAACGACCCGCTTTTCCGTCTCGATCTCGAGACGGTCGATTTCCTTGTCGCGCTCGACGACCCGAAGCGCACCTTCCGTGTCGCGCTCGACGAGGCACCGCATCGCCTCGCGAATGGCCTCGTGCGCCTTCTGGCCCATCTCGCTGATGAGCCCGCGCAGGCGATCGATGTCCTCGTCGAAGGCCTTGATCGTATGGCCGGTCTGCTGCTGCATGTTCGCTCCGATCAACCGTACCGCCCAGTGATATAATCCTGGGTGCGCTGCTCGCGCGGGTTGGTGAACATCTTGCTCGTCTTGCCGTATTCGACCAGCTCGCCGAGGTGGAAGAAGGCAGTCCGCTGCGATACGCGTGCGGCCTGCTGCATGTTGTGGGTGACGATGACGATCGCATAGCGGCCGCGAAGCTCGTGGATAAGTTCCTCGATGCGGGCCGTCGCGATCGGATCGAGCGCCGAGCAGGGCTCGTCCATCAGGATGACCTCGGGATCAACCGCAATGGCGCGCGCAATGCACAGGCGCTGCTGCTGTCCGCCCGAAAGCGCCGTGCCGCTTTCCTTCAGACGATCCTTGACCTCGTCCCACAGGCCGGCGCGTCGAAGCGATTTCTCGACGGTCTCCTCCAGCTCTGACCGCGAGGCGGCGAGACCGTGGATACGCGGGCCATAGGCCACGTTCTCGTAGATCGACTTGGGGAACGGGTTCGGCTTCTGGAACACCATTCCGACGCGCGCGCGCAATTGGACCACGTCCATCGCCGCAGAGTTGATATCCTGACCGTCGAGCTCGATGACGCCGGCAACGCGAGCCGACGGAATCGTATCGTTCATTCGGTTGAGGCAGCGCAGAAAGGTCGACTTGCCGCAGCCCGACGGGCCGATGAACGCTGTGACGCGATCCTCGTGAACGTCGATCGAGACGTCTTTCAGCGCCTGCTTCTCCCCGTAGAACACGCTGATGTTGCGAGCACGCATCTTGGGGTGCGCGCTGGGCGCGGCTTCCTCGTGCTCGTCGGCGTCGGGACCGAGGGAAACCGCCATTCCAGATTTCGCACGGTCGTTCACCAGCGGGCTCGGCTCGGCGACGGATGGCTCCGTCGTCGAAGGCCCCTCTCGGTGCGCCTCGGCAGAAATGGCTGCCGACGGCGTCGGAACCGGCGTCGTGGAGTTGATTGGGGTTTTTTCTTTCATGAGCATGATGCCTACCAGCGTTGCTCGAAGCGGTTGCGGAGATAGATGGCGAGGGCATTCATCAGGAGCATGAACACCAGGAGGACGATGATTGCTGCGCTCGTCTTTTCGACGAACGCGCGGTCAACCTCGTCGGACCACAGGAAAATCTGAACGGGCAGAACCGTCGCGGGCTCGGTGATCCCGGAGGGCGGCACGGCGATGAAGGCGCGCATGCCGATCATCAAAAGCGGCGCGGTTTCGCCCAGGGCCCGCGCCATTCCGATGATGGTGCCGGTGAGGATTCCCGGGAGCGCGAGAGGCAGAACGTGGTGGAACACCACCTGCATTTTCGACGCACCGACGCCGAGTGCGGCTTCGCGGATCGACGGAGGCACGGACGTGATCGCATTGCGGCCGGCGATGACGATCACCGGCATGGTCATGAGCGCCAGCGTCAGCCCGCCGACGAGCGGGGCGGACCGCGGCAGGTGCATGAAGTTGAGGAATACGGCGAGGCCGAGCAGTCCGAAAATGATCGAGGGCACGGCCGCAAGATTGTTGATCGAGACCTCGATGATGTCCGTCCATCGGTTTCGCGTGGCGAATTCCTCAAGGTAGATCGCCGAAAGCACGCCCACCGGGAAGGCCAGCGCCATCGTCACCAGAATCGTGAGAAAGCTGCCTTTGAGCGCTCCCCATACGCCCGCCAGCTCCGGATCGGTCGAATCCGACATGCGCAGGAAGTCGGTCGTGAGACCGCCCATCCCCTTCCACAGCATGGTGCCGAGAAGGAAAGCGAGAAAGGCCAGCGAAACGCCCACGGCTGCCAGTCCAAGCAGCTTGAAAAGCCGCTCAGACCGATAGCGCTTCCGGAGCCTGCTCTGCATCGCATCGCCGGTCCACCGCGTAATCGCTGCATCTGCGGCGGCGCTATTCATAAGCTTCCCGGTATCGGCGGACCACGTTCAGCGCGATCAGGTTGAGGACCAGAGTGATCAGGAACAGCACCAGGCCGAGCGCGAAAGCGGCGAGCGTCTTGGCGCTGTCGAACTCCTGATCGCCGGTCAGCAGCTGGACGATCTGGACCGTCACGGTTGTGACGCTCTCGAACGGATTGGCGGTGAGATTGGCCGAAAGGCCGGCGGCCATCACGACGATCATCGTTTCACCGATCGCCCGGCTGACCGCCAGCAGCACACCGCCGACCACGCCCGGGAGGGCCGCCGGCAGCAGGACCTTGCGGATCGTTTCCGAACGCGTCGCGCCGAGCGCGAAGCTTCCATCACGCATCGCCGACGGGACGGCCGCGATCGAATCGTCGGCCATCGAACTGACGAACGGGATGATCATGATGCCCATGACGAGGCCGGCCGCGAGAGCGCTTTCGCTGCTGGCGGACTCGATGCCAAGCGAGATGCCGAGTTGACGGACCCACGGCGCCACGGTCAGCGCGGCGAAGTAACCGTAAACGACCGTCGGAACGCCGGCGAGAATCTCCAGCAGCGGTTTGATTACCGAGCGTACGCGCGGAGCCGCATATTGCGTCAGGTAGATCGCGCTCATCAGGCCGAGCGGGATCGCAACGATCATCGCGATGATCGCGCCGATTAGGATCGTGCCCCAGAAAAGCGGGATCGACCCGAAGGCGCCGGACGAACCAGCCTGATCCGCACGGATGGCCACCTGCGGACTCCAGCTCAGTCCGAACAGGAAGTCGCTGATCGGCACGAGCCGGAAGAAGCGGAGGGATTCGAACAGAAGCGAAAGTACGATGCCGAGCGTCGTGAAGATGGCGATGAGCGATGCCGCGATCAGCAGCCCCTTCATCCAGAGCTCGACCGACGTTCGTGCCCGGAACTCCCGGCCGCGCCTGCGCAGAAGCAGGATACCGGCGGTTCCGAGCGCGATCAGAATCGCCGCGATCCCGCCAATGCCAGCGTAGCGCTGTTCCGCCTCCAGGACGCGGGGTGCAAGCGCGGTCGATTCTGGGTTGAAGCCCGCGGCGATCTCCTGATGCGCGATCTGCCGAGCCTCGGAGAGGATCGTATCCCGCTGCATTTCGAAGTCGGGCAGCGCCTGACCTTCAGGGCTCGACAGGACCGCCTGATCGACCAGCCTCGACTGCATCGGCGCCCAGGCCGCGAGCACGAGCAATGCCGGCACGAGCACCCAGATGAGCGCGTGCAGAGCGTGATAAGCGGGCAATGAGTGCAAGCGGCCGCCGCCGCGCAGGCGACTGGCCTGGGAGTAGGAGATTCCCCCGACCGCCAGAGCGATCAGCAGGATCCCTATAAAGGCAATTCCGAGCGTCACCTGTGGGCTCGATGCTTATTTCAGCGTTGCAGGGTCTAGCGGCTTCAGCTCCGTCGCCTGCTTTCCCGCACCTTCTGCGTCGGCGCCGGCGAGCGGAACCAGGCCGCGCTTCTCGAGCGGGCCGCCTGTGCCCCAGGCCTTCGCATAGGTTGCTACGAAGTCGCGGAGAGCGGGCTTGGCGGCAAGATGCTCGCCCTTCAGATAGATGTAGAGCTTGCGGGCGCCCGGATAGGACAGGTCTGCGATGGTCGCCTCGGTCGGAGACACGCCCGCTACCTGCACCGGCTTCACCTTGTCGGAATTCTCCTCGAGGTAAGAATAGCCGAGGACCCCGAGCGTACCGGGCTCCGCATTGACCTTCTGCACCAGAAGGTTGTCGTTCTCGCCCGCCTCGACGAACAAGCCGTCCTCGCGGACCTTCGTGCAAATGTCCTTGTGCTTCTTCTCGTCCGACTTCTTGAGCGCTTCCATCGCCGGGTCGGTGTTGCAGCCCTTTTCGAGATAAAGCTCGGCAAGGCTGTCGCGCGTGCCGGACGTCGGCGGCGGGCCGAGCACCTTGATCTTGATCGCGGGAAGCGCCGGATTGACGTCCTTCCAGGTCTGCGCCCTGTTCGGGCCCTTCCCGAACGGATTGGCGGCAAGCGCCTTGTAGATGTCCGCCTGGGTGAGATTCGTCAGCTGGCCGTCCGTTCCTTCGATGAAAGTTAGGCCATCGATGCCGACCGGCACTTCGATCACGTTCTTCACGCCGGCCGCGGCGCAAGCCTCATACTCGCTCTTTTTGATCTGCCGCGAGGCGTTCTCGATATCGGGGAAGTTCGCGCCAACGCCGCCGCAGAACAGCTTCATGCCCGCGCCCGTGCCGGTTGATTCGACGACCACGCTTACGTTGGGATTGTCGCGTTGGAACTGCTCGGCGATCGCGGTCGTGAAGGGATAGACGGTCGACGAACCGACGACCTTCAACTGCTGCCTCACGCCGCCATCGGCGGTACCCCCGCCGTTGCTTCCACACGCGGCAAGCGCCGCCGCAAGTGGCAGCGCGATCATGATCTTCTTCACAGACGAGACTCCCGTTTCGGATCGGATCCGTGGAAATCCCCTAGCGGCGGTTCAGCGACCGGTTCGTGACGGTTCTATTGCAGCTTTGTGACAACAGCCGTGGACTGGTGACCTAAAAAAAAGTCGTAAGGTAATAAAAGAGCGCCGCGACCGTGGCGGACGCGGGGATGGTGATGACCCAGGCCGTCATCACATTTCCGGCCACCTGCCACCGCACGGCGGAGGCGCGCCGGGCTGCGCCCGCGCCAATGACGCAGCCGGTGATCGTGTGCGTCGTGGATACGGGGATTCCAAGCCAAGACGCCGTGAACAGCATGACCGAGCCGCCCATGGAGGCGCTGAACCCCTGGTGCTGGTCGAGCTTGGTGATGCGCGTGCCCATCGTCTCGATGATTTTCCACCCGCCGGAAAGGGTGCCGAGGCCGATCGCGACGTAGCAGGCGAGCGCGACCCAATGGGGGACGTGGAACTCACCATGCATATAGCCGGTCGAGTAAAGCAGAACGGCAATGATCCCCATCGTCTTCTGCGCGTCGTTGAGGCCGTGACCCAGCGAATAGAGAGCCGATGAGAACAAGTGGAGCATGCGGAAGGCGCGGTCAGCGCCGGCCGCCGTTGCGCGGACCCCGAGCCAGCTCGTCACCAGCATGATGATCATGGCGAGGATCATGCCGAGTGTCGGCGAGAGGACGATCGCGACCAGTGTCTTGTTGAGTCCAGTCCACTGGATACCCGTCAGGCCGGCATGCGCAACGCCGGCTCCGACGAGACCGCCGACCAAAGCGTGACTGGAGGACGAGGGAATGCCCTTCAGCCAGGTGACGATGTTCCAAAACATCGCGCCGATGAGCGCCCCGAACACGACGGCAGGTGTCACCAGGTCCTTGTCGATGATGCCCTTGCCGATCGTGTCCGCAACCTTATGCAGCTCCGGCACTGCAAGCGCGAGGAAGTAGGCCGCGAAGTTGAAGAAGGCGGCGAAGGCCACTGCGGTTACGGGCTTGAGGAGACGGGTCGCAACGACGGTGGCGATGGCGTTTGCGGCATCGTGCAGGCCGTTCAGGAAGTCGAACGCCAGCGCGATGATGATCAGGCCGACCAGCAGCGGAAAGGCGAGCTCGTGCACGTCTTCGCCCTACGCGTGGTCGATCACGATGCCGTCGATTTGATTGGCGACGTCCTCGAACGCGTCGGTCACTTTCTCCAGGTGGCGCAGGATTTCCCGGGTCACTGCGAACTGCAGCGGGTTGTGCGGAGCAATCTCCCGGAATGCCCTTTTCAGGCCGGCGGCGTGCACGTCGTCCGCCTTGCCTTCCAGCCGGACAAGCCGCTCGGTCAGTTCGTGAAGCCGCTGGCCGTTCCTGCTGACGTCGCGGAGAAGCGGGATCGCTTCATGCGTAACGCGGGCGGCCTCTGCGATCAGGGCAACGATGTCTTTCATCTCGGGCCGCAGCTGCTGGACTTCGTAGAGATCGATCGCCCGTGCCGCGGCTAGCATTTCGTCGATCGCATCGTCCATCGAACCAATCAGCGAGGTGATCGCGCCGCGGTCGAAGGGGGTCAGGAACGTCTTACGTACCGTGGTTAGGACGTCACGGATCACGTCGTCCGCGACATGCTCGCGATCCTGGATGGTCCTGAGGCACTTCTCGGTCGAGCCGCCATCGGCCGCGAGCTGCTGCAATGCGTCCGCGGCCGCCGTCAGCATCGCTGCGTGCGCTTCGAACATGCCGAAGAAGTCGCCCGTCTTGGGGAGCAGGCGCTGAAACCAACCGAGCATGGAAATCCCCTGAGGACGCGGCGCGTACAATCTGGCGTGCGCGGTTAGACGCTCGGTTCGGTTATGACAATCTCGTGACAAGGGTTCCCGCCGCTATCGGCAGGAGCACATGCGCTGTAGTGCCCTTGTTGAGCTTGCTTTCGATAGTCAGCCGGCCGCGATGGCGCTCGACGATGTGCTTCACGATCGACAGGCCGAGCCCGGTGCCGCCGAGAGACCGGCTGCGGCTCGTGTCCACGCGATAGAAGCGTTCTGTCAGGCGCTTGACGTGCTCCGGCGCAATGCCCTCGCCCTGATCCGTGACCGAGACGTGCACCATCTCGTCCTCGAGCGTCGCCGAAACGCTCACTGGAGTGCCCGGTTCGCCGTAGCGCAAGGCGTTGGTGATGAGATTGTCGAGAACCTGGAGGATCTGGGAAGCATCGGCCGCGATCGGAGGAAGCTCGGGCGCGATGCTGGTGACCAGTTCCGACCGGCGTTCTTCCGCCATCCGCCTTGCGCTCTCGACGGAGACCTCGATCAACTGCTCGAGTTCCACTGCCTCGGTGGGAGTGGTGAACTTCTCGGCCTCGATCCGGGAGAGGGAGATGAGATCCTCCACGACCCGCTGCATTCGCCGCGCCTCGTCATGGACAATCGAAAGAAATCGCTCCTGCGTTTCACCGTCGAGTTCCGACGTCCGCTCCCTCAGGGTTTCGGTATAGCCGATCAGGGTCGAAAGCGGCGTGCGCAGTTCGTGGCTGGCGTTCGCGACGAAATCGACGCGCATCTGCTCTGCCGCACGAGCTTCGCTGCGGTCAATCAGGCGGACGAGCAGATCGCCCTCACCCAGCGTAGAGATGCGGACGAGCCAGTGCCGGCGCGCCCCGCCAAAGCCGGCCGCCTCGACCTCCTCATGCCCGGTGACTTTGCCTCGAACCAGCCGCTCGATGAGCGCCGGATGCGGAAGTACTTGACGGACGTCCACATTCTCGATGGCGACGCCGAGGAGGTTTCGGGCGGCCCGGTTGCTCATGATCACGCTTGCGCCGCGAACGATGATCGCAGCTTCCGTCAGCCCTTCAATGAGCCGCCGGCTCTTGTCCCTGTTGAGCGTGAAGATCACGCGGCGGGGGCGACTTCGCCTTCACCATCCTGGGCGCGCGGCCGGCGCGTACGGCGGCGGGGGCGAGCCTCGGCTTCTTCGGAGACCTCGTCCTCGACGTTTGCCTCGCGGCCGATAGCCGGCGGCAGGACGTCCATCGGAATGCGCTCGTCGACACCGTTCCCGCGCTCAACGCCATTGCGTTCATCGTTGTCATCACGCGACCTCTCTTCGCGCGAGTAGCGCGGAGCACGATCGCTGCGCTCGCCGCGATCCTGTCGATTGCGCGGCTGACGCTCCCGGCGCGGCTGCTCTTCGACAAATTCGGCCGAGCCGTCGTCCGAGGACGCGTCGATCATTTCCTCATCGCCATCGTCCTCATCGCCCTCGTCGCCGCGCTGTCGGCGCTGGTCTTCGAAGCGGGCGCGGTTTTCGCTGAGAACGCGGAAATAATGGTCGGCGAACTGGAGGTAATATTCGCTCTGGACACGGTCGCCGGCGAGTTGCGAGTCGCGCGCCATGCTCTTGTATTTTTCCAGCAGCTGCGCCGCGTTGCCGCGCTGCCTGTTATCCTGCCGATTGCCTCCGGGCTGACCCCCGAGGTTCGGGCCCCTCTGCCCCCCACGACCGCGCCTGCGGCCGCCCTGACGATTATTGATCAAATTCCTACTTCCCTAACCAGAAGCTTTCCCCTTCACCTGAGGCTGCCAGGCCGGCGCAAAGCTTCGCCGGGGCCTGACCCTCTCGTTCCGAACTGCGCCCTAAGAGCGCGCTAGAACGGCCGATTGCGTCGGGGGTGGAGCGGGTTCTGCTCAGCTTCTCTCAAGGGAGCGAGCCCGGTCCTCGCACATAGATGTAATGAGAGTAACGTGAAAAACCAAGCGCTTTTCTCTTACGCCCACGTTAAAAGCACGGCCCGGGCCCGGCCTCCGAGATCATTGGCGACGCGCGCCTGAAGGCCGTCATGCGTCAGCAGGGCTGTAACCGCCTCCGCCTGATCGTGACCGATCTCCACCGCCGCGAGCCCGCCCTTGTTCAGGAGCCGCGGAAGCTGCGGAGCAAGCTCCTGATAGGCGTCGAGACCCTCCTTGCCGGCGAACAGGGCTTCATCGGGCTCATATTCGCGAACACCGGGCCCCAGCTCAGCATCCTCCGCGACATAGGGCGGATTGCAGAGGATGAGGTCAAAAGTCTCGGTGACGCCCTTGGCCCAATCACCTTCCTTCAGCTTGACCCGGTTCTCGAAGCCCAGCCGCCTCGCGTTGGCCGCAGCATAGGACATGACCTTTCGCGATACATCGACGCCGAGGCCGGTGGAGTGGGGCCACAAATCGAGCGCTGCCAGAAGAAGGGTACCGGGCCCCGTCCCGAGGTCGAGAATCCGCTTCGGGCCGGCATTTCCCTCGAAATGCTCGAGTGCGGATGCAATCAGCACTTCGCTGTCCGGCCGGGGGATGAGGACGCCAGGGCCGACGTGCAGCTCGATGTTCCAGAAGGCGCGCCGTCCGGTGATATAGGCGACGGGCTCTCCCGCCTTGCGCCGCTCAACCATTTCAAGGAATCGCTTGGGTACGTCACGCTGCGGCGGCGACAGGATGAGCTTGTCGCGGTCGATGTGAAGCGCTTCCGCCATCAGAAGTTCCGCGTCGAGGCGCGGCGTGTCGCTGAGGGGACCTAGCTCGTTGGTCGCCCGCGCCAAAGCTCGTGAAACTGCCGTCACGCCTCTTCGAGACCGGCGAGCCTCTCCGCCTCGTCCTCGGCGACCAGCGCATTGATCATTTCAGCGAGGGCCGGCCCTTCAAGGATTTCCGGCAGCTTGTGCATGGTCAGGTTGATGCGGTGATCCGTCACTCGCCCCTGCGGAAAGTTGTAGGTCCGGATCCGTTCCGACCGGTCACCGGATCCGACCATGGACTTGCGGGCGCCCGCGCGCTCGTTGGCCAGCCGTTCTCGCTCCATCTCGAACAGGCGAGTACGAAGCACCTTCAGGGCCTTCGCCTTGTTCTTGTGCTGCGACTTCTCGTCCTGCTGGATGACGACGAGGCCGGTCGGAAGGTGCGTGATTCGTACGGCGCTGTCGGTCGTGTTCACCGACTGCCCGCCAGGACCGGAGGAGCGATAAACATCGATGCGAAGGTCTTTTTCGTCGATCTGGACGTCGACGTCCTCGGCCTCCGGGAGCACGGCTACAGTCGCGGCCGACGTGTGAATGCGTCCGCCGCTTTCAGTTGCCGGAACGCGCTGCACCCGGTGCACACCGCTTTCGAACTTGAGCCGGGCGAACACGCCGGCGCCGCTGATCGAAGCGACCGCTTCCTTGTAGCCCCCGACATCGGATGCGCTCGCCGAAATGAGCTCGAACCGCCAGCCCTGCGACTCGGCGAAGCGCTGGTACATGCGGAGCAGGTCACCAGCGAACAGAGCCGCTTCATCGCCGCCCGTCCCGGCGCGAACCTCCAACATCGCGGCGCGCTCGTCGGCTGAGTCACGCGGCAACAACCTGATCGCCAGCGCGCGCTCCGCCTCGGGAAGCTTGTGACGGATTTCATCGGCCTCGGCCGCGGCCATCTCCTTGAGCTCGGCCTCCGCACCCGGGTCGGCGACCATGCCGTTGAGCACGTCGAGCTCGGCACGCAGCCGACGCACTTCTCGCGCGGCGGCGGCAACAGGCTCAATCTGCGCATACTCCTTCGACAGACGGACGAACTCGTCGGGCGCCAGATCGCCGCCGGCCATCGCCTCGGCGAGCTCCTGCTTCTTCGCCTCAATCGACGCGATACGCTCGGACGAAATGCGGCTCATGATCGGATCGCCTCGCCGATCAGGTCGAGGGAAACGGACTTCTGCTCGCCGGTGGCCAAATCCTTCAGTTGCGCCTCGCCGCGATCGAGCTCGTCATCGCCGATGATCAAAGCATATTTGGCGCCGGCCGCGTTCGCCCGGCTCAGCCGCTTCTTCATGTTTCCGCGGTACGCCATATCCGCGGCAACGCCCTCGCGGCGCAGCCCGGCAACAATGCGCTGCGCTTCCGATTCAGCCCGATCGCCCAAGGGAACGACAGCAACAGAGGGCGCCTCAGGCGACGGCGCTTCGATCATCATGCCGAGCCGCTCGATCCCCGCGGCCCAGCCAACCGCCGGCGTGTACGGTCCGCCGAGCGATTCGATCAGCCCATCGTATCGGCCGCCGGCAATGACCGTACCCTGCGCGCCGAGCCGGTCCGTGACGAACTCGAACGCAGTGTGACGGTAATAGTCGAGGCCGCGGACAAGGCGCGGGTTACGAGTCCAACTGACCCCGGCAGCATCGAGCCCGGCGGTCACCTGAGCGAAGAAGTCGGACGCTTCCGACGTCAGATAATCGTCGATCGAGGGCGCCGCGTCGGCAATCGGCCGCTCCTTCGAATCCTTGGTGTCGAGGATGCGGAGCGGGTTGCGCTCGAGCCGGACGAGGCTGTCTTCTGAAAGGCTCGAACGGTGCGAAGCGAAATACTCGACCAGCGCCGACCGCCAGGCATCGCGCGTTTCGGCATCGCCAAGCGTGTTCAGCTGCAGGGTCACCCCCTCGTGAATGCCGAGCTCACGGAGCAACTGGTCGCCGAGCGAGAGCAGCTCGACATCAGCGGCCGCTTCGGAGGCACCGATCACTTCGGCGTCGAGCTGGTGGAACTGGCGGAATCGCCCCTTCTGCGGCCGCTCGTAGCGGAACGCCGGGCCAAGCACCGCGAGCTTCAGCGGAGCGAACTGCTGCCAGCCCTCGCTCAGATAGGCGCGGCAGATGCCGGCCGTAAACTCGGGGCGCAGCGTGATCAGCTCGCCGCCGCGATCCTTGAACGTGTACATCTCTTTGGAGACGACGTCCGTGGTCTCGCCGATGGTCCGGGCGAACACCGAGGTCTGCTCGATCACGGGTACCTCGACGCGCTTGAAGCCGAACAGGCGGCGCACGCGGTCAAACGCGTCGACCACGGCATGGAAGCGGTCTGCGTCTTCTCCGAGCAGGCTTTGGGTCCCGCGAACGGGCTGCGGCATATTCGTCATTCTGCCGGGGACTTAGGCGGTGAGCTTCAAGCCCGCAATCGCCGCCACGATGGCGAGGATCAGGAGCAGCCGGATCGTGGTGGTCGGCTCGTTGAACCAGATCATGCCGACCACGACCGTGCCAATGGCGCCGATGCCGCCCCAAACGGCATAGGCCGTCCCCATGGGAATCGATCGCGATGCGAGCTCGAGGAGCCCCATGCTGATCGCCACGGATACGAGAAAGGCGAGCGTCCACGGCACGTTCCTGAAGCCGTCGACGAACCGCAGGGACGTCGTGAAACCGACTTCAAACAGCCCCCCGAGGATCAGCCAGAACCAAGCCATCAAGTTACGACCTCCACTTCTCCGGGCGCATCGATCTTGCTTCGCGCCGCGACGATGCAGCCGCCTACGATCAGCGCCGCTCCGGCTGCGGTATAAAGCGACACTGCCTCGCTGAAGATGATCCAGCCAAGCACTGCGGCCCACAGAAAGCCGCTATACTCGGTGACTGCGAGATAGCTCGCTTCCGCGCGGGCGTAGGCCCAGGAAAAGAGCAGCCCGCCCGCCGTCGACATGACGGCAGCAACGCCGACCCAGGCCGCCCAGCCGTCCGGCCAGCCGGGGAATCCGAGAAATGGCGTCAGCGACAGCCAGAGCACGAGCACGGTCAGCGACTGGAAAAAGTTGATCTCCAGCGGTTCGGCGGAAAGCGACTGGTGGCGCATCAGCACGATGTTGATCGCGTAACAGAGCGCCGAGCCGATGATTGCTGCGCTTCCGAGCAGCGCGTCGCTGCCCAAGTCGGCTTGCGCCTGGCCGAACACGATCACAAGCACGCCGGCGAACGCCATGACCGAGCCGCTGATCGAGCGCGATCCGATCCTCTCATTGAGGAAGCTCGCCGCTAGCAGCAGCGCGATGAGCGGGGCAATGAAGGTCATCGCGATGGCCTGCGCGAGCGGCACCCGGCCGATTCCCCAGAAGAATAGTCCCGCCATGATGGTCACGATCACGCCGCGAGCGACATGAATCTTGAGGATGGACCGGGGGGGCCACGGCCGACGCCTCGGCAGATAGAGCCCCCCGGTGAGGACCAGATTCGCAACCGAGCGCCAGATGCTCACGGCGTAAATGCCGATGGCCAGCACGAGCGCCTTCATCAGGGCATCCATGACCGACAGCACGCCGACGGCCGCGAGCGCCGCGAGGAAAGCCTGGACGGGATGTTGGGCGACGCGGCTCACCCGCCGGCCTTAGCGGATCAAAACCGTTCGTCGAGTGCGGGAGGCCGAGCTCAGTCGATGAGGAGCGGGGGCTCGGACCGCGTCGATGCAAGACCGTCGGCGACCGCGCCGAAAAGGATCAGGATCAACAGCAGCTTGCCCATGACGCCATGGTGCGCCGACAAGGTGAAGAAAGACTGAATCCCGCTCTATTCGGCGGCGTCGAGGGTCTCGTCCGGAGAGGCCGCAGCTTCGAGCTCGGCCGCCTTCGCTTCGACCAGTTTCACGATATGGTCGATCATGTCCCCATCGCGGATGTGATGGTCGGTCACGCCCGAAAGATAGACCATGTGCTTCCCTTGGCCGCCGCCGGTGATCCCGATGTCGGTCTCGCGCGCCTCACCGGGTCCGTTCACGACGCAGCCGAGCACCGATAGCGACATGGGTGTTCGGATATGCTGCAGCCGCTCCTCCAGAGCCTGGACGGTGCGGATCACGTCGAAGCCCTGGCGCGCGCAGCTTGGGCAAGAGATGACTCGGACGCCCCGGTTGCGGATGCCCAAGGCCTTCAGGATCTCATAGCCTACGCGGACTTCTTCTTCCGGCTCCGCCGACAGCGAAACGCGGATCGTGTCGCCGATCCCGGCCCAAAGCAGCGAGCCGATGCCGATCGATGACTTCACCGTTCCGCCGATGAGGCCGCCGGCCTCGGTGATGCCCAGGTGCAGCGGGCAGTCCACCGCGTCGGCGAGCGCATGATAGGCGGCGACGGCGAGGAAGACGTCAGAGGCTTTGACCGCGACCTTATACTCGCGGAAGCCGTGGTCCTCGAGGATGCGAATATGGTCCAGCGCGCTTTCGACGAGCGCCTCGGGGCAGGGCTCGCCATACTTCTCGAGCAGGTCCTTCTCGAGACTCCCGGCATTGACGCCGATGCGGATCGCGCAGCCGTTCGCGCGCGCCGCGGCAATCACTTCCTTGACGCGGTCCTCGGAACCGATGTTGCCAGGATTGATGCGAAGGCAAGCAGCGCCGGCGTCGGCGGCTTCCAGGGCGCGCTTGTAGTGGAAGTGGATGTCGGCGACGATCGGCACGTTCGCCGCGCGCACGATCTCCCTCAGCGCCGCGGTGCTGTCCTGGTCGGGGCAGGATACGCGGATGATGTCGACGCCCGCCTCTTCGCAGCGGCGGATCTGATCGATCGTCGCGCGCGCATCGGAAGTCGGCGTGTTGGTCATCGTCTGAACGGTCACGGGCGCGTCTCCGCCCACGGGGACGGACCCGACCATGATCTGGCGCGACTGACGCCGAACGATATCTCGCCAGGGGCGGATGGAAGACATGACTCGGATATAGGCCCTGTGTCCGCGAGGGCCAAGCGCGCGAACTTGGCGGATTCGCGTTAAATATTCGAAGATGGTAAGCCCGATAACCAAGTTTGCGGGGGCGGCATGACGATTCTTGCCCGACCGTCCGAGTGGGCTCGCACAGGCAACACAACGGCACCCTCGGCGCCGGACGCGAACGGCTCTCACCATTACTTCGCCTTCTTAAGCTACAGCCATCGCAACCAGGCGATCGCCGACTGGCTCCATCAGGCGCTCGAGCGCTTCGTCGTCCCTTCGCATCTCGTCGGTCGGATCACCGATCATGGCGCGGTCCCGAGGCGGCTCACGCCTATCTTCCGTGACCTCAATGAGCTTCCCGCCTCGAACGACCTCGGCGCCGAAATCCGCTCTGCAATCGCTGCTTCGCGGTTCCTGATCGTCCTCTGCTCCCCGGCGGCAGCGCGCTCTCGCTGGACGAATGCGGAGATCGAGGCCTTCAAGCGTGCTCGACCCGAAGGATGCGTTTTCGCTGCCATCGTCGACGGCGAGCCGTTTGCGAGCGACTTGCCCGGCCGCGAGGATGAAGAGTGCCTGCCGGAGGCCCTAAGGTACAAATATGACCGGCGAGGTCGGCCGACGACCCACAAAGCAGAGCCGCTCGCGGCAGATCTTCGCGGAAACGACGACGTCCGCCGGCTTGGATTCCTCAAACTCGTCGCGGGAATGCTCGGCCTCGGGCTCGATGAACTGGTGCAGCGGGACACGATCCGGCGGCAGCGCAGGCTCGCAACAGTCGCCGGAGGTTCGCTCGTCGGCATGCTCATAGCAACTGGCCTGGCGATAACTGCGATTCAGGCACGCGATGCGGCACAGGAACAGAGACGTCAGGCGGAAGGCCTCGTCGGCTTCATGCTGGGTGATCTCAAAGACAAGCTCGAACCGATCGGCCGATTGGACGTACTCGATGCAGTCGGGGCCAAGGCTCTCGCCTATTACGAACATCAGGAGAAGGCGGCCCTCAGCGATGCCAGCCTGGCCCAGCGATCCAAGGCTCTGACCCTGATGGGCCAGATCGCCTCCGAACGCGGGAAGGTCGATAGTGCCTTGCGCCTTTACCGGGAGGCGCTCGAGAGCACGGCTGAACTGCTGCGCCGTGAACCGGATGATGCGCAGCGCCTCTTCGATCATGCTCAAAACGTCTTCTACGTCGGCGATGTTGCTCGTCAGCGGGGCGATACACGGACGGCGGAAGCCAGCCTGCACGAATACAAGCGTCTTGCGACGAAGCTGATCTCTACCGATCCCTCTAATCCCGAGTGGCAGATGGAGGGCATCTACGCCGATACCAATATGGGCATTCTGCTCCTTGAGTCCGGTCGCTACGGCGAAGCGGCCACGGTTTTCGAGAATTCGCTTGCAGACCGCGAGAAACTCGCGGCGAACGCACCAGACGACGTCCAATTCCGAAAAGCACTGATCTCGGTTCTCGCGTGGCTCGCCGAGGCTCGCGAAAAGGAAGGCAGGCTGGATGATGGGCTGGCGCAACGGGAACGGCAGATTTCCCTTCTTCAGCCCTACATCAACGATACGAAGAGTGACGCACAATATCGGCGCGAAGCAGTCGTCGCTTACCGGGCGGCCGGACGACTCAACACGGTCCGGGGAAACCCATCCAGGGGCCTTGAGCAACTCCGCACCGCTGTTCGGATCGGAGACGAGCTGATCGAGGCAGAGCCACAGAATACGGACTGGGCAGCAATGACCGCTTACGCGAAGTTCGAGCTCGCCCGGTTCGAACTGGCTCAGCTGAATATCGATCCGGCTGCGGCCCTGACCCGGTCCGGCTGTGACATGGCCGACCGGCTCGTCGCCAAAGATTCGAGCGTGGTCGACTGGCGGCTCGACCTTCGCTCCTGGTGTCTCCAGCTGAAAGCACGAGTTGCGCTCGCACAAGGTGCGATCGTGGAGGCCGAAGGCTGGGCTGATCGTCTCCAGCAATTGGTTCGAGCGGAGGCAGCAAGAACGCCGTCTGCCGATGCCCAGCTGGAACTGGCCAATGCTCAATTGCTGCGAGGGCTTGTCGCTCACGCGGCAGGTTCGGGCGCGAGGGCGACGGACGCGTTTCGGAACGCTGCTCGTCTGTGGCCAAAGCAAATGCCTGACAGGCCGCCATTGTTGGCCAGGAAGGTTCTGATCCTGAGCGGGATTGGCCAGCGCGATGCTGCCGGCGCGCTCGCCCGGCAGCTGGCCCGGATGGGCTATCGTGATCCGACCTACCTGCGGGATCGAGCCCTGCTCGGTTCATGACCTCCGATGTTCAAGCCAAAGAACCCCGGCATAGTTGAAAGGAGACGGACATGAACGACCAGGTAACGGAACAGGAGAGAGTCATGCCGGACACGTCATCAAGTACGGGCAAGGCGGCACTTAAGCCACCGATCCTCGTCCAGGTGGTTGCAACGCGCGATTGGGACGTAGGCGTCGGCTTCCAGTTGAGGTGGGAATTTCCCAAAGGTGTATGGAACAGCGGTGCCATGGTATTCGCCAAGGACGACCTGGATCGCGAGATCAATTACGATTTGGTCGATGAGACTGATCTTGACCTCGTCTTCGACAGTCAGGCCGACGATTGCATCTGGGTGACCGATGGACCTTGCCCCAAGAAAGTGAAGCCGCCGCATGGC
>Ga0247822_10000802_pt1 | contig 17918 bp, 17 predicted proteins | sample 13C_Cellulose_Da_FD_192423 | JGI IMG/M metagenome (GOLD analysis project Ga0247822, IMG submission 192423) | Soil microbial communities from agricultural site in Penn Yan, New York, United States - 13C_Cellulose_Day30 | ecosystem: Environmental > Terrestrial > Soil > Agricultural land | place...
GATCGCCCGCGTCGCCGAGCCCGGGCACGATGTAGCTCTTCTCGTTGAGGCGCTCGTCGATCGCCGCCGTGTAGACGGGCACGTCGGGGTGCTCCGCGTGGAAGGTCTTGAGGCCCTCGGGGCAGGTGAGCAGGCAGACGAACTTGATCGAGCGCGGTTGGGTCGCCTTGAGGCGCGTGACCGCGGCCGCGGCGGAGTTGCCGGTGGCGAGCATCGGATCGACGACGATCGTGTCGCGCTCGTTCATCGCGTCGGGGACCTTGAAGAAGTACTCGACGGGCGCGAGCGTCTTGGGATCGCGGTAGAGGCCGATGTGCCCGACGCGCGCCGACGGGATCAGGTCGAGCATGCCTTCGAGCAGGCCGCTGCCCGCGCGCAGGATCGAGACCAGCACGAGCTTCTTGCCGTCGAGCATGGGGCTCTTCGTGCGCGCGATCGGGGTGTCGATGTCGACGAGCGTCGTCGGCATGTCCCGACACACCTCGTACGCGAGCAGCATGCTGATCTCGCGGAGCAGAGAGCGGAACTTGCTCGTGCTGGTCTCGCGGTCGCGCATCAGCGTGAGCTTGTGCTGGACCAGCGGGTGCCCGATGACGTGGACGTTGCCTGTCATGGGCGCGGACGGTAGCCGGCTACTGACGGGCGAGCAACGTGGCCGCGTCGATCGCCACGCGCAGCGACGCGACCGAGATGACGGCCGCGGTCGCCACGAGGAGCGCGAACAGCACGTCGCGCGCGAAGCTCTTCTTCTGACGAGTGGCGATGGTCTGGAGTCGGGTCATGCCGGAGCGGATTGCGACCGCCGGGCCAGCCCGGGCCACCGTGATTCCGCCCGGTTACGCCGGTGCCACGAGGCCTGCGACCTGTCGCACCGATCGTCGCACCGGTGCCGCTGTCGCAGGGTCAGTCGGTCGAGAACAGCCCGGGCTCATCGCTGACGAGCAGCGGAGCGTCCTCGCTGCCGGTGAAGCGGAAGCGCCGGGCCGTCGTGCCGCGAAACAGCGCGCTCGGCGGCCGCTCGGGATCCGGCTCGCCGATGCCAACGCCGACGATCACGAGCTCGTCACCCGGTGCGATCACGGACTCGCGGCGCTCGATGTAGCCGTTCATGTTCTGGCGGTACATGAAGTGGGTCGCGGGCGAGCGGGTGCGGTGATGCGTGCCGAGCGACATGCGCGCGTGATCGGGCTCGACCACGGCGCGATGGTCACCGCTGACGAGGAGGAACGGGACTCCCTGCTGGTTGCTGCCAAACAACTGCGGCGGCGAGCCATGAAACATCGTCGAGACCGAGAAGTACACGCACGGCTTGCCCGTGAACGGCGCCGCCAGCGTCTGTCCGTCGAGGGTCACGACACGGCCGGTGATCCGCGCGAGCGCGCCGTCGTCGAGGTCGCGGATCGCCGTGCGCGGTGCTGCGCGCACACGCCGGTGAAAGGCCCGGCGCGCGAGCCAGCCCTCGAAGCGCTCCACGCTCCCACCATCCGCGCAACGGCACGTCTCGGCAAGGCCGCGCGTGCCTGGAAATGCCCACCACGCGGGTTCGGAGCGATGATGGGGTGAAGCCATGAAGCACCTCGCGCTCGCACTGCTCGCCGGCTGCACCTCCCTGGGGCCGATGCCGTCCACGACCGCCGTCTCCGCGATCCCCGCGGGCCGCCCCGGTGGCGAGGTCACCGGGGCCGCGGTGCCGGTGTTCCGGCTCAGCGATGCGGCGCGCGGCACCCACCACGACGTCGATCGCAGCGGGAACGCCGTGGGACAGCTCGCCGCGATCTTCGAGCCCGATCGCTTGCTCGAGCTGCCGGGCGTGATCCTCGGCGGACGGGTGTTCGGTGAGGACGGTGACACCGGCGTCGAGCCGATCGTCGGCTACCGCCAGCAGCTCGATCGCGTCGCGATCGCCGGCGTCGGCTACGGCACGCGCATGCAGGCGAACAGCAACGGCGCCAACTACACCGCCACGCGGATCGGCGCCGAAGCGATCGCCGACGTCGAGCTGCTGCGCATCGCGGAGTGGGCATCGCTGCACGTCGCGGGCGCCGTCCAGGCGACCTACGTCGACGCGAGCGGCCGCTACTGCGTCAACGCCGACGGCAACGGCATCGACTGTGCGGACGACGGCTCCTCGCGGATCATCGACGGCCAGCTCGAGGGTGTGTATCCGGCTGCCACCCTCAGCGCATCGCTCGACTTCGCGCGTCGCGCGCACAGCATGTTCCACAGCGCGCGCCTCGGCGGCATGATCTCGGCCGGTCACATGCCGCGGCTCGTCGACGGCCGCCAGCGGTGGGGCGATCAGTACATCTCGGGCGGGGTCATGCTCACCCTCGGCTTCGGCGCCGGGGAGTAGTACGTTCGCGCCGTGACCCTCGCGGAGAACAAGGGCCTGCGCCTGTTCACGCTCTGCGTGCTCTACGTCGCGCAGGGCATCCCGTGGGGCTTCACCGCGACGACGATCCCCGCGTACCTCGGCGCACGGGGGCTCTCGCCCGAGGCGATCGGCACCGCGCTCGTCACGACGACGCTGCCGTACTCCTTCAAATGGGTCTGGGGGCCGATCATCGATGCGTTCACGGGCTCGCGGTTCGGCCGCCGGCGCCCGTGGGTCGTGTTCGCCCAGCTCGGGATGGCCGCGACGATCCTGGCGATGATCGCGATTCCCGACCTCGCGCTCGACGTCAAGCTGCTCGCGTGGATGATCCTGGTCCACAGCACGTTCAATGCGCTCCAGGACGTCGCCGTCGATGCGCTCGCGATCGATCTCCTCGACGAGACCGAGCGCGGACGCGCGAACGGCCTCATGTACGCGTGCAAGTACGGCGGTGGCTACATCGGTGGCATGGGCTTCGCGTGGATCATCGCGAAGAGCTCGCTCGAGACCGCCTTGATCGTCCAGACCGCGATCCTCGGCGCGATCATGCTGCTGCCGCTGCTCGTGCGCGAGCGCGCGACGGAACCGCTGCCGGTCGCGGTTGCGGGCCGTCCGAGCGCGGGAGAGCGCATGCACGCGGCCGCGCAGCGCGCGGGTGCGGTGCTGCGCTCGCTCGCGGAGGTGTTCTCGCTGCGCTCGGCGATCGCCGCCGCCGTGCTCGTGCTCGGCCTGAACTTCGCGATCGGTGTGCTGTCGACCAACGGCTTTGCGCTGTTCACGCAGCGGCTCGGCTGGAGCCCCGAGGACTACACCAGCCTGGTCGGCGGGTACGGGCTGCTCGCGGGCGGCGTCGGTGCTGCGGCCGGCGGCTTCCTCGCGGATCGCTTTGGACACCGGCGTGTGATCGCGACCGCGTCGATCGTCATGGCGACCGGGTGGGCGGTGTTCGGCGCGCTGACGTATCTCTGGACGAACGTCGCGTTCGTCTATGCCGCGGCGATCGTCGAGGCCGTCTCGAACTCGATCATGAGCGTCGGCATCTTCGCGCTGTGCATGAAGCTCTCTTCCTCGAGGGCCGGTGCATCGCAGTTCACCGCCTACATGGCGATGATGAACTTCGCGACGACGCTCGGCTATCGTGCTGCCGGTTCGCTGTTCGAGCGCTTCGACTACGCCGGGTGTTACCTCCTCGTCGCAGGGATCCAGCTCGCCATGACCTCCGTGCTGCTGGTCATCGATCCGAGCGAGACGCGCCGCAAGCTGCCGCTGCCCGAGGGGACGCCGACGCCCGTGCGCGGAATCATCGCCGTGTCGACGCTGTTCACCGTCCTGGTTGGCTTCACGGTCTACGTGACGCTCACGAAGCTGCGCTGAGGACCCAGTCCACGCGCGCTCACGCCGCCGGGTAGCGCACGGCTTCTTGGACGACGCTCGGTGCGGGCAGCGCCGCATCGCGGAACGCGCGGCCCATCGCATCGAGGCTGCCGTAGCCGACGGCCTTCGCGACCTCGCTGGCCGACGCATCGGGCGCGGACAGGAGGAGCACGGCGGCGCGCAGGCGCAGCACGCGCATCGCATCGCGGAACCCCGCGCCGAACAGTCCGAACGTGCGCGTCAGCTCGCCGAGGTCGCGCCCGAGCTGGCGCAGCGACAGCTTCGCGACGATCGCGATCTGCTTCAGCGAGGCGGAGGTCGCGAGCTCCTCGTACAGCGGGCGCAGCACGTCCCACAGGCGCACGAACCGCTCGGGCTCCTCCTTCACCGCGCTGGTCGAGAGGCCCGCAGAGATGATGCCCACGTCACCGAGCCGCGCCATCAGCGCGTGCAGCTCGGGCGCGCCGCGCGTCTGCTCGAGCGCGTGATACGCGTCCCATACCGCCGCCGGCAGCTCGAGTGGTCCGTGGCCGAGCCCGATCGGACGGCGCACGTCGGCGGCGGGCACGCGCAGCTCGACGATCGAGCACGGGTCGCCCCACGAGCGAAACGTTTGCGACGTCGGCAGCACGCGGTCGAACTCGGTCTCCGCGAGCACGTAGCACTGCGGGCCCGAGACCACCTGGCCGCCTTGCGCCTCGAAGGAGCCGCGCAGCGATGCGTAGAGGTGGACGAACGAGCTCGGCTTGCGCGCCGGCGGCGAGTACTTCGTGTGGAACAGCAGCCGATCCCGCGAGACCAGCAGCGCGCGGAACCGCCGCTCGAGGAACACCGTGGTGCGCAGCGTGCTCTGGCCGAACGTCCGCAGGCTGGTCGCCGACAGCATCTACTTGCACTCGAGGACGGCCTCGCAGCTCTCGTGCGAGTTCACGCAGTCGATGTGGCGCTTCACCTTGGCGCCGTTATCCGCGACGTCGCTCTCGAGCGCCGCGCACGCCGCGATGCACTCCTTCTCGTCGAACGGCATCTTGCTGTTCGTCGAGTCGACGCACTCGGCCTCGCGCCGGCAGACTTCTTTGCACGCGGCGCTGCGCGGCTCGGTACAACCGGCCACGAGGCAGAGCGCGAAGACCCAGCGGCGCATCTGCCCGGCAGTATAGCCAGGGCGGCTCAGTCGATGTCTTCGGCGGTGCGCAAGATCTCGGGGATGAAGTCCCGTCGCAGCTTGATGAGGCTGCCGACCCTGCCGAACTCGATCGCCGAGATCGAGGTCTCGCCCGCGCGCGGCGAGCCGCCCTCGATGGTCTCGTCCTCGATCGTGAGCACGCAGGTCTTACCGGCCTTGCGGGCGCGCGCGCAGTCGTCGGTGGCCATCACCTGGACGTCGGCGGTCTTGGGTTGGGCGAGCGCCGTCGCGGGGACGGCGAGGAGCAGGGTGGCGAGAAAGAGGCGCATGCCTGAACGACACGCATCGATCCGCGCTGTTGCAGCCTGCGACTGCGCGCGGGAGGCCGCGTCCGATCGTGTATGAGGCTCGCCCGCCTGGCGTTCGGCATCGCTCTCGTGGCCGCGGTCACGGCGAGCGCCGACCCCCGCCCCACGCTCGACGAGTTCTACGAGCGCACCCGCGAGCGCGAGGACGGCTTCGAGGCGTGCATCGGCTACTGCGATGGCACGTACCTGGCGTCGTTCCTCGTCGGCGCGCAGACCGCGAACCCGTCGACGGTCGCCGCGGCGCCGCGCGTGGCGTCCGGCCTGCGCCTGGGCGTCGACCTCGGCGTGCGCGGCTCGCGGCCCGAGGTCGTCCGCGGCAAGCTGTGGGCGGACGTCCTGCGCGTCAACGCGGACGGTACGTGGATCACCGACCTCGCCGGCCAGCTCACCGCGTTCAAGGTGTTCGGCCGCCCCAACGACGACCAGGGGCTCCATCTCTCGCTCGACACCGTCGCGTCGCGGCGCACCGAGCTGCGCCCGGGCGACATCGCCCGGCTCGCGCGCGTGCCGTACCAGACCGTCGACACCGAGCTCGAGGTCACGCCGCTCGGCCCGAAGGTCGACAAGAGCTCGCACATCGCGCTGCCGCTCGGGGTCGCGTACCGCCTGCGCGCACCGACGAGCGGTGGCCCGCTCGAGCACCGCACGGTGGTCTCCGGCGCGCTCGCGTTCCGCGGCTACGACAAGGGCATCCGCACGCACGCCCAGCTCGATGCGCTGCGCGTCAAGTACACGCACTGGGATGTCCCCGGCGGCGAGGTGTCGGCCACGACGGTGAGCGCGGGCTACCAGCGCCTACCGTACGGACTCGACACGCTGCCGTTGTGGGCGCTCGTCGGCTATCAGTGGACCGAGCAGCGCAACAGCGTCATCGCGCAGATCGGCATGGACCTGCCGCTGGCGACATCGATCGGCGAGCTGGAGATCGCGCCCGCCTACGAGCATCACCTCGAGCTCGACCCGATGACCGCGATGTTCCATGAGGTGACCGCGCTGCGCATGGCGCTGCGGCATCGCTACGCGTTCGTGCAGTGGGGCGTCACGTACGAGGCGGCGCTCGTCGAGGAGCAGCATCGGCTGCACGCGATCACGCCCGAGCTCGGCGTGAGCTACGGGGGCTTCGAGCTCGGCGTGCAGTATCGCTTCACCATCGCGCACGACGAACCGGCGGTGATGATGCCGACCGCGCTGCGCGATCGCTTCAACATCGCGCTCGATCGTCGCTTCTAATCCTCGCGGCGCTCGGCGAGCTTGGCGCGCTCGATGCGCCAGCGCGCGAAGTGGCGCTCGATCAGCTCCTTGTCGGCCCGTGCTCTCGCGAGCCGCGCGCGGGCGAGGTCGACGTTCGCGAGCTGGCCGCGATGCGCGGCGGCGGCGCGCGCGTGCACGTCGATCGCCGCTTCGACCGCACGGCGCAGCCGCTCGAGGTAGCGCTCGCCGCGCACCAGCTCGACGGCGGTCGCACCCGCGGCAAGCCGCGCGCGCAGCCCCGTGCGTGCGCGGCCCAGCGCCTCGCGTGCGGAAGCCACCGAGGCCGCCGCCGCATCCACGCGCGCCTGCGTCTTGCGTGCATCTCCGACGGCGCCGGCGAGGTCGCCGGTGCGCACCCGCTCGTCGCGGGCGCGAGCTTCGCGCACCGGTGTGAGGCGATAGCGGTCGGCGTCGGCCACGGGAGCTGATGTTACACTGCGCCCTCATGGTCGAAGCCGGGGCACCGCTCGATCGCTACGTCGTCCTGGAGCATCTCTCCGAGGGCGGCATGGGTGCGATCTACGTGGGCAAGAAGCTCGGCGCCGGCGGGTTCGAGATGGAGGTCGTGCTCAAGCAGCTGCTGCCGGAGTTCACGCAGCAGGAGGAGTTCATCGATCTCTTCCTGCGCGAGGCCAAGCTGTCGGCGACGCTCGATCACGCGAACATCGTCCACACGATCGACTTCGTCACCGCGGGTGGCGAGTACTTCATCGTGATGGAGTACCTGCCGGGCGGCGATCTGCGCACGCTGCTCAAGAAGGCCAAGCGTCGCGGCAAGCGGTTCTCGCCGGCGGCGGCGGTGCGCATCGCGCGCGAGCTGCTGAGCGCGCTCGCGTACGCGCACGTCAAGCGCGACTTCGACGGACGGCCGCTCGATCTCATCCATCGCGACGTCTCGCCGTCGAACATCCTGCTCTCCTACAACGGCGAGGTGAAGCTGACGGACTTCGGCATCGCGAAGGCGTCGACGCACACGTCGCTGTTCTACAAGGTCAAAGGGAAGATCGGCTACATGTCGCCGGAGCAGGCGAAGAGCGAGCCGCTCGATCACCGCAGCGACCTCTACTCGCTCGCCGTGTGCCTCTACGAGATCCTCACCGGCGAGCGGCTGTTCGTGCACGCCGGCATCACCACCTCCGCCGACGAGATCTACTCGCAGCCGGTGCCGTCGGTGTCCAAGAAGGTGCCGGGCCTGCCGGCCGCGCTCGATGCGATCGTCAAGAAGGCGCTCTCGCTGTCGCCGGACGCGCGCTACCAGACCGCGGGCGAATTCAACGAAGCGCTCACGCGCTGCGCGCACCGCAATGGCCTGCTCATCGATGCGCCCGTGCTCGCGCGCGAGCTGCTCGAGGCATGCGGCCCCACGGACGGCTGGCGCCACGATGACGAAGAGGACGACTTCGACGATCTCGCGGGCAATCGACCCGGCACCGAGGTCTACGACGGTGCGCTCGATGACGACGACGACGAAGAAGAAGACGACGATGATCTCGGGCTCGGCGTGGTCTCGCCCGTCTCGGTCGCCGCGCGCCTTCCGAAGGCGGTCACGCCGAAGGCGAACACGCCGAGCGTGACGAATCACCGCCTCGTGCGTCCCAAGACCGAGATCGAGCGGTTCGCGGGCGTCGAGCTGACGTCGATCATCAACATGATGGACCTCGAGTCGGAGGGGGCGAAGCCGCTGGTGGATCTCAGCGCCGCACCGCAGCTCGACTCCGGACCGCGCCTCCTCGACTCCGCGCCCGCGCAGCTCCCCGCGCCCCCCGCCTTCCCCGTGCCGCAGAGCGGCATGCCGCCATCCCACATGCAGGTCCCGATGCCGGAGGGCTACCCGATGCACGCGCACCCGCGGCTCGCGACACCTGCGCCGCGCAAGCGTTCGTCGGCGACCACGTGGATCATCGTCGCGCTCATCCTCGTCGCGGCGGCGGTCGCCGGTGTCCTCGTCGCGCTCTCCGGCCCCGACGTGCCCGTCCAAGGAAAGTAAGCCGGGCGGTTGTTTACAGCCCGCGCTCCCCGCGGCTACGATGGCCAAGCCGGAAAGATGTCCAAAGATCGCTCCAATGTCACGGCGTTACTCGATGACGCGCCGTCATACTCGCGACAGACCTCCGGTGGGATCTTCGTCGTGATCAAGGGGCCCGATCGCGGCGAGGCGGTCCGCCTGACCGGGGCGCCGGGCAGCACCGCCGTCTCGTTCGGCTCCGGCCCGCAGTGCAGCCTGGTCCTCACCGACAAGACCGTCTCGCGCAAGCACCTCGAGGCCCAGCTCGTCAACGACGAGGTCGTGATGGTCGACTGCGGCTCGACCAACGGCACCTTCATCCAGGGCTCGCGGTTCGAGAAGATCGCGATCGGCTTCGGCGCCGAGGTGAAGCTCGGCCGCACCGTCATCAAGTTCCTCCCCGACGAGGAGATCGTCGAGCCCGAGCCGAGCGTGCAGTCCTCGTTCGGCTCGATCGTCGGCGGCGACACGAAGATGCGGCAGATGTTCACGCTGCTCGAGGACGTCGCCGCGACCAACGCGACCGTGCTCATCGAGGGCGAGACCGGCACCGGCAAGGAGCTGATCGCCGAGGAGATCCACAACCACTCCTCGCGCCGCGACGGTCCGTTCGTCGTATTCGACTGCGGCTCGGTCCCGCGCGAGCTGATCGAGTCGATGCTGTTCGGCCACGTAAAGGGCAGCTTCACCGGCGCGATCACCGACCGGCGCGGCGCGTTCGCCGAGGCGCACGGCGGCACCATCTTCCTCGACGAGATCGGCGAGATGGCGCTCGACCTCCAGCCCTCGCTGCTGCGCGTCCTCGACAAGCGCGCCGTCCGCAAGGTCGGCTCCAACACCTACGAGAAGATCGACGTCCGCGTGGTCGCCGCGACCAACCGCGACCTGCGCGCCGAGGTCGCCAAGAAGGCGTTCCGCGAGGACCTCTACTACCGCCTCGCCGTCATCCGCGTCGGCGTGCCGCCCCTGCGCGAGCGCGGCACCGACATCCCGCTCCTCATCCAGCACTTCGTCAACACGTTCGGCCAGGGCCTCACCGTCACCCCCGATGACATGGCGCGCCTCGTCCGCCACTCGTGGCCCGGTAACGTGCGCGAGCTGCGCAACGTCATGGAGCGCGCCTGCCTGCTCGCGCGCGGCTCGACGATCAACCTCGAGGACGCGCTCGTCAGCGAGGCCGCGCCGAGCCTCGGCATCCGCACCGACCTGCCGTTCAAGGAAGCGAAGGGTCAGCTCGTCGAGATGTTCGAGCGCGAGTACATCGAAGACCTCATGCGCCGCCACAAGATGAACCTCTCCGCGGCGGCGCGCGAGGCGCAGATCGATCGCAAGCACCTGCGCGAGCTGATCCGCAAGTACGGTCTCGATCCGCGCGCCAAGCTCGACGGCGACGACGACAGCGAAGACTGAGCCGGGTCTCTCGCCAAGGCGAGGCGTAGGGGTTTCCCTGTATGTACGCGCGTTCGAAATGCCGCGACGCTAGCGGCAGTGCGTCCGTCCTTAGCTGTGGGTGTCGTGGTCTTTGCGCTGGCTCGGCTCGCAGCTGCCGACCGGCGCGTCGCGCTCGTCATCGACGGGCTCTCTGATCAGGATCGCCCGGTCGCAGACACGCTCAGGGCCTCACTCGCCACCGATGGAGTCCTCCTCGTCGAGCAAGATCGTGCGCGCGCCGCTCGGAGCTTCGCGACGACGAAACCAGCCGATCCTCTCGATGATGCCGCCGTCGAGCGTCTCCGCCGCAACCTGCGAGTCGACCGCGCGATCGTGATCGAGATGAAGCCTGGCGATGCGGAGATCGTCGACGTTGCATGGGTGGTGGCAGACCAGGGCCGCCTGGCACGCGACCACGCACAGATCCCGCGCGCGGAGCTGGGTAACGAGCTCAGTCGGAGGTTCCGCGCGCTCCCTGCGATCACGATCGAGCATCCTACGCCGCCGGTCGCGGTCGCCGTTGCCCCACCACCGATCGCTGACCGTGGCGACGAAGATGACGAAGAAGACGATGATGACGATGAGGACGACGAGACTCCACACGCGTCCTTCCACCTCTTCGGAGGAGGCGCCTTTGCGACGGAGGACCTCGGCTTTGGTGGAACGGCTCGCGCCGAGATTCCGGTGACCGACAAGGTCATCGTCGGGCTCGATGGCAGCCTCCTGTACAAGTCTGAATCAGCCGGTGGATACAGCGCGGACGTGACGACGCTGCCGATCGCGGGACTGCTCGGTTACAAGGTCGTGCTTGGCAGAACCGAGGTCACCCTCCGCGGTGGTGCCGCGTTCGTCTACGTGAACGTTTCCAGTCAAACATCGCTCGGAACGGTAGGCGGTTCGACGACGGCCGCAGCGGGTGTTGCCGGCGCCAACGTGATCCTTCGTGGTGGTAGTGCCCTGGGGTTCCTCGCCGTCGATATCTACGTGCGTGACGGTTCGTTCGTTCTGCTGACCGCCGGAGGAGGGCTGTAGATGCGGTCCAGGATGCTGATCGTGGTTTTCTCTCTTGTCGCCGCAACCTCGGCGGCAGCTGCATCGCCGGTTACGGTCATGGTCGATGCACCGACGCCGCCGCTCTCCGAGTCGGCTTCTGCGGCCGCGCTCGAGGTCGCCACGGGCGCGGGCCTCACGCCGACCGTCATGACGCTCGACGGCGACGCAAGTGATCAAGCGCTTCTCGACCGTAGTCGCGCCAGTCACACTCTCGTGATTGCCGTACGCGTGCGGGACATCGGCCCGGGGCAACTCGCGCTAGAGGCCAGCGCCGCACGTGAGGCCGTGGCCCGCTCCTACGCGCTCGCCGATCCGTTGTCTCTATCGAGAGCGGTGCAACAGCTCGTCTCGGAGAGCATGACGGCGATGACGCAGCTGGAGGCGCAAGCCGTCGAGAAGCCGCCAACCCAGCTCGTTACCGTCGACACTCAGCCGACAAGGAAGCGGAAGAGACACAAGCGAGACAAGGCGCCTGGAATCACCTCGAAGCCCGCGTTCTGGATCGGCCTTGGTAGCGCGGGCCTCGTGAGCGGCTATGTGGGCGGCATCATCGGCGCGAAATACGGCGAGAACGCCGAGTACAACCGGAACACGCTCCGCGTCGCTTGGTACCCGGTGTTCGGACCATTGATGGCGGCGCAGAAGTCGCCAGACTTCTGGAGGAAGACGGTCGTGCCATGGGCGGTCGCAGGCACGAGTGCCCAGGTGATTGGCATCGGGCTTCTCGGATACGGCATCTATAAAGCAGTCAGGCCTCGGGATACGCCGACACGCGCACCCGGAGGCGTGGTCCCCGTGGTCGGCGGTCATGACGACGTCACGTACGCCGGGATTGGAGGCGTGTGGTGAACGCGCGTATCGCGGCCGTTGTCGTCACTCTCCTGAGCGCCGGTTGCTCGGGCGGCGAGACCTGCGGCTTCGGCCGGTGCTTCGACGGTTCGGAATGTGTCTCGGTCTTCGGTCCGCCGCGGGTCGGCAACGACGATTTCAACTTTCCGCGTCGTCCCGAGTCGCCATACGCGGCCGCGAACGAGTTCTGGTGCAAGCGTGAATGTCCGTCGAGCAGCATGTGCCCGAGCGCCATGTGCCTCGAGGATCCAGCGGACAGCGAGCACGTTGTCTGCGAAGCACCGGACGTGCAGATCACCTACATCTTCAACGGGACGATGGCCTATAGTGACAGGTTCGGACAGACCCGGTGTGTGCGGGCGTCGGAGTACACCGTCGGCAACGTCTCGTGCATGGCAGGAACGCCCTGTGAATTTGGCCGAGTGGCCGCAGGCGGTGCTCTGCCTGCGGCGCTGGTCCTCGTCTTCGCCGGCGACCTCCTGCCCTTCCCTGACTATTTCTCCAGCCGCTTCGAGGACCAGCTTGGCGCGGACCTGCCGGCCGACACCGTCGTGCAGATCAGTGCGAATAGCGCCCCCTGCCCCTGATCCGGCGTGCGTCGCGGTTGATTTATGATGGAGTGATGCCGGCTGGGGCGGTCAAGGTTTCGCGAGAAGACAGGCAGCGCGTCCGCGAGATCACGTCTGCGCTCGAGCGGATCGAGCTCGCGAGCGCCTCGAGCTTGCCGTTCGTGGTGTCGGCGCTGCGCGAGCTCGTCGGTGCGTACTCGGCGACCGCCTACCGCGTCCGCATCTCGGGCGAAGGGATCCGGATCCCGACCCTGCATATGCAGTGGGCGAGCACGTCGGTGGGGCATCGCAGCCAACCGTTCCTCGACTACGTCCACACGACGCAGCTGCAGTGGGGATATGACCTCCGCAGACCGGAGACCGCTCAGCGCAACCGCATCGTGGCCACGGGCGATCCGCAGCTGCTGCTGCGCGGCCTGATCCCCGTGCCTCCCAACGTCTCGCCGCGCGAGCTGCCGAGCATCGAGGACTATCTCCGGGTGCTCGCGCAGGTCGGATGGGCGCGGCCGAGCGCGCGCGTGCTGGTCTGCGACGGGCCGAGCTTGCTGGCGTACGTCGGCTTCTGCAGCGACGAGGACACCACGCCGCGCCAACGGGCGCTGCTGCGCGCGCTGGTCCCGAGCCTGCGTCGCCGCTTGATCGCCGAGGCGAGCCTGGGAGCTGGAGAGCTGTGGCGGGTCGCACTCGGTGCGGCGCTCGAGCAGATCGGATCGCCTGCGTTCGTGCTCGACGCCGACGGTGCGATCGCGGCAGCGAACCGCGCCGGGCACGACTGGTACGACCGTGATCGCCCCGAGGTCGCGGAGACGCTGCGCGACCGGCCACCGGCGCTCGAGGTCACGCCGTTCGTGGGTGGGGGCGAGCGCGGTTCCTTGTGCGTGTATCGCGGCGAGGCACCTGGGCACGGCGCGCACGTGCGAGCGGCAGCGGCGCGCTGGCAGCTCACGCCGCGTCAGACCGAGGTGCTCGCGCTGCTCGCGCGCGGGCACACCAACGCGCGAATCGCCGCGGAGCTCGGGTGCGCGGAAGGCACGGTCGAGATCCACGTCTCGCGCATCCTCGGCCGCGCACAGGTCGAGAGTCGCGCGGCGCTGATCGCCGAGTTGTTGTGGAGGCGCTCGGGTTAGGACCGGAAGCAGTCGTTCGCGAACGCCCCGATGAGCGCGTCGAACGCAGCCGGCGTTTCCCAGTGCGGGGCGTGGCCTGCGTTTGCGATCGGCTGTACGGCGCCACGCCACAGCGTCGGCATCTCGATGGTCGCGAAGTAGTCGCCGCGCACGACCTGCTCGTGGACGCCGTGCAGGATCGCGAGCGGTCGCGTCAGCGCTGCGACGATGCGGCGCTCGTCGGCGAGCTCGCCGCGGCCGGCGCTGGCCGCGAGGCACGCGCGCGCGCGCCCGTCGGTGCGCGCGACGTCGTCGAGGAACACGGCAGGGAGCTCGGCACCCGGGCGGAGGAACACGCTCACGAGCGCGCGCGCCGCGTCGGGCGGCACGTGCTCCAGAAACGCGGCCTGGATCTCCGGTCGCGGGAACGTGGCGCCACCGAACTCGGCGAACGAGGACACCGGCGGAGCGCCGAAGATGGCGAACCCGGCGGCGCGCGCCGCCGGCGCGGAGTCACCGTGCCCCGGGAGATCGATCGCGATCACGCGGAACGACCGCGCGAGCTCGCCGGCGAGCTGAAGCTCGAACGACCGGCTGCTGCACGAGTTGCCGTGCACCAGCACGATCGGGCGTCCGGTGCCTCGGGACCGAACCGCGATGGAGTCATCGAGGACACGAATGGGAGCGGACATCGCCAGGAGCATACTGGCGTGGTCGCGAGCACAGCGGGTTACGCTCGGGGTACGGCGTCGGCGCGATCGTTACGGCTGCTCGGCCAGTGCGAGGGCGGCGACGATCGCGGAGCGCACCCCTACTCGACCTTCACGCGATACGAGAGCCGCGTGTCCTTCACGACGACGTCCCACTTACGGCGCGTCTCGGTGACCGCGTCGTAGATCTCGACCACGTGCGCTCCGGTCTCGACGTTCACGCGCTCGGTCGGGCACATCATGCCGGTCGGCTTGCCGTCGACGAAGACGTAGTAGCGATCCTTGTCCTTGCACTTGATCACCTTGATGCCGGCGGGGCCGCCGCTCGGGGTGACTTCGGTGAGCGGGATCTGGAACTTCCCGCTGCCATCGACCTGCGCGATGTAGAGCTCGTGGCCCGGTAGCAGCAGCGCGATCGTGTGCTTGTCGGGCGACGCCGGCAGCTTGAGCGGTGTGACGCCCGAGTCCGCACCGTCGAGGTACACGCGCGCGCCGGGGGGCGTCGACGTGATCGACAGGACATCGCTGCTGCCGGACGACGTGGGCTTGTCGGCGCTGGCATCGGGCGGCGCGGCCGCGACCGCGGCGGCATCGGCGGGGGCAGCGGCGTCGGCGGCCTTGACGACCGTGCCTGCGTCGAGGGCGGCCGCAGGTGCAGCGTCGACGTCGGCGAGAGCGACCGCGGCATCGCTGGTGACGATGGCCGCGTCCGCGATCTGCGGCACCGCCGCATCCGCGGAGCCGGTCGAAGCGATCACCTTGCTCGAGGCGGCGGCGCCATCGTCGGGCTTCTTGAGCACGCGCTCGTAGAGCTGCCAGCCACCCACCGCGAGGCCACCGCCGCCGAGGAGAACGAGCGCGGCGACGAGCGGCGCGCGCGACTTCTTCGGTGCGGGCGCGGCGCCGGTGAACGGTGGCTGCGGCGCCGGCGGGCTCGCGCGCAGGACGGGCAGGGGGCCCGATGGTCCGGCGGGCGGTGGCGTGCCGGGGAGCGTCGTCACGGGGATCTGGATCGGCCGTGGCGTGACGGCGAGATCGGGCGACAGCAGCGGCGCGCCCGACGGCTCGTCGAACTGCGGCTGCGGATCGAGGTCGGTGACGCTGATGCCGCGCTGAGCTTGCGCGACCAGCTGATCGCGGTGGGCCGGCGCCATCTCGGCGGTCTGCGCGTCGCGAGGCCTGCGCGGTGGCGCTGCGGGCGCGGTCACCGGCGCGGGGACGCCGAGCACGGTCTGGTTGCCGACCGCGGTCGGGCCCCCGAGCGCGGTCTGCCCACCGAGCGCGGTCTGCCCACCGAGCGTCGTCGTCGCGCCATCGAGATCGAGCGGGTTCGCACCGGCGTTGGTGACGACGCCCTCGAACAGCGAATCGACGTCGAGCCCGCCCGAAGGCTCGTCGGAGATCGAAGCGGGGATGGTCGTCGGACGCGGCAACACGTCCGGGTTGCTCTTCGTGCGCGCGACGGCCGGCGACGGCGGCGGCGTGGCGGCACCCGGTGCCGTCCGGCGGGACAGCGGCGGTGCGCCGATCGAGGGCACGGGCGGCAGATCGGAGCTCTTGGTGCGCGCGATCGAGGGTGCCGACGGCGGCGGCTGGGGCGGCAGACCCTTCACCGGCGCGGGTGGAGGAAGGTTCGGCGCACTCTTGGTACGCGCGAGCACCGGCGGCGGGGTGTTCGCATCGGTCTTGGTGCGCGACACCGACGGCGGCGGCTCGCCGGCCGGCTTGGAGGCCGACCCGATCGCGGGGATCGACGGCGGCGGCTTGATCGACGGGACGGCGACGGGCTTGATGCCCATCAGCGTCGAGCTCACCGGTGGCTTCGCGCCGGGGCCGGTCTTCGCGAGCCCCGCTGCCGGACCGGGGCGCGGCGGGAGCGCGGGCTGTTGCGCCGGCCCGACGAGCGGCGTGGGCCCGGGCACCGGCGTGTCGGGCCGCACGAACTCCTCGGTCGCGACGTCGACCGACGAGGCCGACGCCACCGTCGACTTCTGGTGGAGGTCGAACTCGACGTCCTCTTGCATCGCGACCGGCTGCATCGCCACCGGGCCGGTCCCGACGTGCAGCGCGACCATGCCCGACAGCTCGCCCTCGTTGAGCGTGGCGAGGCGATCCATCGTCGCCTGGACCTGCGCGCCGACGTCCTTGCGCGTCCCCGGCACGGGCGCGACCCGGAGCGCGGCGTCGAGAGCGTCGGCGAGCGCGCGCGCGTCCGGGAACCGTTCGAACGGCGAGCGCGCGAGGCAACGCGCGAGCACGCGCACGATCGGCCTCGGCAGCGCCGGCTCGGGCGGCGGGCCGGCGAGGATCGCCTTGGCGATCTGCTGCGGAGTGTCGCCGCGGAACGTCGGCTCGCCGGTCACCAGCTCGTACGCGATGACGCCGAGCTGGAACACGTCGGTCGCCGCCGACGTCGCCTCGTTCGCGAGCTGCTCGGGCGCGAGGTACTGGAGCCGGCGCGCGAGCCGCGAGACCTCGAGCGGGCGCGGAGGCAGCCCGGCCGCGAGGATGCCGAAGTCGGTGATCTTCACGTCACCGTCGGCGGTGATGATCATGTTCGTCGGCGACAGCCCGAGGTGGGTGAGGCCTCGGCCGTGCGCGTAGCCGACCGCGCGCGCCGCTTGCGAGACCAGCGCGAGCGCGCCGCCGGCTGCGAGCGTGAGCCCCTGCAGCCGCGCCTCGGCGACCAGGCGCGCACCATCGACGCCGCTGACCAGCTCGACCGCGGTGAACGTCTGCCCCTGCGCGACCCCGTACTCGCTCATGCGCGCGATGCGCGGATGTTCGAGGCTACCGTACGCACGCGCCGCCGCAGACAAGGCCTGCGCAAGCGGCGCGGTGATGGTCATCTCGGGGAGAAATCGTTTGACTGCAAACTGTCGCTCGAAGCCGGCGACGCCGTACACCTTGGCGCGCGAGACCACGCCGCAGGGACCGGTCCCAATCGGACCCAGCAGCTGGTAGCGCCCCACGCGGTCGGCGGAGTCCTTCACCGGAAGGGAGACTGTAACCGATCCTTACCCGACGGTGCGCCCGCTGACGCAACGCGTTGCCTCGTTCGCCGGAAGGGTGCCGGCAAACTTGCCCGCCGCGGCGAACGCTGGCAGGACCGAAGGATGGCGAAGGGCAAGCCGGCACCCGAAACATCGAGGCTGCGCCGAGAGCGACCGCTGGCGTATTCGCGGCGATCGAAGACATCCGCCGACGCAGACGAGAAGGACGCGAAGGCCGAGCCTGCGAAGGCCGACGCGAAGGCCGACGCGAAGGCCGACGCCAAGCCCGACGCCGCAAAGGCCGAGGCCCGCGAGAAGCCCGAGGTGCCCGCGATCGAGCCGCCGCCGCCCAAGGGCGAGCCGTGGCCCGATGCCACGCCGTACCCGATGCGCCCGGTCGAGCCCGGCGCCGACGTCGCGGAGGGCGCCGCGCTCGCCGCCGATGCCGCACGCGCTGCCGCCGACGAGCCCGCGCGGGCGCGCGCGAAGACCTCGTCGATGGACCCCGACGACTTCGCACACATGAGCACCGTCGCCGTCGACGCGGCGGCGCTCGCCGCGATCTCGCCGCCGGATGTGCCGGTCGAGGCGGCCGCGACCGCGCCACCCGCCGCGAGTGGGACCGTCGAGGATCCTACCTTCCTGCCGGGGCCACGCGAGATTCCCGGAGGCAACCCCGCCGACCCCGCGCTGCCCCCCGGGCTCGTCC
>Ga0247822_10000803_pt1 | contig 17902 bp, 12 predicted proteins | sample 13C_Cellulose_Da_FD_192423 | JGI IMG/M metagenome (GOLD analysis project Ga0247822, IMG submission 192423) | Soil microbial communities from agricultural site in Penn Yan, New York, United States - 13C_Cellulose_Day30 | ecosystem: Environmental > Terrestrial > Soil > Agricultural land | place...
ACGTAGCCCTGGTCAGTTCCGGGGCGATCGGCGCCGGCGTCGGCAAGCTCAACCTCGGCCGGCGGCCGGCCGACCTGCCACACCTCCAGGCATGCGCCGCGGTCGGCCAGTCTGCCCTCATGCAACTCTATCAGGAAAGTCTCGCCCCGTTCGGCGTTCACGCCGGGCAACTCCTCCTGACCGCCGGCGACTTTGACAGCCGGGCCCGCTACCTGAACGTCCGCAATACGATCCTCACACTGCTGGAGTACGATTGCCTGCCGGTCATCAATGAGAATGACACGGTCAGCGTCGCGGAGATTAAATTCGGCGACAACGACCACCTCGCCGCGATGGTCGCCAACCTGATCCAGGCGCCGCTGCTGGTATTGCTGACCAACGTGGACGGTCTGTTCACGTCCGATCCGCGGGTCGATCCGGCGGCGCAACTCGTTTCGATCGTGCCGCACATCGACCGAGGCATCACCGAGATGGCCGCTGCGACCCAAAGTGCGCTCGGAACCGGCGGCATGCGCAGCAAGCTGCGAGCGGCCCGCATCGCCACGGCGGCGGGCGGGGCAGTGGTCATGGCGAACGGCTCGGTGGATGGCGTCCTCGACCGGGTGTTCGCAGGCGAGATGGTCGGCACCCTGTTCCTGCCACACGGCGAGGCGATGCCGGCCTGGAAGCGCTGGCTCGGGTACACCGCCCAACCGCGGGGGGCTCTGACCGTGGATGTGGGCGCCCGGCGGGCAGTCGTCGGCCAGGGGGCCAGTCTTCTCCCAGTGGGAGTGCTGTCAGTCAAAGGTGATTTTGGAAAGGGTGACGTGGTATCGGTTTGCGACTCCGACTCGGTCGAAGTTGCTCGGGGTTTGGTCAACTACTCCTCGCAGGACGCCATAAGGATTGCTGGACTGAGTACCGAGCAGGTCACGACTACACTCGGCAAACTACCGTACGCAGAGATGATCCACCGGGACAACCTCGTCGTTCTTGGAAATCGATCGGCGTAAGCCGGTTGGTAGTTCCTGCATCATGCGGTATGCAGTGCTGCTGCCCTGGTTGTTCACCGAACCGGGACGCCAAGCCTTCTCGTATCCTCTGTTAGAATGCGGGTAGCTCGTCGTCATGGGGATAGGCGGGCGAGTGGAGGCAGACCGGCCTCGGGCCGGGTGGGCGGCAGACGATGAAGCCCAAGCGGGCATCCGGCCCTCGCCGCGACGAGTTTGACGCGCTTTACCGACAGTTCAGTCGGGAAGTGTGGGCGCTGGCGTACGGACGCTGGGCGGACGCCGACCTGGCAATGGACGTAACCCAGGAGGCGTTTCTGAGACTTTGGCGGCAATTCGAGGAGGGCGCGGAGGTTCAGAACCCCCGGGCCTGGCTGATGCGGGTTGCCCGAAACCTGGCCGAGGACCACGCGAAGAGTGCTTTCCGCCGCAATGGTACACAACCGCCGGAGTTGATGAACGGGGTCGGCTCAAGCACTTCGCAACCGCTGGACGAACTCGTCCGGGACGAGGCATTCGCACAGGTCCGGGCACTTCTGGAGGAGTTGCCGGTTGCCGACCGGGAGGTCTTGACGTTCCGCTACGCATTAGACTACGACGCGCCGGCCATTGCGGAGTTACTGGGGATCCATGTCACTGCAGTCCACATGCGGCTGAGCCGGGCCAGGCAGCGTCTGGCCGAGCGGCTCGCCGTTCAGGGAGTTCAGAAGTTACCATGACTCACGGCAGCCCAACACCGGGCCGAACCGACGAGCCTGACGAGATCGACAGGCTATTTGCCGCGTACTTCCACCAGCAGTTACCGAAGTCGTGGCCCGTGTTCGTACCGGTTCCCTCGGCCGACCTGCCTCAGTCTGTGGTCGGGTCCGGCCGCAGCAGGGCGACCCTCGCCGTATCGGTTGCGGCTCTTCTCGGGTTTGGACTGTACATGTCCTCCTCACCTCGACAGGTTTCGACCATCAGCGAGTCCCAGCCCAGCGGGCCAGGTTTGCTCAAGAATGCCAGTGCCAGGGGGCCTGACCTGATGAACCGAAACAATAACAATCCCGAGGCCGTCAAGCAGTTGCATGCTCCCTGACCCCTGGGCGGCCAGCCGAGTATTACTGGCCATCGATCGTCGAGATCGATGGCCAGTATCGGTTTTGGGGGGCTTAGCAGGTGGCGCCGTTTCGATCGGATGGGAGTGCGGTTGAGTTTAGAGGCCGGTTGAACTATAATCCTGCTAAGTAGATGGCAAATCTCCCGAATTCACCGAAGGTAACGATGGAGTCCCTGGTCCCCTCCGAAGTTGACAGCTTTTCCTGGCCGGACGAAGACTCGCCTGCCCAACTCAGTACCGACTCGCACCCGGCCGATCACAACCGCGACTCGCAAGACAGTTCTCACGGCGTCCCAACCGTCGCCGTTCCTGCCGCCGAACCGGTCAAGTACACGGACATGAAGTTGATCCGCCCGCTGGCGGAGGCAATCGATCAGGCCGGTTACACGACCTGCACCCCGGTTCAGGCTGCGGTGATCCCGCTGGCCATGCGTGGCAAGGACGTGATCGGTCAGGCGCAGACTGGGACCGGCAAGACGGCCGCGTTCCTGATCCCGTTCATGAACCGCTGGCGGCCGCACAAGCTCAAAGGTCCGGTCGGGCTGGTCATGTGCCCGACCCGTGAGTTGGCCCTGCAGGTGTCACTGGAGGCCGAGAAACTCGCCCCAAGTCGGCGATTCCGCACTGTGGCGGTCTACGGCGGCGCCCGGATGGGCCGGCAACTCGAAGGGCTGTCCCGCGGCTGCGACCTGGTCGTTGGCACCCCCGGCCGGATGCTCGACCACCTCCGTCGCGGGTCGATGTCGCTGGATAACGTGCGGTACGTCGTCCTCGACGAGGCCGACAGGATGCTCGACATTGGGTTTCGCCCGGACATCGAGCGTATTCTTCGCCGCTGCCCCTCGCAGCGGCAGACGCTGCTCATGTCGGCCACGGTTCCAGACTCGATCAAGCGGCTGGTCAACCGCTACATGGTCGATCCGACTCACCTGAACCTGTCACCGGGCACATTGACGGTGGACAAGATCCGTCAGATGTTCATCACCGTGGACGAGGAGAAGAAGTTCGACCTACTGGTGCATGTACTCGGGCGGGAGCAGCCGCGGCAGTGCCTGATCTTCGTCGAACGAAAGCGGTGGGCGGATAACCTCTACCGCAAGCTTCACAAGGCGGTGAAGGGCGTGTCGGTGATCCACGGCGACCTGCCGCAGAGCCACCGTGAGAAGATCATGGCCGGGTTCCGGGCGGAGAAGGTCCACGTGCTGATCGCCACCGACGTGGCCAGCCGCGGGATCGACGTGTCCGGGATCAGCCACGTGATCAATTACGACCTGCCGATGGATATCGAGAACTATGTCCACCGGATCGGCCGGACCGGGCGGATCGGCCGGGACGGAGTGGCGATCTCGTTTGTGACCCCGGAGCAGGGTGGCCACCTGACCGAAATCGAGAAGACGATCAATCGACTGATCGATGAGGACAAGGTAGAGGGGTTCGAGGCTTACACGCCGCGGAAGCGAGTCGAGCCACCTCCCTCCGACGAGGGTGAGACTGCACCGCCTGCCGAAGAGCCGCCAGCACCGCCGCGCAAGGCCGTATACGGTAAGTTCGTCCGCAAATATAGCAGCCGGCTCTAACGAATTGCTTGTGAGGCGGGCCGCGGCGTCGAGACCCACCTCACAAGCCCCCCAAATCGCGCAAGCTGCTGTTTTCTTTTCCGTCCGTTGACATGCAACTTAGCCTCGGTTACACCCTGACCTATGCGCAGACGGTCCGCGATCACTGGTGCACTGCTCGGGCTCCTCGTCCTGCTGGGGACAGCGAGCGTCGGCTGCGCCCAGACCCGGCCGTTTTTTCCCCGCCGCAAGGCGCCGAAGCCTCCGCCAGACCCACCTGCTGAGGTGCCGGATAGTCCGCCACCGCAGTCAGACCCGGTCGTCCGAGCCGCACACCAGGAAGCTGCGGAGCCAACCCAGGCCCGCCGCCCGCAGAACATCCTCGCTCTATCCGGCGGTGGCTCCTACGGAGCGTTTTCGGCCGGAGTTCTCAACGGCTGGACGCGGACGGACAAGCGGCCCGGGTTCGACGTGGTGACCGGCGTCAGCACCGGGGCCCTGATCGCGCCGTTCGCCTTCCTCGGACCAAAGTACGATCCCGATGTGAAAAAGGCCTACACGGAGATTCGCCAGCGGGACGTGTTCGCCCTGCGGTCCGTACCGACTATACCGTTCCGCGATGCGGTCGCCTCCTCCAGTGGCCTACGGCGAATGGTCGAGGCGGCTGTCACCGATGAGATCATGGCCGCTGTCGCCGCTGAGCACAGGAAGGGACGCAGGCTGTACGTCGGGACGACTCAACTCAATACCAAGAAGGCCGTCGTCTGGGATGTCGGTGGGATCGCGCTCCAGGGCGGTGCCGAAGCCCGACGCCTCGTCTGTGATGTGATGGTCGCGTCGTGTGCGATCCCGGGTGTGTTCCCGCCGGTGCCGATCGAGTCCGAGAAGGGGCGACCCGAGTTGCACGTGGATGGTGGCGTGACTGCGACGGTTTTCGTGCCGTCGCAGGTGCTGGAGTCCGCCAGGGCCAGGTCGGGCGACGTTGCGGCAAACTTGTATGTGCTCGTGGCGGGCAAATACTACCCCGAGACGGCTCCCGTCCGGCCCAGGCTGGTCGGAGTACTCAAGGCCTCCGGCGGCGCGATGTTGCGGGCCAACTACCGCAAGGACGTGGCGAATCTGTATCTGACCTCGAAGTTGTCCGGCGTCAAGTTCCACTCGTTGGCGCTGCGACAGGACTTTGGGATTGAGGAAACAAGTATTGACTTCGACCAGGCCACAATGAACAAACTGTACGTCGAGGGGGTCAAGGCCGGGGTGGATGGTCCGGTCTGGGATGTCACACCCCCCGACGGCGGGACCGGCGACGCAGATGACATCCGTACTGGACCACGCCGCCGTAACGGTCGAGACTGATCTGCCCGATTGGTGTTTTCACTCCCGTCGCTCTGGCGTTACACTCTCCGACACGGATGTTCCCGTCCCCGACACGGAGCGTCGCATGCTCACTCTCACCCGCCGCCTCCGGTCCCACATTTCTCTGGTTCGAACTCGCCGCCGGCTAGGCGACCGCCGGGCACTGGCGGACCGGTTCCTGGCCATGGAGACCATGCCGGCCCTCATCCCGTCGCCAAACGGGAACTTCTGGTTCATGACGATGCCGCTGCCGGATGGGCGGCGGGTTGTGGGTGTTTGCCCCGACGTCAACCGCGAGCAGAAACTGTGGACGTCCTGTTTTGGCGCCGACCGCGACGCTCTCGTCGGGCAGCGAGTACTCGACATCGGGGCCAACGACGGGTTCTTTTCGATCGCGGCGGCGCTTTGTGGAGCGAAGTCCGTCCACTCGGTTAATACCGGCGAACTGGTCCACGGAACCTTCCCTGTGAACCTGCGATACGCCGGCGGGCTTTGGGGCGTTCGACCCCGCGTCACGGTCGGAGACTTCCAGAACCTTTCGACGAGTGGTCCGAAGTATGACACGATCCTGTTCTTCGGCGTCTTCTACCACCTGGAGAACGTCTACAGCGGTCTGCGGGTACTAGAGAACATCCTGGCCCCGGGCGGGACCATATACCTGGAGACGCAGGTAACGAAGGTCGAGTCCGATCTGCCGGTCCTGGAGGTGGCCAGTGACGCCTATCCGACGACTGTGCCGCAGATCCACTGTACCATCAACTCGTGCGGAAACAGCAACTACCTCCTACCCAACCCGGCCGCGGTGCGGGCGCTGGCCGAGACGTTCGGCCTGAGGGCTGCCGCGTTGCCCGCCGATAATCCCTACGAAGCCGACTTCGGTGGCCCCGGCCGTCGGCGGCTTTTCGCCCTGACCCGTCCAGGCGATCGGCCGTTGCCGCCGAAGGGCTAACACCTGCCAACGTGTCCATTCTGTAGGTGGGGGTCGTACTCCCGTAGCCACTATTGCGATTTGCCAGACCTTGAAGACCGGGTCCGACCTACAAAACCAGCCCACTCATCGACCTGTAGCACTCCGCCGACCGATTTGGCCGCGCTATAACGCATAAGCGGATTGGTCTTCCAGAGGCCGTTTGCCGCGGATAATGTGCTAGGCTTAATAAGCCCTCTCCGGCTTACTGCGACGGATCGCGAAGGAATCGCTCGATGAACCGACCCGCACTTGTGGCGGGGTTGGTCGCTGCCTGGACTGCGCCTGCGTTTGCGATCGACCCACCCTCGCACCCCATTCGCCAGGATCTCTACGGCCATTCGCTACCCGATGGCGCGGTCGCCAGACTCGGCGACTCGTTACTTCGCACTGTTAAGACCCGTGAGTTCACCTTCTCGCGCGACGGACGCTACGTCGCCCGCCACCGCGACACTGGCATCGACGTTCGAGACCTGACGACAGGGCGAGACGTCACCCCCAGCTACCTCGCCGGGTTGCGCGGCTCGACCCTTCACTTCGCGCCGGACGGCCGTCACGTCGTCGTCGAGACCGCCCGGGGGTTGTGCCGTGTGTACGACCCCGCGTCCGGCGCGGTCGTGATTGACATGAGCGTGGACGGCCGTCACCCGTGGCACGCTGCTGTAAGTGGAAATGGCCGCTCCGCGTTCGTCCGTTGGTACGATGGCCGTGGCGGAGCGGCGATCACTCTCTTCGACCTGACTCAAAGCGGCCGACCGGTCGGCCGCGACGTTTTGGCGGGGCAACAGGGGGCTGCGTGTTTGTCAACTGACGGCGCGGTGCTGTACGCCGCCACCGACAGCGGGGCACGGGCGTTCGAGACAGCCACGGGAAATGAACTCCCGCGACCGCCGCTTCGCCATTTGTCGCACGTCCACGGAGTTGCACTCAGCGCGGACGGCAAGACCCTTGCGGCCGCCCATGCCGATAACCTGCGGTTCTATCCCGTGTCTGCGAACGGGGTCGGGGAGCCGACCGTGCTGCCACCTGTGGACCTTCGGAATGGGATGGCGTGGGCCAAGGATGGCCGCGAGTTGGTGGTGGCGTCACGCGATGCGGTTGTGAGACTCGACGGCAAGTCGGGTCAGGTTCTCGGCCAGTCACTCCCCGAAGGCGGCACGTTCCGCGGCCCTACGGCGCTGTCACCCGACGGCCGGTTCGCCGCGGACGTCGGCGGTTCCGAGCCAGCGATGATATGGGACACCCGGAGCGGTGAGATCCGCTTCCGCTATCCCGACAGGGCACCACTGGTCCGGGTCGTCTGCCTGGATGAACGAACTGCCGTCACGCTCGGTAGCGGGTTACAACTGGAGGTTTGGAGCCTCACGGACGGACGGCCACTTGCCGCCCGCTCACTCGAAGTACCCCATCGGCTCGGGTGGCCGACAGCGCAGTTCTCATCCGACGGCCGGCAGATTGCGGTATTCGATAGCAGCACACGGGCTATGCATGTATGCGACGTGTCAACCGGCCGGCTGCAGCGAGCCGCGGGCGGTTGGGTGTCATCATTCCCGACAGGGATTGGTTTCGCATCTGATAACAGACGGCTGGTGATTGCTTCCGAGGGACGGGTCGGACTGGGCGACACTGTCAAGGGCCAGTCCCTCCGCGAGTTGCCTGGGACCGGACTGGCGGCGGGGTTCTCGCCGGACGGCCGGTTGGTCGCGGTGCTCGACCGCAACCAGGTCCGGCTTGTCGAGGTCTTGACAAACCGGGTCCGGCGGGCGATGGCTGTCCCGGACGTGCCGCTCGACGGCAAGGACGTCCGGTTCACCGCCGGGCGCATACGATTCTCTGGTGACGGCAGTCGGCTTGTGGTGTTCGGGTCTTGTTACCGTGTCTGGGTGTGGTCAGTCGCGGACGGCGAGTTGCTCTATGAGGACCGCGGGGATCGCACAAACCTCTACAGCGATGTCTGGCCAGGCGACCTGTCTCGGGACGGGCGGTGGCTGGCCTACCCGTCTGATGACGGGATGGGGGTCCGGATCATCGACCTTGCGAACCCACGTCCTGGCGGCGTGACGACCGCTGCACACAAGGCCCGGGTCAGTGACGTCTCGTTTGCGCCGGATGGGGCTTACCTGGTCAGTGCCGGCTCTGATGGGATCGGCCTGGTCTGGGACGTCGGAGTCCTGGTCGGGAAATCTCGCCCGAAACCGGCCGACCATACCAGTACCGTTTCCTTGTGGGAAGCCCTCGCCGACACTGATGCCGCCAAGGCCGGTCAGGCAATCGAGGAGCTTGCCCGCAAACCGACTCCTACAGTTACGCTTCTCGACGGGCGATTGACACCAGCGGTCGCACCTGACCCGGCAGTGGTCCGCAGGCTAGTTGACTCGCTGGATAACGGTTCCTTCGAGGAGCGTGACCGGGCGGAGCGCGAGTTGAGAGGGTATCGTGAGCAGGTGACGCCAGAATTGAACGCGGCGCTGAAGCAGCCGCGATCCGCTGAGCACCGGGATCGGTTGGAGAGGTTGTTGGGGCAAGCCGACGGCGTGGAATACGCCGCTGACCGGGTGCGGTTGCTGCGGGCCATTGAGGTGTTAGAGCGAATCGGCGGCACTCAGGCGCGTGGGACTCTGGAACGGCTGGCGGGTGGGGCGCCGCACGCCCGGCTGACCCGGGAGTCGCGGGCAGCGCTGGACCGCATGAATGCCGCCAGGCCTGTTCTTCCTCGCTAGCGGAGGGTTCTCGTCCGACCTGATCGTGTTTCGTGTTCTAAACTTCCGTCGGCCGGGCTGTTGCCTGCTCTTGCCGACGGAGGTTTCCGTTGCTTTCCCCTTCGCTCCGCCGGTTTCTCCGGCCCGAGACTGCTTTCTTCATGCTTGTCTGGGGAGTTTTCCTCTTCGCGTTCCGCGAGCGGGCGTTCTACGATCCGGGATCGCTTTGGCATGTCAAGGTCGGCGAACTGATACTTGACCACGGGTTCATGCACACCGACCCGTTCACGTACACGCACGAGGGCCGGACCTGGATTCCGCAGCAGTGGGGGGCCGAAGTGTTGATGGCCCTTGCCCACAAGGCAGCCGGTCTGGACGCGATATTGCTCGGTTTCGCGACACTGGTGGCTGGGTTGTACACCTGGGTGTTCGCCCGGATGCGGCGGGCCGGGATGCACCCGATTCTGGCCGGGGTGCTGACCGGCGGATGTCTGTTCGCCGGTGCGTTCCATTACTTCGCTCGACCGCACATGAGCACCATCGTGTTCATGGGCTGGACGATGGCGTGTCTGGTGGAGTACGAGCGCGGGCGGGTAACGGCTGCCAGGCTCGCCGGGTTAATTCCGCTGTACATCGTCTGGACGAACCTGCATGGCGGGGCGCTCGGTGGAGTGCTTACCCTGGGACTGGCCGTGGCTGGTTGGGGGCAGTTGTTCTTGCTTGGGAAGGACTCGCCGATCAAGTCGTGGCGGGGCGCGTGGCTTCTCGCCGGGATCGTGGTGTCGTGTGCCCTGACGCCATTCGACAACCCGTTCGGCATGGAGATGATCCACACCTGGAAGCGGATCGTCGGTTCGGACGTGCTCAAGCAAGTGGTCAATGAGCATAAACCGCTCGACCTGGCCAAAGCCCCGGACCAGGTGGTCTTTGGGCTCGGCGTCGCGTACCTGATCCTGCTCGCCGGCACGCTCCCGAAGCGGCCGCAGGTAACGTGGCTACTCCCGCTGGTGTGGCTCGCGTTGACAGCCAAAGGCATTCGCCAGGGGCCATTGTTTGCCGTCACTGCGGCCGTCGTGATCGCGGACTTCTGGCCGCACACCGTCTGGTACAGGCTTCTGAAGCGGTACGGCGACACCGTGATCCAGGATCCGCCGGACGTCAGGGCGGGGTTGGACTGGCGGTCGTATGTAATCCCGACGGCGGCGGTGCTGGCCGCGCTGGTATTCCAGTTGTGCGGGGTATCCGCTCCGCTTGTCGGCCGGGGGTGGGCGCGGCTCGACCCGGCGTTCTCGCCGGTGCAGTTGACCGAGCAGATTCAGGAATATCGGCGGACCCGCGGCCCGGACGCGCGGATTTACAATGACGCGAACTGGGGCGGGTATCTGATCTACCACTTGCCCGACATGAAGATCTACATGGACGACCGGTTCGAACTGTACGGTGATGCCTGGACGACTGACTACGTGGACATGATTTGGTATCACCCTGAGCGGATCGAAGACGTAATGGACCGATACGGGCTTGAAGTGGCCCTGGTCGTTACGGGCGATGAGCGGACCCAACTCGACCACTATCTTTCGGGCTCCGATCGCTGGACCGAACAGGGTCGCACGAAGACAGCCGTGTTGTTTCGGCGAACCAATCCGTAGGTCTGGCAGGTCTCCGCGGCCCGACCAATACGACCTCTGCGAATTGCTTCAGTTTGAAGCGCGAATTGCAGGCAAGCGCCGATACGCGACGCACGCACTTCGCTCTGAGCGCGCGGCATAAAAGCCGCGGTACAATTCGCCTTATCAGCAGTACACTCAAGTTCATCGCAGACGGCCGGACGGGGATGGTATCATGGAACTCCCCGGCTGCCTGGTTTGGGCGGGAGGTGTGCCTTGATCCAATCGTTCGAGCGGTCGGGCATCCGATTCCAGTATCCGACCAACTGGCAGATCGACACCGAGGATGCCGGGGATGGCTGGACTGTGACGCTGCAAAGTCCTGAGACAGCTTTCGTGCTGGTCAGTTTGCGGCCCGATGCAGTCACCGCCGCACAGGTGGCCGACGAGGCGCTGGCAGTTTTGCGCGCGGAGTACCCGGAATTGGACGCGGAGCCGGTCCTGGATAACCTCGCCGGCCAGCCCGCCATCGGGCACGACATCGACTTTCTGACCCTCGATACCTCCATCCTTTGCCAGACGCGGTGCATCGAGACCTCGGCCGGTCCGCTCCTCGTCATGGGCCAGACGAGCGACTACGACCGCGAGCAGAACGAGCCGGTGTTGCGGGCGATCTGTGCCTCTCTCCAACTGGAGGACTGATCATGCGGCCTTCCCGTCTGGGGTTCACACTCATCGAATTGCTGGTAGTGATTGCCATCATCGCGATCCTGATCGGCTTGCTTCTGCCCGCGGTGCAACGGGTGCGCGAGGCCGCAGCCCGGACTCAATGCGCGAACAACATGAAGCAGATCGGGCTTGCCGCCCACAACTACCATGACGTACACGGCCGACTCCCGCACCACCGCCGCTGCCCGGCACCGTTCGCCGGCGGTACCGACCCGCTGTGCTGGACCGCCCCCGACCCATTCCAGTGGACCGGCACCGACGAACGGTTCTGGGCCGCCTTCGACAATCGCCCCGGCGCCACGCTATACGACCGACTCCCTGACTACCATCCAGACGGCTTCCTCTGGCCGTTTCTGGAAGGCAATCAGAAGGTGCTTCAATGCCCCAAGGGTGTCGAGGATGAGCGAGGCAGTTCAGACAGTGGCCGGGAGTTCCAGATCAGCTACGCCCTCAACGGCGTTACCCGCGGCCCTGAGGGGAAGGCGCTCGCCTGGGTGTCCAACGGCAGCGGAACGTCGAATGTCTATTACGCCTGGGAACACAACAACGGTCCCGTCTGTTATGTCGGGCCAGGCGGCAACCGACTGCCGATTCCGCGGGCTGACGGGCTGCTAACCCGGCACTATCCCGAGCGGCACATGGGGATGATTCTGGTGGCGTACTGCGACGGCCACGTGGAGCCGGCCCGACCGGCCGAACTGGTCGAGGAACGGTTCAACGCCAACTGATGCCACCCATACCGACGCACGACCCGTTCGAGCCGAAGCGGACCGCGATGCGGGAGGAGTTCTTTGACAAGCTCTTCGCGCTGGGCGGGTGGATCGGGGCGACCGACACGTACAAGCGGACCATGTGGGCGGCGGTGCCCGACATCGCCGTCCAGCGCGCCGGGTACTCCCTCACCTTTCGCAAGCCGCTGCCGGAGCCGGGGGCAGGCAACCAGCTCGTCATGGCGGGCCACGAGGCGATGCTGGCGCAGTGGTTCCGGAGGCCGCTGAACCGATCCGATATCGAACTGGCACGTCGCTGGCACACCGAACGCGCCAACGTCCGCGCGTTCCCTGACGCGGCATGGGACACGGTACTGGCGTCACAGCCCGGCGATGGCGTTTACCTCCCTATCGACGTCTGGGGCTTCCCCGGCGGGCAGACGTTCCTGGACGGTGTGCCATGCCTGGCCTTCGAGGGCCCGGGCGGCATCGTCTCGTACCTGGAACCGGCCATGTGCCGGTACTTCGCCCCGGTGATCCAGGCGACCAAGGCCCGACTGATGAAACTGGCCACCCCGCGGGACGCCGAGTTCGGGCTGAGGTCCGCCCCGGTCGAGGTGTGCAACCTGATCCTGCTCCTGGCCCGGTTCGTCGGCGGCGGCGGGCAACTCACGTCCAACGACACGGCCGAGTTCCTCTACCCGGACCTGTTCAAGTCCATCGGGACCATCGGCCACGAGATGATGTGCGCGAACCAGTCGTTCGACAAGACGCTGGCAGAGGCCGAGTACGAGATGATGGACCGGTTCGTCACCCGGATGGGAACGGCGTCATTACTATGTGACCTGGTGGACGCGGAGACGGTCGGGCTGGAGAACGCACTGCGTGTGATCCGCAACCACCCGGAGACCGACCGGATCGGCGTCCGGGTGGACAGCGGTGACATCACGAAGCAGTGCGTCCTGTACTTCAAGGCGATGCGCGATGCCGGGGTCAAGCCGCGGCTGATCGTCTTCGAGGACGAGGTCAGTCCGGAGCAGGTGCGGGATGTGTACGACGTGTTCCGACGGTTCACCGGGGAGGAGCCGACGATGCTCTTCCCCGGGGCGGGCGGGTACTGGTGGCGGTTGGTCCACCGGGACACGATCTCCGCGGCGTTCAAGCGGACCGCGACCGAGGACCGGCCCAACGTCAAGTTCTCGAACTCCCCCGGCAAGGAGTCGATCCCCGGGTACATCCGGGTGTACGGCCGTGGTGATACGATGGTGGTAGCGGACGCCTCCGAACAGATCGACGGCGAGCCGCTGTTCGTGAAACTAGTGGATCTGGGCAGGGTCTCATATCGGGAGTCGTTTCTGGAGCAGGCGGACCGGGCGGAGCGGACCTGGGGTAAGTATACGCGCTACCAGCATTCGCCATTGGTCGGTGAGTACATGGAGCGATTCCGGGCGATGCGAGCCGCAGAGGTCGAAGCGGCCCGTCAACGGCTAGGTGGGACATAAGAGACACGAGATGACCACCCACGGCTTCCTCCGCGTCGCGGCCGCTTCACCGGAATTGCGGGTCGCCGATTGCCGGTACAACGCCGAGCGAACGCTCGATCTACTGCGACAGGCCGAGGACGTCGGGGTGGATCTCGTCGTTTTCCCCGAGTTGGGGCTGACCGGGTACACCTGCAACGACCTGTTCCACCACCGCACCCTCCTGGAGGCAGCCCTCTCGGCGCTGGAGACGCTCCTCGATGCGGCAGACATGTGCTTCGGCGGGGTGGCGGTGGTCGGGCTACCACTTGAGGTGGACGGCCGGCTGTTCAACTGCGCTGCCGTCTTCCGCGGGGGGAAGTTGCTCGGCGTTGTGCCGAAGACGTACCTGCCAAACTACAAGGAGTTCTACGACCTGCGGTTCTTCGCGCCGGGGCCGTCCGCCGTCTCGCGGGAGGTGCAACTCGTCGGCCAGCGCGTTCCGTTCGGCGCCGACCTACTGTTCGAGGCGGCCGGCGGCGACAGGTTCGTGCTGGGCGTCGAGGTCTGCGAGGACGTGTGGATGCCGGTGCCGCCGAGTTCGCTCCAGGCGATCGCCGGGGCGACGGTGTTGGCGAACCTGTCGGCCAGCAACGAGACGATCGGCAAAGTCGCCTACCGCCGGCAGCTCGTCGCCGGGCAGTCTGGCCGCTGTGTCGCCGGATACGTCTATGCCTCGTCCGGCCCTGGCGAGTCCACAACCGACCTCGTGTTCGGTGGTCACTGCCTGATCGCCGAGAACGGGTCGGTTCTCGCGGAGTCGCCGCGGTTCGGTCGCGGCGGGCACCTGACTGTCACTGACCTGGACCTCGACCGACTCCGGCGTGACCGGATGACGACCAATAGTTTCGGTGAGGCGACCCGCGATCGGGGCCTGGTCCGTGAGTTCCGCCGTGTTGGATTCACCCCCTCTGATCGGGCCGACCGCACCGCGGCACTGATACGGCACGTCGATCCGCACCCATTCGTGCCGTCGGACCCGGCGACACTGAAGGAGCGGTGCGACGAGATCTTTCACACCCAGGTGTGCGGGCTGGCGAAGCGGCTCGACCACATTGGACGACCGGTGGTGTCGATCGGTATCTCCGGCGGGCTGGACTCGACGCTGGGGTTGCTCGTTGCGTCCAAGACGTTCGACGCCCTCGGCGAAACGCGGTCGAAGATCAAGGCGCTGACAATGCCGGGGTTCGGCACCACCGGGCGGACACTCGGCAACGCCCGCGCGCTGATGCGGGCGGTCGGTGTCTCGGCCCGGGAGGCGGACATCCGGGCCATGTGCTTCGACGAGATGAAGGCGCTCGGCCACTCGCCGTTCGGCATCCCGCTTGACGGGCTGACCCTCGACGCCCTGACGGAGAAGCTCCGAACCCTGCCGCCGGAGCGGCGCAGCGACCTCGTCTTTGAGAACGTCCAGGCCCGGGTGCGGACGAACCTGCTGATGAACACCGCGTTCGTGGTCGGGACCGGCGACCTGTCGGAGTTGGCGCTGGGGTGGTGTACGTACAACGCCGACCACATGAGCATGTACAACCCGAACGTCAGCATCCCGAAGACGCTGGTGAAGTTCCTGGTGCGGTGGGCGGCCGAGAACGAGTTCGTCGGCGACGAGCGGGCGACTCTGTTGGACATCGTGGCGACGGAGATTTCGCCTGAGCTGCTTCCCGTCGCGGAGGATACCGGTCCGCAATCGACCGAGTCCGCGATAGGTCCGTACGAACTGCACGACTTCTTCCTCTACCACTTCCTACGCTGGGGGGCGTCGCCGGAGAAGATACTTTTCCTCGCGTCGCAGGCGAAGTTCGATCGCGCGTACACATCCGACGATATTAGAGGCTGGCTCAAGGTGTTCCTGACGCGGTTCTTCGCCAACCAGTTCAAGCGGTCGTGCCTGCCGGACGGGCCGAAGGTCGGAACGGTCAGCGTGTCCCCGCGAGGTGACTGGCGGATGCCGTCGGACGCGGTTGCGAAGGCGTGGTTGGAAGCCCTGGAACGGGGCTAACGTGCGGTCCCGTCGTTCACGCGACGGGATCACCTCTGGTAGATCGGTAGGTAGTTCGCCGGAACCGACAGGATTAGCACGGCGATGGCGGTCTGGTACTGCGGGCCGACGTGGGCCTCCATCCGCTCCGACCACTCACCAGTGACCCGCTGCGTGGCGAGCAACTTCGCCTTCATCCGGCCGTAATACTCTTCCCACTTCTTGCCGCCGACCTGATGGAAGGCGTGCGCGGCATAGTAGTGGCCATACCAGTAGTGCTGGCCGTCGTCCTCGGTCCGCTCCAGATACCGGACCGCTTGGGCGATCTCCTTGGCCTCGTAGTCACCGCTAAGTTGGAGCACACAGACGCCGGCCGCTGTGCGGGCGTAGCCAGGGCCGGACGAGCCTGGCTGATAGCGGTAGCCGCCGCTGCGCGAGTCGCGGCAACGGTTGATGTACGCGACCGCCTTCCTGATCGTCTCGTCCGGGACGTGAAGCCCGCTGTCCTTGGCCCCTCGTAGTGCCATCACCTGCATGATCGTGACGGAGATGTCCGCACCTGTCGGGGCCGGCTCGTAGCGCCAGCCGCCCTCGTGGTTCTGCGTCTTGACGATCAGGTCGATCGCCTTCTTGAGGACCTTCTTGACCTCCTCGTCGCCGGTCATCCCCCAGACCTGGGTCAGGGCCAGAGCGGCCATACCGTGGCAATACATGTTCCCGCCGCGGGGGCCGACGAGGTAGCCGTCGTTGCGGGCCGAGGCAAGCAGATTGCGGACGCCCTTGGAGACAACCGGGCCGTAGAGTCCCTGATTGGGAACGTGTCCGTTGGCCATGTACGCCAGGATGGCGAACGACGTGACGGCGGTGTTGCCCCAGGAGCCGTCACGGTTCTGCTGGTCCTTGAGCCATACGAGCGCCTTCTCGACCGCTTTCTTGGTCTTGTCGTCCATTTTGACCTTCTCCTCGGCGGCGGGAGCCGGGGTAGAGGTCAGGACTACGGCGAGGGCGGCGAGCGCGGTCAGACACCGCATCGGAGCCTCCTACCTTTGGTCTACTTCTTGGCCGGCGGCGCGGCCTTTTGCGGCTGGCCGTTGGTCTTGATGTTGATGTTGTACTGCTTGATTAACTCGCGGAACTCGGCCGGGAAGGCGGCCTCGGCGTTCTGCTGGACCTTATCGCGCTCCCGCTTCTGCAGGTTGATGAACGCCCCGTCGCCGGTCGCCTCCTTGCCCTGCGCGGTCGCGTTCTTCATCTGTCCCGGACCTTGGCGGTTGCCCTCTGCGATGCCGTCGTTCTTCTCCTGGCCATCGCCGGGCTGCTTGCCTTGCTGGCCGGGTTGCTTGCCCGGCTGGTTGCTCGCCTGTTGGCCCTGGCCGGGTTGTTGGCCCGGCTGTTGTCCCTCCTGGCCGGGTTGCTGGCCCTGGGCGTTTGCCTGGGCTTGCTGGTTCTGGCCGGGCTGGGCGCCCTGTTGTCCCATCGCCTGCGCCGCCGCGTTCAGGGCGGAGAGCGCCTGACCGAGCTGCCGCGCCGCCTGAGATTGTGCCTGGCCGGCCTGCGACGGCTGTCCCTGTCCGAGTTGCTGTTGGGCCTGTCCGAGTTGCTGGCCGGCCTGGTTGAGCTGCGGCTGGACGGTCGTCGGCGCCTGGGCCTGGGCCTGGGCCAGCGCGGCCTGGGCCGCAGCGGTCGCTTCGGACGACTTCGCCAGTGCCTCCGTCGCCTCCCTGATCTGCTGCTGGGACTGGGCCAGATCGCCAGCGTTCTGTGCCTGACCCGGGTTTGGCTGGCCCTGCGGCATGGGCCTGCCCTGTGCCGGCTGGCCGGCCTTGTTCAACTGCTCCAGAGCCTGCTGCTGCCGGTCGAGCGCGGTCTGGAGGTCGCCCTTTTCAAGTGACTCGGCGGCCTCCGCGGCGGCCTGTTGGGCGTTCGGCTGCTCCAGCCTCTTGGCTCTCTCGGCCACCTGTCGCTGGAGCCGGGCTAGGTTCTGGGCTGCGTCGTCCATCGGCTGCTGGTTCGGTTGCTGGCCGAGTTGCTGAGCGGCTCTGTTCGCCTCCTGGGACGCCTTGTTCGCTTCCTCGATCGCCTTGGCGATCTGCTGGGCTGCGTCCGCCGGGTTCACCCGGTTCGGCTGCATGGCCGCCTGGTCGGCGATCTCCTGGGCCTTCATCTCGTCGGCCTTCCTGGCGAGCGCGTCCCTGGCCTCGTTGAGTTTCTTCGCTGCCTCGTTGGCCTGCTCCGACCCGGGCCTGGCCTCGTTCTGCGCCAGTTGGTCTCTGGCTGCGTCCTGGTTCCGGGTTGCTTCGTTGATCTTATGGGCGGCTTCCGGGGCCGTATCCTTGACCATCTCGCCGACTTCTTTGGTCGGCGGGGTCAACTCGCCTTGCTTCTTCGCCAACTCACCAGTGTCGGGCTTCTGCTCCCCCTGGGGATTGGCCTGAGCCATCGCGTCGTCGGCGACTTTCTTCTCCTGGCGGGCCAACTCCTCCAGCTTCTTCGCCGCCTCGTCCAGTTTGGCGATGTCCTCGCGGCGTTTCTCGATGGTGGCCGCCTTCTCTTCCAGTGCCTTCTTGGCGTCCTGCAACGCCTGAAGCGCCTCGGACTGCTTCGGCTGGGCGGCGTCGGCGTTTCGCCGGGCCAACTCGTTGGCCGCGGTCCGGGTCGCGTCGGCAGCCTTGTTCAGCGCGTCCTTCAGTTC
>Ga0247822_10000804_pt1 | contig 17900 bp, 10 predicted proteins | sample 13C_Cellulose_Da_FD_192423 | JGI IMG/M metagenome (GOLD analysis project Ga0247822, IMG submission 192423) | Soil microbial communities from agricultural site in Penn Yan, New York, United States - 13C_Cellulose_Day30 | ecosystem: Environmental > Terrestrial > Soil > Agricultural land | place...
GTGCCGGGCCGACCGCTGCGGCTGTGGCTCAACGACGGCGCCGGCCGCTTCGCCGACGCCGGCGAGCGGGTGCCGGCCGCGCCGATCGCCTGGTCGTGGGACCTCGAGCTGGTCGACGTCGACGATGACGCCGACCTCGACGTGGTGGTGAGCTGCAAGCGCTGCTCGGGCGGGCGGCTGTACGTCAACGACGGCGGCGGCCGCTTCACCGACGACTCGGCCCGCCTGCCCCAGCGCACCAACAACTACGAGTACGAGGCGATGGACGTCGACGGCGACGGCGACCTCGACCTGGTCACGATCAACGACGGCCCGCAGGCGCGCGAGACCGTGCTGATCAACGACGGCCGCGGCCGGTTCGCCGACGAGACCGACGCCCGCCTGACCGGCGCCGCCAACCCGGCCGGCGCCGACGACAACGTCGCGGTGTTCCTCGACGTCGACGCCGACGGCGACGCCGACCTGATCATCGGCTCGCTGTCGGATCCCGATCGCCTGCTGCGCAACGACGGCGCCGGCCACTTCACCACCGTCGCCGGCGCGCTGCCGCTCGCCACCCCGGGCACGCTCGGGCTGGCGGTCGCCGATCTCGATCACGACGGCCGCCTCGACGTGGTCCAGGGCCAGGGCGAGGTCACCGAGCCCGACGTGGTCCAGCTCGCCGGCAGCGGCGTCTCGATCGACGCCGCGGTCCCGTCGATCCGGCTCCTCCGGCCGGCCACCCGCGCCGATCGCACCGTGGTCGCGCGGGTCCACGATCACAAGAGCCCGAGCCTGGCCCACGACTGGCGCCGCGTCGTCGTCGAGCTCGCCGGCCCGGGCACGACCGCGCCGATCGCCATGCGCTGGCGCGGCGAGTACCTGTGGACCGCGACCGTCCCCGACCAGCCCGGGCTGCGCTACCGGGTGTGCGCGACCGACGCGACCGGCAACCCGGCCTGCACCGCCGATCAGGCGCTCGATCCGCCGGCGGTCGACGCCGGCACCGGCGACGGCCCCGACCCCGGTGACGGCGGCGGCTGCGGGTGCGGGAGCTCGTCGCGCGCCGGCGGCGGCCCGGCCGGGGTCGCGCTGTCGCTCGGCCTGGCGCTCGCGCTGGTGCTCAGGCGTCGAAGCCGGGCGCGAACAGGTTGACCAGCTTCGCCGGCGCGACCACGCCGAGCTCCGCGAGCGTCGCCGCGGCGGCGGCGCGACCGGCCTCGTCGCCGGCGAGCTGGGCGGCGCGGTAGGCCACGGTGGCGGCGAACGACTTCACGCCGAGCGCGGCCGCGGCCGCCTCGGCCTCGGCGAGGGCACGGGCGGCGGCGGCGCGATCACCCAGGCGAGCGGCGATGCCGGCGGCGACCATCGGCGCCCACACGGTGGCGATCCGCTGCGGCGCCTTGCGCAGGGCGCGGACGTGGCGGCGGGCGGCGGCGGGATCGGCGTCGCGGTCGGCGAGGATCAGCCGCGCCTCGAGGAACGCGGCCTGGATCTGGATCGAGGTGACCCGCATCAGCAGCGAGCGTTCGAGCTGGTCGCGCATCGCCGGCACCCGCGGATCGACCGGCGCGCCGGTGTAGAGCGCCAGCTCGCCGAGGGCGATCCACTCGTGGAAGTGCTGGACGTGGAACGCGTCGGTCGGCGGCGCCCACGTCGCGCGGGCCAGCTCGGGCGCCACGCGCTCGGGGCGATCGTCGGCGAACGCCAGCACCGCGCACGACCGGCGGATCGTGCTCTCGAGGTACTGATCGCCGCGGACCTGGGCGTCGCGCAGGAACTGCTCGACCCGCTCGCGCAGGCGGTGGTAGTCGCCGAGGAAGCGCAGCGCCCACAGCCAGAAGATCCGGATCGACACCAGCTCCCAGCTCACCCCGGGCAGCTGGCGGACGATCGCCTCGCCGCGCTCGAGCAGCGCGATCGACTCCTCGAGGCGGCCGTCGAAGTAGGCGGCGACGCCGGGGCCGGCCTCGAGGATCGCCGACAGGTACGGCTCGTCGAGGCCCTCGGCCGCCTCGGCGGCGCGGGCGAACATGCGCGCCGCCGCGGCGACGCGGGCGTTGGTGGCCTGGAACATGCCCTCGAACACCAGCGCGCGGGAGATCTCGAACCGGCTGCCGGTGCGCAGGGCGAGGATCAGCGCCCGGGCCTGGTAGTCGGTGCCGCGGATGGTGTCGACCGTGGCCAGGCCGATCGCCGCGCCGTGGAGCGCCTCGAGCTTCATCAGGGTCGCGTCGGCGATCTCGCGGCGGTGGCGCGGCCGGAAGCCGAGCCCGCGCAGGCGCAGCAGCGCGCGGTGCCACAGCAGCGACGCCAGCGCCTTCTTGGGGGTGGCGGCGACCGACACGCCGATCTGGGCCAGCAGGTCGGACAGCACCGCCAGGCCGCGCTCGATGCGGCCGCTGTACAGCAGCTGCTGGGCGGCGTGGCGCTGGCACTCGAGCCGGGTCGCGGGATCGGCGCCGGCGGCGGCGGCCAGGTAGTGCTCGGCGGCCTCGGCGCCGCGGCCGGCCGCGCCGAGTGCCTCGCCGAGCCGGAGGTGGAGGCGGCGGGTGTCGTCGGCGTCGTGGGCGACCAGCTCGAGCGCGTCGCGCCACAGCTCGGCGGCCTGTTCGAAGGCGTGGGCGGCCACGCTGCGCGCGGCGGCGATCTCGGCGCACTCGGCGGCACGGGCGGTCATGCCGGCCAGGCGGTAGTGGCGGTGCAAGAGGTGCGGATCGCGATCGGCGGTGGCCTCGAGCGCGGCGGCCAGGCGGGCGTGCAGCGCGCGCTGGTCCTCGGGCGCGAGCCCGTCGGTCACCGCCTCGCGCACGCGGTCGTGGTACGGCTCGAGGGCGAGGCCGCGGCCGCGGCCGACCTCGCGGGCCAGCCCGGCGACCTTGAGGGTCGCGATGGCGCGATCGAGCCGCTGCGGATCGATGCGGCACGCGCGCACCGCGACGTCGCCGGCGATCGGGCCGCCGGCCACGCACACCAGCTCGAGCAGGTGGCGGGCGTCGACGCCGAGCACCTCGACGCGGGCGCGGAGGGCGTCGTCGAGGGTCGGCGTCGACGCGATGGCGCCGACCGAGTCGACGTAGCGAACCAGCTCCTGCAGGAACAGCGGGTGGCCGCCGGCGTCGTGCATGAGCTGATCGAGATCGGCGCGCGAGCCGACCCGCGGCGACAGCTCGACCGCCAGCCGGCGGCTGTCGGCGTCGTCGAGCGGCCCGAGACCGAGGCTCTCGACGACCAGGCCGGCCAGGCCGTCCTTGACCGCGGCCGGCAGCTCGTCGCCGGTCCGCACGGTGGCGATGACCAGCACCGGCGGCGCCGCCGGCGCGCGCAGCAGCTCGCGCAGCAAGAGGAAGCTGTCGGCGTCGGCCCACTGCAGGTCGTCGATGGTGAGCAGGACCCGGCGGGTGGTGGCGCGCGCGGCCAGCAGGTGGCGCAGGGCGTGGAACATGCGGCGGCGCTGCTCGAGCGGGTCCTTGCTGTCGGCGGCGGCCGGCGCGGCGGCGATGGCGGCGACCTGCTGGAACACCGGGAACAGGCGGGCGAGGAGCGACGGCTGGGGCGGCAGCAGGCCGGCGACCTCGGCGTCGGGCAGCGCGCCGAGATCGTCGGCGAGGTCGTCGGCGATGCCGTCGAGCGCCTTGTACGGCACGGTCTCGCGCTCGTAGCAGCGGGCGTGGAGCGCGAGCAGGGTCGGATCGGCGGCGGCGACGTCGGCGACGAAGTGGCTGACCAGCGTCGACTTGCCGATGCCCGACTGGCCGGTGACCAGGTGGACGATCGCGCCGGTCTCGGCCCGCGCCCACGACCGGGCCAGCTCGGCGAGCTGGCCGTCGCGGCCGTAGAACGCGGCGCCGGGCGCCGGCGGCCCCAGCGACGAGGTCCGGCGCAGCTCGGCCTGATCGACGCCGAGCCGGCGGGCGATCTCGTCGGCGCTCGGCCGTCCGGCCGGCTCGATCGCCAGCAGCGCGTCGCACAGCGCGGCCAGGTCGGCCGGCACGTCGGGCACCAGCTCGGCCACCGGCGTCGGCACCCGCTGCTGCTTCTCGACGAGGATCTGGAGGACGTGGCCGCTGAACGGGACCCGGCCGGTCAGGGCCTCGTGCAGCATCACGCCGAACGCGTACCAGTCGGCCGCCTCGGAGATCGGTCGCCCCGACGCCTGCTCGGGCGCCATGTAGTCGACCGTGCCGATCGGGCGGCCGTCGATCGACTGCTGGCCGGGATCGAGCTCGGTGACCAGGCCGAAGTCGAGCAGCACGACCCGGCCGTCGCGGGCGACCATCACGTTCGACGGCTTGATGTCGCGGTGGATCTTGCCGGCGTGGTGGAGCGCGCGCAGGCCGTGGGCGAGCTGGGCGAACGCGTCGCGGACTCGCGCCTCGTCCAGGCGGCGGGTCGAGAACCCGCCGGTCGGCGCGCGCCGCCCGCTCGGCCGCTTGCCGTCGGCGACGGGCCGCACCCAGTCGAGCAGGTGGGTGCCGGCGACCAGCTCCATGGTGAAGAACCACTGGTCGCCCTCGCGGACGAGCTCGCGCAGCGACACCAGGTTGGGGTGGGCCAGGCCCTGCAGGGTGCGGAACTCGCGCTTGAACCGGGCGAGGGTGTCGGCGTCGACCCGGGCCAGGGTCTTGAGCGCGACCACCTCGTCGCGCTGGCGGTCCCACGCTTCGAACACCTCTCCCATCCCGCCGGCCCCCAGCCGTCGGCGTAGCTCGAATCGCGCGGCCAGCGCCTGCCCCGAGACCAGCAAGCCCCCTCATTGTAGCCCCGATGGCGCCGGCGACGCGACCGTCCGTTGCGGGTGGCCCCCGCCCTCCACGTGTGGGTGCGGGTCGTCCCGAGGCCTGGCTTGCGGCCGACCCCGAGGTGCTATACGACCGCCCGCCATGCTCGCGTTCGCCGGTGTGACCAAGCAGTACGGCGGCCAGATCCTCCTGGTCGACGCCAGCTTCCAGATCAACCCGGGGGAGCGCATCGGCCTGGTCGGGCCCAACGGCGCCGGCAAGTCGACCGTGTTCCGCATGATCGTCGGCGACGAGGAGGCCGACGACGGCGTCATCGAGCGGCCGCGCAAGCTGTCGATCGGGTTCTTCCGCCAGGACACCGGCGACATGCGCGGGCGGTCGATCCTGGCCGAGACCGTCGCCGGCGCCGGCGAGGTCGCCACCCTCGGCGAGGAGCTGGCCGCGCTGGCCGCCCGGCTCGAGGCGGCCGGCGACGACCTCGACGAGGTCGTGACCCGGTTCGGCGAGGTCCAGGCCCGCTACCAGGATCTCGGCGGCTACGAGCTCGAGGCCCGCGCCCAGGAGGTGCTGCACGGCCTCGGCTTCGCCGGCGAGCGGTTCGGCGACGACGTCGGCAGCCTGTCGGGTGGGTGGAAGATGCGCGTCGCGCTCGCCCGCATCCTGCTGGCCCGGCCCGAGATCCTGCTGCTCGACGAGCCGACCAACTACCTCGACCTCGAGTCGATCCTGTGGCTCGAGGGCTTCCTGCGCACCTACCCGGGCACGGTCGTGATGACCTGCCACGACCGCGAGATCATGAACCGGGTGGTCACCAAGATCATCGAGATCGACGGTGGCACCATCCGCACCTACGGCGGCAACCACGACTTCTACGAGCGCGCCCGCGCCGAGGAGGCCGCCCGCCGCGAGGCCGAGTACGCCCGCCAGCAGGCCATGCTGGCCAAGGAGAGCCGGTTCATCGAGCGGTTCAAGGCCCACGCCGCCAAGGCCGCCCAGGTCCAGAGCCGGCAGAAGAAGCTCGACAAGATCGAGCGCATCGCCGAGCCGCGGCGGATCGTCGAGCGCCGCTTCGAGTTCCGCACCCCGAGCCGGTCGGGCGACGACGTGGTCAAGCTCGACCGCGTGCGCAAGGCCTACGGCGCGCGGGTGGTCCACGACGGCATCTCGCTGATCGTGCGCCGCAAGGAGCGGTGGGCGGTCATGGGCGAGAACGGCGCCGGCAAGTCGACCCTGCTCAAGATGATCGCCGGCGCCCTCGCTCCCGACGCCGGCACCGCGACCATCGGCGCGTCGGTCACGCTCGGCTACTACGCCCAGCACCTGATGGACGGCCTGGCCGGCGACCGCTCGGTGCTCGAGGAGCTCGAGGCCCACGCCCCGGCCGCCAACCAGGGCACCCTGCGCAACCTGGCCGGGGCGTTCGGCTTCCACGACGACGATGTGATGAAGCCGATCCGCGTGCTGTCGGGCGGCGAGAAGGCGCGGGTCGCGCTGGCCAAGCTGCTCTACGACGCGCCCAACCTGCTGGTGCTCGACGAGCCGACCAACCACCTCGACATCGCCACCAAGCGGGCGCTGGTCGCCGCGCTGGCCGACTACGAGGGCACGCTGATCTTCGTGTCGCACGACCGCCAGTTCCTGAGGGCGCTGGCGACCCGCGTGGTCGAGCTGAGCGCCGCCGGACCACGGGTGTACGGCGGGTCCTACGACGAGTACGTAGCGTCGACCGGGCGCGAGGCACCCGGCATGCGGGCCTGAGGCCGGGATCGGCGCCGTCGAGGATGAAGGTCCTCGGCGCCGCGGGCCTGTGCTATTCAGGCCCAGGGAGTCCGCACCCTTGACCGCGCGCACCACGCTCGGAGCGATCGACGCCGGATCCAACGCCCTGCGGGTGGTGGTGGCCGAGCTCGGCCCCGCCGGCCTGACCCGGATCGAGGCCGAGCGCGTGCCGGTCCGGCTCGGCCATGGCGCGTTCACCCGCGGCGAGCTCGATGCCGACACCCTCGACGAGGCGGTGGCCGCGTTCAGCCGGTTCCGCCAGCTGTTCGATCGCCAGGGGGTGTCGATCTACCGGGCGGTCGCGACCAGCGCGGTGCGCTCGGCCGACAACCGCGACGTGCTGGTCCACCGCCTGCACCACGAGGCCGGCATCGAGCTCGACGTCATCGACGGCGACGAGGAGGCCCGGCTGGTGCGCAAGGCGGTGGTCAACGCGTTCGGCCAGACCGTGCCGCCGCGCTGCATCCTCGACCTCGGCGGCGGCAGCCTCGAGGTCAACCTCCGCGACGGCGCCGGCGCGGCGTCGAGCTGGCGGGGCTACTCGCTGCCGATCGGCACCGTGCGCCTGGTCGAGACCCTCGGCCTGTACGGCACGATCGGCGACGCCGAGGCCGGCATGGTCCGGCGCTACACCGCCACCCTGGTGCAGTCGGTGCTGCCGCCGCGCTTCGACCTCGGGCTCGCCGCCTGCTGCGGCGGCAACGCCGAGGCGCTCGGGCGGCTGATCGGCGACGGCCACCCCAGCCAGCCGACCTTCGAGCTGGCCGCGCTCGAGAAGGCGCTGCCCGAGATCCTCGGCCTCGACATCGACGGCCGCATGCAGCGGTTCAACGTCCGCCGCGATCGCGCCGAGGTGCTCGGCGTCGCCGCCCTGCTGATCGCCACCGTCGCCCGCCAGCTCGGCATCCAGCGCCTGATCGCACCAGGGGTCGGCATCCGCGAGGCGGTGCTGCTCGAGCTGGCCGAGGCCGCCGCCGAGGAGCAGGCCCGCACCGAGGGCGCCCACGGCAAGGCGGTGCTCACCGCCGCGCGCACGTTCGCCAGCCGGGTCGACCACGACACCACCCACGGCGAGCAGGTCCGCAAGCTGGCCCGCGCGCTGTTCCAGCAGCTGCGCGACGTCCACCAGCTCCCCGAGGAGCTCGGGGTCGTCCTCGAGGTCGCCGCCCTGCTCCACGACGTCGGCGAGGTGGTCAACACCCGCGGTCACCACAAGCACAGCGAGTACATGATCCGCTGGGGCCGCATCCCCGGCCTCGAGGGCGTGCAGCGCGACATGGTGGCGCTCCTGGCCCGGGTCCACCGCAAGGCGACCGGCGACGCCCGCAAGCTGATCGCCGAGGCCGACCTGCCCAAGGAGCGGCGCGGCCACGTCCGCAAGCTGTGCGCGCTCCTGCGCCTCGCCGACTCGCTCGACTCCGGCCACCGCCAGCGCATCGAGAACCTGGTCGCCTCCCGCGTCGGCCAGACCATCGTGCTCGACCTCATCGCCAAGGACGGCCCGGCCATCGACGACGTCCAGCTCCTGCGCAAGGCCGACATGTTCCAGGAGGAGCTCGGCCACGCCATCCAGGTCACCGTCGGCAAGGCGGTGACGCCGGTCCTCACCGCGTCGGCCCCGGGCGCGGGCGGCGGCAACGGCGGCAGCGCGCCGGCCCGTGACGGCGCCGCCGGCAGCCGCGGCACCGGCGGCGCCGGCGCGATCGGCCGCGCCCCGAGCGCCCGCCGGCTGCTCCACTAGCCCAGTCGGTCACATCGTTGACGTTGACGTTGTCGTTGACGTGGACGAGTAGATGGACCGCGCGCAGACGTGCGCGGCGCCCTTGTTCGTCGCCGTCAACGTCAACGTCAACGTCAACGTCAACGGGTCAAGCCCGAGGACCGGCGGTCAGGACTAGCGTACGCATTGCCACCAGCCCGGCGCGGTCTACTCGGGCAGCTCGACCGAGTGGGCGAGCACCAGGCGCCAGCCGCGCTCGGTCCACACCGCGACGTCGGTGAACACGTTGGTGCTGGTCGCGACGGTGCCGTCGGGCAGCGCGACGCGGGCGCGCTGGGTGCCGGTGAGCACGCCGACGCCGTCGACGACGCGCGCGGTGACGCCCTCGCCGTCGACCGACAGGATCTCGCCGGGGATGGCCAGGACGCCGGCGATCAGCGCCTCGCGATCGGCGTCGGGGTGGCCGGGGATGCGCAGCACGAAGTCGTCGTGCAGCAGCTCGCGCAGGCCGTCGGCGTCGCGGGCGCGGATGGCGTCGAACATGCGCTGCTCGATCGCGTGGAGCTGAGCCTCGTCGCCGATGTCGCGGTTCGCCATCAGAACGCCTGCCTGTATCCGGCCGAGAACCGCGGCGACCAGGCGGCGCGGCTGCCGCCGCCGACGTCGTAGGTGGACAGCGGGAACGCGACGTCGAAGCGGAAGACCTCGGACGACAGCTGGGCGCCGAGGGCGCGGATGCCGATGCCGACGTCCTGGTAGAGGCGCACGTCGTCGGCGCGATCGGCGGCGCCGCCGACGTCGTGGAACAGCAGCACGCCCCACCGGCTGCCGAGGAACCAGCGCACGCTGCGCGAGCGCAGCTCGGTCTGGGCCACGACCCGGCGATCGCCGTCGAGGAAGTTGATCGGGTAGGCGCGCAGGCCGCTGTCGCCGCCGAGGTAGAGGAAGCGGTTGGACTCGTCGCGGTAGACGCCGGCCAGGCGCAGCGAGGTCACCGCGCGGCCGAGCGGGGTCGACGGGGTCACCACGCGCAGGCTGGTGGCGGCGACCCGGTCGACGAACGCGCGCCCCTCGTAGCGCGTCGAGAACGACGCCGCCAGCGACGCCACGCCGTCGCGGCCGAGCGGCGCCGTCCACCCGGCCTCGGCGGACAGCCGGCCGAAGTTGACGTCGGAGGCCAGCGCGCGCAGGCCGGCGCCGGCGAGGATCGACGCGTACGGGCCGAGGCGGGTGGACTCGGCGAGGTCGAAGCCGTCGATGTCGCGGTACTCGCGGTAGCGCGGCGTGAAGATCTCGTAGGCGGCGTAGACGATGCCGGTGCGCTCGTCGCGCGGCAGCACGTTGGCGATGAAGTCGGCGCGGGCCGCATCGGCGCCCATGAAGCTGTCGAGCAGGCGGGGCCGCTGCGAGGTCAGGTCGTAGCCGGCCTTGATCCGGTGCTTGAGCCGGGGGCCGCCGAGCTGACGCACGCCGTAGATCCCCGCCGACCAGTAGTCCTGGCGGTACTCGTACGGGATCATGTCGTCCTCGGGCGTCGACGGCGCGTCGTAGGTCCGCAGCTCGGTGTCGCGGAACGCGCGCTCGATCGCGTACTTGTGCGACCAGTCCACGCCCCAGCTCCACTCGCTGTCGAGCGACCACAGCGGCCGGCTCACCGCCAGCGAGCTGGAGCTGCCCTCGAGCTCGAAGGTCTCGCGGTTGAACAGCGGGCCGCCGCGGCCGCGCACGTCGAGGCGCTGGCCGAGGAAGTTCTTGTCGATGTAGAGCGGACCGACCGAGATGGTCGCCTGGTCCATCACGAAGCTCAGCGCCACCAGCATGCGGCGGCCGAAGAAGTTGTTCTCGGACAGCGACAGCGCGAGGTAGGTGAACTGGCCGCCCTGGAACTCGTAGTTCGAGTTCATGCGCAGGCTCCAGATGTCGCGGGTGACGACCAGGACGTCGACGTCGTTCGGGCCACCGCCGGCCGCGACCACCGGGACGATCACCGCCAGCGACGTGAACAGCGGGTCGCGCAGCTTGCGCAGGGTCTCGTCGACCTTGTCGAGGTCGTAGCCGTCGCCGGGGCGGATCAGGACCTCGCGGGCGACCACCCGCTCCTTGCTCGCCACGTGGAAGAAGTTGGCCCAGCGGAAGATCCGCTCGTCATCGCCGAACACCGGGTTGGTGACCACGTGGACCCGGCGCACGATCTTGCCGGCCGGCGCGGGCTCGACCACCAGGCCGCGGCCGTCGAGCGCGCGGACCAGCGCGGCCCGCTCGAGGTTGCCGAGCAGGGCGATGGGATCGCAGTCGGGCGCGCGCTCCTCGCAGCGGGCGCGCATCGCGGCGCGCTCCTCGCGCGACAGCCGGGGACGGGCGCGGATCTCGGCGGCGGTGAGGCCGACCGGCGGCGGGGGCGGCGGCGCCAGATCGGGCACGGGCAGGGGCACGGGCACGGGCAGGGGCACGGGCACGGGCTCCGGAGCGTCGGGCACCACCGGCTCGGGAGGCTCCGGGGTCGGAGCCTCCTGCGCGCGCGCCGTCCCGGCGACCAGGGCGATCGCGCAGAGTGCGAGCAGCGGTCGTCTCGGCACGCGAGGGCGCCACTGTACCGAAGCGCGGGCGTACAATCGAGCCGGCGTGTGGTGCCCGCACTGCAAGACCGACTACCCCGATGGGTGGAAGCGCTGCCCGACCGACGAGACCCAGCTCCTGCGCGGGCCGACCATCGGGAAATACAAGATCGACAAGCTGATCGGCGCCGGCGGCATGGGCGCCGTGTACCGGGCGGTGAACCCCGATACCCAGTCGAACGTCGCGCTGAAGCTGCTGCACGGCTCGGCCGCCGGCATCGACGCCGCCCGCGCCCGCTTCCAGCGTGAGGCGGCCGCGGTCGCCGCGCTCAAGACCCGCCACGCGGTGTCGATCTTCGACTTCGGCGCCGACGCCGACGGCACGCTCTACCTGGTGATGGAGCTACTCGAGGGCCACAACCTGCGCCAGGAGGTCGCCCCGCCGCCCCACGGCATGCCGCTGCCGCGGGTCAACCTGGTGTTCGACGGCGCCCTGCGCGGGCTCGGCGCCGCCCACCGCGCCGGCATCGTCCACCGCGATCTCAAGCCCGAGAACGTGTTCATCGCCGAGACCGACGACGGCGAGGTCGCCAAGCTGCTCGACTTCGGCATCGCCCGCAAGGGCCAGGGCAGCTCGCTGACCCACTCGGGCGCGCTGATGGGCACGCCGGCGTACATGGCGCCCGAGCAGGTCGCCGGCAACCGCGGCGAGATCGGGCCGTGGAGCGACGTCTACGCCATGGGCGTGATCCTCTACGAGATGCTCACCGGCACGGCGCCGTTCGCCGCCGACTCGATGACCGAGGTGCTGAGCAAGGTGCTGTCGCGCGAGTTCCCGCCGCTGCGCAGCGTCCGCACCGGCCTGCCCGAGGCGGTCTACCAGCTGTCCGAGCGCGCGCTGGCCGACGCGACCGGGCAGCGGTTCCCCCACGCCGACGCCCTGCGCGAGGCGTGGAGCGCGGCGTTCGCCGCGTTCCCGTCCGAGGTCCGCAACGCCACCGTGCCGCGGTTCCGCGCGGCCGCCGCGCCCGGCGACGATCTGGCCAGCGCGCCGACCAGCGCCGCCACCGCCAGCGGCACGCCGGCGCCGGGCACGCCGGCGCCGCACCGCGGCCCGCTGACGCCGGCCGGCGACCGGCGCGGGACGCCGACCTCGCTGGCCGCCACCCAGACCCCGTCGGCGGTGGTGGTGTCGACAGGCGGCGGCGAGACCCGGCCGCGCAGCAAGGTGGCGTTCGTGGCGGTCGGCGGGGTGGTCGTCGCCGGCGCGGCGGCGCTGCTGGTGCTCGCCGGCGGCGGCGCGAAGCGCGCGGTCACCGAGCCGCCCGACGCGGCGGTGGTCGCGGTCGACGCGGCCGCCGAGCTCCCGGTGGTGCCGGTCGACGCCGCGGTGGCGATCGACGCCGGCGCACCGCTCGGCATGGCGCGGCTGCCCGGCGGATCGTTCACGATGGGCACCGACGCCGCCGACGCCGCCAAGTACGCCAGCGCGCTGCCGGCCCAGACCACCGAGGTCGGCCCGTTCCTGATCGACGTCCACGAGATGACCGCGCTCGGCCTGCGCGCCGCGCTCGGCCTGCCGCCGCGCCCCGACAACCAGCCCGATCTGCCGGCCCGCAACGTGACCTGGGCCGACGCCGATCGCGCCTGCCGCGCCCTCGGCAAGCGGCTGCCGACCGAGGCCGAGTGGGAGTTCGCGGCGCGGCGCAGCGAGCTGCCCGCCGACGGCGCCCACCTCAAGCGACCCGGGGTCACCGGGCCGTCCGCGGTCGGCAGCCACCCCGGCGACTGCACCATCGACGGCGTGTGCGACCTGCGCGGCAACGTCATGGAGTGGACCGCCGATGGCGGCGGCGGCAAGCGCATCGCCCGCGGCGCGTCGTACCTGACCTCGGCGGTCGACCCCTGGTACAGCACGATCCACGCCCGCACCCGCAGCGCGCCCGACGTCCCCGATCCCGAGATCGGCTTCCGTTGCGCCGCCGATGGAGCCCCCCGATGAGCCGTGCCCGTTCGCGCCTGGTCGTGATCGCCGTCGCCGTGGCCGCGGTGATCGCCGGGGCCGGGACCGCCGCCGCGGTCGACCGCGAGTGCCCGACCGGCCAGATCTGGAGCCCCAACCTGGGCGCGTGCGTGAAGAAGCCGGCGGTCAAGAAGCGCTCGCCCGAGGAGCGCTACTACGCGGCGATCGACCTCATCGAGGGCAAGCACGGCGCCGCCGATCCGGCCAAGGCGGCGACGCTGCTCGGCCCGGCCTGCGACGCCCGCCACGGCGCGTCGTGCACGCTGCTGGCCTACCTCCACCTCGGCGGTCGGCTCGGCCCGGCCGCGCCGGCGCGGGCGATCGACTACTACCAGCGCGGCTGCGCGCTCGGCGACCCCGACGGCTGCATCGCCGCGGCGGAGGTGTACGCCAAGGGCCTGCTCGGCGAGCCCGACGCCGCCGCGGCCATCGCCCCGCTGGTCCGCGCCTGCGAGCTCGGCTCGGGTCGCGGCTGCTACGAGCTGGCCGAGAAGCACGCCGAGGCCCTGGGCGTGCCCCGCGACGACGCCAAGGCCGGCGAGCTGTACGCCCGCGCCCGCGAGCGGCTCACCGCCGAGTGTCCGAAAAGCGGACCAAGCTGCTACCAGCTCGGCTTCATCCACACCTTCGGCAAGGGCGTGCCGGTCGACTACGCCCGCGCCCGCGAGGTGTTCACCCGCGGCTGCGAGGCCCGGTCGGGCCTGTCGTGCTACGCGGTCGGCTACCTGATCCAGCGCGGCTTCGGCGCGCCGCCCGACGAGGCCGCGGCCCTGCCCTACCACGAGCGCGCGTGCGACCAGTTCGACAGCGCCGACGGCTGCCACGACGCCGGCGCCATCCTCGCCGATCGCCCCGGCGCCGATCCGGCCCGGCTCGAACAGCTGGCGACGCGCGCGTGCCAGCTGTCGACCGAGCAGTGCGACCTCAAGGCCTACCTGCTCACCACCGGCAAGACCGGCCCCAAGGACGAGAAGCTGGCCACCGAGACCTACCTCGAGGCGTGCAAGGCCGGCAACGCGCTGGCCTGCTCGGCGGCGGCGAGCCGCATCGCCCACGGCGAGGGCGTGCCCGCCGACGGCGCGCTGGCCACGTCGATCTGGGAGCGCGCGTGCGGGACCGGGTCGGGGCAGGACTGCTACCAGGCCGGCGTCGCCCACCGCGACGGCGAGCTGGTCAAGGCCGACAAGGCGCGCGCGTTCGAGCTCTTCACCACCGGCTGCCTGCGCAAGAGCGCGATCGCCTGCGAGGACGCTGCCGAGATGACGCTGACCGGCGCCGACGGCACCGGCAAGCAGGACGGGCCGCGCGCGCTCGGCCTGTTCCAGGCCGGCTGCGACCTCGGCCGCGCCGAGAGCTGCACCCGGCTCGGCGACGTCCACCGCGACGGCGAGGGCGTGCCGGCCAACCCGCACCTGGCGGTGGCCGCCTACGCCAAGGGCTGCCAGGCCGGCGACGGCGCCGCCTGCGCGGCGACCGCGCGCATGCGCCAGCGCGGCGCGCTCGGCAACGATCTGCTGGCCGCGTTCGGCGAGCACGCCCGCGCCTGCCAGCTCGGCGAGGGCGGCAGCTGCCACGCGCTCGACACGCTGGCCGGCCCCGCCGGCGCCGACGCCGCGACCCGGAGCAAGGCGGCCGCGCTGCTGGCCGCCGCGTGCGACACCGCCCCCCACGTCGAGGACGCGTGCACCGCGCTGGCCCAGAGCCACGCCTGGGGCGGCCTGGCCGGCCAGGATCCCAAGCGGGCGCTGGCGGTGGCCAACGCGAGCTGCGGCCGCGGCTACCGGCCGGCGTGCCTGCTGGTCGCCGACTACGCCCTGCTCGGCATCGGCGTGGTCCCCAACGCCGAGGCGGCGCGCCAGCGCTACGCCGCGCTGTGCGACCAGGACCTGCCCGAGGGCTGCTGGAAGCTGGGCAACGTGCTGAGCCAGGCCGGCAAGCACGACGACGCCGTCCGGCTGTTCCGGCGCGCGTGCGAGGAGGGCCTGGCCGCCGGCTGCAACAGCTTCGGCTTCTGCCTGTACACCGGCCAGGGCGCGACCTGGAACGTCGGCGAGGCGGCGGCGGCCTACGAGCGTGCCTGCGAGCTGGGCGACGAGTACGGCTGCGCCAACGTCGGCGAGCTGCACCAGTTCGGCATCGGCGTGCCGATCGATCTCGCCGCCGCGGCCAGCGCCTACGGGCGCGCGTGCGACGACGTCGCGGTGGCCGGCTGCGCGCGGCTGGGCGAGCTGGTCGAGCGCGGCGAGGGTGGGCGCAAGCGCGACGCCGGCGCCGCCCGCGACCTCTACGTGCGCGGCTGCGACGCCGGGGCGCCCGAGGCGTGCCGCGCCCTGGCCGCGCTCGACGAGCGCGGCGGCAAGGGCGGCGCGTCGACGATCGCCAAGCTGTACCAGCGCGCCTACGATCTCGCCCTCGAGCAGGCCAAGGGCAACCCGTACTACGCGTACGTGATCGGCACCTTCCACCGCGACGGCATCGCGGTGACCCGCGACGCCAAGGAGGCGGCGGTGTGGTTCGACAAGGCGTGCGAGGGCCGCGACCCGATCGGCTGCCTCGCCGCCGGCGAGGCCCACCTGACCGGGGCCGGCGTGCCGCGCGACGAGACCCGGGCGGCGGCGTGGTTCGATCGCGCGTGCGCCGCCGGGGTCGATCGCGCCTGCGCGCGCGCGGCCGAGGCCAAACGCGGCGTGCCGCTCAGCGGCGGCAAGGGGTGCGCGTGCCGCAGCGGCGACGACGGGAGCGCGGGCGGCGTGATCGCGATCGCGGGGGTGGTCGTATGTGTGCTCGCGCGGCGGCGGCGCGCCGCGGCCTGACCGCGGCCTGACCCACGCTGAATGGCACCGACGAGATCGACGTCGTACGCTCGACGTTGCCGTTCGCGGAGGTGCCGTGGCTCGCTCTGCCTCGCTCGCTGGTCTCGTCGTGCTCGCCTCACTCTGGTTGCCGGCCATCGCGGCCGCCGACGTCACCGTGTTCCTCGATCCACGCGGAGGCGTGATCGAGGGCGGCGACGACGACGCCGCGGCCGGCGTGTCGGGGATCGCCACCGGTGGCCCCGGCGGTCGCGCCCGGGTCCCGGCGTGGTCAGGCGGCGCGCGGCGGTGGACGCAGGTGGTCGCGTGCGTGCGCGATCACTTCGCCGACTTCCGGGTCGACATCGTCGACGCCCCACCGGCCGGCGACGACCACGTCCGCATCATGGTCGGCGGCCGGCCGTCGATCGTCGGGCTGTCGCCGGCGCTCGGCGGCATCGCGCCGTTCGACGGCCGCGTGCTGCGCGGCGCGATCGGCTTCGTGTTCTCGGCGTCGCTCGGCAACCGGGTCGACGCGACCTGCGAGGCGATCGCCCACGAGATCGGCCATACCCTCGGGCTCGAGCACTCGATGATGTGCGAGGACCTGATGTCGTACGACCGCTGCGGCGAGAAGCGGTTCCGCGTCGAGGTGGCGGCGTGCGGCGAGGTCGAGGAGCGCGCCTGCGAGACCGGCGAGGACGGCCAGAGCTCGTACGCCACGCTCGAGCGCAACGTCGGGCTGCGGCGCCGGGTCGTGCAGCAGCCGCCGGCACCGGCCGTCGAGCAAGAGGCCGACGACGACCAGGACCAGGGCTGGGAGCAGGCGCCCGAGCCGCGGTGGCAGCCCGAGCCCGAGCCGGAGCAGCCGCCGGCCGACGAGGTGCGCGGCCCGTCGGTCGAGCTGGTGCTCGACGGCGACCAGCTCCCCGGCAACCAGTGGATCACGGTGACGGTGCGGGCGCGGGCCGGCGCCGGCCTGGCCGACGTCGTGCTGGCGTGGGCGAGCGAGGACGCCCAGTACCTGGTGTCGTGCGCCAGCCCGCCCGACGACGGGCCGATCCGCTGCGAGCCCGGCGACGGGGTGTTCCGCTTCTGGGTCCGGGCCGGAGTCGGCCAGCGCGCGATCGCCGCGGCGGCGATCGACACCCGCGGGACCCAGGCGGTGACCCGGCCGCGGGTGATCTGGTTGCGCGAAGACTGAGGAGGGATCGGGCCGGGCCGGGCACGCGGTCACCATCCCGTGCTACGCACGGGACGGTGACCACCACCTGGACCACCGCGGCCGTCCTCGACTGGACGATCAAGCGCTTCACCGACGCCGGCATCGCCGGCGCGCGCCTCGAGGCCCAGGTGCTGCTCGCCCACGCGCTCGGCTGCACCCGCATGCAGCTGTACACCGGCTTCGATCGTCCGCTCGACGAGGGCGAGCTCGGCCGCGCCCGCGAGCTGATCAAGCGCCGGCTCGGCGGCGAGCCCCTCGCCTACCTGGTCGGCGATCAGGAGTTCTGGTCGCTGACCTTCCGCGTCGATCCGTCGGTGCTGATCCCGCGCCACGACACCGAGACCGTGATCTCGCTGGTCCTCGACCAGCTCGGTGACCGAGCCGCGCCCCGCCGCGTCCTCGACCTGTGCACCGGCTCGGGGATCCTCGCGGTGACCCTCGCCCGCGAGCTGCCGGCGGCGCAGGTGATCGCCACCGACCTGTCGGCGCCCGCCGCCGCGATCGCCGCGGCCAACGCCGAGCGCAACGGGGTCGCCGCCCGCGTCGACGTCCGCACCGGCGACCTGTTCGCGGCCGTCGCCGGCGAGACCTTCGACGTCATCGTGTCGAACCCGCCGTACATCCCGACCGCGACCATCGCGACCCTCGACCGCGAGGTCCAGCGCGAGCCGCGCCTCGCCCTCGACGGCGGCGCCGACGGCCTCGACCTCCTGCGCCGCATCGCCGCCGACCTCCCCGCCCACCTCGCCCCCGACGGCTTCGTCGCCCTCGAGCACGGCTACGACCAGGACGCGGCCGTGCGTACCCTGCTCGACGCCACCGGCGTGCTCACCCCGGCCGCCACCGTGCGAGACCTGGCCAAGCAGCCGCGCGTCACCTGGGCGCGCCGGCGCTAGTCCGCTGTCAGCCGGAATGCTGCTTCGAGCCGAAGGAACTCGATCACTTTCCACCGTTCGCCCTGAGCGAGGGCCGAACGGAGTGAGGCCCGACGTCGAAGGGCCTCACGCTGGTGCCGACGGAGCCGTCCTTCGACGTCGGGCTCGCTGGCGCTCGCCCTCGCTCAGGACGAACGGAATCTCATGCGA
>Ga0247822_10000805_pt1 | contig 17899 bp, 14 predicted proteins | sample 13C_Cellulose_Da_FD_192423 | JGI IMG/M metagenome (GOLD analysis project Ga0247822, IMG submission 192423) | Soil microbial communities from agricultural site in Penn Yan, New York, United States - 13C_Cellulose_Day30 | ecosystem: Environmental > Terrestrial > Soil > Agricultural land | place...
GTCCTGTGCGGTGGCGCGGCTACGGCGCCACCGCACAGGACATCCTGACCGCGCTCGCCGACGGCGTGCCGTGGAGGGTCGCGGCCCGGGCACCGTTCGGCGGCGAGGGCTCCAAGGGCAACGGCTCGGCGATGCGGGTCGCGCCGCTCGGCGCGTACTTCGCGCACGACCTCGACACGGCGATCGCGGCCGCCGTGCGCTCGGCCCGCCCTACCCACCTGCATCGCGAGGCCGAGGCCGGCGCGATCGCGGTCGCGGTCGCGGCCGCGCTGGTCGCGCGCATGGCCGCCGGCCTGCTGCCACGCGACGGCCGGGCGCTGCTCGCCGCGGTGTGGGAGCACACCCCGACCAGCCTGACCCGCGACGGCCTCGATCTGGCGACCCGCGTGCGGCTCGACGCCGGAGCGATCGCCGCCGGCCAGCGGCTGGGCAATGGCGCGCGCGTGCTGTGCGAGGACACCGTGCCGTTTTGCCTGTGGATTGTCGCCCACCACCTCGACTCCTACGAGGAGGCGCTGTGGGCCACTCTCCAGCCTATCGGCGACATCGACACCACCTGCGCGATCGTCGGGGGCATCCTCGCCGCCGGCGACGCGACCATCCCGCCGGCGTGGCTGGCCGCGCGCGAGCCCCTGCCCTGACTCAACCGCCCCAGCTGACGTGGAAGTGATGGTGGTGGCCGTGGTACCAGCCGCGGCCGCTGTCCTCGCGCTCGTACGCCAGCCGGGCTCGCGCGCACGCCGCCCTGGCGATCCAGCCCTCGGCGCACAGCCGCCGCAGCGCGGCCTCGATCGGCGCGGCCGCGGCCGCGTCCATGCCGACCGCCCGCACCCGCGGCTCCTCGAACAGCGCGCCGATGAACAGCGCGGTCCGGTCGGCGTCGAGCGTGGTCGGCGGGCCGAGGCAGCGGTACTGCTTCTCGCCGCCGCGCAGGTGCGGACAGATCGGCCGCAGGTGGTTGTCCTCGGTCCCGACCTGGAAGTAGCCGAGGTCGATGTCGCGGCCGCCGGTGTGCGTCCCGGCCCCGTGCCTCGGCTCTCCCGACCACGTCCCCGGGATCGATCCATCGCGCTCGCTCATGTCGCCCAGCGCGATCGGCCCACCGTTGCCGGGCCAGCGCGCGGCCTCGCACGCGACCTTCGCCGCCGCGTACTGCACCAGCATCATCAGGTCGCGGCGCAGCCAGCTCGTCGAGTGCTCGTCGACTTCGGCGGCCAGCGGCACATCCTCGTAGCCCGGGCCGCGCTCGGGCGCGAACCGCACCAGCGCACCGCACCGCGCGGCCCCCAGCTCGCACACCCGCGGCGGCAGCGCGCAGACCGGCCGGTCCGCCGGGGCCATGCGCCCCTCGTCTGACCGGCACGCGAGCACCAGGATCAGGCCGAGCACCGAGATGCGCATCGCTCGGTCGACACGGCCGCGCCGCCGCGGTTGCTCAGGGTCGCCGCAGCCCGGATAGCGCGAAGCGCGAGGCCCCGCCGTCGCCGGCACGCGAGGCCAACGCACCCCCATCAGCTACCCGCGCTTCGACGTCGGGGGCTCGCTGGCGCTCGCCCTCGCTCAGGGCGAACGGAAGGAGAACAGCCCCACCTCCACTACCAGCTCCTCCTCCAGTGCCAGCGTCCGGCGCTTACTGCGGCTCCAGCCCGGATTCCAGCTCCAGCTCCGGCTTCCGGCCTCCGGCGCGGCGTCAGAATGCGTCGTCGCTCAGCTCCATCAGCGCGAGGTCGCCGGCCTCGATGATCTTGCGCGACAGCGTCAGCCCGGGCAGCACGTCCTTGCAGTAGAACCGCGCGGCCGCGACCTTGCCGTCGTAGAACGCCTGGTCGCGCTCGCTGACGCCGCCGGCGCCGAGCTTCTCCACGGCGACCCGCGCGTTCACCACCAGCCGCCAGCCGATGACCAGCTCGGCGAGCGCGAACAGGATGCGATTGCCGTGCAGGCCGACGTGGTACGCCGACTGCGCGACCTTGCCCATCATGCCCATGAAGATCGCGCCGACGTCCCCGATCGCCTTCTCGAGCGCGGCCTTCTCGGCGGCCAGCGCCGCCGGCAGCTCGGCGACGGTGCGCTGGATCTCGCCGACCAGCCGCTGCAAGGTCTGGCCGCGATCGCGCGCGACCTTGCGGAAGAACAGATCGAGCGCCTGGATCGCGGTCGTTCCCTCGTAGAGGGTGTCGATCTTCTGGTCGCGGATGTACTGCTCGATGGGGTAGTCCTGGCAGTAGCCCGAGCCGCCGAAGCACTGCAGGCTCAGGCTGAGCAGCTCGTAGACCTTCTCGGACGCGTAGCCCTTCACCAGCGGCAGCAGCAGGTCGTTGAGCGCGTCGAGCGCGTTGGCCTCGCCGGCGCCGTGGCCGCCGGCGATCGCGACCTGGTCCTGGACGTGGGCGGTGTACAGCACCAGCGCGCGCAGGCCCTCGGCGAACGCCTTCTGGGTCAGCAGCATCCGCCGCACGTCGGGGTGCCGGATGATCTCGACCCGCGGCGCCGCCTTGTCGGCCGCCCGCGCCAGATCGGCGCCCTGCTTGCGCAGCTTGGTGTAGGCGAGCGCGTTCAGGTAGGCGGTCGACAGCGTCGCCATCGACTTGGTGCCCACGCCCATGCGCGCGTACTCGATGACCTGGAACATCTGGGCGATGCCGTCGTGGACGCCGCCGACCAGGAGGCCGCGGCACGGCGCGTTCGCGCCCAGCGTCAGCTCGCAGGTCGCCGACGCCTTGATGCCCATCTTGTGCTCGATGTTGGTGACCACCGCGCCGTTGCGCGCGCCGAGCGAACCGTCGGCCTCGACCCAGTACTTGGGCACGATGAACATCGACAGGCCCTTGGTGCCCGGGCCGGCCCCCTCGGGGCGGGCCAGCACCAGGTGGATGATGTTGCCGGGCTGGTCGAAGTCGCCGTTGGTGATGAAGCGCTTCACGCCCTCGAGCAGGTACTCGTCGCCCTCGACGTGCTTGGCCCGGGTCGTGCCGGCGCCGACGTCGCTGCCGGCGTCGGGCTCGGTCAGCACCATCGTGCCACCCCAGTGGTGGTCGAGGATGTTGTTCACGTAGCGCCGCTTCTGGTCCTCGGTGCCGAGCTTGTCGATGACCTTCGCGTGGAAGTTGCCGAGCAGGTAGAAGGTGATCGCCGCGTTCGAGCCGGCCAGCAGCTCGAACGCCGCCCACGCCACGCTCGGCGGGGCGCCGTAGCCGCCGAGGTGCTCGGGCAGCTCGAGCTTGTTCCAGCCGTCGCGGTAGTAGGCGTCGAGCGCCTTGGTGAAGCTGGCCGGCAGGGTCACGTTGCCCTTGCCGTCGAAGCTGACGCCGTGCTTGTCGCCGTCGGCGAACGCCGGCGCGAAGTGCTCCTGGACGAAGTCGCACAGGCCGGTCAGCGCCTCGCGCGCCGCGTCGCCGTCGAGGCTGGTGAACGGCCCCTTGCCGAGGCTGGTCCGCTCGATGTCGAGCACCTCGAACAGGTTGAAGAAGAGGTCGCGGAGGTTGGGCAGGTAGTGAGCAGCAACGGCCATCGGACGGAGTCTACAACACCGTCGACGGCGGCCGCCGGCCGAACACCCTTCGCCGCCTTTCCGCCGCTTGCTAACCCGTGCACCGCGCGGGCGCGGTGCAGGTCGCTCGCGAGAGCACCAGGGCAAGTGGGACGCGCGTCAGTTGGCGCAGCCCGGCACGGTCGGGTCGCGCATGAGCTGGATCGGGCTCAGCGTGGTGAGCAGGCCGGCGCTGCGCACGCGGAACGTGGTGGTCCGCTTCCAGCACGGCGCGGTCGCGACGTTGCCGGTGATCACCAGCGCGTGCGCGCCGGCCGTCACCCCGCTGGCGCGGATGTCCTGATCGGCGGCGATGCAGCCGTGGGTCGCGCCGGCGCAGTCGCTGACGTACGTCGCCGCCGGCGCGGTGGCGCCGGCGGCGATCATGAACGTGGTCGGCACGCAGGTGCCGGCGCCGTCGCGCAGCTCGATCGCCATGGTCGCGATGTCGGCCCCGCCCTGCCCCGCCTCGGCGCAGCTGCCGCCGGCGGCCGCGTCCGCGATCCGGAACTGCAGGTCGCCGTGAGGATCGACGTCGAACGCGATTGGCTCGAGCGCGACCTCCTGGCCGGGCTCGACCTTGACGTTGCGCCGCGCCTCGGGGCCGTCGAGCATGCCGCCGGCGCCGTCGAGCGTGATGCGCACGTCGTAGAGGCCAGGCGTGAGGTCGCGGCTGGTGCCCATCCCGCTGGCGCAACCGAGCGAGTCGACCACGCCGAACGCGGCGCCGACCTGGATGATCTCGAACGTCACCGAGCTGGCCTCGATCTGGCTGCAGGTCAGCGGCACACCGTCGTGGCCGATGGTCCAGCTCAGCGCCAGCCGGCCGGGGACCGCCGCGTCGATGCTCGGGCGGGCGTCGGGGATGCCGGCGTCGTCGCTGCACGCCGCACCGAGGGTCAGCGCGGTCAGCGCCGACCACTGCCAGAGGGTCCTCATGCCCTCGAGGATATCAGCAACCCGGCAGCGCCTTCTGCATCCGCACCACGTGGCACGCGCGCTTGACCGGACGGTGGTCGTACGGCGCGGTGCCGACCTCGAGGTAGCCGCGCCGGCGGCACCAGGGACCGAGCTCGGCGCGCAGGTTGACGATGTCGAGCCGGGTCGCGGTGCAGCCGAGCGCGGTGCACAGCGCCTCGGCGACCGCGATCAGCCGGGTTCCGAGGCCGAGCCCCTGGACCTCGGGCGCGACCGCCAGCATCGCGATCACGCCGACGCCGGCCTCGGCGTCGATGCGCACGTACACCGCAGCGGCCAGCTCGCCGCCGGCGTCGAGGACCAGGAAATGACCGAGCTCGGCGAGGCTGCGCACCTCGCGCTCGCCGGTGCGCTCGCCGTCGACGAAGAAGGCCTCGACCTGGAACGCGCGGTTGATCATGCGGGTCAGCGCCGCGACGTCGGCCGGCTGGGCCCGGCGCACGCTCGGCGAGATGCCGTCCAGTCGCTTCGAGAGCAGGGCCGTCGCGAGGTTCCCCATCGCCGCCACAGCTATCACGCACCTCTGATCATGCGCGCGGCCGCGACGATTCACCTCACCGCCACGGCGGCGCGCGTCAGCAGCCCGGCGCGGTGCGCACGGTCGTGGGCACGCCGATCATCCCGGGCGCGAGCCAGGCGTCCATCGCCGCGACGTCGCGCAGGTGGCGCTCGAACCAGGCGGTCGTCACTCGCCGGGTGATCGCGTGGACGGTGGCGTCGGTGGTCTGGCCGCTCTGGCAGGCGAGACAGGCCAGGCCGCACGCGCCGCGATCGCCGATCCAGTCCATGTGGTCGGCCATCGCGATGGTGACCTCGAGGGTCGCGGCCGCGGCGCAGGCCCGCTCGAAGAACTGCTGATAGTTGTCGGCCGCCGGCGCGCACGACAGCCCGCCGAGGCCGCCGGACGCGTCGGTGAGCTCGCCGAGCACCGCGATCGGCACCCGCAGCGCGCCCATCATCTCGGGGGTCACCGACGCCGAACCATCGTTGCCGAACGGCGGCAGCGCGTCGACCGGGTCCCAGCCGACCACCGCCTGGATGCGGGCGTCGAGGATCGCCGCGTTGATGCTGACCTTGCCGCCCAGCGAGTGGCCGGCGACGCCGATCCGCGCGCCGTCGACCCGCACGGCCAGGCCGCTGGTCGTGCCCAGCGCCCAGTCGATGATCTTGCCGACCTCGCGCGCCTTGTCCTGGTGGTTGCCGCTCGCGGCGTAGTCATGGGTCACGCACACGTGGCCCCAGCTGGCCAGGTGCTCGCAGTACCCGCGGTACTGGCTGCGGGCGAGCTGGTAGCCCGACGACACGACGATCAGCGGGAACGGCCCCGGGGCCGGTGCGCCGCCGCCGTCGGCCGGCGAGCACACCGTGCCGCGCACGGTCGACGCCCCGCCGAGCGCGATGGGGACGTCGTCCTGGCAGTGGACCGGGTCGCGGCCGGGCTCCGCCGGATCGCCGACCAGGCCGCCACCGCCGTCGTCACCATCGCCGCCGTCATCGCCGCTGCCGGGCGCCGCGTCGACCGCCGGGCCGCCGCCGTCGCCCGCACCTCTACCGTCGCAGGCCGCGATCGTCAGGACCACGGCCAGCCACACGACCTGCTCGCGCATGAGCTACCTCCGCTCGGGATCCGGTTCGTCGGTCGCGGTCGTCGGCGCTCCCGCCGCCGCCCGCAGCTCGGGGATGACCAGCTTGGCGCGCATCGCGACCACCAGGCGCTCGCCGAGCCGGGTCGCGTCGCGCGCGATCTCGTCGAGCGGCCGGGGCGGCAACGCACCGCCGGCGAGCACGCGCCGGCGGAACAGCTCGATCTCGACCCGCACCAGCGTGCGGACCGCCGCCGCGTACGGCTCGAGGATCGCCATCGGGAACAGGTCGCCCAGGCCGGCGCGCCGGGTCTCGTCGATGACCTCGAGGAGGTCGAGGTCCGCGCCGCTGTACGACGCGGCGCCGCTGGTGTCGACGATCGGGGCGACCAGCCCGGCCTCACCGAGATGGTCGAGCTCGTCGGCGGTGATGGCGAGGCGGGCGAGCACCTCGGCGCGGGTGGCGCCACCGGCCGGGCGGCCGCCGCGGCGGGCGCGAGCATCGACCGTCCCGGCGCGGATCGCCGGCTCGAGATCGCCGAGGTGCCGGCGCAGGGTCTCCTCGGCGTCGGCGCGCAGCGCCGCCGATGGCGGCGGCTCGAGCAGCTCGCCGATCAGCTTGAGCGGCAGGAACCGCCGGCTCTGCAGGTCCTTGATGGTCTTGACCCGCTCGGCCAGCCGCGGGTCGTAGTACGCCATGTTGCGGCTGGTCAGCGCCTGCGGTCGGGGCAGCAGCCCCTCGCGCATGTAGTGCTTGATGGTGGCCGCCGGCACGCCGGCTCGCTCGGCGAGATCCGAGATGCGAACCAGGTCCCGCCGCGCCGGCCGAACCGGGGACGTCGTCTCGGCGGAACGAACGCGCGACCGGGCCACGGCGCGACCCTACGTCAGGGTCGGCCTGGCCCGGAAGTAGAAAGCTCAACTTCCTACTAACAGCGGTTCATCCCGCGAATCTCGCCCTGCAGCCGCCTCGCCCTCTGGTCAGTGCCGGTCACGCGTGGATCGTGGCGCGGCCCGGTGGCAGCGTCGCGCCGGGCCGCAGCCCGCCGCGGCGCCGCTGACGGTCCGCGATCACCAGGTGCACCATCACGATCGCGGTGCCGATCGTGAAGTCGGCCACCCGTTCGCTCGCCGTCCGCAGCAACGTAGTCAACATAGTTCATAGCCTCGCATTCGATGGTTTCGCGCACGTGTCCGTCGAGTGAAAGTTCGCTTGCATCGACCGCGTCGCCACCCACCGCCGTGCGCTGAGACAACACGCGCCGCCTGCTCCCGGCGGCTGCGTCGGCCCACCCTCCTCGTAGCACGCGCCACCAGAGGATGCTCGCGCCGATGATGATCTCTGCGGTCAGACCGATCCAACCTCCGACGGCGCCCCACCCGAGCGCGAGGCCGAGCCCCCACGCCGTCGGCGGGGTCAGCAGCCACGCGGTGATCACGCCGACCAGCGCCGGGTAGACGACGTCGCCGGCGCCGCGCAGCACGCCGCGGGCGATCACGTTGCCGGCGTCGGCGATCAGGAACAGCGCCGACACGTGGATGAGCGAGATGGTCACCGCGATCACCGCGGGCCGATCGCCGACCAGCAGCGCTGCGATCGCCGGGGCGCCGACCCCGAAGACCACGGTGCACAACCCGGTGTAGGCGGCACCGAGCGCCAGCGCACGCCGTGCGACCGGGCGCAGCAGATCCTCGCGGGACGCCCCGACCGCGTTGCCGACCAGCACCGACGCCGCCTCGGCCAGCGCGTGCGCGGGCAGGAACGACACGTGGGTGAGCTGGAGGACGAGGTGGTGGGCGGCGGCGTCGGCCGCCGACATCTGCGAGACGATCGCGGTGAGCAGGAGGAACGCGCCGACCTCCATCAGGAACTGCAGGCCGGTGGCCGCACCCTGCTGCCAGATCGCGCGGGCGTAGCTCGTCCGCCAGGTGATGCCGACCAGGCGCCGCCGCATCGGCCACGCCAGCCGCGCCAGCTCGACCGCGTTGCCGGCGACCGCGGCGATCGCGGCGCCGAGCACACCCCAGCCGAGGCCGACGATGAGGACGACGTCGAGCGTGAAGTTGGTCAGGTTGCCGAGCAGCGACGCCCGCATCGGCGCGTGGGTGTCGCCTTCGCCCCACCGGGTCTCGCGCAGGGCGACGTAGACCAGCAGCATCGGCGCCGACAGCGCCCGGATGCGCAGGTACGTCGCCGCCGCCGCGCCGATCGCCGGATCGGGTGTGACCACCGCGAGGATCGGCGCGAGGATCTCGGCGACGATCAACGCGACCGCGCCCATGCCGAGCGCGAACAGGACCCCGACGCCGAGGTAGTTGTCGACCTCGCGCGCGCGGCCGGCGCCGATGGCTTGCGAGACCAGGGTCTTGAGGCCGCGCAGCACGCCGATCGCGAAGCACCACAGGCCGAACGAGATGGCGCCGGCCAGGCCGACGCCGGCGACCTCGGCGGCGCCGACGCGCGCGACGAACGCGCCGCCGACGAGGTTCATCGCGCTGTACGAGATGGTCGAGACCGCGATCGGCCATGACAGCCGCAGGAGCTCGCGGCCGGGCCGGGCGGCCCATGAGAGATTGGAGCTGGAGTCGAGGCTCGCGTTCATGACACTCCCTCGCGCCGCCCGTCGGACGGCGTGCCCCTTCGACACGCGTCCGGCGCTTCGCGCCGGGCGCGGCTCAGGGTGTTCGGGCTAACGGGGACCGACGCGCGGGCATTCCGCGCGGCGGATCAGCGGTGAGATCCGGCACGCCCGCGGTGGCTGCCGGTGGTGCGCGAACGCGCGAACCACCGGCGCCTCCTGCGGAGGGCCGGCTCGTTGCCTACCAGTCGAGACCGACGAAGGTCAGTATCGACGCTGGCGAGCTCCCGAGCCGACGCCACCGCGGGCCATCCCATCGACCAGCGGGACATCCACGCGGATGACCGCGATGGAGATCACGTGGGACGGGGTGCGACAGGTGGCGGGGTTCATAGGAGCGTTCCGTCGAGGAAGTTTCTCCCCTTCTGCCATCAACGGCGGAACAAAGCAATCCTCGTCGATGCGGCAAATGGCGATCACGACAATGTAAGACGAGTGTCAGCTCGCGACATCGTGAAATCGTTGGCGGTCGGCGTGCGTTGTCACCACCATGCGACGCGCCTCGATCCATCGCACCGTGCTCGCGCTCACGCTCGCCGCGTGCGGCGCCGACGCGAGCGGCGCCCCGAGCCCGCCGGCTGCGCCGCCCGCGCACACCAGCGCCGCGACGACGCCGTCACCGCCGGGTGCCGGCGCCGATCCGACGATCGGTCGCGCCGACGCCACCGGCACGCTGCGCGCCGTCCACATCGCATCGCGGGTCGGGACCACCGGTCCGGCCGACACCACGCCCAAGCGCGCGCTGGCCAAGGATGGCGTCACCCTGTTCGCCGTCCTCGACATCGAGGTCGACGGCCGGCGCACGCTGTACAGCGACGCGCCGTCGCTGCGCTGGAAGGGCGCGCTGGTCACGCCGGTGCCGCTGGCGCGGGCGCCGCGGATCGCGCTGGCGTGGCAGCGCATCGAGCCGGCGGTCGCCGACCTGTCCAACACCCGCTCGGGCGCGTTCCGCTACGAGGCCATCCCGTACCAGGCCACCGCGATCGCGGCGACCGGCGGCGCCATCGCCGCCGACGTCCGCCCCACCCTCACGCCCGATCACGGCCACGGCCTCGGCACCATGCGCTACCAGCTCGTGGCCCGGCAGGGCGATCGCACGATCGCCAGCCCGGGCGTCGACGCCCGCCGCGGCCGCGGCTCGGGCGGCCTGTCCGACGACGTCCACCGGGTGTCGCTGCGCGCCGACGACACCTTCCTCGGCCTGCTCGGCGAGATGTATGGCCAGCCATACATCTGGGCGTCGGCCGGCGCCACCGATCGCACCCACCAGAGCGAGCGCCTCGAGGGCTCCGACTGCGCCGACCTGATGGTCTACGGCGCGCGCCGGCTCGGCCTGGCCATCCCCTACGGCTGGACCGGCTCGCTCGAGCAGCACGCGCGCGTCCTCGGCGCCGGCGCGCTGGCCGACGACGGGATCTACCGCGACGCCCGCGGCCGCGCGGTCGCGTTCACCCGCCCCGGCGACCTGGTGCTGTTCCCGCGCCACGTCGGCGCGCTGGTCGAGGATCGCGGCACGATCGGCGTGCTCGACGACGACGACCTCATGCTGCACACCCTGTTCGACTCGCCCAAGACCCAGCCGATCGCCGACTCGGGCTACGCCGACAACCCGATCAAGGTGCTGCGGTGGAAGCAGCTCCGGTAGGTCAGGCGAGATCCTCGTCGGGATCGACGGTGTGGAAGACCAGGCCGGCCGCGGCGCGCGGCTGCGGCACCGCCGCGCGCGCCGGCAGGGTGTCGCCGTGCTCGGCGATGTTGCGCACGGTGTCGAGCGGCATCGGCGCCAGGAAGAACGCGGCCTGGTGGCCGGCGAGCGCGGCCTGGGCCTCGGCGAGGTCGGTGACGTAGCGCAGGTGGCTGCCGGCGTCCTGGGCGGCCGGCCCGAGCCCGAGGATGCGATCGAGGACGAGGCCGTGGAGCAGCGCGACGTCGGTGCGGATCGCGATCGGGTGGCCGGCGACGCCGAAGCTGGCCGGATCGATATGGGGATCGAGCATCAGCCGCCAGCCGTCGGCCTGGCCGGGGAACGCGACCACCATCGCCGCCTGGTGACCGGGCACGTCGGCGAGCGCGCGGCGGACCGCGGCGGGATCGCGGGCGGCGCCGGCGACCGGCTCGATCACGAACAGCTCGCGCGCGCGGGCGAGCAGCGTCGCCGGATCGAAGCCGGTCAGCCCGGTCAGCAGGCGGTGGCGCGGCACCAGGCCGAGGCCGTCGTCGCTCTGGCTCACCAGCAGCATCAGCCCGTAGTGCCCCGACGAGTACTGCGACAGGCCGCTGCCCTCCGCGAGCTGGTCGCGCCGGGCCACCATCGCGGCGTAGCGATGATGGCCGTCGACGATCAGCAGCTTCTTGGGGACCATCGCGCGGCGGACCTTGCCGACCAGCTCGGCGTCGTTGAGCCGCCACACCACGTGGCGGACGCCGTCGGCGGTGGTCACGTCGATCACCGGCGGCCGCCCCTCGGTCGGCTTGAGCACGCGCTCGACCTCGCCGCTGGCGTCGGCGTACACCGCGGTCACCGGCGCCAGATCGGCCGCGGTGGCGCGGGCCAGCGTCAGCCGGGCGTCGCGGACCGGACCGAGGAGGCGCTGATGGCTCAGCACCCGGCCGTCGCCGGCGGCGCCGAGCCGCACCGCGGCCAGGAACCCGCGGCGGCTGCGCTGGCGGCCGTCGACGTCGCGGAAGTGCTGCACGTGGCGGTAGATCGCCTTGTACGGATCCCGGACGAGCGCGCCCGACGCCAGCGACGCGGCGAAGCCGGCAGCGACCGCGTCGACCGGCGCGCCGACCAGTTTGGCCAGCTCGACCCGCGATGGATCGTAGAGGGTGCCGCGGAACGAGGCGATCTCGGGCATGCCCCGACGGTATCAGGACCGACCGCGGTCAGGGCATGCGCGGGCGGGCGCCGATGTCGGTGCGGTGCTGTGCGCCGGTGAACCGGATCTGCGCGACCGCCGCGTAGGCGCGCGCGCGCGCCGCCGCGAGATCGGCCCCGAGCGCGGTCACGCCGAGGACGCGGCCGCCGGCGGTGACGACCGCGTCGCCGGCGCGGGCGGTGCCGGCGTGGAACACGATCACGTCGCCGCCCGCCTCGGCCTCGGCCAGCCCGGTGATCGGATCGCCGGCGCGCGGGGTCTCGGGGTAGCCGGCGGCGGCCATCACCACGCACACCGCGGCGCGCGGGTCCCAGCCGAGCGCGCCGACCGGCATGGCCCCGGTCGCGGCGCCGCGCAGGACCGCGCCGAGGTCGCCCTGGACCCGCGCCATGACCGGCTGGGTTTCGGGATCGCCGAAGCGGCAGTTGTACTCGAGCAGCCACGGCGTGCGCGCGCGGTCGATCATGATCCCGGCGTACAGCACGCCGCGGTAGTCGACGCCGTCGGCGCGCAGGCCGGCGACGGTCGGCTCGAGGATCTCGGTGCGGATCCGCGCCAGCAGGGCGTCGTCGATCCACGCCGGCGACACCGTGCCCATGCCGCCGGTGTTGGGGCCGCGATCGCCGTCGAGCAGGGTCTTGTGATCCTCGGCCGGCGCCAGCACCTCGAGGCGCTCGCCGTCGGTGAGCGCGATCACCGAGACCTCGCGGCCGGCGATGGTCTGCTCGATGACCAGGCGGGCGCCGGCGGCGCCGAACCGGCCGTCGAGCATCGCCCGCGCCGCGGCCCGCGCCTCGTCGGCGTCGGCGGCGACCACCACGCCCTTGCCGGCGGCCAGGCCGTCGGCCTTGACCACCACGCCGGGCGCGGCCAGCGCGGCGATCGCCGCGTCGGCGTCGGCGACCGTCTCGCACACGCGGAACGCCGCGGTGCGGATGCCGTGGCGCGCGAACAGCTCCTTCGAGTACGCCTTCGAGCCCTCGAGCCGCGCGCCGGCCTCGCCGGGCCCGAAGGTCGGCACCCCGGCCGCGCGCAGCCGATCGGCGAGCCCGGCGACCAGCGGCGCCTCGGGGCCGACCACGACCAGGTCGACCCCGTGCTCGACCGCGAGCCGGACCTGGCCGTCGAGGTCGAGCACCTTGACCGGCGCGCAGGTGGCGATCGCCTCGATGCCGGGGTTGCCCGGCGCCGCGATGACCTGGTGCCCATCGCGGGCCAACCGCCACACCAGCGCGTGCTCGCGCCCTCCGCTGCCGACGACGAGGATCTTCATGTGGGCTCTCCAGCCTCACGACGCGCCTGGCGCCGTGCGTGCCCGCCCCGCCGGAGGCCATCCGGGAGGAGCATGGGGGTTTGGGGGACGTGATCGTCCCCCATCGGGGGAGCGCGAAGCGCTCCGGATGAGGGCACTGACCGGGCCAAGGTCCCGCGCTGCACCACGCATGCGCGCGCGCCTCGCGCGCGCACACCGGCTGTGTCAGCACCGCCCCGCATGCGGCCCGGTCAGTGGCGGAAGTGGCGCATGCCGGTGAAGACCATGGCCAGGCCGTGCTCGTTGGCGGCGGCGATGACCTCGTCGTCGCGGACCGAGCCGCCGGGCTGGACCACGGCGGTGGCGCCGGCGCCGGCGAGCACGTCGACGCCGTCGCGGAACGGGAAGAACGCGTCGGACGCGACCGCGGCGCCGCGCAGCGCGTCGCCGGCCTTGCGCTCGCAGATCTTGACCGAGTCGACCCGGCTCATCTGACCGGCGCCGATGCCGACGGTGACGCCGCCCTTGGCGAACACGATCGCGTTGGACTTGACGTGCTTGGCCACCACCCACGCGAACGACAGGTCGTCGAGCTCGGCCGACGTCGGCGCCCGTGCGGTGACGACCTTGGCGGCGCGCACGTCGACCAGGCCGGTGTCGGCGCTCTGCAGCAGGGCACCGCCGGCGACCGAGCGGATGGTGACGACCTCGTCACCCGGGCGCGGCGACCAGTCGCCGGTGGCGCGGACCAGGCGGAGGTTCTTCTTGCCGGCCAGCGCCGCGCGGGCGTCGGCGGTGTAGTCGGGGGCGACCACACACTCGAGGAAGGTCTCGGCCAGCAGCGCGGCCAGCGCGCCATCGACCGGGCGGTTGACCGCGACGATGCCGCCGAACGCCGACACCGGATCGGCGTCGCGCGCCCGCTGGTAGGCCGCGGCCGGGGTGTCGCCGACGGCGACGCCGCACGGGTTGTTGTGCTTGACCACCACCGCGGCGCAGCCGGGCAGCTCGAGGGCGAGGCCGAGCGCGGCGTCGAGGTCGAGGATGTTGTTGTACGACAGCTGCTTGCCGCCGAGGACCTCGGCGCCGGCGATGGTCGGCCGCGCCGCCGGCCAGCCGCGCAGGGGCGAGCGGCCGTCGGCGTAGAACGCGGCCTGCTGGTGCGGGTTCTCGCCGTAGCGCAGGTCGTACAGCTTGCGCCACTGGACCCCGACGGTGTCGGGGAACGGGCGCCGGGCCGGGGCCGCCGCCGGCGTCGCCGCCGCGGCGTCGTCGATCGACGACAGGTAGGCCGCGATCGCCGCGTCGTAGGCCGACGTGTGGGCGTAGACCTTGCGGGCCAGCCCGAGCCGGCGCGCCGCCGACAGGGCGCCGCCACCGGCCTTCAGCTCGGCGATCACCGCCGGATAATCGTCGGGATCGACCACGACGGCGACCCGCTCGTGGTTCTTGGCCGCGGACCGCAGCATCGCCGGGCCGCCGATGTCGATGTTCTCGATGACGTCCTCGAACGACGCGCCGGCCTTGGCGACCGTCGCCTCGAACGGGTAGAGGTTCACGACCACCAGGTCGATCGGCGCGATGCCGTGCGCGGCCATCTCGGCCTCGTGGGCGGCGATCGGGCGGCCGAGCAGCCCGCCGTGGACCTTGGGGTGGAGCGTCTTCACCCGCCCGTCGAGGATCTCGGGCGCGCCGGTGAAGTCCGACACCTGGGTGACCGGGATGCCGGCCTGGGTCAGCGCCGCGGCGGTGCCACCCGTCGAGAGGAGATCGACGTCGAGCTCGCGCAGCGCGCGCGCCAGCTCGAGCAGGCCGCGCTTGTCGGAGACGGAGACGAGGGCACGGCGGATCCGGGTCATGTCGGGGCTGCCTTAGCAGGCCCCGGCCGAAGGGGTCAAGCCATCCCGGACCGACGCGAGATCAGCGCAGGGAGCGTGGGATCACTGCCCGGGGCGACGCAGCAGCGCCGCGCCGACCTCATCCGGCCCCAGCGACCGAAGGGAGCGGGCACGGGGTCGCTCTCGGTCACTGGCCGGGCCGACGCAGCAGCGCCGCGCCGACCTCGTCCGGCGACGGCGACGCCATCTTGAGCTTGAGAAGGCCGCGGACCTCCACCTGGCGGATGCGCTCTCGGGTCAGGTTCATGATCTCCCCGACCTCCTCGAGGGTGATCCCGCCGCGCTCGGCGACGTCGAGCGAGCAGGTGTCCTTCATGTCCCACGGCTCGAGATCCGGGAAGTTGATCTTGATCGAGCCGGTCTCGGGGTTGACGTCGAGATAGAGGTGGAACTTGCAGGCGACCCACGGGCACGGCCGCGCCTCGCCGCGGCACTCGGCGCGGGTGCGCGGGCGGGAGACGTCGTCGACCGGCGGGAACATCAGCGCGCCGAGGCGCAGCTCCTCGCGGGTCAGCCGCTTCATCGCGATCGTCTTCGACCGCGGCCGGGTCCGGCGGCGGCGGCGGCGGATCTTGCGGCTGACCTCGGGCAGCTCGGCGTCAGTCTCGCCGTCGGCGGCGACCTCGCTGGCCGCGTCGTCGTCGCCGTCGTCCTCGTCCTCGTCGCCCTCGTCCATGTCGCCGTCGAGATCGTCCTCGTCGAGGTCGTCCTCGTCGTCGTCCCCGGCCCGGGCGCGCGCGAGCTCGTCGTCACCGGCGGGCGTGGCGCGTCCTCGGACCGTGTGGCTCGTTCCCTTCGATTCACGGTTGTCGACGCTCATGGTCTTCTCCTCTCGTGCGCTGGATTCGCGACGCCGGCCGGCCGCCGGCGAAAAAGTGGGTCTAGAGCAGGTCCTCGGCCGTCCCGGCGGCCCCGCTCTTGCGGAGCTCCTCGGTGCGCGGCGCGGCGACCCGGTGGGCGAGCCCGGTCAGGCGCTCGACCAGCTCGGCGGCGAGGCGGCGGGCCTCGGCGACGTCCTTGGCGAGCGCGCGCCGGGCCTGGGCATCGAGGCGCGGCGACTGCACGCCCTCATCGAGGCGCTCGCACAGATCGGCGACCGCCTCCTCCACGTTCTCGACCAGGTCGGTGAACTGGAGGAACTGAGCCTGGATCTCCTCGATCGTGTAGCCCTGCCCCATCCACCGCTTCACATCGTTGATGCGGCGGACGGTCTTGGCCGGGTAGACGCCCAGCGAGCCCTTGTTCTTGCCCTTGCGGCCGACCCGGCGGCTGCGCGGCAGGAGCCCCTGCTGGACGTACTTGCGGAAGCTCGCCTCGGAGAAGCGGATCCCGCGGCTGGCGAAGACGTCGACGATCTGGACGGCGGTGATGCCGTCGGCGTAGGTCTCCTCGATCTGACGTAGCTCGTCGGCGGTCAACAGGCCGTCCTTGCGCAGCGCGGGGCCACCCGGACCACCGGCGCCGCCGCCCTCGCCTCGCCGCCGGGACGCGACCAGCGTCGACGCGAGCGAGTCGCGCGAGCCGAAGCTCGCGACCAGCTCGTCTCGGCCGGCGGCGATCGACGGACCCGCACCGCGCCAGGCACGCGACGGCTGGGGCGTCGTGTCGCTCGCCCCGAGCGACGGCGGATGTGGCCTGGTCATGTGCAGTGTCCCCCGAGCTGATGAAGACGAGCGCCCTCTAGAACGAAACTTCACGCAAGCCGACTCGTCCCCGCTAAGTGAACTCACTGTATTCGCGTGAATGGAGTCGGTCAACAATAGCGCTGGCGGAAGAGTCAAGAAATTCGCTGCTACTCTGTTCAGGTCGCGCGTGTGCCGGGCTTCGCCAGCGACGCGGCGGTCGCCTGGACTCGCCGGCGACCGTCGACGAGACTCGACGGGTGCCTCGCGTCCTCGTCGCCGTGCTCGCGGTCGCGCTCGCCCTCGCCTCGATCGCCGCGCCGACCGCACGCGCCGACGTCGACGGAGACGTGTTCACCTCCGAGACCCACGGCGTGCGCGCCGAGGTGCCCCGCGGCTGGCGGGTCAGCGAGCCGAACGGCTATCCGAACGTGCTGCTGTGGCTCAGCCGATCACGCCCGCACGTGAAGATCGTCGTCGCGTACGACCGCATCGTCCCCGACTGCCGAGCCGCGCTCGACGTCGCCTTCTGCAATCGCGACGTCGCCCAGGTCGCCGCCGCGCTGCGCACGCAGATCGCGGCCGCCGGCTTCACGATCACCGCGCAGGAGCAGAGCCGCACGCCCGGGCTCGAGTACCAGGCCAACGGGCGCTACCTGCGCCACGCCCTGGTCGTGGTCGGCGACCTGGTCGTCAGCGTCATCCTCGTCGCCGACTCGGCGGCCGATCGGGCCGCGCAGAGCCGGCTGTTCGAGCGCCTGACCCAGAGCGTCCGCCCGCTGGCGCGCGCTCCGTAGCGCGCGGCCTACCAGCGGCCGCCGCGCAGGGAGAACGCTCCGACCACCGGGTGCGCGCGCATCTTGCCGGCCAGCTCGGTGAGCGCGGCCGAGGGCGCCGGCGGCTTCTTCGCCGGCGGCCGCGACGCGTAGTCGACGCAGCCGGGATCGGTGGTCGGACAGTAGATGCGGACGTGGAGGTGATCGTCGTGCGGCGCCGAGTCGCCGGGCTGGGCCAGCACGGTGGCGGCGTAGTCGATCAGGCCCTCGGGCTCGCCGAGGTCGCGGGCGTGGTCGAGCAGGAGATCGCGCAGCGGCGCGTAGACGAAGATGTTGGCCACTCCGGGCCCGGGAGCCTCGAGCAGCGCGCGCACGACCGACCAGGTCCGCGCCGCGTCGAAGCGCCGGCGCGGGCCCTTGCCGCGGGTCAGCCCGTCGGGACCGAACCGCTGCATCTCGGTCGACGGCACCGGCCGGCCGTCGAGGTCGGTGGCGAACAACAGCAGGTCGACGTCACGGCCGGTCTGATGCGAGCGGTGATGGGCGCTCGCCCCGCCTCCGAAGATCGACAGGTCGCCCACCGCGAGCGTGGTGCCGGGGTGGCGGATCGCCACCGAGCGGCCGACGTAGGCGATGACGTCGAGGAGCTCCTCGGTTCCCCACTGGGTGCCGCGCGACGACCAGGTCGGCAGCACGTGGAAGCCGTCGCCTTCGAGCGGCAGGCGCCGGCCGCCGAGGAGCTG
>Ga0247822_10000806_pt1 | contig 17882 bp, 20 predicted proteins | sample 13C_Cellulose_Da_FD_192423 | JGI IMG/M metagenome (GOLD analysis project Ga0247822, IMG submission 192423) | Soil microbial communities from agricultural site in Penn Yan, New York, United States - 13C_Cellulose_Day30 | ecosystem: Environmental > Terrestrial > Soil > Agricultural land | place...
GGCATAGCCACCTTGAGACATGGGTACTCTCAGAAGCCTACCGTTTTATTATTCCCTGCGGTATTCCATGAGCAAGCGCAAGGAGATACCCACCGCGGATCAATTGGCATCGCGCGCCGCGGAGCACGTGTTGCACGACGTGTATGATACAGTGGCCACGGCCGTAGAACACGCGGGCCTCGACCCCAAGCACAACGGCAAACTTCGCTACAGATACTATTCCCACCCAGACGACAGCGACACTCACGATGCCGTGGAATCGATATTCAAAGCCATCCTCGAGGAGCACGGCTACCAAATCCTGGGCGTGGAGGATGGCTGCAACGTTTACGGCTGCTCTAATCCCAATTGCATCCCCAAACCGATCCCGGGCCATCGCGGGCGCGTTATAACCTTTACGTGGGACAAGAACGCCAGGGAGAAAATCACAAAATTAGCAAAGGATCTCATTGGGCCCAGCAAGAGCGCCAAGACCGCCGCCCCAGCCTGCAACCCGCCTCCACCGGCGGCAGCCCCCAAGGCGCCCACGGCATGTCCGCAGGGACTTCCTGTCAACTGGTACGACGAATACATCCCCACAACACTGTACCCTTCGGGCAACGACAACAATCTTTGCCTGCGCTGTGAAACCGATGAGGCGGTCGTCATTCAAGGCCCCTGTGGACACGTACTCCACTGCCGCGATTGCGCAGACGCCTACTCCAAGCAGGGCGATCCAGTCATAGACATCAGACAGAGGGGACGCGTTTGCGATGTGTGCAAGCGCACTGTTTGTTGTTTGCTTGTGACGTAACAAAAGGAATTTATGAGAATTCACTTTATGCATTAGCCATCGCCCAGTCCAGCTTCTCCTCGTCGGTCATCTCCTCAAAGGGCTTCTTGGCGAGTTGCTCCATCATGAGCTTGCGCTTTCTCTTCTCCTCCACGCCAGCATAGAACTGCGTAACCCTCGAATCTGCGCGGATGGCACGCGTGCTGAACGCAGAGAGGGCGAGCGTGTCTAGTGACTGGCCTCGAGAGAGTGCAACATACGACATCCCATCCTCAAACACATCGTCGCCTAGGCCCACGCACAGCTTCTTGATGGTGAGGCCCTGGGACTGGTGCACGCTGATCGCGTAGGCGAGGATGAGGGGCAGCTGAATCCTCGAGCACAGCACCACCTTCTCCACGATGGTTTGGCCCAGCTTGACCTTGGTGGCAGGGTCCCTCTCCTCGGCCTTGCGCGCTTCGTCTCCCGTCATGACGCGCTTGCGCGTGATCTCGAGCTTGTTCTCGGTGGGCGTCACGACGATGTACTCGCCGTTGTCCATCAGGGCGACGGGGAGGGGCAGGAAGCCACTGTCTCGGTAGCAGCCCATCGCCGTACCCTGGTTGTACATGGTGGCCAGATCCGCATCGACACGGGACCCCTTGAGCTGCTCGAAGCGCTCGCGGGTGACGACGGTCTTGTTTGAGGGGTCAAGTCGCACCAGCGGGATGCCCTCGAGCGGTTGCCCGTACTTTGCCTGCTGGATCTTGTCGGGCGGGATGTAGGCACCATACACTGTATCTTCGATGGGCCTCGAGAGGCCGTCCTTCTTTGCGAGATCCTCAAAGGGCGTGACAGTAAAGCCTATGAGGCGCCCACAGGTACCGTTCACCAGCGTGGCGCTGAGGTTTCGCTTGAGCATCACCCGACACCCAACCTTGAGGTGGATCTCTGGCGCGAGGGGGTTGTGTTGTAGCAACTTGCGATAGTCCTCAGAAATGCACATGTCGACTGCCCTGTAGATGTGACCCTTGTCGGGGAGCTTGTCGAGGCGCGCCTGGTTGACGTTCGAGACCGTCTCGCGTCGCGGGAAGAGCATGGTGTAGTCCACAGGAAGCATCCCAACGTCGGCCACCACGCGTTTCTGGAGCTCGAGGCGCGAGGACTCTGACAAGCGCCCCTCTCGCACCTCATTGAGGAGGTTGAGGAAGGTAATATCGTCCGACTGCCGGTAGATCTTGGTGAGTGTGATGGTGCGCTCATCGTCCACTCCCACGATGTCCTTCCACGCCTTGGCGTCAAAGGCATACACTGATGTGAAGGAGGGCTGATGCAGGAGAGCCTTGTGCGCCTCAGAAAGTTTGGCGTACGCCTCGGCCCACGTCTTTACCACCTTGCCGCCGTACCGCTCGGTGAGTTGCTTCACGTCGCGCTTCTTGCGGGTATCGTCGATGGGCTTGAGCTGGTGAAAGTCTCCGCATGCGATAAACTGCGCCCCTCCAAAGGGCAACTCTGACTTGCGGATCTGTCGCATGAGGAGGTTTACGCCGTCGATCATGCGACAAGGCGCGGTGGAGATCTCGTCCCAGATGATGACCTTCACGCTTTTGAGGCGTGAGAGCGTCTCGGCCTTCTTGGGGATGCTGTAGGGCGGCATGGGTTCGTCGGGGCTGATCCCAAAGAAAGAGTGCGCCGTCATGCCACCAATGTTGGCGGCAGCCACACCATTGTGGGAGATTTTGGCCACGTAGACGCAACTGCTCGTGATGCTCGAGTCGATCTCGCGGACCACCACACTCTTGCCGGTTCCGGCCTTTCCCGTGATGAACAGGTTCTTACCCTCGAGCGCCAGCAGCACGGCCTCGGCCTGTTTCTCGTCGAGGTGGACTCGAACGTTAGGTGTGCCCGAGTCGGCGCCCTTGCTGATGATGCGTCTGAGATCTTCCTCATCATCCTCCCTCTTGCGCTTGTAAAAGTTGGGCGAGACAAAGTTTGACACGCGCGGAGGCGGGGCGGGCGTCTGAGGGGTCACGATGGGTGCCGCCGCCGCCGGAGGCACTGCGCCTGGAGGCTCACCCAGGGGCGGCTCGTCCGACTTGCTCTCAAAGAATTCGTCGGGAGCATTGGCAAGGAACTCATCCAGCGGGTCTGGCACCTCAACGGCCTCCTCCATGGAGGTCATGCACCTGACGCGTGGGCACCTCAAAAATCATCGCCGCAACACTCGCTCAATAAAAATATGATATCTATTATCCCAAAAAGGAAAATGGTACATGGCGACGATAACTCTCAGTGAGTCTCTGCGGTGCGTGTGGCCAGCAGCGCGGCTATGGTGGTGCGGCTACTGTGCATGATCGTTACGCTTTTCTTCTCTCTGAGGCGGCGCTCGTCTCTGGCGTACTTGATCCCGCACCTGTTGCACAGTGTCCCGTGACCCTCGGGTCCCGTCCGCCAGGTGGGCGTGGAGCGTGCATTGCACCAGAGGCACGAGTGGTGCGAGCGGACAGACTTTTGGCCACGGATGGGCGTCCGAGCCTGTGTGTTGTGTGTCGTCTCTTCCGGGCACAGCGCCAACAGCACCCGGGCAATGTCCAAGATCCGGGCGGAGCGCTCGGGCGAGCCCTCGGCTGACATTCGGGAATTCAAAGTGATCTGCCAATTCAAACTGTCGCGATACGGCGCCTAATTGCGATTTTGGGAGATTGGGGCCCGTCGTGGGTCCCCGTTATAGAAAGTGTGCACTCAAAGACCCCTACACTTTCCCCCTGCGTATCATCGCGCACACGTCCCATGCACATAGGCGGAAAGGCACGCCTGGCGGTGCTCATCGCCGTCGTGGTCGCGGAGCTGTTGTTTGAGGGGTCGGTGTCGCGCGGAGCCGCAGCGGTTGCCTCGCTGGCCCCCGACCCGCCCTACGCGCTCACGGAGGTTCACACCTTCGACCAGAGGCTTCTGAGAGTAACCGACGAGCCCTTCTACCACCCGGCCCACAACCTAACGCACGCCCTCGAGCTGCTCGGTGCCTGGGAGCAGCGCATGAAGGAGTACCACAAAACCTACATCGCCTCCACGCCCGGCTCGGCGCACACCGACTCTATGATGCTGCTGGCCTACCGCACTCGGGCACGCGACGAAGTCGCCCTGACCGCGCCCTGGTACCCGCCCTTCATCAAGCGGTACATGATGCTTCTGCGGACTCGCGGCGGTGGGCACGTTTCTGCGATAGCCACGCCTCTCCTCTGGTCGCACATCGCAGAAGCCTCCTACTGTCGCAGCATCCCCTCCAAGATCCTGCGGTGGTACCCGTACGCGCTCGGCGTGCGCCTCACCGAGTGGATCCTGCCGTGGGTGCCGGATCTGCTGAAGGGGCCCACGATTGCCATCGTGCGCGACACCTGCTGGCTGGTGGGGATGGTGCTGCACTCGCCCTTTGCGGTTGTGTTCTATTGGCAGAAGGCCTCCCTCGCCCTGGGCCAGTAAAAGTAGTGTCGAGCAAAGTCCTATACGACCGGCCTGCCGCCTGCCCGCGGGTCTCACACAAGCTCTCAGTGGCAGCCGGTACCGGCTGGCCGGCAGGCGGTACCGCCCGTTTTACGGAAAATTCCTGAAAACTCCTTCCCTATAAGGAAGGAGAACCAGCGCACGTGCTGCAAAGCCTGTCTCCAGCAGGTCCCGCCGTAGGGGGTTGTCCACCGGTGGTAATGGCGGCTAATTACGTCATAATGACGCGCACTTGGACTTGGAAATTGGCGCCTTTAGAAAATTACGAAGTATCATAGCACACAACACACAGACCAATGGGAGCTGCCTTGGCAATATCGTTGGCCTTGACGATGAATTGCTTGTAGTAGGGGGTGATGCTACTCAGATCCGCATACGCAGTGCGCTTGGCGCGCTCCTCTGTGGTGTAGCCGTACTCTTCTAGCCTTGCAACCAGCCCATGAAGTTCCGCCTTGCTCAGGAAGGGAGCTACCCCATCGTCTTCTGAGGTGAGAATGTTGTGAGCGCCCATGGCCGCCAGCTCCGCTTCGGTGAACTCGCTGGAAGGGACGAGCTTGGAGGAGTAGTTGACTTCTCTGTCCACAAAGGTAACGTGGATGGACTTGCCTGCGAGTTTGGCAGTCCAGGTATCCGCAGGAGTGGTCTGAGGGACTATGGCGTCGTGCTTGCGCTTGGAGATGCTCTCAGAGCCCATCTGACTCTAGAAGCGTGCCGAGGCAGGAAGGCCAACGCATCAATGGCCCATATTGCCCATTTTTGGCAAATGTCACCTGGACATCTCAGAAACTCCCGAGACTCCTCAGACGTCTCTGCGGAATGGCCAAGGACAAGGCACAGCGCGCTCGCGTCAACAGGTGGGGCTGCACCCTGAACGGCGTGAAGCGCTACGCCAGGGGAGGTGGGTTGGCTCGCGCCAGCCCCCACGCACACGCCGCAGTGGACCGCCTCCTGGAGGGGATCTACACCAAGGGCCTGCGCTACGCCGCCACCCGCTCGGCCTGCGCCGGGCTGGCGTCGGTACCCCTGCAGTTTGTGGTGGAAGGCATCGCAGTAACCAGCGGCCTCAACATTGTGGGTATCCGACCCAAGCGCTCGCGGCAGACGCGCAAGGCAAAGGAAGAGGCGCCTGAGGATTTGGCTGTCACACCTCAGAAAACTTCTCAGTAAATTCTCTTACCTGGGCCATGTCGCTGCAGTCTGTGTGCCCGCGCTCGCCCCCGACCGCCTACGAGGCGCTACCGCCGAGCGCCTGCCCCACCGGAGGGCCGTCTGCTCGCGATCTCATCGAGCAGGCCCTCATTGGGGTGGACGTTGACAGGCGCGAACAGGTCAGGCAGTGGCTCGAGGCAAAGTACTACCCCACGTGTGCCAAGTGCAAGGGGGCTGGGTACATTCCAGCCCCTCACAGGCACGACGCAAAGCCCCGCGTAGTGGATGGGGTACTCTCGTTCGTCGTCCCGGCAGAGCTCTGTGCCAACTGCAAAGGGACCGGCAAGGAACCCGATTGTACCCTGTGCAACAACTTTGGTGGCAATTGCTGGAGGTGCCCTCGCGGTACGAGCTGCGGTGGCGTATCGCCACTCTAAGAGATTAAGGGAGGGAACCCATGGTACGCCACAGTAGTTACCCCTACGCCACACCCCTCGATGCGCCTCTCTCTGGTTCTGATGCTGTGTGCCTTCTCAGTGACGATCCTGGTGGCTACTCGCGTCACGGAGCCTTCCCCGCCCCTTACTCCAGGATCGTCTGAGGATTACCCATGCATCGTCGACGCCTACCTGGAGCCCAACCCTACCAAGGGGATCTACGCCAACATCCAGGATGCCCTCGATGGGCAGGGGTGTGAATTCATCTTGGTCCGCAGGCAAGGCTCTGCGTCTACCACCGGCGAGGTGATGTAAGTAAAAGAAATGCCTACCCCGGTAAAGGCGAGAGCGTGAGTTTATGAGTTTTCACCCAAGTATCCACGCGCGCGCAGTCTCTCCTCCACCTGAATTCGCAGATGTCCTTCGTAGAATCCCTCGTCGTTGTGGGCGCGGCGCCACGTGCGACACGCGTAAAAGACGGCAATAAGCTTGGCTGCCGGGCTGTACCCCCCGCTGGGGTCCAGCAGGTGGCGGATGGGCAGTTGCGCGCGCCATGGGATCGCTGCAAACATCTGCGCAAGGATGGGTGTTTCGCTGTTCTGCCTGTCGGCGCTCTTCTCCAGGGCACCAAAGATAATCTGGCGCAGCCGGGCTCGGTTCCAAAAATTCGTCAGATGATTCACGAGAGGATGGGGATGGGCGAGCTTGACCGGTCCGAGCATCACGTGATTCTGTATCGCGGCCCATCCCTTCGGATAGTGGTGATCATCGAATGGTTCGAGCCAGACTATGGGACCACACCCTGGCGGGGCCCATTTCCCATCTTGCCCTGCGTGCTCCAGCTTAGGGAGACGGGCGGCGAGCAGGTGCATGAACCTTCTGCAAGTGTGCCGCAGCCGGAGAAATTCGATGATAAAGTGGGCACAGGCATACTCAGTGGCGTATCGCGACGGGTAGTCGAAAGGGCCGTGGGCCATGCGGAACATCACCGAGCATGCCTTTTGCTCGCCCCTGTGACTGTCGGGAATGACATACTCAAAGATGCGCCTGAGGATATCGGCGGGGAATTGGCTAAGGAGGAGCTCCTCTGTCCCCTTCGAGTGCTTTGCGGGGTGGCCCTCTTCCTCTGCGATCGGACGCTTTGTCATGGATGTAGTGGTGCGCGCGGACGTTGTTAACTCTCACTTGTCCCATCAATTTCCCATTTATAGACAATCACTGGCGTCGACTTTGCGAGTCTTGCTACTCAGCAAGGCCTCCATCTTCTCTCGTCTGAGGCGTGCGATGATGTAGGCGCCGTCAAAGTGCAAGAGGTATCTATCTGGGCTATGGTTACTGTAGCAGGGGCGTTCCGCGAGAGCATGCAGGCATGGATCCGCCGCCCGCTGCCGGTAGCGAGCTTCGAGGCGGTTCTTGATCATCCGCCGTATCCACTTGAGACTCCACCTGGCGAAAATGCGCTTCAGGGATGGGTTTTGGCAGAAAATGTCGAATCGCGCTCGCTCAAAGTAAGCGTATACTGGCCTCCGTAGGGCGTCCACATCCAACACGTAGGCCACGGGTCCAACGCCCTCGTAGCGAGGGCCCTTGATTAGCTCGAATCTTGGCACTATGGATGCCAATGCCGCCCTGACGGCCTTGCAGCTGCTCGCCAGTCGGAAGAATAGTCGAATTCGGTTCACACAGATGGTGTGTGTGATCGATCCCTCGTGGAATGAAATCCCGCACTGTGCGCCTGCCCACGGCTTGTAGAGGAACTGGGTCGAGGTGATGCATGTGTGCTCTAGGGACGAATCTGCCATCACGTGTCCCATGATGATGGCCAGGATGTCGACAGGGAGTCGCGCAAGCGGGATCGCGGGGGCGAGACGTGGAGCGTCCGAAGGTACGGCGACGTCCATGTGCCTCGGTGAAGTTCTGGTGCGCCCCACTGACTTGGCAAATGGATTTTCTGTTTATGGATAGAAGCGTCTGAGAACCCCTTCTCTATCGCCGAAAAAAAAATCATTACCACTCACAAGCTTGGCGACTGTTGGGTCTGCCCATCGCTAGGCGCGTCAGCAATACACATTTGCGCCAGTGCAGAGGGTCGCAGGGCAGGGGTGCGGATGCCCGCTTCGGCTTTCAGCTGTGCCACCTTCTCGGCTTGCGCATCTAGGGATTTGCCGAGGGTAAGAGGGATGAGGAAGCGGTATTCCTCGGGGGATGCTCGTGGTAATGGCGGAGAGATTGACGCGGCTACCTGGTCCCAGAGAACGATGAGGCTGTTGTATTCATCTTGGTTGGGTCCGGGTCTCGGCTGATAGCGGGGCGCCTTCTTCTGAACGGAACCTCCGTCGCGCGCGATCGCCAAATCGACGCTTGCTTCGCCCATCAGTGCATACCCGAACCACCACCAAATGTGCTGGCGCACTTCTCCACGCGCTATTATCCTCCTCAGGGTGCGGGTGAACCATAGATCCGGACTGGTCTGGCCTCCTCCAGCTGCCAGCTCCCGAGACTTTGAGACGTACTTCTTTATCACCTCTCCCGACACCACCACGAGAGCCGCAGCCGTTAGCTTTGATCTCCTAATTGCCGCCTCCTCCTGGGGTCCGGGCTCGACCGAGTTCCACCTCAATAGTGCCCACGCCGCGATACTCGCCTGCCTCTGAGTCAGCCATCTCCCTGCGAGTTTGGCTGGCACAACGTCCGCGTCGTAGTCGACGTCGACTTCGACAAACAGTCTGCGGATTTCTTTCGCTATGGCCTCGTCGACACTGCCCTCCGGAGATAGCATTCCCATCAAGAGCAGGATCGCTTTCTGAAGGGGGGTCCTCACCGAGGCCGATGAAGAGTCGCAAAGCGGCGGCCTTCCCCTTCGTGCCGCCTGCGAAACTCGCGGTGCCTCGCCGATGTCGCGTGTCCATTCGAGGGCGATCCAATCTTCCTCGCGGGTGCGCTTACGAGGCGCGGACTCGGAGTGAGGGTCGCTCGACACTTCTGTGGCTTCATCTGTCTGACGAGTTGGTTCCACCATGGCGCTCGCCTCGGTCTCCCCTGGGAGCCAAATGTGCGAAGCCATTATCCGCTTCGCTGCCTCGCGCATTGCGGCGCACCGTTGCTCCATGCGGGTGCTCAACGCAAGAAACGCTTCCTGTGGCTTTTTCATGGCCTCGGGCGTCTTGTGGGACTCTTCGAGGAGTGGCTCGGCAAAGTCGAAGAGCTCGGCTTGGGTTGCGCGCGCCGTTTGAAGGGCGCCATGCGCCTGCTCAACAACGGCCACGTGCGTCTTTGGGCTAACGGAGAAGTCTCTGAGAATAGCGGCTAGGTTGTCGCGGAGAGACTCGAAGCGTTCGACGGCGAGCAGCCACCTCTCAACGAGCGCCCCGAGCCTCAAGCGCTGCTCTTCGTGGTTATCGGCCTCTTTCAGTATCGCCTCGGCTTTGGCTTGTTGTGCTTTGATGGCCTCTAGTCGCCACTCCTCCGTGAGCGCATTCGTGTAGTCTTCCATTCCTTTTTGGGGACGGGAGGGTCAGCGACACCGCACCGAAATAAAATGTGCCCATTATCCAAAACGGGATACCAAGGTGTTTTGACCGCGGCTCGGAGGAATGCGTAAGCTTCTGAGGTGTGTTAGGTGGGGACATCTCAGAAAGGTCAAAGTTGTTTTCCTGTCACATGTGCTACCACGTCTTTGTGGCACTCGTCGGCAGACGGAGAGGCACGGGAGGCCCGGCACACACCCTCAAGAACTACGCCTATGCCCTAGGGGCACTGCTCGTTATCCTTGTTGCGCTGGGGTTCATCTCGTGGCTCCTTGAGAACTACCGCCAGAGGCACGCCGTCACCACGAGTCTCTCTCAGAAGGTTACTGCCATCCCCTTGCTGCTTGCCATCATCGTCGCGCTCGTGGCGTTTGTGGAGTGCATAGCAATGGGACGGGGAGTCCTGGCCCTGATGCAGATGGCACGCTACTCTCACGTGGAGGGAGGCGACGCGCTAGTGGGCAGCAACACCACCCAAGAGGACGAGGAGCTGATCATGGAGCGGGAACTCCTGAAATCGCCCCTCGCCAACATGCTACCGCAGCCAGACGAAGAGAATGTATCCACCGACTGCCAGGATGGGCATGCGGGAGAGTAAATGGGTCTCTGCGTTGTTCTGTTGCATTGCGCACCCATTAGGTGCCTTTATTGAGGAGGCGCAGTTCGGCCTCCGTCTCGCCCTTCTCCGCAGAGAACACATCCTTCTGCTGACCAACGGTTCTGAGTACAGTCTTGCGTGCCTCGCCGTAGAGGCGGCCTCCCTCGGAGGAGGGAACGAGCCCAATGATGGCGCTGAAGATGAGATGCAGGCCAAACACCAGCAACGCAATCCAAAACGGCCAGAAGCTGGGCGCCAGCCAGCGGATGATGCCAAACACCAGTGTAGAGCTCAGAAGATAGACAAACAGGGTGCCGTAAAACTTGGGGCCCGCAAAGTCGTCGTAGAGCAGGTTGTCGGTACCCTCCTCGCGGTAGGAAAACACAGAGTGACCGCCCCATGCAACGGCAGCCATCACGATGAAGATCATCTGACCGAGACCCGCGCATAGGTAGGTGAGCGGGCGGATCCAGAGATCCTCGGTCTCCCAAATGACGAGGGTGGCGCCCAGCATGAGCAGCTGGAACGGCAGGATGGCCAACATCCAGCAGCCGTACTGGGCCATGTCGTCTGAGACGAATATGAGACGCCTAAAGTTCACCAGCTGGCCGACGATGTACGCAGAAATCATCCCAAGAAAGGCGGTGATAGGGAGCCACGCGCGAAACTCCATCTTGTTGGTGCGATCCCCGCCCGCAGTGGAGAGTTGGATGGAGAAGTTGTAGATGATGATGTGGAAGAAGAATATGACGACAATCATACTGCGCCCGATGCTTCGGGTGTAGAGGCACACGATCAGCCCCATGGCGTAGTAGAGGTAGTGGGAGAGGAACTCCTCGTGGTACGCCATGTCTCACCGCGTCGGGGGTGCTTGGTGATCCACGTTCTTTTTGTCTCTCCGCCTTGAGGGGGTTAAATAAACGGAACCTCTCAGACATGCTTGCGGCCCGTTGGTGAGCCAGCGGCAGTCCCCTGAGGTGATTGGTAATCATCCAACCCCGCAGCGGCGATTAGGTTGGAGGCGGCAGCGAGCAGTACGCCGCCCACGACGAGACCCGCCAGGATGCCACTGAGAGCCAGCGACTGCCTCGCAAACAGATCCACCAGGATCACAAAGAAAGACACAGCCTCGAGGTAGAGATACCAGCGCGACTCAAACGCCCCAGCGCGCTTGGGGATGGGGGCGCACGCCACGTTGCCATTGCAGATCATGTGCACACTGGAGGCGATCTCCTCGACGCAGTACACGAGCGCCACCACCAACACCAGCAACCACATGCTCCTCACACGCCCTACGTAGAACTTTTCGGTGCCAAGCGAGGAGCCCGTTTGGTTGATGTAGTCGTGGTAGCCGAGCGTGACCACAAACCCAGAGGCGATCGCAACGATGCCCCTTGAGATGATGCTCTCCGTGGTTGCCGTACGGCCAAACACCAGCGAGGAGATGCCGCGGCTCTGAAAGATGCGCATGACAAAGGCCACCGCCACCGCAGACAGCACCTCGGCGAGGTAGGTGCCAATGCCAGAGAACTCGCTGTACCACGCGTTGAAGAGCGCCACCACGGCCCAGATCTCAAACTGGTCGAGGAGGTAGGCGAAGGGGAGCACCACCAGAAAGTCTCTCATACGGGGGAGGGGGAGGCGGGCCTTGGGTTGCACTCTACTGCGTTTGGAGTGGCGATTTAATTCACAGCACTCCCTGAAGTCTCAACATACTGAGATGATTCATGGGCCGTCCTGAGAGTCCTTGCTTGTACTCAATCTGATCGTAGGGCTCGGGGAGAAACTCCTCCGTCGTAAGCTGCACCTCGCGGTATTCGGTGATTTTGCGCGTCTTTCTCTTGCCTTTGTCGGTGATGTCATTCAACAGCACCTGAGGTATCTCGCAGATGCGCCCCACGACGATGGGAACCTTCAGGAAGGGAGGGTTTGTGGGGTCAAATCGCCGGTGGTAGTGGTCGCAGCGCTTGCACCCGTTGAGGGTCCCCTTGCGGTGGGGCTTCCACCTCCGGTCGCAGCAGGTCCAGGCGCCGCCCACCACCTTGCCCGAGTGCCAGGCGCACTGCCGCCGGCCCAGCGCCTGACCGATGGTGAAGGCCTGGCCGCACATGGCACACTCGCGCTCCTTGCGGAAGCCCAGCAGGATGCAGGTAAACTCCTTCTCCGCGCGGGCCCTGACCTCCTCTGAGGTGAGCTCCTCGAGCTTGCTCACCTTACGGGGGTTTGAGCTGTCACCGGTAAAGAAGACGCTCTTTTCGTCTATCGCAGAAGAGATGTTGCCCTTGTAGAAGCTGTCATAGTCCGGGCCACGCTTTTTGCCGCCCTTGATGGTGCTGGCATCCGCAAAGGCCACCTGCATGGCGGGCAACTACTAAAGCGCTTTGCACCTGGAGGGGGTTGTGAAATACCAACTAGTCCCTCAGAAGTGCTCTCTCTTCTTGGCTCCCATCGGCGCATGCCGAGCGTCGCCGAGCTGTTTGTGGCCTACGCCTGGGCGTCGCTCCCGGCCACCTCCATCCTTGTGGCCATCTCAACGAGAGTTCTGTGGTGGGTGGTGCTTAACTTTTCGCCTCTCAGACACCTCGTGGCTTGGTACCCGTGCTTCTGCATGGCGCTCGTGGCCCTCGTACTCCTCTCTGCGGTGTCGTTTGTGACGCTTTACCCAATTTTGGGCAGTTCATGAGTCTTCTGCGGTGTCCCCCGTGTGCGGTGCACCACTCGGCAATTCGTCACCCGTTGCATGGAGCAGATGGAACACGTCTCACAGGGGGCAGCCCCCGCCGCCCTGGTCGTTCCCGACGCAGAGGCCGAAACCGAGGCCGAAACCCACCCCACCTTCTCTGAGGTGTTGGACGCGTACCCACAGGAGGAGGCACAAGAGCCGGAGCCCGACGTGGTGGAGGCCCTCGCGGCGCGCCTCGAGCGGACGGCCCTCGCGGACCGACCCACCCCATGGACGGCCCTCACCTCCAAGTGGATCGACACCGCCGAGGAGCAGTACCGCAAGATCTCCGTGAGCAAGCAGGGAGTGGCCAGCCAGGTCACCAAGTCGCTGTTCGGGACGCAGATGAGGACCGATGAGGACTTCTCCACGGCGTGCGCAGCCCTCTATGGCGCAGAGACGCGCGACTGGTGGGCGAGGACGTACGCGACCAACGGTTCTCCGACGCCCTACCAGGACATTATGGAGTGGATTAGCGCCAACAACGCGGCCATGGTGGAAAACATGGACCCCGTACCCTCCTGGACCGAGCCCAAGATCCGCCCCGACGGGAAGGAGCGCAACCTGGACCCGGAGCGCATCGCGTGCGGCGTGGGCTTCAAGAAGGCGGCCATGCTCGCAAGAAGCCCCGAGGAGGCAGCCAGGCGGCCGAGCGAGTTTTACGTCTACGTCGCCCACCTGATGGAGTCCATCACCAACGGCTTCCGGGATCTGGAGAAACTCAGGGACGCCGCGAGAGAGCGAAACTCTGCCGAGGAGGCGGAGCTTCTCAGCCGTGGCCCGATGGATGCGCAGAAGGCCGAGCAGCTTAGCGCCCTCAGGGCGAAGCACAAGGAAGACGCTGCCAAGACACGCAAGGGCCCTTTCATCACCTACAAGCGCCTCCTCGAACGACCCCTCCCTCTCCCTAACAGCGCCGAGGTGTATGGCGATTACTTGCTGATGCTGTGGTCCAGCCGCCGCGGGGACTTTAAGGCTCCGCCCAAGGATGTGATTAGCATCGTCAACCTCGGTAACGTGGACCCCTACCACATCGAATACCAGCTGCCCGCAGAGTCTATCTCGAGCGTCGCCCTTGCGTACCCCTACTTGGTCTTTGTCACCTCCTCGGATCACTTTCTGAGGAATCACCTGTTGCAAGCCTCCAAGAACTTTGAGGAGATTGCGGGCGGAGTGAAGCAGACTCTTGCGCAGAACGGCGGAGTGCCCTTTGACATTGTGATCGTGTACAAGATCACCGACGGCGTCCTGGAGAGGGCCATCCCCTGCCTGGAGAAGGACTGCAACATTGGCAAGGTGTGCCTCTACCCCCGTCAGACCTTCATCGAGGACGAGCACGTTCCGCACTCTAACTACCGCGTGATGTGGTGCGTCACCTCCACCGCGCGCCCCGACCTGAACGGAGTGGTGGTGACCGAACCCCTCCTGATGCCGGAAGCCGAGCTCCCAGAGGATGCCACCTCCAACGAGATCTACTGGCGGAACCCCGACGAGGAGCTCACAGAGCTGGAGACTCTCAAGAAGCGCTACCTCAGCAGCCCCGTACAGGATGTCAGCCTCGTCAGTCGCTTCCCCGGTGGTCACGTGGCCTGCCTGAGCAACGACAACATGTCCCTGGTGATCCGCGAAACCACCGCCTGGCGCCACAACGTGGATCACTTTCGCGACTGGCCCACGGTGCTTGACGTGAGCATCTTTGGCCTGGCGGTGGCCGTCCTGCACTCGGACTACTCGCTGCGCCTCTACCACATGCGGCCCGCCCACAGTGGCATTAGATCCCCCAAGTTCCTGCTGCAGGCCAGCGACATCTCAAAAGACCCTGCCACCGACCCGCGCAACTCGTGGAAGCAGACAAAGCCCAAGGCCTACCGAGCCATCTGGCAGGCCGCGTCTCTGTGCGTAGCTCAGATGCCCGACTGTACCCTCGTTCTCCTCAAGGGACCCACGCCCCAAGAAATTAGGCTGCACCTGGCGAAGCTCACTGCCGCTTCGCACCGATCCATGGCCAAGCGCCTTCAGGCAAGGATTTCTGAGAGGACCGTCGCCGAGGCCCGCGCCAAGGGCACCATCCCCGCTGTGATGGAGTTTGCCGAGGTAGTGACCAAGATTGGGACTCAGTAAAGTAGCACATTTTCTGCGATGATTACAGCGGGGGTTTAGTGTACAACAACCTAGGGACTGGCTTGCTCTGGTGAACCAAGCGGGCTGGGCTGCTCCAGTGTGATGGGATGATGCTGGCACCTGCCCGGGCTGCCCTTTTGCTGATAGATCTCAAACGCCTGCAGAGCCACCGGGCCCACTAGCTCGGTGTCGTCCCACATCACATTTCCGAGACAGTTTTCAACGCGGTGCATCGTCACCTCCGATGCGTGCTTGAGGTTGACGAAGACGTGTTTGTCCCGTACCGTGCTGAGTGTCAGAAAGTGATGCGTATCTCGGTAGGGCAGAAGTGCATCGAGAAACTGCCCCCAATCCTCCCTGAGCGTGCGCTCCTCGCAGAAGCCTTCGCTGTTGAGGTGCAGCGCCAAGTTGTCGGTTTCGGTCTTGCCGGCGGTCACAATTTCGTCGAGGTTGATGGTGAGTGGTGCATCATAGGTCGTTCCGTCCTCTCCTTGGACAATCTCGGTGAGTTGCAGCATCTCTCCGCACACGGCCAACGGTAGAATAACAGGAGTACAATAGACTCTCAAACGTTTCTGTGATCTTTTACTGGTGCTTATGATCCTTTTATGGTGAATGCACTCGCACCACAGACCTGTACAGAATTGTGGGAATGAAAAAGTAAATCCCTCGCTCGCTCTCACCACAGACCATCGGTGTGTGCGCGCTTAGGCGTTGGCTGGGATGGGGACGAACCCGTCGCTCCTGGTGGAGGACTGGCTGGAGCCGGGGGTGGCACTATCTAGGCGGCCGCCGCTGACTGCGTTCACAGCCCTGCGGGCCTTCTGCACGACAAAGTCCTTCTCGCCGGGGGAGAGGTTCATGGCAAGGTGGAGGAAGCCGAACAAGAACACGGAGGGGATGAGGATGACCCAATCCTCGGCGTTGCCAGAGAGGGTGGCGAGGAAGGCGCGGCCAAAGAGGGTGGCGCAGCCAATGAGGCCAGCCATGGCGCCAGCGAGGAGGATGAGGGGCCAGGCGATGTAGTCCTTGTTGCGCTGGATGGACCAGATCTGGAAGCCGAGGAGGAAGAACATGGCGGTGAGCATGAGGACAAACCAATATCCATCCTGGCGCTTGTCAGCGACGGTGCCACCAATGTACAGGAACTCCATGAAAGCGGCTGTGGCGGCAGTGAGGCCGGCCTGACCGAGGATGAGGTTTTCGTGGGCAAAGACGGAGATGCCGATGGCTACGGCGGTTGCAACACCAGAGACGCCGATAAAGATCGGGCGCTCCCACTGAATCGGCTCGCTGTCCACGATCATGCGATTGTCCGCGGGGCAGAGGTAGTAGGCGTATTGCACTCCAAACGTAACCACAGCAATGAGCGACGCAAACGCAAGACTTCTCTGGTGACCCTTGCGGAATAGGGCACAGTAGACCAGGAAGATGCTGATGGTCGCAGACACAATAAGGGCGGCGATGCCCTGCCCGAGTTGGCGCACCATCCGAGCGGGGAGTAAGACCGGCGCTTGGCTTGTGCCCTATGGGCCTGCGTATGCGGTGCTTGATATATTCGCTAGAGGTACGCCGTACTAATAACCGCCAAGGGAGAGGAGGCGGCGGCGGCGGTTTCTGGTGCACAGAGGCTTCTGAGAAGCCACCGAGGAGGGTCTCGGCCCTCAACCCGGGCGCCCATGTGTGGCATGGGAATCCTCAAAGACTTCCCCTGCAGCGGAGATCATCCATTTTTGGGCAAAGATCGGCATAGCCAGCAGCAAAGAATCAGTCTGCCTTACTCTACCACACGCTCTGAGATGTGCGAGGTACAGCGCGCCAACTCACTGGGAGACGTCTCTGCCGAGTCGGAGGAGCAGGACAGCAGCTGGCCCGCGCTTGTACCAGACGGCGAGGTGGGGTATACGGTCACAGAGAAGGGCAAACGGGCGTGGGACCTCCTCCTAGACCCCCGCTTCTTCACCCCCGAGAAGAAGGCTGCCGCGGAGGCTCTCAGAAACTCTATGACCGACAGGGATTGGGCCATGCAACAGATCTGCCTGCAGTTGGACAACACACCCGAAGCGTGCCCCCGGGGAGTGGCGCCAAGCTATATCAAGTGGGTCATGAAGGACGTATGGGAGAGCGAGCACAACGGTCCGCCCGACGGGTTTCTGTATCAACAAATCTACCACACCGAGGAGATCTTTGACGAGCTCCTTGAGAAGGGGTTCATCCAAGTAGTAAAGCCTCCGTGAGGTATTCTCAGAGATTTTGGAGAGTTGGGGTATTAGCCAAATTCGGCAAATAACACCGATAGCTAGCAGTATCGCACCGTCACGAGGCATCTCTCACGGCTTCTGAGATGTCCACGGCAGCATCTACAACTACAGCCACTACCACTCCCTCCATCCCCTGTACCACCGCCAGCCAAGCCGCAGGGGTCGTGGATCGCTCTACGTGCAACCACGTCTACATCCCTTACTGCTCCGACTGCAGGTGCGGCGACGGCGATATCTGGCGCCTTCACATCGCCTGTCCCGTCCGCACAAAGGCGCTTCAAGACAGTGGCCGCAAGTGCTGGGCAACTCACCGCCAATCCGAAGCCATGTGCGTGCGGTGTGGCATTTGCACGAAGATCACCAACGATACCGAGGCCAAGGACATCTTTAAGAAAGCACAATGGACACAAGGTGTATCTAAAGCATAAAAAAAGTATAACGCCAGACACAAGCAACGCTGTGCTAAAACGGGACATATATAACCTCACATAGCCCTGAGGAGTGAAGCAGCGCCATCTTACCGCTCCCATGCCCACCTTCAACTCAAAGGTGTTTGAGTTTTGCTGGAGGGGCAGCATCCCCGGAGGGGGAGCGCTCATAGCGCTCGCCACCTACTTTCCCCTAACGGTGTGGTACTTTCTCTCGGCAACGGCAATGTCAAAGAGGGACATCTACTACCAGCTCATGGCCTCCAGCTACTGGCTCAGTGCCATCGTCCACGTGATCATCTCAGAATCTCTTGAGGTGCCTCGCCCCAACCCCTGGTGCAACAACGACGGGTGGGGGACGCTGGGGTGGGAGGCGCAACTCGCGTG
>Ga0247822_10000807_pt1 | contig 17881 bp, 14 predicted proteins | sample 13C_Cellulose_Da_FD_192423 | JGI IMG/M metagenome (GOLD analysis project Ga0247822, IMG submission 192423) | Soil microbial communities from agricultural site in Penn Yan, New York, United States - 13C_Cellulose_Day30 | ecosystem: Environmental > Terrestrial > Soil > Agricultural land | place...
GCGATCGCGCGCTCGGCCGCGCCCGCACCGAGGCCGAGCGCGCGATCGCCGAGATCGTCGCCCGGGTGCCGGTCCCGACCTGATGGTGTCGGCGCCGCCGATCCGCACCCGCGCCCCGTCGGCGTGGCGGCGCGTGCTGCGCCGGCTGCGCCCGCCGCGGCGGCTGTCGTTCACCCGCGAGGGCCGGTGGTTCGTGTTCCTCGCCATCGCGATCGGCCTGGCGGCGATCAACACCGGCAACAACCTGCTCTACCTGCTGCTGGCCTGGCTGCTGTCGTTCATCCTCGCGTCGGGGGTGCTGTCGGAGATCACCATGCGCGGGCTGCGGGTGACCCGCCGGCCGCCGCCGCAGGTGTTCGCCGGCCAGCCGTTCCTGATGGAGATCGCGGTCGAGAACCAGAAGGCCGGCATGGCCAGCTACTCGATCGAGATCGAGGACCTGCTCGACGGCCGGCCGCTCGACAAGAAGTGCTACTTCCTCAAGATCCCGCCGGGCCGGACCCAGCGGACCTCGTACCGCCACACCTTCACCCGCCGCGGCCGCTATCGCTTCGACGGCTTCCGGGTCGCGACCCGGTTCCCGTTCACGCTGTTCCGCAAGTCGCGCGACGCCGACAGCGCGAGCGAGGTGCTGGTCTACCCGCGCATCAGCCCGGTGACCCGCCCGCCGCCGCGCCCGCGCGCCCACGGCACCGGCACCAGCCAGCGCATCGGCCGCCGCGGCGAGTTCTTCGGCCTGCGCGAGTGGCGCGACGGCGACGATCGCCGCGACGTCCACTGGCGGTCGACGGCGCGGACCGGGCGGGTGATGGTGCGCGAGCAGGAGGACGAGCTCGAGCGCCAGGTGACCATCGCGGTCGACAACGCGCTGCCGCCGGCGGTGGTGCGCGCGCTGGCCGCCGGCGACCGCCTGCGCGAGGACGCGCCGCTGGCCGACGCGCTCGAGCGGGCGATCGCGGCCGCGGCCAGCCTGGCCGCCGCCTACCTCGAGGCCGGCTGGTCGGTCGGCCTGGCCGCGCGCGGCGCGGCGGTCGCGCGCGCCGCCGGCAAGCCGCAGCTCACCCGCATCCTGCGCGAGCTGGCGCTGTTGCCGACGGTCACCGACGAGGTGGCGATGGCCGAGCTCGACGGCCGCCACGATCGCGTGCTGATCGTCCCCGCCGACGTCGCCGCCGGCGGCCGGCCGCCGGCCGATCACGTGATCCACGCCTGACCGCCGCCCATGCGCTTCGCCCAGGCCCACAAGACCACCAGCTACCTCACCGTCGCCGCCGCGATGGTGGCGCTGATGTCGGGCGGCGGGGTGTCGCCGGCGGTCGCGCTGCTCGGGCTGGCCGGGCTGACCGGCTCGTGGTGGTGGGAGGCGCCGCGGGTCGCGGTCGACCGCTGGACCTGGCTGTTCACGACGCTGTCGGTGATCGCCCTGGCCTGGGGGGTCGTGGCCGCGGTCGCCAGCGGCGACTACCTCGGCGAGGGCGCCGGCTTCCTGGTCCTGCTCACGGTCGCCCGCGCCTACACCCGCAAGGCGGCCAAGGACTGGCAGCAGCTGTACCTGCTGGCGTTCCTCATGCTGGTCGCCGGCAGCGTGCTGAGCGGTGACCTGATCTACGGCGCGTGCTTCCTGCTGTTCGTGATCTCGTCGACGTGGACGCTGATCCTGTTCCACCTCCGCCGCGAGATGGAGGACAACTTCCTGCTCAAGCACGCCGACCCGCGCGCGTCGGAGCGGGTCGAGGTCCGCCGCATCCTCGAGTCGCGCCGGATCGTCGACCGCCGCTTCTTCGTCGGCACCGGCCTCGTGTCGGTGGGCGTGTTCGTGCTCGCCGCCCTGATGTTCCTCACCATCCCGCGGGTCGGCATGGGCTTCTTCTTCCGCGGCCGCGGCGGGATGAACATGGTCGGGTTCTCCGACGGGGTGAAGCTCGGCGGCCACGGCCGGATCAAGGGCGACGACACCATCGTCATGCGGGTCGAGGTGTCGGATCCGCGCCTGCGCGGCCGGGCCGCGCCGTACCTGTACTGGCGCGGGGTCGCGTTCGACCTGTACAAGAACGGCGAGTGGACCCGCAGCCGGCGGGCGCCGTCGAGCCGGCTGCAGGTCGAGTACCTCGGCCCGACCCGCCAGCGCCGCTACCCGATCACCCGCGGCGCCACGCTGACCTCCGACGCCATGGCCGCGCGCCGCGACGGTGCGGTCAAGCAGGAGATCTGGCTCGATCCGCTCGGCTCCGACGTGCTGTTCGGCGCCTCGACCCCGGTCGCGTTCGAGCTCGACGTGCCGCCGCGCAGCCGGCCCAACCTCGAGCGCAACGACGAGGTCCGGGTCCGCCACGACGGCCCGATCCACTACACGGTGTGGTCCGAGGTCACGCTGCCGGGGGCGGTCGACGCCGACGCGCTGCGGGCGGCGACCGGCGAGCTGCCGCGCGGCTTCGACGTGTACCTGCAGGTGCCACCCGAGGTGACCGCGCGCACCCGCGCCCTGGCCGCCGAGCTCACCGCCGGCGCGACCAACGACTACGACAAGGTGGTCCGGCTGCGCGACTGGCTGGTCGAGCACCTGAGCTACACCCTCGATCTGCGCGATCCCGGCGGTCAGGAGCCGATCGACTTCTTCCTGTTCGATCGCAAGCAGGGCCACTGCGAGTACTTCGCGTCGGCGTTCGCGATCCTGGCCCGCTCGGTCGGGGTGCCGACCCGCAGCGTCAACGGCTTCCTCGGCGGCGAGTGGAACGAGTACGACGGCTACATCGCGGTCCGCGCCGGCGACGCCCACTCGTGGACCGAGGTCTACTTCCCCGGCCATGGCTGGGTGACGTTCGACGCCACCCCGCCCGGCCAGCACGACCGCCTCGGCCGCGGCGGCAGCGGCTGGCGGGCGCGGCTCGGCCGCTGGATCGACACCCTCCGCTTCCAGTGGAACAAGTGGGTGATCGACTACGACCTGTACCAGCAGCTCTCGCTGTTCCGGTCGGTCGGCAAGCAGTTCTCGGGCGGCGCCCGCTCGCTCGCCGGGGCGTGGCGGGCGGTCAAGCGGTGGGCGGCCGAGCACGGGCCGTGGCTCGCCGCCGCCGCGGCGGCCGTCGCGGCCGCGCTGGTCACGTGGCTGCGCCGCCGCCGCCGGCGCGTCGACGGCGATCGCCCGGCGCGGCCGCGGGCCCGGCAGCGATCGGAGATCGCGACCCTGTACGAACGCGCGGCGCGGCGCGTGGCCCGCCGCGGCCACCGCCGCGATCCGGCGACGACCCCGCGCGAGCTGGCCCGCGACCTGGCCAGCCGCAGCGTCCCCGGCGCCGCCGAGCTGGCCGAGCTGACCGAGCTCTATTACGTGGCGGCGTGGGGCGGCACGGCCACCGACGAGATGCGGGCGCGGGCGCGGGTGCTGGCCGCGGCCATCGACGCGGCGACCGCCGGCCCGCCGGCGGCGCCGCCAAAGCCCTTGCCGCCGTGACACCGGCCACGACGGCGCGCTGCCAATCTGGCGCGCCGACCGCCGGAGGTTGTTCGCGCCAAGTGCGCATGTTAGCTACGGAAGGCCTGTGCGTCGCCGTCGGCGCGGGCACCGTCCTTGCAAAGGCGCCCTCCATGCGTTTCTGGCCTGCCCTCGCTTCGCTCGCCCTCGTCACGGCGGCGCTGTCCCCCGCGGCCCGCGCCGACATCAACGGCGGCAAGGTCAAGCTCGAGGCCTGGATCCCGTCCGACTTCAACGACGCCGCGTCGACGGACGTCGACGACTTCATCGCGCCGACCCCGGTCGAGGCCCGCCAGTACTTCAACCGGGCTCGCTGTCTCTGCAGCAAGGTGCACAACCAGCCCCAGCACGTGCTGCTCCGGATCAGCTGGGAGGTGCAGCCGATGACGCCGGTCACCGACCCGCTGTTCGCGTGGTCGGGCACCGGCTGCCCGGCGCTGACCCTCGAGCAGCGCGTCCAGCAGTGCAAGCCGCTCACCGACATCGACGGCTCGCAGCTGGTCAACGTCGTCAACCAGTTCGAGGAGGTCGGCGACCTGCTCGCCCCGATCGGGGTCGGCTGCCCGCTCTCGAACGTGACCGGCGTGTACACCCTGTCGACCAGCCCCGACGGCGGCACCACCCTGATGGAGCAGGCCATCCGGCAGTTCGCCCTGGCCGACCAGCCGGCGGACCTGCAGCCGCCGCCGGTGCCGACCATCATCAAGATCAAGTCGCTCGAGAACGCGATCAAGCTCGAGTGGAGCGGGGTCAACAACACCGACGTCAACGTGTTCCAGGCCCTGTGCGCCCAGGCCAACGGCGAGCCGGTGTTCGAGAACCCGCGCCCGTCGGGGGCGTTCGAGTTCACCACCACGCTCGACGCCTGCGGCGTGCCGATCGAGGTGCTGCCGGCGGCGACCATCGCGAACCCCAACGAGTTCGCCGGCGCGCCGGCCACGCCGCCCGCGACCTTGACCAGCGACTTCGATCGGTCGTTCGTGTGCGGCCAGGTCGCCGGCACCGCGACGTCGATCGTCATCGACAAGCTCGAGAACGACACCCCCTACTTCGTCTCGCTGATCGCCGTCGACCAGGCCGGTAACATCAGCGGCGTCCAGCTGCAGACCACGATCGTGCCGACGCCGGTCACCGACTTCTGGGAGTTCCTCAACGAGGAGGATCCCGGGGCCGAGGGCGGCTTCTGCCTGATCGAGGCCGCGTTCGGCGCCGGCGGCGGGCCCGGTGGCGCCGGCGCCGGCGGGGTCTACGGCGCGCTGCGGGCGTGGCGCGATGACCTGCGTACCACTGCGGCCGGCCGCTGGCTGGTCGATCGCTACTACGACTGGGGCGCGCCGATCGCCGCCGCCGCGCGCGAGTCGATCGTGGTCCGCATCGTGGCCGCGGTCGTGCTGCTGCCCCTGATCGCGCTCGCGCTGGCCTGGCACACGCTGACCCTGCCCGGCCTGCTGGCGGTGATCGCCGCGCTGGTGCTGTGGCGCCGGCGCGCCCGCCGCGGCCGCGCCGCGCGCGCCCCCCGCGGTGGCGGTGGCCGCCGCCTCGGTCTGGCCGTCGCCGCCACCGTGCTGCTCGCCCCCGCGCTGGCGTCGGCGCAGAGCGTGAGCCCGTACTGGGAGGAGCCCGAAACCGAGGTGCGCGTCGCCCTGCCCCGCTTCGTGCTGGGCTTCCGCGTCGGTCCGTACTTCCCGTCGATCGACTCGCGGTTCCCGGAGACGAAGCCGTACGAGACGACGTTCGACAAGGGCAAGAGCATCCTGCCCATGGCCGACGTGTTCTACGTCTTCACCACCCGGTACGGGCAGTTCGGCGGCGGCCTGTCCGGCGGCTACTTCACCGTCGACGCGCCGTCGTTCGTCGCCACCGAGCCCAACGTGCCCGGCCAGCTGCCCCCGCGCACGGTCGACAACCGCACCCGGTTCAACCTGGTCCCGCTCGAGGCGACCGCGATCTATCGCCTGACCCAGCTCGCCGACAACGTCGGCGTCCCGCTGGTGCCGTACGTCCGCGGCGGCCTCGGCTACTACGTGTGGTGGACGACCCAGCCCGACGGCGACGTCTCCGAGGTCTGCCCGCCCGCGGGCGGTGACTGCAACAAGGGTCGCGGCGCCTCGCTCGGCCTGGTCGGCGCCGCCGGCCTCGCCATCCGCGCCGAGGACATCGACGCCGACTCGGCGCGGTCGATGCGCAACAGCGGCATCGAGCACGCCGGCTTCTACGCCGAGGTGACGGTCGCCTGGGTCGACGGCTTCGGCAACGACCGGAAGCTGTCGGTCGGCGACACCACGTTCTTCGGCGGCCTGAACTTCGAGTTCTGACGCGATGCGCGGGCGCATCAGGCCTCGGCGCACGTCGTCGCGGCGCGGTCGCGCCGCGATCGATGGCCCAGCGCAGCCCGGACGACCCCCTCGGATCCTGGCGTGATCGACGCGACCGTGGCGACGCGCCACATCCGCCTGATCGTCGAGTACGACGGCACCGAGCTCGGCGGCTGGCAGCGGCAGGCCAACGCGCCGACCGTGCAAGGCCACCTCGAGCAGGCGCTGGCCACCCTGCTGCAGCACGAGGTGACCGTGGCCGGCGCGTCGCGCACCGACGCCGGCGTCCACGCGCTCGGCCAGGTGGCGAGCTTCCGCACCTCGCGGCCGATCCCGGTGCACGGGGTGCGGCGCGGGCTCAACAGCCTGCTGCCGCCGGCGATCGCCGTCACCGACGCGACCGAGGTCGGCGACGACTTCCACCCGCGGTTCTCGGCGACCGGCAAGCGCTATCGCTACCTGATCCTGGCCCGCCCCGACCGGTCGCCGCGGTGGGCGCGGTGGGCCTGGCACCGCCCGCAGCCGCTCGACGTCGACGCCATGACCGCGGCCACCGCCGGGTTCGTCGGCGAGCACGACTTCGCCGCCCTGCGCGCGGCCGGGTGCACCGCCCACACGACGATCCGCCGCATCGATCGGGTCGCCCTGTCGCGCCTGGCCGACGATCCGGCGGTGCTGGCGATCGACGTCGAGGGCAACGCGTTCCTGCGCAACATGGTGCGGATCCTGGCCGGGACCCTGGTCGACGTCGGCGAGGGCCGCCTGACCGCGGCCCAGATCCCCGAGATCATTGCGAGCCGTGATCGAACCCGGGCCGGCCAGACCGCGCCCGGCCACGGCCTCACCCTGGTCACGGTGAGGTACGATGGCCGCCGCCCGAGGCCGGCGGTCCCGCCGGCACCGGGTGTGTAAGCGGCGCGAGTCCCTCGCGTTAGAGGATCGGCACTTGGCCTCCGAAGCGGCGACAGCGGTCGAGCTCGATGAAGAGCAACGCCTGGTCGAGGAGGCCCAGCGCGGCAACCTCGACGCCATGCGACCGATCCTCGAACGCTACGCCCAGCCCCTGTACGCGACGGTGATCCTGCCGCGCCTGGGCGACGCCGCGACCGCCGAGGACGTGCTGCGCGACACGCTCGCCACCGCGGTCGAGAAGATCAACCGCTTCACCTGGCAGGGCAAGACCATCTACCCCTGGCTGCGCCAGATCGCGATCAACAAGGTCTACGACGTCCATCGCTCGGCCAAGCGATCGCGCCGCCTCGCCGACGCCATGGCCCAGGAGCTGCCGGTCGAGACCGATCCCGACAGCTCGGCCGACGCGGTGATGATGGCCGAGCAGGAGCGGCGGGTGTACCGCGAGCGCATCGACGCCGCGCTCGCCGGCCTGCCCGATCGCTATCGCACCGCGATCGAGCTGCGCCTGATCCACGAGCTGTCGCGCGACGAGTGCGCGCGCCGGCTCGAGGTGACGGTCGGCACCTTCGACGTCCTGCTCCACCGCGCCGTGCGCGCGTTCCGCAAGCGATTCGGCGACCAGCCCGCCGAGCCCGCCAGCCCGCCGACCACCCGGTCGGCCTCCAGGTCCGACTCATGACCCGCGACGACCACGACGACCCCGACCTCCGCGACGACGACGATCTGCGGCTCGGCCCGATCCCGGGGCCCGACGCGCCCGCCGACGCCGGCGAGAAGACGCGCGCACGCGCGTTCGGCGACCTGGTCGACAAGGTCCTGGCCGGCCGCACACCGGCGGCGGTGCCGGCCGAGGACCGGGCGCTGCTCGAGGTCGCGACCGCGCTGCGCGCCGCGGTGCGGCCGGTCGAGCTGCCGGCGGCCCGCCAGCGCGCCGTGGTCGAGGCCGCGCTGGCCACCGCGATCGAGCGCCGCGGTGGCGGCGGCGGTGGCCCACGCCTGACCGATCCGTCGATCGCCGTGGCCGGCGACGTGGTCCCGCTGCGGCGGTCGCGCGCGCGCCGGCTGGCGCCGTGGATCGTCGCCGGCGTCAGCTCGGCGGTGGCGGCGGCGGCGATCGCCCTGCTCGTGCTCGGCCGCGCGCCGCAGGCGCCGGCCGCGCCGCAGGCGGCCCAGGCCGCGCCGCTGCCCGCGCACCTGCGCTCGCGGCCGGCCGACGCGCTGATCGGCGCCATCCCCGGCGAGGCCAGCGGCGACGCGCTCGGCCGCATCGACACCATCTACTCCGATCGGCTCGCCGGCTACCGCGAGCGCACCCTCGGCCGCGCCCCCGCGCGAGGAAGCAAGCCATGAAGTCCTGGCGACTGTCCCATCGAGCCCGCGGCGCGGCCTGGGCGCTGGCGCTCGTGCTCGGCGTCACGCTGGCCACGGTGGCCGGCGCCTGCTCGTCGAACGACGGCGGCGGCGGCCGCACCGACGGGGTCCGGATCACCGAGCCCGAGGACGCCATCGACGAGGAGCTGATGCTCGCGCTGGTGCGGGCGAAGAATTTTCACCAGATCGCCCAGGTCTACATGAGCGATGACAAGCTCGCCGAGGCGACCCGCGCGGTGCGCCAGATCCTCGAGGTGCCGTTCCCGGCCGGCGCGCCCGAGGCCGAGGACGTCCGCCTCGACGCGCGCGCGCTGCTCGCCAAGCTGCTGGTCCGCCAGGGCCAGCTCGAGGCCGCGATGACGGCGATCGACGACGGCCTGGCCGGCAAGACCCGCGACTCGTTCTTCGTCGCCAACCTGTACACCGTGCGCGGCGAGGTGCTGCGCGCCCAGGCCGCCGCCCTCGACGGCAGCAGCCAGCCCGCCGATCAGGCCCGCGCCGCCGAGCTGCGCAAGCAGGCCATCCTCGCGCTCGAGCAGTCGAACACGATCGCCGAGGCGCTGCAGCAGCGCCTGATGGGAGCGCGCTAGATGCCGGCGACGCCCACCCGGCGCGCGATCGTCCTCGGCCTGGTCACCGGCGCGGCGTGCGCGTGGGCGGTGGCGTGCAGCCGGCCGGCGCCGGCGCCGGGCTGGCAGGCCGCCCAGGCCCGCCGCAACGAGATCACCGCGCTGTGGACCCAGATCCGCGACTGGCGGCGCGAGGCCGGCCTGCAGGTCGAGCCCGACGCGTCGGCGGTGCTGGCGATGCGCGCCGAGTCGGTGTCGGCGGCGGCGCGCGCGTGCGTGAAGCCGCCCGAGCCGCACGAGGCGTGCGCCGACGTGTGCGACCTCGCCGACGCGATCTGCGACAACGCCGAGACCATCTGCGAGATCGCCCGCGAGCTGCGCGGCGACGCGTGGGCGCGCGAGAAGTGCGACAGCGCCAAGGCGTCGTGCCGCGAGGCCCAGGAGCGCTGCTGCCAGTGCGCTCGCAGCGCCGACGACGATGTCGACACCACCGGAGGCCCGCCGTGACCGCGCGCGCGCACGCGCCGGCGCTCGCGCTGGTCGCCGGGGCCGGCGCCGCGGCCCTGGTCGCGTGCGCGGCCGCCAAGGCGCCGGCGCCAGCGGCGCACAGCCCGGCCCACGACGTCACCGCGCCACCGCTGGCCGGCCGCCCCGACGAGCTGCGCGAGCGCATCCGCCAGCTCGACGCCGACATCGCCGCCGCGCTCGCCACCGCCGACCTCGGCGCGCCCGACGCCGCCGCGGTCGAGGCCACCGCCAGCGTGCCGCTCGCCGACCTGCGCACCACCTGCGAGCGGTCGTCGCGCCAGCTCTGCCAAGACGTGTGCCGGCTGGGCGATTCGATCTGTGACAACGCCAGCGCGATCTGCGAGCTGGCTGACCAGCTCCCCGGCGACGCCTGGGCCGCCGAGCGGTGCAGCGCCGGCAAGGCGTCGTGCAAGCGCGCCTCCGAGCGCTGCTGCACCTGCTGACCGCCGCGAGCCGGGAGCGTGTGACGGACTTCACGGCGGGTTCACTCGTCGCCGACAACGTCAACGTCAACGGTCGTCGCGCCCGCTGCAGGCCAGCCCAGCGACGCCAGACGCCAGCGTCCTCTGGTCGTTGACGTTGACGTTGACGTTGACGGCGACGAACAAGTCAGCCGCGGGCAGCGGCTCGCCCTCCGACGCCCAACTTCGGTATCGTCCCCGGGTGCGCGTCGTCTCGGTCGTCGCCCTCGCCGCTCTGGGCGCGACCGCCGGCGTCGCCACCGCCGGCGGCGAGGTCGACCTGCTGTCGCCGCGTGCGATCGGCCACGCCGGGGCCAGCCTGGTGTCCGACGACGGCGGCGCCGCCGCCTTCGTGTGCCCGGCGGCGATCGCCCGCCGCGACGGCGCCCGCGGCCAGCTCGCCGGCCTGATCGTCGACGACGACGTCTGGCTCGACGCCGGCCCTGGCCACCCGCGCGTCCGCGATCTCGGCCCGGCCGAGCTGCTGCCGTCGCTCGGCGTGCAGGTCGGCTGGGGCCGGATCGTGCTCGGCGCCAGCCTGGCGGTCACCGAGTCGATCGACCGCCGCCTGCCGACCCCGGCGCCCGGCCTGCCCGACGCCGCGGTGATCGCCGATCACCCGCACCGCTACGCCGGCACCGACGCCCGCTGGACCCGCACCACCGCGGCGCTGGCGGTGGCGGTGCGCGCCACCGACTGGCTGGCGGTCGGCGCCGCGCTCACCCTCGGCCGGGTCGACGCCGGCGAGGAGCGCCGGCTGTGGGCCGGCTTCTCCGGTCGCGATCCGGTCGGCACGCCCGGCCGCGACGTCACCGTCGCCATCGCCGCCGACGATCCGCTGGTGCCGGGCGCCACCGTCGGCGCGCTGGTCGCGCCCGCCGAGGTGCCGCTGGAGCTCGGGGTCGGGGTCGCCTGGGCCGACGACGTCCGCCTCGCCGGCCCGGCGACGATCGCCGCCGTGCGCTCGCCGCCGTCGATCGACGCCGCCGCGGCGCAGGCGCGGGCGCGGTTCGGCTCGGCGCTCACCCTGGCCGCCGGCGTGCGCTGGCTCGGCGAGCGGTGGGCGGTCGAGGCCGGCGCGACCGCGTGGACGTACCCGACCGGCCACGACGGCTGGACGATCGACGGCGCCCGCGTCATCGACGACAGCGGCGCGACCGCGGCGATCGCCGGCGTGCCGACCCGGCTCACCCGCCGGTCGCACGGCGCGGTCCGCGCGTCGCTCGATGTCGAGCTCGCGCCCGGCTTCCTGTGGATGTCGGCCGGCTGGAGCTGGCGCGGCGCCGGCACGCCGGCCGCGCGCACGACCACCACGACCATCGGCCTCGATCCCGGCGGTCACACCCTCGGGGCCGGGATGAGCGTGTCGGCCGGCGCGGCGACGATCACGCTGGGCGTCGCCCGCCAGCTGGCGCGCACGGTGACCGTCGAGGCGCCCGGGCTGCCGCTCGACAACCCGTTCGGCGGCGGCGGCGAGCCCGCCAACCTCGGCGCCCACGGCCGCAGCCGCGACCTGGTCGGCGTCGGCGTCGAGCTGGCCTGGTAGCGCCTACGACTTCTTGCGAGCCGCGGGCAAGGGCTTCGGCTCGGGCTTGCCGGCCTTGTCCTTGTCGTCGCCGCCGATGGCGTCGTCGATCTCGATGAACGCCCCCCAGAAGCCACCGAGGACCGCAGCGAACACCGGCTGCCAGTCCTGGACCTTGCGGGTCTCGTCGGCGATGGCGAGGTCGAAGCCGCCCCACGCCTTGGCGACGAGGGCGTACAGACCACACGCGACGCCGGCGCCGAACACGGCCTTCAGCACCGACACCCAGGTGGTCGCGTTCTTGTCGGTGATCAGCGCCCACAGCGGACGGCCGGCGACCAGACCGACCAGCGCCCCGGTGAGGGCGTAGGTCAGCCAGTTGAAGCCTCCCTCCAGGCCGGCCGCATAGGCGCCGTACCCGAGAGCTCCCCCGATGGCGGCACCCTTCAGCAGACCCAGCAGCAGCTTCAGCAAGGCAACCTCCGTGGCTTCCGAAAGGATGCGCGCAAAGCGTCCTCGCGGCAACCCGTCGCCGTCGATCAGGTCAGCTCGGCGGCGCGGCCAGTGCGGTCGCACCCGAGCCGGGCGGCGCGGGTGGCGCCGGCGGCGGCGCGGCGGGCGTCGTCGGGATCCGAGCGATCCGGGCCTTGTACGGCGCGATCGCGGCCTGGAACGCCGGGAGATCCTTCTTGCCGACGCTGCCCGACCGGGTCGGGGCCAGCTTCTGGAAGTCGACGTAGGCGCCGTTCTTCTTGACGCCGAAATGCAGGTGCGGGCCGGTCGACAGGCCGGTGGTCCCGACGTAGCCGATCACGGTCTTGGCGGCGACCCGGGAGCCGACCTTCTGGCCCCCGGCGAACTTGGACAGGTGCATGTACAGCGTGGTCAGGCCGTTGTCGTGGCGGATGGTGACCATGTTGCCGGCGCCACCGGCCGGGCCGCGCTGCACGATGACGCCGTCGGCCGCCGCCCACACCGGCGTGCCGGTCGGCGCGGCGAAGTCGGTGCCGAAGTGACCGCGGGTGGTGTGCAGCACCGGGTGCATGCGCTTGGGGTTGAAGCCGCTCGACACCCGCGAGAACTTGAGCGGGGTCTTGAGCATGCTCTTCTCGATCGACTGGCCCTTGCCGTCCCAGTAGCGCGCGCTGGACTTCCCCTCTCGGCCCGGCGGCGTCCACAGGAAGGCCTGGAAGGTGCCGGCGTTGCCGGCGTACTCGGCGGCCAGGATGCGCCGGTAGCGCAGGAACTCCTGGTCCTTGTACTCCTTCTCGATGACGACCTTGAACGTGTCGCCGTCGCGGGTGTCGTTGTAGAAGTCGATGTCGTAGGCGAACACGTCGACGAAGAAGCTGACCAGCGCGCCGTCCTCGCCGGCGGTCTTGATCGCCGCGTACAGCGAGCTGTCGATCCGCCCGCCGATCTCGCGGACCTCGATCCGGGTCGCCGCCTCGTCCTTCTTGCCGGCCAGCTCGTCGGTGCTGGGATCGCGCTCGACCCGGACCGTCACCGTCTTCGACACCGTCAGCTCGAATGCGTCGACGCGCCCGTCGTCGCCGACGACGATCTTGTACGGCTGACCGACCCGCAGGGCCTTGAGGTCGAACACCGGCGCGACCGCGCGGATCAGCTCGTCGGCAGCCGACGCCGACAGCTTGGCCCGGCTGCGCAGGATCTTGCCGAGGCTCTCGTTCTTCTCGACCACGCCCTCGACGATCGCGCTGGCCGACGGCGCCGCCGGCGCGCCCTCGGGCGCCGGCGCCGGGGCCGGGCTCGGCGGGGCCAGCGGGACCTCGCCGAGGGTGGCGGCCTTGGCCTTGACCTGCGGCAGGCTGGTGCCGTCGCGCCACAGGAAGACGTAGAGGTTCACCAGGACCAGGACACCGAGGATCACGGTCAGGCGCAGCGTGCCGCGGCGCGCAGGGCTCCGGCTCGGCCGGGCGCCCGCGACGGCGGTTTTCTTGCGCGACTTCTTCCGACTGTCGACCATGCGGGCCTGTGGTGAGCCACCAGATATCACGCCCGACCATCCACGGGCAAAAACTCACGATTCCTCGTACCTCGAAGCCGCCGCCGTGTCGGTGTCGGCCGGGCAGCCGTCGGGGGTGCGTGGTACGTCGGGCTCACCGGAGCGAGGAGGCTTCGTGTCTCTGACACCAGATCCGCGCGAACAGCTAGACCTTTTCGGAACCCCGAGTAAGGTCGACGCCCCCGCCCCGGTCCATCCGGAACCCATCGTGACCCGCATCATGGCCAAGAAAAGCGTCGCCCCGAAGGAGAGCCGCCCCGCCAAGGGTGGCGCGCCGCCCACACCTCCCACCGACATCTACGGCGGTGGCGGCGACGGCGAGGACCACGACGCGTCGCTCCAGACCGAAGCGCGGCGCCGGTACCTCAACTACGCCCTGTCGGTCATCACCTCGCGCGCCCTGCCCGACGTCCGCGACGGCCTCAAGCCGGTCCAGCGCCGGATCCTCTACGCGATGCTGAACGACCAGCACCTGCGGCCCGACGCCAAGTACCGCAAGAGCGCCACCGTGGTCGGTTCGGTGATCGGTCGCTACCACCCCCACGGCGACACCGCGGTCTACGACGCGATGGTCCGCATGGCCCAGGACTTCAGCCTGCGCATGCCGCTGGTCGACGGCTCCGGCAACTTCGGCTCGCTCGACGGCGACGCCCCCGCCGCCTACCGGTACACCGAGTGCCGGCTGGCGCCGCCGGCGATGGAGCTGCTGCGCGAGCTCGATCAGAAGACGGTCGCGTACCGCCCCAACTACGACGGCACGACCACCGAGCCGCAGGTCCTGCCGGCGCGCTTCCCCAACCTGCTCGTCAACGGCTCGACCGGCATCGCGGTCGGCATGGCGACCAACATCGCGCCCCACAACCTGCGCGAGGTCACCGCCGCCCTGATCGCGCTCATCGACGATCGCGAGCTGACGACCACCAACCTGATGAAGCACATCCAGGGTCCGGACTTCCCGACCGGGGGCCAGATCCTGAACAGCAAGCCCGAGCTGCGCCAGATCTACGAGGCCGGCGCCGGCGCGATCCGCGTGCGCGGCGAGTACAAGCTCGAGGAGAAGAAGCGCGGCGGCACCGACATCGTGATCACCTCGATCCCGTACGCGCTCACCAAGGCGAGCGTGGTCGAGAAGATCGCCGAGGTGATCCTGTCGCGCAAGCTGCCCTACCTGCTCGACGTGCGCGACGAGTCGACCACCGACGTCCGCATCGTGCTCGAGATCAAGCGGGACGCCGATCCGCAGATCGTGATGGCGTACCTCTACAAGCACACGCCGCTGCAGCAGAACTTCAACCTCAACCTCACCTGCCTGGTCCCGGTCAATGCCGACGACGAGGTCGAGGAGACCGAGGATGGTGAGTTCGCGCAGGAGCCGCCGGCGCAGCCGCAGAAGCTCGGCCTCAAGGAGGTGCTCACCCACTTCCTCGACTTCCGCCTGCGGGTGACCCGGGCCCGCTTCCGCCACGAGCTGCGCGAGCTGCTGCGCCGCATCCACATCCTCGAGGGCTTCAAGAAGATCTTCGATGCGCTCGACGAGACCATCAAGATCATCCGCGCGTCCGACGGCAAGGAGGACGCGGCCGGCAAGCTGATGAAGCGGTTCGGCCTCGACGAGCTGCAGGTCGACGCCATCCTCGAGCTCAAGCTGTACAAGCTGGCCAAGCTCGAGATCCGCATCATCCGCGAGGAGCTCGACAAGAAGACGGCCGAGGCCAAGCGCATCGAGGCCATCCTCAAGAGCGAGGCCAAGCTGTGGGGGGTCATCAAGACCGAGCTGGGCGAGGTCGCCGCCGAGCTGGGCACGCCGCGCAAGACCAAGACCGGCGGCAGCGCCGAGGAGATCGAGGTCAGCGAGGACGCCTTCATCGTCGACGAGGATGCCAACGTCGTGGTCACCAGCGACGGCTGGATCAAGCGGGTCCGCGAGCTCAAGGATCCCAACCAGACCCGCACCCGCGAGGGCGACGCGGTCATGGCGGTCCTGCCCGGCTCGACCAAGGAGAAGGTCGTGTTCTTCTCCAACTTCGGCCGCGCGTTCGTGGTGAAGATCAACGACATCGCCGCCACCACCGGCTACGGCGACCCGGCCCAGAAGTACTTCAAGTTCGACGACGGCGAGCGGATCGTCGACGCCATGTCGCTCGACCCGCGGCTGGCGGTGCCCGACACCCTGCTGGCGGTGACCCGGCGCGGCTTCGGCCTGCGCTTCGCCACCGCGTCGCAGACCGAGGTCACCACCAAGGCCGGCCGCCGCTACGCCAAGCCCCAGGAGGGCGACGAGGTGGTCGGCGTGACCGGGGTGCGCGACGGCGACGTCGTCGTGGTCGCGACCCAGCACGGCCACGTCCTCCACTGCAAGGCCGACGAGGTCGCCAAGCTCGAGGGCCCCGGCCGCGGCGTCACGGTGATCAAGACCGGCGACGACGATCACGTCATCGGCTTCGCCGCCGGCGACAAGCGGACCACGCTGGCGCTCGAGAACGCCGCCGGCAAGGCGTTCCCGCAGCTCGCCGATCCCAAGGAGGTCAGCGCGCGCGGCGGCAAGGGCCACCAGCTGCAGAAGAAGACCACGTTCAAGGTCGTGCGACCGCCGGTGACCATCCCGAGCCTGGGCACGTCGACCGAGGGAGGTAACTGACCATGGCCGCACCCAAGAGCTACACCGGCGACGACATCCAGGTCCTCGAGGGGCTGGAACCGGTCCGCAAGCGGCCGGGCATGTACATCGGCGGCACCGGCAAGGACGGCTACCACCACCTGCTGTGGGAGGTGGTCGACAACTCGATCGACGAGGTCATCAACAAGCACGCGTCGAAGGTGATCGTCACCCTGCACGCCGACGGCCGGAGCGCGACCGTCGAGGACAACGGCCGGGGCATCCCGGTCGACACCATGGCCAGGTTCAAGAAGCCGGCGCTCGAGGTGATCTTCACGACCCTGCACTCGGGCGGCAAGTTCGAGCGCGGCAAGAGCTACGCGGTGTCGGGCGGCCTCCACGGCGTCGGTGCCGCGGTCGTCAACGCGCTGTCGTCGGAGATGACGGTCCAGGTCAAGCGCGACGGCAGCCGCTACGAGATGCGCTTCGAGCGCGGCGAGCCCAAGTCGAAGCTCAAGAACCTCGGCAACGCGCGCGGCACCGGCACGACCGTGACCTTCCGCCCCGACGACGAGGTGTTCGGCGGCAAGCTCAAGTTCGATCCCGAGCTGATCGCCGAGCGGCTCGAGACCAAGAGCTACCTGCACCGCGGCCTCGAGATCCTGTTCACCGACGAGACCCAGAGCCCGGCGGTCGAGCACCGGTTCGTCCACGACAGCGGCATCGCCGAGTGGCTGCCGGCGCTGATCGGCGGTCGCGGCAAGTCGGCGGTCCCGCCCGGCGGCGCGGTGTTCTACCTCGAGAAGCAGGACGCCGACGCCAAGCTGGGCGTCGAGCTGGCCCTGCAGTGGACCGAGTCGACCGACGACCTGATCAAGAGCCACGTCAACAGCGTGCCGACCCCCGACGGCGGCACCCACGACCAGGGCCTGCGCTCGGCGATCGTCAAGGCGGTCCGCAACTACATCTCGACCCACAACCTCGACCCCAAGGGCGTCACCCTCACCGCCGAGGACATCCGCGAGGGCGTGGTCGCGATCCTGTCGACCTACGTCCACGACCCGCAGTTCCAGAGCCAGACCAAGAACCGGCTCAACAACCCCGAGGTCGCCGGCCAGGTCGAGCAGATGGTGCGGCCGGCGCTCGAGAACTACCTCAACGGCAACCCCAACTGGGCCCAGGCGGTGGTCGCGCGCACGGTGATCGCCGCGCGCGCCCGCGAGGCGTCGCGGGCGGCCGCCGCCCAGGTGTCGCGCAAGACCGCGGTCTCGCACCGGCTCAACCTGCCCGGCAAGCTGGCCGACTGCGCGTCGACCGACCCCGAGGAGAGCGAGCTGTTCATCGTCGAGGGCGACTCGGCCGGTGGCTCGGCCAAGCAAGGTCGCGATCGCAAGACCCAGGCGATCCTGCCGCTGCGCGGCAAGGTGCTCAACACCTTCCAGGCCAACGACGCCAAGCTGTCGGGCAACAAGGAGCTGGGCGACATCGTCAGCGCGCTCGGCTGCGGCATCGGCGACTCGCTCGATCTCGGCAAGCTGCGCTACGGCAAGATCTTCCTGCTGATGGACGCCGACGCCGACGGCCACCACATCGCCACCCTGCTGCTGACGTTCTTCTTCCGCCACATGCGCAAGCTGCTCGACGCCGGCCACATCTGGCTGGCCCAGCCGCCGCTGTACCGCATCGACCTCGGCAAGCAGACCTACTGGGCGCTCGACGATCTCCACAAGGAGCGCCTGCTCAAGCAGCACGCCAAGAGCAACTCCAAGCCGAACATCACCCGGTTCAAGGGGCTCGGCGAGATGAACCCCGACACCCTCAAGATGACCACGCTCGATCCGAAGACCCGGTCGGCGCTGCGGGTGCGGGTGCTGCCGGGCGAGGAGCTGGCGACCGACACCGTGATCGCCGAGCTGATGGGCAAGGACGTCGGCGCGCGGTTCCGGCTGATCACCGACAACGCCCACGAGATCGACGAGCTCGACGTCTGAGCCGCGCCGGCGGCGCCGCGTCGGCGCGGGATGCCGCCGGCGAGTCCGATCGTCCCCGAGCCGGGCGCCGCCGCTGTGGCCGGCCGCTCGATCGATGGTAGCGTCCGGCCAC
>Ga0247822_10000808_pt1 | contig 17877 bp, 18 predicted proteins | sample 13C_Cellulose_Da_FD_192423 | JGI IMG/M metagenome (GOLD analysis project Ga0247822, IMG submission 192423) | Soil microbial communities from agricultural site in Penn Yan, New York, United States - 13C_Cellulose_Day30 | ecosystem: Environmental > Terrestrial > Soil > Agricultural land | place...
CGCCGTTCTTCGACGTCAGCCTCCCTCCTTCGTCGGTCGGCTTCGCTCAGAACGAACGGAACACATGGTTCCGCGCCTTGGCGCGATCATCTCTCGCAGCCGCGAGTCGGAGCGAGCGCAGCGACCGCCTCCCCGTTCGCCCTGAGCGAGGAGGAGGGAGCGCAGCGACCGACGCCGACGTCGAAGGGCGGCGCAAGCTGTGCTCGCTTGCACCGTGGGCGCCGTTCTTCGACGTCAGCCTCCCTCCTTCGTCGGTCGGCTTCGCTCAGAACGAACGGAACACATGGTTCCGCGCCTTGGCGCGATCATTTCTCGCAGCCGCGAGTCGGAGCGAGCGCAGCGACCGCCTCCCCGTTCGCCCTGAGCGAGGAGGAGGGAGCGCAGCGACCGCCTCCCCGTTCGCCCTGAGCGAGGAGGAGGGAGCGCAGCGACCGACGCCGACGTCGAAGGGCGGCGCAACCTGCGCTCGCTTGCGCACTCTCTCGGCCGGCATCGACGTCAGCCGCCCACGGGCGCCAGGCAGTCGACGACCAGGCGGTGACCGTCGGCGAGGGTGCCGCGGTAGCGGGCGGCGATGCCGTGGGGCGTGTAGCCGCACGACTGCGACGGGCCGACGTGGAAGCAGCCCTGCTCGCTGGTCGTCCGACAACCGGACAGCACGCGCTGGCTGCCGTCGGGCGCGACATCGAAGGCGCGGCAGCGCTCGGTCGTGGTCGTGATGTCGACGTTGCCGAGGAGGCACGGGCTACGCGACATCACGCCCGCGGTCGAGCGAGCGATCCGGTACAGCCGCTGCGACATCTCGCTCTCGCACATCGACTCGAACACGAACCGCGACGGGAACTGCTGGACCAGGGCGTCGAGGCGGATGGCCGGGGTGGCCTCGACCTCGGTTGCCGGCGCGGTGCAGTTGGCCAGGACCGCCGGCGTGCCCGGCCGCGCGGTGACCGCGGGATCCTGACCGACCACCACCGGCGTCGGTGGCGCGTACATGCCGGTCACCATCACCAGGCTCGGATCCGGCTTCAGCCCGGCCAAGAAGGCGCGATAGGTCTCGATCGGCGTCAAATACGGGCTGTCCTCGCGGGGCCGGCAGCCCGACTTCTCGCCGAACACGCGCGGCTGGTCGTCGTCGCAGACCACGCCGAACTCGAAGCACCGGAAGCTGTCGCGCGGCCCGAGCGGCGAGTCGAGGCCGCCCGAGGCGTCGCCGAACAGCTCCCCGCTGCTCGCCGAGCAGTCGTCCTCGTCGGTGATGAAGACGACCAGGAGCATCGCCTCGGATCGCAGGAACTCGAGCTGCTCGGGATACCGGCCATCGAACGCGCGACGCGCCGCCTCGAGCGGGTGCTCGAACCCGCACCCACTGCCGATCTCCAGGCTGGCCGCGCACGCGAAGGCCTCGGCGAGGCTGCCCTCATAGTTGCGACGGCGGCCGCCAGCCCCGTCGTCCTCGTCGACGAGGTAGTGGCCGTCGATGGCGGGACAGCCGGCGACCCGGGTACCGATCCGGAATCGGCCGTTGTCGCGACCGTCTTCCGACAGGCACCCGGCCACGCCTCTGTAGTCCAGGACGACATCGGTGTTGATCACCGCGAGCCGCAGATCGGGCAGGCCGCCGAGATCGAGCTCGAGCTGATCGAACAGCTGGGCGCCGGCGGCGTTGACCAGCGCCTGCTGCTCGGGCTGCATCGACGCCGACGTGTCGATCACGAACAGCACGTCGAGCTTGTCGATGTCGCGCGCCAGCGGATCGAGCACCCGCTGGTAGTCCTCGCCGACGACGACCTCGCGGTCGCCGCACGCGGTCAGGGCGGCCACCGCCGCGATCGTGGTGAGCACGGGCTTCATCATCGGCGGGGCTCCTTGCAGGCGGCCGCGATGCGCGGCTGCTGGGCGGACGTCGGCCAGCGGACCAGGAACGCGTCCCACCCCGCGTCGGCGCGGTCGTCGCCGAGGCGGCACAGCGCCTCGACGCGCAAGGCGGCGGCCTCCTCGGCGAGCTGGCCGCGCTCGCCGAAGGTCGCGGAATGGCGATCGGTCGCGGCCAGGGCCGCCTGCAGATCGCCGGCGCGCAGCGCGGCCATCGCGGTGTCGACCACCGCGACCTCGTCGGCGAGCGACGGCGCAGTCACCGGGACCGCGCGCCGCGCCACCGCCGGCGCCGACGGCAGCGGCGACGCCGACGGAGGGGGAGCCGTCGGCGCCGCCGCCTCGAAGCGCGAGGTCGTCGAGGTCTCGACCGGCGCCGCCAGCTCGGGCGCCGATGCCGCCGGGGCCGGCTCGCCGGCGCGGCCGAGGCCGAGCCCGAGCCACACGCCGCCGCCGATCGCCGCGACGATCCCGACGATGGCCAGCTTGCCGGCGATGCCACCGCCGGTCGACGCCGAGGCCGCCGCGGCGCCCGCCGCCCCGGCCGCGCCGCCGGCGATCACGCGGTCGCGGACGCGGGCGAGCACCGCGTCGTCGGGGCCGAGCCCGTCTCGCGCTGCGTCCAGCAGCGCGCGGGCGCGGGGGCTGAGGTCGTCGGTCATGGCTCCTCCGGACGCTGGGCGACGGCGGCCTCGAAGGCTCGCCGCGCCAGCCGTAGTCTCGAATAGGCGGTGTTGAGGTTGAGGCCGAGCAGGCGCGCGACCTCGGGCACCGCGAGCTGCTCGAGCTCGACCAGCGCGAACACCACGCGCTTGTCCTCGTCCATCCGGTCGAGGATCGCGGCGACCGCCGCCGCAGCCTGTGCGCGCGACAGCGCCGCGAACGTGTCGTCGGCGGCGGCCAGCGCGGCCGTGTCCTCGGTGCCCTGGCGGCGCTCGGCTCGCCCCGACGCTCGCCGGTACTGGCTGGCAACCCGCCGGGCGATCGCGAACAGCCAGGTCTCGACGCGCGAGCGCCCGGCGAACTCGGCGAGCCGGCGGTGGACCACCACGAACACGTCCTGCAGCGCGTCCTCGAGCTGCACCTCGGCGACCCCGAACGTGCGCAGCGTCCGCCACACGAACCGCGCGTGGGCCTGGTAGACCTCGTCGAACGACGGCGTCGCGGTCGCGACCGCCGGTGCGTCGAGGAGGGCCTGGGCTAGAGGGGGCATGGTCAGACGTGGGACGTCGGTTTGTGAAGAGTGACCCCGCACCCGACCAGCGACCCCGGACACCCAGAGTCATTGTTGACCGCTCGCTGCGCTCGCTGGGGAGGGGGCATCGTCGGGTTGGTGGAAGGCGGAGGCCGGATCCGTCACGGATGGTCGCGAAAACGACCGGCTAGAACACCGTCAGCTCGACCCCGGCGGCGACCCGGCCGCACAGCCGGTCGGGCTCGTGCAGGCCGGTGCCGCGATCGAGGCCGAACCGGGGCCGGTCGATGGCCCGCAGCATCTCGAAGGTCGCGACCAGCGAGGTCCGCCGGGCGATCAGCGTGCGCATGGTGAGCCCGAACCCCGCGGCACTCCACGGGGCGTTGCCGCTGCGTTGCTCGGCGAAGCCGATGCCCTGCCCGCGCATCGTGCCGCCCTCGAAGAGCAGACACGCGCGTGGTCCGACCTCCGGCCGCTGCCAGCACAGCCGGCCGGCGAGCGCGTCGAGCCGGATGGCCGCGCCGATCTCGCTGCCAGGGGTCAGCTCGGCCAGCCCCTCGCGCCAGCGCCGCGCCTCGAGCTCGATCGCCAGCTCGCCGCGGGTGAGCACGATCGCCACCTCGCCCGACAGGCCGATGCGCGGCACCACGCCGGCGTCGGTGCCGACCTGGGTGCGCAGCGCGACGCTCCATCGCGGCGCCGCCGCGCGGGCGACGTGCGGGCGCGGCTCGACCACGGCGGTGAGCGCGGGCTCGGTGTCGATGCCGAACGCGACCGGCTCGTCGTCCACCGCCGCGACCTCGAACGCCGGCGGCGGCGCCGGAGCCGGCTGCACCGCGCGCGCCTCGGCGACGGCACGGGCGACCACCACCGCGACCGCGTCGGCGATCGCGCCGCAGTCGGGTGCGCGCAGCTCGCGGCTGGCGTCGGCCGCCGGCGTCCACACCGTCACCCGGGCGCGGAAGCCGCCGCGCTCGCGCACCACCTCGACGTCGGCCTCGATCACATCGCCGGCGGCCAGCGGCCGATCGAGGCGGGCATCGATGCGCGCCCGCACCGCCGCCTCCGACGGGCAGCGGGCCGGGGCCCGCCAGCGCACGCTCGCCGTCGTCGGTGCCGGCGCAGGGTCAGCCGCGGCCGGCAACGCCAGCGCAATCCCCGCGAGCGCACCCACCAGGCGGTGACGTCGACCCACGCGGAGTCAAGCTAGCAGCTCGCAGACGTGGTGGGTAGCCACCCGAGGAGATCAGCCGGGGAAGATCTGGCTCATGTCGAACGCAGCCTCGACCGTCCCGCCGCACTTGATCACGACCTGCTTCACCGAGAACAAGGTCAGCGCGAGCGCGCCGTGCTCGTCGTTGACCACCTCCGCCTGCTCCGCCGCCAGGCGCGCCAGCTCGACGTCGGCCGCCATCCGGCGCAATGTCTGGCCGTCGTCGGTGGCGGCGAACGCCGCCACCGCGTCGACCACAGCGCAGCTCCCGCGAGCCGCCTCCGTCGCCGCCGCGAAGCGCTCCAGGAGGGCCACGTATCCGGCGACGCGCGGATCGATCGCACCGGTCGCGGCGGCCGAGGCGGCCGTCCCGGTCGACGGCTGGTCTGCCCGGGGCGGCGCGCCCGCCGATGACCCACACGCAGCCGCGACGAGGGCGAGGAGAGACAAGGAGTGGAACGACTTCATGCTGCCTTCATACGCACGCTTCGCCGCTCGGGCGCGGGTAGACCTCGGCAGATGAAGGCGAGGCCTGCGTTGCGTCGCGCCGGGCGCTCGCATACGTTCGGCCGCATGTCCGCGAGGAAGCCCCGTTCCAGCTTCGCTGCGCCCCTGGTCGTGACCCTCGCGGTCGGGCCGGCGTGCGTCGTCACGCCCACGCCGACGTCGTCGCCGCAGCCGCAGCCGGTCGGCAGCAACGTCGATCGCCGCACCCACGGCCCCAACGACGGCCAGGGGACGACCGCGCCGCCGATCCAGCCGGTCGTCAATCCGCCGCGGCCGGACACCGCCACCCAGACCCCGCCGCCGGCGCCGCCGCCGGCGACCCCGCCGCGCCAGCCGTCGCCGGGCGGCGACCAGGTCGTGCAGCACCCGACGCCGACGCCGACCCAGCAGCCGCCGGCGCGTCTGCGCAACTGGACGGTGCGCTTCTCGAACAGCGACAGCAAGTCGTGCCTCGCGTACGTCGACGTCGACTGCCCGCCGCCGAGCGTCGCGACCTGCAACCCGCCGCCGCCGATCAAGATCGACTGCCCGCCGCACCTGGGCAAGGCCGGCGCCAAGATCGAGGAGCAGTCGCCCGACGCGTGCCTGGTCGTGTACCCGACGCCGACCTGCCCGCCGAACGTCGCCTGCAACCCGCCGCGGCCGACCAAGATCGACTGCCCCACGCGGTGACGGCGCGGTGAGCTCCGCGTCCGACCGCGTCCGCGCCGAGTGGAGGAACCGCATCGCCGCCGAGTACGGGTCGGCGGCGCTGACCCAGCACTTCGTGCTGTGGCTGATCCAGATCGGCGCCAGCCCCGATCTGATCGAGGACGGGCTGGCCATCGTCCACGACGAGCTGACCCACTCGCAGCTGTCGGCCGAGGTCTACGCCGAGGCCGGCGGCAGCGCCCCGCCGGCGATCGATCGCGCCAGCCTGGCCCTGCCGCGCCGGCCCGAGCTGCCGCTCGAGCACGACGTGCTGCGGGCGGCGATCCAGGTGTTCTGCCTCAACGAGACCGTCGCGGTGCCGCTGTTCGCCCACCTGCGCGACGCCACCACCGTCCCGAGCGCGCGCGCCGCGCTCGACCGCATCCTGGTCGACGAGGTGCGTCACCGCGACTTCGGCTGGGCCTGCCTCGACTGGTTCCTGACCACCCCGATGGCGCCCGACGTGCCGCGCCTCGTCATCGCCGAGCTGCCCGGCCTGTTCGCGCAGCTGGTCGACAACTACGGCGCGGGCGGCGATGGCGGGATCACCGCGGACGATCGCACCTGGGGCCTGGCGCCCCCGCGCGACTACGCCGAGATCCTCGACGCTTGCTACGCGCGCGACTACGAACCGCGCTTCCGGGCGCGGAGCATCGATCCGTCGCCGGCGTGGAGCGCCCGCGCCAGTTGAAAGCAGTTCGGCGGCGACTATGATGCCGCGCGATGAAGATCCTCCTCACCGGCGCGGGCGGTCAGATCGGCACCGACCTCGTCGGCGCGCTGGTCGGCGCCGGCCACCGGGTCGTGGCCACCGACCTCCGCCCCATCCCCGACGGCGCAGCGACGTGGCGCGCGCTCGACGTCACCGACGCCGCCGCGGTCGATGCCATGGTCGCCGAAGAGCGCCCCGACGTCGTCTACCACCTCGCCGCGATCCTCTCCGCCGCCGGCGAGAAGAAGCCGGCGCTGGCCTACGCCGTCAACCAGACCGGCACCTGGAACCTGCTCGAGGCCTGCCGGCTCCACGGCGTCGCCCGCCTGATCTTCACCTCGAGCATCGCGGTCTACGGCCCCGGCCTGCCCGATCCGACGCCCGACGACGTCCCGCTCCACCCGGCGACGATCTACGGCGTCACCAAGGCCTCGGGCGAGCTGCTCTGCGAGTACTACTGGCGGCGCTGGGGCCTCGACTGCCGCGGCGTGCGCTTCCCCGGCCTGATCAGCGCGACGCTGCCCGGGGGCGGCTCGTCGGACTACGCCCTGTTCATGTACGTCGACGGCATCCGGCGCGGCGCCTACGAGGCGTTCTGCCGGCCCGACACCCGCATCCCGCTGATGTACATGCCCGACGGTGTCCGCGCCCTGCTCGAGCTGGCGGCCGCGCCGCGCGAGCGCCTGGCGCGCTGCGTCTACAACATCGCCGCGTTCTCGCCGCGCGCCGACGAGATCGCCGCGTCGGTGGCGCGCGCGGTGCCGGACGTGAAGATCACGTACCAGGCCGATCCGCTGCGCCAGGCCATCCTCGACTCGTGGCCGCGCGCGCTCGACGACAGCGCCGCCCGCCGCGACTGGGGCTGGCAGCCCCGCTACGATCTCGACGCCATGACCGACGACCTGGTCCCGCGCGTGCGCGCGCTGCTCGCCGGCGGCGCCGCGCTGGCTCATTGAGCGAGCGCAGGCGAGCTCATCAACAATGACTCTGGGTGTGCGGGGCCACGGGTAAGGTACGGGGTCGGTCACGGTCTCGGACGCCAACCGCGAGCAGCCACACCCAACCTCTCAACACTGCCCCCGAGGCCCGCCATGTACGAGGACGCCAAGCAACACTTCACCCGCACCCTGGCCGAGATCCGCGACGCCGGGCTGTGGAAGCACGAGCGGGTGATCGCCTCGCCCCAGGCCGCGCACATCGCCGTCGGCGGCCGCGAGGTCGTCAACTTCTGCGCCAACAACTACCTCGGCCTGTCGTCGCACCCGCGGGTGATCGCCGCCGCCCGCGCCGCGCTCGACGAGCGCGGCTACGGCCTGTCGAGCGTGCGCTTCATCTGCGGCACCCAGGATCGCCACAAGGACCTCGAGGCCGCGATCAGCCGGTTCCTCGCCACCGAGGACACCATCCTGTACGGCTCGTGCTTCGACGCCAACGGCGGCCTGTTCGAGACCCTGCTCGGCGAGGACGACGCCATCATCTCCGACGCGCTCAACCACGCGTCGATCATCGACGGCATCCGCCTGTGCAAGGCCGAGCGCCACCGCTACGAGCACGACGACCTCGCCGATCTCGAGGCCAAGCTGCAGGCGACCCAGCACCGCCGCCTGCGCATGATCGCCACCGACGGCGTGTTCTCGATGGACGGCGACATCGCCCGCCTCGACGCGATCTGCGACCTCGCCGACAAGTACCGCGCCCTGGTCATGGTCGACGACAGCCACGCCACCGGCTTCGTCGGCCGCACCGGCCGCGGCACCGCCGAGCGGCGCGGCTGCATGGACCGCGTCGACGTCTACACCTCGACGCTCGGCAAGGCGCTCGGCGGCGCGTCGGGCGGCTTCACCAGCGGCCGCAAGGAGATCATCGATCTCCTCCGCAACCGGTCGCGGCCGTACCTGTTCTCCAACACGCTGGCGCCGCCGATCGTCGCCGGCAGCCTGGAGGCGATCGCGCTGCTCAGCGAGTCGACCGCGCTGCGCGACCGCCTCGAGGCCGGCACCCGCCGGTTCCGCGCCGGCATCACCGCCGCCGGCCTGAAGGTGCGCCCGGGCGAGCACCCGATCGTCCCGGTCATGCTCGGCGACGCCCGGCTCGCCGTCGACATGGCGGCCCGCCTCCTCGACGAGGGCATCTACGTGATCGGCTTCTCGTTCCCGGTCGTGCCCAAGGGTGCCGCCCGCATCCGCGTCCAGATCTCGGCCGCCCACACCGACGACGACATCGACCGCGCGGTCGCCGCCTTCGCCAAGGTCGGCCGCGAGCTGGGCGTCGCGGCCTGAGGTAAGTGATGGCCCCCGACGACATCGCCGCCAAGATCAAGCTCGCCCTGCCCGACGCCGAGGTCACGCTCGAGGACCTGACCGGCACCAAGGACCACTGGAAGGCGCGCATCGTGTCGACCGCGTTCGCCGGCAAGTCGATGCTGCAGCGCCATCGCCTGGTGATGGCCGCGCTCGCCGACGAGCTGAAGGGCCCGATCCATGCGCTGACCATGGACGTGCTCACGCCCGACGAAGCCGGCGCCTGAGGTCGGACCAGCCGCCACGGCGCCCTTGCTGCGCGTGATTGCCGCCCCCGGCGGGGGCAATCACGGCGGCAGGCCTACCCCTGCGCGGTGATCGGCCCGCAGATCCTCACGATCGGTAGGCTCCTGGCGCGATCGGCGCGACCTCCAGTGCGACATCGGTGCGCTTCGCACCCCACCGTGTGCGCACGTGTACGGCGGCGCGCGACACCGTCGATGATTCCATCGGGTTTCCTCTGGGTTTATTCGCTCCCGCACCGAGCTTTTCCGTTTTTCAGGTGCCGGGCTGCGGAGCTTTCCGTGGCAACATCGTGACCTGCGATTCAATCGCGCTGGAGAGGGATGAGCTCAGCACCGCCACAGGATCCGAACGCGAACCTGAGCCAGGAAGTCTTCGGGCCCTACCTGGTGTACGAGCGGCTCGGGGTCGGTGGCATGGCCACCGTCCATCGCGCAAAAGAGCGCGGAATCGAGGGTTTCGAGCGGATCGTCGCCCTCAAGCGCCTGCTCCCGCACCTGGCGGAAGACGCGAGTTTCGTCAAAAGCTTCGTGCGCGAGGCCAAGCTCGCCTCGATGCTCCAGCACGCCAACATCGTGCAGCTGTACGAGCTGGGGCGCGTCGGTACGACCTACTTCATCTCGATGGAGCACATCGACGGACGCGACGTCCGTCGCATCCTCCGCCAGGCCCGCAAGGTCTCGGGTCCGCCCAACATCAACGTCACCCTCGCGCTGCTCATCCAGCTGTGCGACGCGCTCGAGTACGCCCACACCCGCCAGGACGAGAACGGCGAGCCGCTCGGCCTGGTCCACCGCGACGTGTCGCCGTCGAACCTGCTGGTGACCAAGTCGGGCCACCTCAAGGTCATCGACTTCGGCATCGCCAAGGCGCAGTCGCAGCAGCTCCGCACCCAGACCGGCCGGGTCAAGGGCAAGCTGGCCTACATGGCACCCGAGGCGATCTCGGGCAAAGAGCTCGACTCGCGCTCCGACATCTTCTCGGTCGGCGTGATCGCCCACGAGCTGCTCACCGCGCGGCCGCTGTTCGCGTCGAAGAACGAGTACCAGACGCTGATCAACGTGCAGCGCTCCGAGGTGCTGCCACCGTCGGCGTTCAACCAGGCGGTGCCGCCCGAGCTCGACGCGATCGTCCTCAAGGCGCTGGCCCGCGATCCCGACGAGCGCTACCTGGCCGCCGCCCAGATGCGCGACGACCTGCACGGCGTCCGCATCCGCTACAACCTGTCGGCGACCAACCGCGAGGTCCAGACCTGGTGCGACTGGGCGTTCGCGCTCGAGGCGCCGGGCGGCAACTTCAGCGGCCCGGTGGTCACCGACTCGTTCGCCGGCGTGTCGCGCTCGCCGATCAAGACCCCGGTGCCGCTGCCGCTCAAGGCGCCGGCCGATCCGCCGCCCGTGCAGATGCGGGCGCGCAGCCCCCACGACGACGAGGACGCCGACGTGGCGTGGGGCGGCGGCCAGGAACAGGACTCCGGCCAGCCGGTCGTCCTCGACGACGTCCCCGACGTCGGCAGCAAGAGCCCGGCCATCCCGCGCGGCATGAGCGCCGGCGCGGTCGCCCACGCCGCCGAGTTCGCCGCCAACGAGCCCCAGTCGGCGTCGACCCTGGTCGGCCTGGGCGTGCCGCCGCGGACGCGCGGCCACAGCTCGCCCAGCATCTGGCCGCACGGCTCGAGCAGCGACGCGATCACCGGCCGCCGCACCGCGCGCCACTCGACCAGCCCACCGCACGCCGAGCCGCCCGGCGCCCACGCCGACGAGACCGCGCCCAACCCGCGCGAGGACGCGCCGGCGTTCGGCGCGGCGATCGTCGAGCAGCGCAAGGGCAGCGGCGCCAAGATCGCGCTCGGCGCCCTGGTCGCCGTCGCCGCCATCGGCGGTGGCGTGTACTTCGCGCTCGGCCGCGGCGACGGCAAGCAGGCAGCGAGCAACGCCGCCGCCACGGCCGCGCCCGCCGCCAACCAGGCGGCGACGCTCAAGTTCATCGTCGAGCCCGCCGACGCGACCATCAAGATCGCCGGCATGGATCCCCACCAGGGCTCGCCGTGGTCGGTGCCGCTCGATCCCGGCGTGGTGCAGATCAAGGTCAGCCGCGACGGCCACCAGTCGTGGGAGACCTCGGTCGAGCTGTCGTCGGGCGAGAACCAGACCGTCCGCGTCGTGCTGGCCCAGGCGGTCGGCGATCCCAGCCTGTCCACCCTCGAGCTGACCTCGACGCCGGCCGGCCTCGGCATCGTGCTCGACGGTCAGGACGTCGGCCAGCGGACGCCGTGGAAGACCCAGCTGCCGCCCGGCCCGCACATCCTGCAGCTGCGCGACGAGAAGGGCGGCATCGCCTGGAAGCACAGCTGGAACGCCGAGGCGCGCACGCTCTACACGTTCAACCCGTCGATGGACGCGGCCAAGCAGAAGGAGCGCGTCGAGCGCGAGCGCCAGGCGGTGACCCAGCACGAGCGGCAGTCGCCGACGCCGCTCAACCGTCCGGTCGCGACCCGCGAGGTGCCGCGCGACGCCGCGCTGCCGCCCGTCGCCGACAACCCCGGCGCGGACGACAAGGCCCCGCCGCCGCCGCCGCCGCCGGTCTCGACCAGCCAGGGCTCGGCCGCCGTCGCGGGCGCGGACAGCGTCAAGGTGACGACGCCGACCCCGGCGCCGCCGACCCCGACCGCGACGGCGACCCGCCCGGTCACCACGCCGACGGCGCCGGTCAAGCCCGCCGCCAAGACCGCGATCGTGGTGCCGCCCAACGCGGTCAAGCGCACCTCGGGCGACCTGCCCAAGATCAAGGCGGTGGTCCGCCCCGGCCAGGAGGTCCCCAAGGCGCTGTCGGCCAAGATCTGCATCAACGAGACCGGCGCGGTCACGTCGGTGCAGGTGCTCAAGCTGACCGGCGACGTCGCCCAGGCCTTCGCGTCGGCGATCCGCGACTGGCGCTACACGCCCTACAAGGACCAGGGTGTCGCCACGCCGGCGTGCTTCGTGAACTCGTTCGCGCTGAAGTGATCCCGCGTCGCCGTCGGGCCCGGGCGACGACGGGCTACTCGACCAGGATCGTCCCCTGGTACATGTCCATGCCGCAGGCGAAGCGGACCTCGCCCTTGGCGGGCACGGTGACCGCGACCTTGACCGGCTGACCGACCGGCAGGTCGATCACCGGTCCGTCGGCGACCTTGACCTGCTCGCCGCACGCCGCCTTGGTGTGGCGGGTGAACACCAGGTCGAGCTTCTCGCCCGGCTTGGCCTTGATCCTGGCCGGGTCGTAGCCGTCGTCGTTGACGTTGACCGGCACCGTCCGCGTGCCGTCGGCGGCGACCGTCTCGGCCGCGCGCGGCGGCTTGGCCGCCTGGTCCTGCTTCTTCTCGCAGCCGGCGACCGCGAGCGCGGCGACGGCGAGCCAGACGAACTTCCGCATGGCGGCGAAGCTACCGCACTCGCGCTCGGAAGGCTCGACCGTGCCGGTCAAGCCTTCCCATCGATCGATCGGCCTCGCCCGAAGCCGGGCTCGTCCGATCTCCTGTGAGCACTCGCCTCGCTTCGCTCGGCTCAGGCGTCGAACAGCGCCCGCTCGATCACCCGGCCGAGCGCGGCCTTGGCGCGGTCGACGTCGATCGTCGGCGGGCCGTGCAGGCCGGCGATCGTGCTGGCGCACTCGACCGCGGCGATGTGGATGACCCACGCGGTGGCCTCGGGATCGGGCACGACCGCGCGGGTGGCGATGGCGCCGATGAGCTGGGCCAGCTTGGCGCGCGAGACCTCGTCGAAGGCGCGGCGCAGCTCGCCGATGTCCTGGTCGCGCAGCGACATCTCGACGAACACGCGGTGCATGCGCGGGTAGCGGGCGACGTGATCGAGCAGGATGTCGATGGCCAGGGCGATGGTGGCGTGGCGCGCCTTCCCCACGAACCGCTCCGGGGTCAACTGCTCGAGGATGCGGTGGTAGCCGGCGGCGAGGTGGCGGCGCGACACCTCGACGAAGGCCTGCTTCTTGTCGTCGAAGTAGCGATAGAACGTGCCGACCGACACGCCGGCGCGGGCGGCGATGTCGGGCGAGCCGGTGGCGTCGTAACCATCCTCGATGAACGCCTGCTCGGCGGCCTCGATCAACGCCTCGTAGGTGCGGCGGGCGCGGTCCTGCGTGAAGCGCCGAGCGCGCGCATCGACGAGGAGCAACTCGACCGCCGGGGACTGGGCCGGGGCGCGGGTGGGAGCAGAGCGAGGCACCATCCCTAGTTTCTCCTTGACCGGGCCAAGAACCAAGCTCAAAGTTGAAACCGATTTCACTTTCAGGGAGGCCCGCCATGGCTGCGACCGCGTCCGCCGTCGACACCGCCGGTCCGTCGATCGAGACCCTCGAGACGATCCTCAACGTGACGTACACGTGGGGCTACACCGAGACCCGCGACAAGCTGCGCGATCTCTACGAGAAGGCCAAGCGCGGTCAGTGGATCCCCGAGGACGTGCTGCCGTGGCACGTCCAGCCCGATCTATCCCTGCCGATGGGGCCCGAGCACCTGCTGCCGCTGGCCGGCAGCGACATCTGGGCGAAGCTCACGCCCAAGGAGAAGCAGACGCTCAACGTCGAGACGTCGTCGTGGACGCTGTCGCAGTTCCTGCACGGTGAACAAGGCGCGCTGCTGGCCACCGCCCAGCTGGTCGACTCGGTGCCCGATCTCGACTCCAAGCTGTACGGCGCCAGCCAGGTCGTCGACGAGGCCCGCCACGTCGACGTCTACAACCGCTACCTGCACCAGAAGATCGGCTTCTCGTACCCGGTCAACCCGCACCTCAAGACCCTGCTCGACCTGATCCTCAAGGACTCGCGCTGGGACATGAAGTTCCTCGGCATGCAGATCATGGTCGAGGGCCTGGCCCTGGCCGCGTTCGGGATGATCCGCGCCAACACCCAGGAGCCGCTGTTGCGCGAGCTGACCGCCTACGTCATGGGTGACGAGGCCCGCCACGTCGCGTTCGGCGTGCTGTCGCTGCGCGACTACTACCGCGACCAGCCCGAGCAGGTGAAGGCGGAGCGCGAGGACTTCGTCTACGAGGCGGCGCGGCTGATGCGCGACCGGTTCTTGTTCCAGGAGGTCTGGGAGAAGATGGGCCTGCCGGTCAAGCAGTGCATGGAGATCGCCCTCCACAACCAGGGCCAGATCATGTTCCGGCAGCTGCTGTTCGCGAAGATCGTCCCGGCGATCAAGAAGATGGATCTGCTCAGCGATCGCCAGCGGGCGCGGTTCGCCGAGCTCGGCATCCTGCAGTTCGAGCACGCCACCGACCCGTTCGCCGAGCTCGAGCGCGAGGAGAGCGAACGCCGGCGGCGGGAGACCCAGCCGCAGGCGTGACGTTCAATCGAACGGGTTCTCGCCCCCAGCGAGCCGCAGGCGAGCGTTCAACAGTGACTCTCGGTGTACGGGGTCACAGGTGGGGCACGGGGTCGGTCTGGGTCTTGGCGTGACGTTCAATCGAACGGGTTCTCGCCGGTAATGAACTCGATCTGGTTGAAGATCAAGAAGTCGCCGAGCAGCAGCAGCTCGTAGACCGGCACGATCCACAGGCCGAGGTGGATCGCCGACCGGGCCCACTTGTCGCCGCTGACCTTCCCGTTCCAGTCGTGGAGGCGCGAGAACGCGCCGTAGCTGCCGTAGCAACCCGGCTGGGTCGCGACGGTGGCGGTGGCGAGGGTGGCTGCGAGTACGAACGCACCGAGCTTGGTCATGGCCGCCGATCGTAACTCAGCCCGTACGCCTTCATCTTGTTGTAGATGCTGGCCCGGCTGATCCCGAGCAGCTGGGCGGCGCGCGCCGGCGAGCCGCCCGCCTCCTCGAGGGCCTGGCGGATCGCCGCCTGCTCGACGGCGCGGACCGCCTCGTCGACGATGTCCTTCATCGTCCGCTCCTCGCCCAGGCCGCGCAGCGCCACCGCGACGTCGGTGCGGGCGGCGGCGGCGGCGGCGCCCGCGCCCGGGGTCAGGCCGGCCAGGTCGAGATCGTGGGCGCGGATCTTCTCGCCGTCGCACAGGATGGCGGCGCGCGACAGGACGTTCTCGAGCTCGCGGATGTTGCCCGGCCAGTGGTAGGTCATCAGGCGGGCCAGCGCCTCCTGGGTCAGCGTGGTCGGGTACGGCACCGCGGCGCCGCCCGACGCCACCGACGACGACTTGGCCGCGCCGCGCCGGCGGGCCAGGATGTGGCCGGCCAGGAGCGGGATGTCCTCGCGGCGCTCGCGCAGCGGCGGCACCTGGATCGGCACCACCGCCAGCCGCCAGTACAGGTCCTCGCGGAAGGCGCCGCCGGCCACCAGCGCCTTGAGGTCCTTGTTGGTCGCGGCCACCACCCGGACGTCGACCGGCACGAAGTGATCGCCGCCGACCGGCTTGAGCTCGCGCTCCTGCAGCACGCGCAGCAGCTTGTTCTGCACGCTGGGCGCGATGTCGCCGATCTCGTCGAGGAAGATGGTGCCCTCGTGGGCCTCGCGGAACAGCCCGCGCCGGGCCCGGCCGGCGCCGGTGAACGCGCCCTTCTCGTGACCGAACAGCTCGGCCTCGAGCAGCGACGGGGTCAGCGCCGAGCAGTCGAACGCGACGAACGGCTTCTCGGCGCGCGGCCCGATGCGGTGGAGCGTGCGGGCGAGCAGCTCCTTGCCGGTGCCGCTCTCGCCGAGGATGAGCACGGTCGCGTCGGAGGCCGCGACCCGCTCGACCAGCGCCAGCAGCTGCTTCATCGGCGCCGACTCGCCGACGATCTCGCCGAGGCCGCGGGCGCGATCGACCTCGCTGCGCAGCCGGCGGACCTCGCGGGCCAGGTTGCCGTGGCTGACCGCGCGCTCGATCGCCGCGCGCAGCTCGTCGCCGCTGCAGGTCTTGCGCAGCACGTCGAACGCGCCCTGGCGCATCGCCGACACCGCGGTCTGCACGGTCGGCGCCGCGGCCAGCGCCAGCACGCCGAGATCGGGGGCGACCTCGCGCAGCCGCTCGACCAGCGCGACCCCGCCGGGGCCGGGATCGCCGCCGTAGACCGTGCCGGGCAGCTCGAGGTCGACCAGCACGACGTCGTAGGGCGTGGCCTGGACCCGCTCGATGGCGCGGCCGGCGTCGGGCGCGCCGTCGATCTGGTAGCCGTCGCCGAGCAGGAGCGCGATCAGCCGCGGGATGTGCGGCTCGGCGTCGACCACCAGCACCTGGCGCGCCGGCTGGGCGGGGGCGGTGCTCACGCGTCCTCCAGGGTCGGCAGGCGGACCCGCGCGATCGTGCCGCGGCCGACCGACGACTCGAACGTCAGCGTGCCGCCGTGCTCCTCGACGATGCGGCGACAGATGCCGACGCCGAGCCCGGAGCCGCGATCGCCGCGGGTGGTGAAGAACGGCTCGCCGAGCCGGGCCAGGACGTCGGCGGCCATGCCGGCGCCGCGATCGGTGACGGTCAGCACCGCCGCGCCCGGGCCGTCGGGCGCGACCGCGACCTCGATCTCGCCACCCGGCCCGCTGGCCAGGGCGGCGTTGTGGACCAGGTTGATGACCACCTGGGCCATCTTGTCGCGGTGCAGGCCGCACAGCGGGTGGGCGGCCAGCCGGCGCACCACCCGGCAGCGCTTGACGTCGCGGTCGTAGGCGATCAGCGCCAGCGCCTCGTCGACCACCGCGGCCAGATCGGCCGGCTCGCGCGCGATCGGCCGGGTGTCGCCGCCGGAGAAGTCGCGGATGGCGTCGACCATCGCCAGCAGCCGCTTCTGCGCCCGCACGATCACGTCGGCCAGCTCGACGGTCTCGGGATCGGCGGCGACGCGGGTCTTGATCGCCTCGGCGTAGCCGACCAGCGCGAGCTGCTGGCCGAGCTCGTGGGCGATGCCGGTGACGACGCGGCCGACCGCGGCCAGCTGCTCGGCGACCACCAGCCGCTCGGTCGCGGTGGCCAGCTCCGACGAGGTCGACGCCAGCTGGGCGGCCGCGCGCTCGGCCTGGCCGCGGCTGGTGCGCAGCGCGCGCTCGCGCTGGTCGAGCTCGCGCTCGAGGCGAACGACCTGACGCTCGAGGCGGGCGCGCTCGAGCGCCGCGTGCAGGCGCGGCAGCAGCTCCGACGCCGCCACCGGGCGCGCGACGTGACCGAGCGGACCGAACGCGGCGCGGGCGCGCTCGGTCGCCTCGACGTCGGCCGGCGAGGTGGTCACCACCACGGCTAGATGCGGGTCGCGCGCGCGCAGCTCCGCGACGAGATCGCCGCCGTCGTGGACGGCCGACAGCCGGTAGTCGATCACCACCGCGTCGGGGAGGTCGTCGGCGACGGCGGCACGCGCGGCCGCCGCCGAGGTCGCGACCTGGGCGGCGTGCCCGAGCTCTTCGCGGACCACGGCCGCGATCTGTCGGGCGGCGAGCGGGTCGTTCTCGACCACGAGCACGCGGGCCATGAAGCCTGTCTACCACGCGAGAAGACGCCGTCCAACTGTCTAGACACTGTCCAAGGCGGTGGACGGATGACGGGGATAGAGAGGACGTATAGGGTCGTAATGACTGGTCTACGGCGCTGGAATATACCTTGCGTAACCATCCGGCGGACCCAACCGGAGGACGGCTAGATGCGCACGACCGTGGAAGACCGCTGCCTGGACGCCCGCGCCCGCCAGTACGCCCGCGCCATCGCGCTGCGCTTCGTCAAGGACGACGACGCGGCCGACGATGTCGCGCAGGAAGCGATGCTGCTGGCGCACCGTCACCTCGCCAGCTTCCGCGGCGACTCGGCGTTCTCGACCTGGCTCTACCGCGTGACCACCACCGCCGCGCTGATGTACCTGCGCCGGCAGCGCCGCCTCGCCCGCGAGGTGTCGGCGTCGGGCGAGCGCGAGGACGGCGGCGGCACGTGGATCGACAACCTGCCGGCGCCGGCGCGCGCCTGCGACGACGAGCTGGCCGCCCACGAGCTGTGCCGGCGCGCCGCCCGCGGCGTCGATCGACTCGGCGACAAGTACGGCCCGGTGTTCTGGCTGCGCTACCGCGACGGCTACAGCGAGACCGAGATCGCCCGCCGCCTCGGCCTGTCCCTGGCGACGGTGAAGACCCGCGCCCATCGCGCCAAGCTGGCCGCGCGCGCCGCGCTCGCCGCCGCCTGACCATCTATGGTCGGCACATGGACGTGCTGATCAACATAGACG
>Ga0247822_10000809_pt1 | contig 17859 bp, 18 predicted proteins | sample 13C_Cellulose_Da_FD_192423 | JGI IMG/M metagenome (GOLD analysis project Ga0247822, IMG submission 192423) | Soil microbial communities from agricultural site in Penn Yan, New York, United States - 13C_Cellulose_Day30 | ecosystem: Environmental > Terrestrial > Soil > Agricultural land | place...
TCGCCGTCGATCTCGACGCCGTAGCCCTGGCCCTTGTCGGCGTTGATCAGGCGGTTGGAGTTGTCGATGCCGCCGATGGCCGTGAACTGCATGTCCTCGACGTTATAGAGGTAGGCCGTGGCGTTCAGACGGACGCGACCGTTCCAGAGGCGCGATTTGAGGCCGGCCTCGTAGGACATGACGGTCTCGGAGTCGGCCGTGGTCAGGACGGGCAGGTTGCGGCCCTGGATCGACGGTCCGCGATAACCGCTGGCCACCCGGGCGAACAGGTTCAGGTTGTCGTTGACCTCGTAGAGGGCGCTGACGTCCCAGCTGACCTTTTCGTCGCCGACCGAGACTTCGCCCTCGGCGTTGGCGGGCGTGCCGACCGTGATGCGGCCGTGATAGTCGCGGCTGTCATCGGTGTAACGCAGACCACCGGTCAGCTTCAGGGCGTCGGTAACCTGATAGTTGGCCTGACCGAAGATCGACCACGAGTCCGACTTCTGCACGATGTCGGTGACCTTGGTCGGCATGATGCCGCCGACGCCGTTGAAGGTGCCCGACACCAGGTTGATGCGCTCGTCCCAGTAGAAGGCGCCGACCTGCCAGCCCAGACGACCTTCGCCGTTCGAAGCCAGGCGCAGCTCATAGGTGTTCTGCAGCAAATCGCTGGAAAGGGTGCCGGATTCGACGTTGAACGGGGTCTTGTAGCCCGAGCCGACGGGGGCCGAGGCCACGCCGCCGTCGATGTCGCCGTCGCCCTGGCTCCAGCCCTGGAAGGAGCCGACGACGCCCGTCAGGGTCGCCGGGCCGAAGTCATAGGCGACCTGCAGCGACTGCGAAGTCGTCTGCTGCTTCTGGAAGTTGTTGCGGCCGCCGTCATACCAGACCGTCTCGCGGTCGAAATTGTCGTTCAGCTTGTTTGAGCCCCTGGTCAGGACATTGGCGCGGTTCATCGTGCCCGTGCCCTCATAGTCGCGGGCCTGCAGGGTCAGCAGGGTCGACAGACGGTCGGTCGGGGCCCAGGCGACGTGGATGCGGCCGGCGACGTCATCGAAGTTGCCGAGGTCCTTGCCGTCCTTCTTGGCGAAGGGCGCGTCCCAGGCGTTGTTGATATAGTCGTCGCGGTGGTTCCACAGAGCCGCCACGCGGACCGACAGGGTGTCGGAGGCGGGCAGGGTGACAGCGGCTTCAGCGCGGGTCGAGCCATAGTTGCCGTAGGTGATCGAACCGAAGCCGGTGAAGTCGTCGCCGGGCTTGGTCGTGTCGATCTTGATGACGCCGGCCGGGGTGTTGCGGCCGAACAGGGTGCCCTGCGGTCCACGCAGCACTTCCAGCTGCTTCACGTCGAACAGGGGGAAGCCCTTCAGGTAGACGCTCTCCAGGACGAGGTCGTCCATCACCATCGACACCGGCTGCGAAGCGGTGAAGTCGAAGTCCACATTGCCCAGGCCGCGGATGTAGAAGCGCGGGGCGTAACGGCCGTTCGAGCTTTCGACCTGCAGGCTGGGCACCCGGCCCGAGAGGCTGAGGATGTCAGCGCCGCCGGCCGAAACCGCGGCCAGAGTCTCGGTGTTCATCGCCGTGACGGCGAAGGGCACGTCGCGGATGTTTTCGCTGCGGCGCTGGGCGGTGACGACGATCTCGTCGATCCCGACGGCCTGTTCGGCGGCGTCGGCAGTCTGGGCCATGGCGGGGGCGGCGACGAGCAGGGCGAGGCCGCTGACCGAGACGGCGAGGGCGGTGAGGCGAGGGGACATTGGGGGGAGGGTCCTCGTTGAAACTGGCGAGGGGCCTAGGTCTGCAGCGACGCTTTTTCCAGCCTCGAAAACGCAGGTTCGATGAAGGTTTCACGACACGGACACGGTGGCGGAAAACTCGTGGGTCAGAGACCGATCCCCAGGGAAGGCCCTATTGTGCGGCGCAATGTCTCATGCGAAACGGCAGGGCTGCGCCGCCTGTTTTCGGTGAGATTTCCCTGAATGCGCCGGGCGCGACCGACAGGGACGCTGCATGATGACGACCATTCCCCTCCATCGCCGCCGCTTCTTCCAGCTGATGGCCGTGGCCGCCGCCGCGCCGGGCCTGGGCGCCCTGACCGGCGTTTCGGACGGGCGCGTTCTGGGCAGGGTTCTGGCCATGTCGGACCTGCACTCGGCCTATGAGCGGACCGGGCAACTGCTGGCGGCGCTGGAGGCCGAGGTCGCGGGCTCGGACGTTCCGCACCTGATCGCGATCGACGGCGATGTCTTCGAGCACGGCAATGTCGTCTCTGTGCGGTCGGGCGGGGCCGTCGACTGGGCCTTTCTGGGCGAGTTGCCGAAGCTGGCGCCCACGGTGGTCAACCTGGGCAATCACGACAACGACCTGACACCGGACCTGCATGAGGTGGTCGCACGGATGCGGGCGCTGGGCATCGTCGTCGTCAGCAACATCGTCGATGCGCGTTACGGGCGCCCCTATGCCGACGCCGCCGTCACCCTGCCGTTCGGCGAGCGCTCGCTGCGTATCGTCGGGGCGGGCACGAATTCGCTGAACACCTACCCCAGGGCCAGCCGCGACTGGCTGTCGGTCCCTGAGCCTGGTGAATGGGCGAATGCGAACCTGACCCGTCTGCTCGACGGCGCCGACCTGATGCTGGTGATGAGCCATGCCGGGGTGGCGGGCGATCGCGACATCCTCCCCCTGCTGCCCGACGGCGCCCTGATGATCGGGGGGCATAACCACCTGCTGTTCCAGCATGAGCAGGGTCGCAGCGCCTATGCCCATACGGGCTCGTGGAGCAACGCCTACACGACGGCGACCCTGTTCGAAGACGGTCGCACCACGGTCGCTACGACGGCGGTGGATCTGACCGCCGCGCCGTCGCCGCGCATCGCCGATCTGATCGCGGCGACGCTGGGGGCCCATCTGACAGATGAGGAAAAGACGGTGCTGGGCGTCAGCCCGCGAGCCCTGACCCTCGGCGAAACGGGCCGCGCCGTCGCCGCGGCCATGGCTCGGGCGGCAGGCGCCGAAGCGGGCTTCATCGGGCATACGACCTTGGGGACAGGTCTGCCGGCCGGGCCGGTGACGCGCTACGCCTTTGACGCCGTGGTGCGTTTCGACGGCAAGCTGATGGCGGCCGACGTCACGCCGGAACAGCTGGAGGGCTTCATGGCGCGCGCCAATCAGGACCGACCCATGCCGCTGGCCGAGCGCAGCGGCGACTTTCTCTATGGTGCGGCGAGCGATGTCGGGGACAGGACGAAGGTGCGTCTGGTCACGACAGACTGGTGCGCGATGAACCAGGCGGAGTATTTCGGTGTCAGTGATCTGGTGTTCAGCGAGGTCGTCGGGGCGCAGGTCAAGGCGACTGCTGCGGCGGGCCTGCTAGGCGGCGCGGCGCACGGCTGACGGCGCCTTGACATAGAGGCCCCTGCGTCCGGCCACGGGACGGAAGGCGACGCTGTCGCCGTCGGGCCGTTCGTCGAAACCGAGGAACAGGCAGCCGTCGTCGACCAGCCGCCGTTCCAGCCGGTCCAGCGCCTGGGCGCGGCGACCCGGCTCCAGATCGCTGAGGACATTTCGGCAGAAGATGACGTCGAACTGGCGGTCGTCGGCGGTGTCGTCGAGCAGGTTGGCGCGCTGGAAACGCACGGCCTTTCTCAGCTCGGGGCGGGCGCGCCATTGTTCGTCGATCTGCTCAAACCAGCGCAACATGGCTTTGGCCGACAGGCCGCGCTGGATCTCGAACGAGGTGTAGAGGCCCGAGGCAGCCTTATCGATCGCCTGCTGGGACAGGTCCGTGGCGACGATCTCGACGTCGGCGCGGCTCTCCAGCGCCGCCATGGCCAGGGAATAGGCTTCCTGGCCGGTCGAGACGCCCGCTGACCAGAGGCGGACCTTGCCCCCAGGGCGCGCCGATGTGAGCGCAGGCATCAGTTCGCGGGCGAAGACGTCAAAGACGGCGCGGTCGCGACGGAACCAGGTTTCGCTGTTCAGAAGCGCCTCGATCACCGACCAGCCCAGCGAGGCGACCGGCTTGTTCCACAGGGTCGCCAGCATGGCCTCGACGTTGTGATAGCCCTCGCGGCGCGCCACCGGTCCCAACCGGTGTTCGGCCAGATGCATCCGGTCGCGAGTCAGCCGGAAGCCGGCGCGGGACGCCAGCAAGGTCTGAAGACGATCGAAATCCTCCGGCGTCATGACGGTGACTGAACAGCTCCCACTTCGGCGAACTTCGATTGAAGGATCTCGCCGTCGAACGGCTTCATAACATAGTCGTCGGCTCCTGCGGACAGGGCTTCGGCGATCCGGTCGGCGCGGGTCTCGATGGTGCAGAACAGCACCTTGGGCGCGCGGCCTCCAGGCAGGTCGCGCAGGCGACGCAGGAAGGCCAGCCCGTCCATCACCGGCATCTGCCAGTCCAGCAGCACCACATGGGGCATGGCGGCCATGCAATAGGTCAGGGCTTCGGCCCCGTCGGCGGCCTCGTCGACCTCGAATCCCAGGCCCTCGACGATGCGGCGCGCGACCTTGCGGATGATCCGGCTGTCATCAACGATCAGGCAGGTCTGGAGGTCCAAAGGATTCTGTCTCGTGAGGCGCGAATTGAAGTTCAGCTTCGCGCCATGATCGTTCAGGGGCGTTAACAGACGGTGCCGGGGGCTGGCGGGGTCAGATCGGGGTGCGCGCCATCAGGCCGACGCGACCCTCTTCGCAGGCAAGGTCCAGGCGCCCGCCGGTCTCGTCCACCGCCAGCCACAACCAGTAGGGCTGGATCCATTGGCCGGCCAGACCCTCGGTCAGGCGCTCGCCCTTCAGCCCGGTCAGGGCTTCGGGCTTGAGCCGGGCGCGGGAGCCTTCGGCCGAGCCGATCAGCAGCAGGCGGTCGTCCTCGCGCCGGGCGGTGATGGTGGCGACGCCTCCGGTGGGCAGGGCGCCCAGTGTCATCCAGGCCAGGTTGATCAGGATGCGCGACTGGGCCTTGGTGAAGGTCTCGCCGTCATTGATGCGCCAGTCCAGGGTCGCGCGGCCGCCCTCGGACAGGTTGACGACCAGGCTCTTCAGTTCGGCGGAGGCGAACTGTTCGCTGGTGGTGGCGGCGCCGAAGGCGACGCGGGCGAAGTGGACGTGGGCGACCAGCTTTCTGGCGCTCTGGCGGATCAGCCCCATGGCGTCGTCGCGCATGTCCTGGGCTGTGGGGTCTTCCAGCAGGTCGAGACCCGACATGATGGCGCCTGCCGGGCTGATGAAATCATGGCACAGCTTGCCGGCGATGAAGGCGGCCAGTTCGGCCCTTGCTGCAGGCAGGTCGGCTGCGGGCAGGTCGGTCGAACAGTCGGAGAGGTCAGGGAAGGTCATCGTTGAAACGGTCTGCTGCGGGAATGGTCAAGGCTGACCTGATTTGCCGGTTCTTGAAACCGGGCGCATGGTCTATCGAGACGGGGACATGACGCACGCTCTCGAGACCGACCTCGCCTCCGGCGCCCTCGCCGAAGCCATCGCCGACATCGCCGAGGAGGCCGCGCGACTGATCCTGCCCTATTGGCGCAGCGGCACGGCGGTCGAGACCAAGTCCGACGCCAGCCCTGTGACGGAGGCCGACCGCGCCGCCGAGACCCTGATCCTGAAGCGGCTGGCCGCGCGCTGGCCGGCGGTCGAGGCCGTGGCCGAGGAGGCCTCCGCCGCGGACGGCGTTCCCGTCTCGGTCGGCGAATGGTTCTGGCTGATCGACCCGCTGGACGGGACCAGAGGCTTCGTGCAGGGCCGCGAGAGCTTCACCGTCAACATCGCGCTGATGCGCGGCGACGCGCCCGTCGCGGGCGTGGTGACCGCCCCGGCGACCGGCGTGACCTGGGCCTCGACGACGCCGGGCAAGGGCGCCGTGCGTCGCGCCTTCGGCGAGGCGTGGCGGCCTATAAAGGTGCGGGACCGTCCGGCCGAGGGCGTGGCCCTGCTCAGCCATAGCATGAGCGACGAGGAGGCTTCGCGTCTGGCCTCGCGCCACGGCTGCACCCGGTGGCAGGGCACGGATTCCTCGCTGAAGTTCTGCCTCATCGCCGAGGGGCGCTTCGACGCCTACCCGCGCACCGGTCCGACCAGTGAATGGGACACGGCGGCCGGGCAGGCGGTGCTGGAAGCCGCTGGCGGCCGGGTGCTGGGCGCGGACGGACAGAGGTTGGCCTATCGCAAGCCGGGCTTCCTCAATGGTCCGTTCGTGGCGATGGGCGGTTAGGGAGTCTCGGCGACGGCCGAGCCGACCCGGGCCATTTCGATCTGGGCCGACAGGCCCGGCGGCAGGTCGCGTTCGGGCACGGCGGCCAGGGCCTCCATACGCTCCGGGTTGATGGCCTCAACCATGACGCTGGCGACAGCAGGGTCGGTCAGGGTGAAAGCTAGGCAGATTTCCTCGGCCTTCCAGTTCGGCGTCTGGTGCAGGAAAGCGAAGGAGCCGGCGTTGGTCATGCCCTCCTCGACAGGCCTGGCGCCGAACCCGAACAGGCCCCTTTTCTTCATTGTGCCGCCTGCGCCGGCGGCCTTGCGCTCGGTCGACAGGCTTTCGGGAAAGTAGTCGTAGGTGAAGATGGCCATGTCGCGCTCGCGCGCGGCGCGAATGCGCGAGCGGATGCGCCATTCCACATTGGCGTGGAAGGGGGTGTAGAGCACGTCAAAGGCGCCGGTCGAGACATAGACGTCCATGACGGGCGAGTCGCCCGACACGCCCAGCAGCTTCACGTGACCGGCCCTGCGCAGGGCCTTCAGGGCGATCAGGGAGGCCTGCGGCAGTTCGTCGTCAGCGGGTTCGTCCAGCACGGCCACGTCGAACCAGCCCAGACCGGAAGCATGCAGGGCGCGGTCGATGGAGCCGCTGAGGCTGTCCGCCGAAAAATCGCGGAAGCCCTTTTTTCGACCGTCGCCTACGCCCAGGGTGACGCCGACGCAGACCAGGCGCCGCTCGACATGGCCCAGGGCCTCGCCGACGATCTCGGCCAGAACAGGGTCGGCGTTTTCGAGATGATAGGAATTCACCCCTGCCTCAAGTGCGGCGAAGACCAGTTCGCTGAGCGCCGCGCGACCGCGCCCCAGGGCGTCGCTTCCCAGGCTGAGGGTCAGGTTGGACACCGCGGCGCCCGTGGCGCCGAACGGGCGATAACGCATGCTCAGCCCGCCTCGGCGGGGGGCGAGGTTTCCAGAGCCAGGGCGTGCAATTCGCCCCCCATCTGGCCCTTCAGCGCGCCATAGACGAGCTGGTGCTGGCGCACGCGCGGCAGGCCCCTGAAGGCGCTGGAGACGATCCGGGCGCGATAGTGGTCGCCGTCGCCGGCCAGGTCCTCGATGGCGATGTCCGCATCGGGGAAGGCCTCGACCAGATGGGCGCGCAGGACGTCGGCGGACATGGGCATGAAGCTACTCTCGAAACCGGCAGAACGGATCTGAACTGTAAAACCTAGAGAGGTGCGGACCGTCTGTCAGCCCGCAACCGTGCGCGGGCGTTCAAACAGGGTGACGACCGAGCCCTTGTAGTCGGCCTCGGCATAGGGGCGATAGCCGACCCGTTCAGCCAGCTTCACCGACGGCGCATTGTCGGGCGAGATCATGCAGACTGTACGCGGCTCCAGACGACAGGCGTCGGTCCAGGCGAGAGCGGCCTGAAGGGCCTCATGGGCCAGGCCCTGGCCCTGAAAGGCGGGGGCGACGCCCCAGCCCAGCTCCGGGGCGTCGAAAGGCGGCGTCATCTCGCGGCGATAGTCCAGCACCCCGATGCTGCCGACGTAGGCGCCGGTGTCCGTCTCGCGGATCGACCAGTTGCCGTAGCCCTTGGCTTGCCAGTGGCCGAGGTCGCGCAGCAACCGGAACCAGACTTCTTCTTCGGACAGGCCGCGTCCCATGATGTGGCGGGTGAAGTCGGCGTCGGCCCACAGACCGGTCAGGTCGTCCATATCGCTGACCGCAACGGGGCTCAGGGTCAGTCGGGCGGTGGTCAGAACAGTCACATCAGTCCCAATTGCTTGAAGCTGGCCACGCCTTCGCGGCCGACGATGAGGTGGTCGTGGACCTGAAGGCTGAGCGATCGGGCGGCTTCGATCACCTGTCTGGTCATGTCGATGTCGGCGCGGCTGGGGGTCGGGTCGCCCGAGGGATGGTTGTGTACGATGATCATGGCGCTGGCCGACAACTCCAGCGCCCGGCGCACCACCTCGCGCGGATAGACCGGCGCGTGGTCGACCGTCCCACGGTTCTGGATTTCGTCGAGGATCAGCTGGTTCTTCTTGTCGAGGTAGAGGACGCGGAACTGCTCGCGCGGTTCGTGCTGCAGCGACAGGCGGACATAGGCCAGCAGCGCGGTCCACGACGAGATGACCGTGCGCTTGTTGGCCTCTTCCCTAGTCACGCGGCGCGAGACTTCGTGCAGGGCGGCCAGGTCCAGGGCCGTTTCGGCGCCGACCCCCCTCGAGCGGCCGCGCGAGTCCTCGGCCCGGACGGTCATCAGGTCCTCGACAGAAGCCGCGAGGACGGCTGCCAGCGAGCCGAAGCGGGCCAGCAGGGCCTTGGCGACGGGTTTGACATCGCCCTGAGGCTGGCTGCGGAACAGGAAGAGCTCCAGCAGTTCATAGTCGGGCAGGTGATGGATGCCCGCGCTGCGCGCACGCTCGCGCAGCCGTTCGCGATGACCGGCATGGTGCGGCCTTGCCTTCGGCTTTTCCGGCGGTTGATCGAGCATCAGCCTCCCCCGGCGGGAGACTATCTCAGAATTTCGGGCGGAACAGGCCCTTTGGCGAGGCGGTGAAGATTTCCAGGCCGTCTTCCGTCACCCCGATGGTGTGCTCGCACTGCGACGACAGGGACTTGTCGCGGGTCACGGCGGTCCAGCCGTCCGACAGCACCTTCACCGCCGGCTTGCCCAGGTTCACCATCGGCTCGACGGTGAAGAACATTCCCGGCTTCAGAACCGCGCCCTCGCCGCGACGGCCGTAGTGCAGGACGTTGGGGCTGTCGTGGAAGACACGGCCGATGCCGTGTCCACAGAAGTCGCGGACCACGCTCATGCGCTGGGCCTCGACGAATTTCTGGATGGCGTAGCCGATGTCGCCGAAGGTGGCGCCCGGCCTGATCTGGGCCAGACCCAGATCCAGCGACTCGTAGGTGACGTCGATCAGCTTCCGGGCGCGTGCGTTGATTTCACCGACCGGATACATGCGGCTGCTGTCCCCATGCCAGCCGTCGACGATGACCGTGTGGTCGATGTTGACGATGTCGCCTTCCTTCAGAACCTTGTCGCCGGGAATGCCGTGGCAGACGACGTGGTTGATCGAGGTGCAGACAGTCCTGGTGTAGCCCTTGTAGCCTAGGCAGGCGGGAATGCCGCCGCGCGCGAGGGTGAACTCGCGCACCAGATCGTCCAGCTCGCCGGTGGTGACGCCAGGCTTCACGTGCTCGCCGATCATGTCCAGCGCCTCGGCCACCAGACGACCGGCCTTGCGCATGCCCTCGAAGGCGTCCGCGTCGTGGATGCGGATTTCGTGGCTGCGGACGAAGGCGTCGGTATCCAGGTCGGGGGTCTCGTACATGATCTGCTTTCGGGCGCGCCGCCGGACGGGGAGGGACGGCTGGGGGCTTTACTCTGGGGTCAGATGGCCATTCTAGCACAAAAGCTCAACCCCGTCAGGCGGCGCCGATGACGCGGGCGAAGGCGGCGCCTATCTGGGACCCATGACCCGTCAAGCCGCCCCCACCGCCGCCGTTCTGATCATCGGAGATGAAATCCTGTCCGGCCGGACCCGGGACGTGAACCTGAACACCCTGGCCCGCTTCCTGACGGCGCTCGGGATCGATCTGATGGAGGCGCGCACGGTCGGGGATCGGCAGGCGCAGATCGTCGGAGCGCTGAATGCGCTGCGCGCTTCCCATGATTATGTGTTCACCACCGGGGGCATCGGCCCGACGCATGACGACATCACCGCCGATGCGGTGGGCGCGGCCTTCGGCGTGGCGGTGGCTGAACATCCCGAGGCCCTGGCCATCCTGGAGCGGCGCTACGGGGTGGACGATTTCACCGCGCCGCGACGGCGGATGGCCCGTGTCCCCGCAGGGGGAGTCCTGATCGCCAACCCCGTCACTGACGCGCCGGGCTTCCAGATCGACAATGTCTTCGTCATGGCCGGGGTGCCGAAGATCATGGAAGCCATGCTGCAGGACGTAGCTCCGCGCCTGCGCAAGGGCGCGGTGGTCCACACCCGCACGATCCGCGTCGAAGGCGTGGGCGAGAGCGTCATCGCCGAGGTGCTGAGGGCTGCGGCGGAAGCCCGGCCGGAACTGTCGTTCGGCAGCTACCCCTTCGGCTTCGGCGGCGACGGCGCCGTTGGAACCCGGCTGGTGATTCGTGGTCGAGATGCGGTCAAAGTTGACCTTGCGGAACATGATCTTGCCCAAGAACTTCGTTCTTCGGGAATTGAAATTGCCGTTACGTAAAGTCCTGAAGGTGTGAAATTCTGCGACATTGTCGCCACTGTTTCGCCGTTTTGCGGTTTGAGAGGTGTCGAGGGCGCAACGCTTTCATGACCTGGGCGCTGTGTCCGGTAGCCTTGCCTCTCTCCCCGAACAAACGACCCGTTCATCAGTAAGGACGGGCGGACTTACATAGGTGAAACAGTATGAAACCCAGGAACATGGGCCGCATCGGCGGTCTGGCTGTCCTCATGACCTCCGTGGCCGCTCCGGCCTTCGCCGGCTCCTTCTATCTTCAGGAGCAATCGGTGCGCGGCGCGGGCCGCGCCTACTCGGGCGAAGCGGCTGATCGCGGCGTGTCCTCGCTGTGGTGGAACCCCGCCGCCATCGCTCGCAGCGGTCGTGAAGTCTACGTCGGCATGCACGGTCTGAAGATCGACTCGACCGTCGAAAACGCCGGTTCGACCATCACCTATCCGGGCGGAACCACTGTGCCGGTTCAGGGGCAAAGCCACAACATCGACCCGATCGAGAGCGGACTGGTTCCGAACTTCGCCATCGCCACGCCGGTCGGCGACCGCTTCGCCGTCGCCTTCTCGATGGCCGCACCCTACAACTTCACCACCAAGTACCAGCCGACCTCGTTCGCTCGTTATGACGCCCTGACGTCGGAGCTGCGCACGGTGGACGCGGGGCTGACGGCGGCGATGCAGGTCACGGACTGGCTGGATCTGGGTGTCGGCGTGAACGCCCAGTACGTCAAGGCCAAGCTGACTTCGGCCCTGCCCAACCTGTCGCCCCTGCTGCCGGACGGCTCGAACTCTCTGGAAGGCGACGGCTGGGATTATGGCTGGAACGTCGGCGCACAGGTGCACAAGGGACCGTGGGATTTCGGTCTGAGCTATCGCTCGAAGATCGAACATGAGCTGGACGGCGACATCGTCATCTCCGGCCTGCTGGCGCCCCTGCCGGCGGCGGCCAATGTCTCGACCCAGGGCACGGCCACTTTCAACACGCCCTGGTTCGCTTCGGCCTCGGTCCGCTATGCCGTGAATGACAAGCTGACCCTGAACGCCCAGGTCAACCGCATCGGCTGGAGCGAGTTCCAGGCCATCGACGTCGAATACGCCGGCGGCGGCGACTCGATCCATCAGAATTACAAGGACGTGACCACTGGCGCGATCGGCGCCGACTATGCGATCAACGACAAGGTCACTCTGCGCGCCGGCGTCGGCTATGATCCGACTCCGACCCGCGACAGCCTGCGCACTGCACGGATTCCGGACGCCGACCGCTGGCTGTTCTCGGTGGGCGGCACCGCAGAGGTGCGTGAAGGTCTGAAGGTTGACGCCGGCCTGACCTACATCGCCTTCAGCGACAGCGATATCCACGACGACCGCACCTTCTACGCCGGTACGGCTGCGGCCACGACCTCGCACCTGCGCGGCACGGCCGAAGGCTCGGGCGTGGTGGCGTCTCTGGGCGCGCGCTGGGCCTTCTGATCCCGCGATAAGGCTGAAATGGAAACGGCGGCCCCCTCGCGGGAGCCGCCGTTTTTACTGGCGGATCATCTGATCAGGTGATCCTACGCGCTGTAGCCCTTGCCGCCGTTTGACGGGCGACGGTTACGCGGGCGACGCTTCATCTCGCCGACCGGCCTGGGCTCGGCCGAGGGGGTGGCGCGCGGCGAGGACTTGGGACGCTCGCCCGCCAGCGGATCATAGGTCGCCGCCGGGCGCTCGGCGTGATGGGTGCGGTCGCGACCGCCCTTGCGCTGGCGGTGGGGCTGGCCGCCGCCCTCGGGACGGACGCCATCACGACGCGGATTGCGGGCGCGGCCTTCGCCGCCCTCGCCGCCACGTCCGCCGCGACCGCCACGGCCTTCACGCTCGGGCAGGGTGGCCTTCTGCTTGACGCCGGCCGCCATGATCGAGGCGTCGAGCTGGGCCAGGGCCTTGTCGTTGCGGCGGTCCACGGCCGGGATCTTCTGGCGCGTGACCTTCTCGATGTCCTTGAGCAGCTTCATCTCGTCGCCGGCGACGAAGCTGATGGCGGTGCCGTCTGCGCCGGCGCGGGCCGTCCGGCCGATGCGGTGGACGTAGGCTTCCGGCACATAGGGCAGCTCGAAGTTCACCACGTGGGTGACCTTGTCCACGTCGATGCCGCGGGCGGCGATGTCGGTGGCGACCAGGACGCGCAGCTTGCCCTGCTTGAAGGCTTCCAGGGCGCGTTCGCGCTGCGACTGGCTCTTGTTGCCGTGGATGGCGCCGGCTTCGACGCCGCCGGCCTCCAGATAGGCCGCGACCTTGTCGGCGCCGTGCTTGGTCTTGGTGAAGACCAGGCAGCGCGTGTAGGCGGGGTCGCTGAACAGTTCGGTCAGCAGGGCGCGCTTGCGGCCCTGTTCGATGTGGATGACCGACTGTTTGATGCGCTCGACCGTGGTCGACTGCGGCGTGACCTGGACCTTGACCGGGTCCTTCAGCAACTCGCCGGCCAGCTTGCCGATCTCCGACGGCATGGTGGCCGAGAAGAAGAGGTTCTGACGCTTGGCCGGGATGCGGCTGACGATCTGGCGGATGGGCTTGATGAAGCCGAGGTCCAGCATCTGGTCAGCCTCGTCCAGGACGAAGATCTCCGTCGACGACAGGTCCAGCGTCTTCTGTTGCAGGTGGTCCAGCAGACGGCCGGGGGCGGCGACCAGGACGTCGAGACCCTGTTGCAAGGCGCGTTCCTGAGGGCCGTACTTCACGCCGCCGAAGATGACGGCGACGCGGAAGCCAAGGTGGGCGCCGTACTGCTTGAAGCTGTCGGCGATCTGGGTGGCCAGCTCGCGCGTCGGCGACAGGATCAGGGCGCGCGTGGTGCGCGGCTGGGGCGCGACGCGGTTCTCGGCCAGACGGTGCAGGATCGGCAGGGCGAAGGCCGCCGTCTTGCCGGTGCCGGTCTGGGCGATGCCCAGCAGGTCCTTGCCGGCCATGACGTCGGGGATGGCCTTGGCCTGGATCGGGGTCGGCTTCTCATAGCCGGTCGAGGCCAGGGCCTGGAGGAGGGCCTTGTTCAGGCCCATGGATTCAAACGTAGTATTGCTCACGTAGCGTCTTTCGCTTGCGGCGAAGCGTGTCCCCGCGTGCGTCGGGTCGAGAAGGCGAAGCCTTCTGACCGCACGCAACAAGAGACGCACCGCCAATCCCGATAGAGCTTCGGAATGAAGCCGTCGGGGTGGATCGGGGCGCCGCCCCGCGTGTCCGGACGACGTAATGACTCTGAGGTCTTGCCGGCTGCGTCTGCAATCAGATCTTCGGGGAGGAAGACCCACACGCGTTGCAGGAAGTCGGCCATCGCATGTTGCGATGCAGCGCAGATGGGCCCCAATAAAGGCCAAGTCAAGGCGGCGCGGGCGCCGCCTTGACTGTTCAGACTCAGATGAGACCGTTCAGACCCGCGTAGATCTGGTCGTAGTTTCCGTCGATCTCGGCGCGGCGCAGAGGCTTGACCCGCTCGACCAGAATCTCGCCGCGCGGGGTCTCGGCGCGGTCGATCAGGCCGATCACCTCGGCCGTGTAGTCGGCCAGGGGCATGGAGGCGGGGTTCTCGGCGTGGCCGGGCATGAGGTCTGTGGCGACCGCCGGCGGCGCCAGCTCCAGCACCTCGATCGAGGTGTCGGCCAGCTGGGTGCGCAGTGACTGGGTCCAGGAATGGATGGCCGCCTTGGTGGCGTTGTAGGTCGGCGTGGCGGCCAGCGGAATGAAGGCCAGACCTGAGGTGACGGTGACCACCGTCGCCGTCGGCCGGGTCCGCAAGTGCGGCAGCAGGGCCATGGTCAGCCGGATCGGGCCCAGCAGATTGGTGGCTATGGTGGTCTCGGCTGTCTCCAGCGAGAAGGGTTCGGCGGTCAGGTCCTCGGGCTTCATGATCCCGGCGTTGTTGACGACGACGTTGAGGTCCGGGTGCTCCTGCACGATGCGGGCGGCGAATGCGCGGATGGCGGCGGCGTCTTCCATGTCCAGCGTGGCCCATGTCATGCCGGGATTGGCTGCGGCGACCGTCTGCAGCGGCGCCGCACGACGCCCGGTGATGATGATGCGGTTGCCCCGGACGTGCAGGCTTTCGGCCAGGGCGCGACCGATGCCGCTGCCGCCGCCGGTGATCAGAATGGTGTTGCCGGTGATCTTCATGTCGGACTCCTTCGGCGTGCGCATTCACGCCGGGGCCCAGTTATGGCCTATGCTTTCCAATCGAAAGAAGGCACCAGAAACTTCCATACTTACCATAGGGGAAGATTTGGCTATGGCTCACATTCCGCCCGCGAAAATCTCATCTCCCTACAGCGATGCACCGGCCGATCCACGCGTTGAGGCCCTGGTCAACGAGGTGATCGGCCGGGTGGCCGACAAGTGGACCATGCTGATCCTGGAGGTGCTGGAGCAGCACGGGGAGCAACGCTTCACCCGTCTTGGCGAACGGGTCGGCGGCATCAGTCAGAAGATGTTGACCCAGACCCTGCGTCAGATGGAGCGTGACGGCCTGGTGGTCCGGACCGTGCATCCGGTCATCCCGCCGCGCGTCGAATACCGCCTGACTGATCTGGGCGTGACCCTGGCCGAAGCCTTCTGCGGGGTCTGGACCTGGGCGGAGAAGAACCTGGACCGTATCGAGGCGGCGAGGCTGGCCTTTGACGAGCGCAAGGCGGAGGGCTAGCCCAGCAGGCTCACCGCCATATTGACGGCCAAGGCCAGGATCACCGTGTTGAACAGAAAGGCCACCAGGCTGTGCAGGGTGGCGATGCGGCGCAGTCTTTGACTGCTGATCTGGATGTCGGCGGTCTGGCTGGCGACCCCGATGATCAGCGCGAAATGCAGGAAGTCCCAGTAGTCGGGGGCGTCCTCGCCGGGGAAGATCAAACCCTGGCGGTCGCCTTTTCCCGTGTCGGCGGGGGCGTAGAACTCATGCGCGTAATGCAGGGTGAAAAGGACGTGGACGAACAGCCAGGACAGGGCGATGACGCCAATCGAGAAGAGAGCTGACCCCGCCGAGGGCCGGCCGCCGCCGGCCGCCTCCACGACGATGATGAAGACGCTGGCCGCCGCCGCCAGCAGGCTGAGAGGCAGAACCGCGCCGCCCGCCTGATCCAGTTCGGCGGCGCGCTTGCGGATGGCCTCGACCGAGCGGGCGCGCATCAGGCGCATGAAGGTCAGCGTCAGGAAGACGGCGGCGCCAGCGCCCCATCCCGCTGCGATCCGCGTCGGCCAGTCCCGCAGGCCCGGGGTCAGGATGATCGCCGCGATCAGAACCGCCAGCCCCAGCCACAGGGCGGCGTGCAGACGGAACAGGCGGGTGATCCAGCGCATGGCGTCGATGATTACGCTGTTCGGCCGTCGGGGCCAGTGGCTTGCGGCCGCCTGAACGAATCCGTTTCCGGCCCGTTGATCCGGGCTGGAGGAACGGATCATGGCCGCGCGACCGACCTGGCAGGGGCATCTGAAGCTGTCGTTGGTGACCTGTCCGGTCACCCTCTACACGGCAACCAGCAGCGCGAGCGACGTGCGCTTCCACCTGATCAATCCGGCGACGAACAACCGGATCCGCATGGTGACGACGGATCCGGATACGGGACCGGTCGAGCGATCCGATCTGGTTAAGGGCTACGAGGTGTCGAAGGACGAGTACGTCCTGTTCGACGAGGCCGACTTTGACAAGGTGAAACTGGAAAGCACCAGGACGATCGCCATCGACCAGTTTGTCGACGAGACGGACATCGACCGGCTTTACTGGGACGACCCCTTCTATGTCGTGCCGGAAAAGGGCGTCGGGGTTGAAGCCTTCGCCGTGATCCGCGAGGCGATGAAGACGGCGGGCAAGATCGCCTTGGGTCAACTGGTGCTGCGCGGCAAGGAGCGGCAACTGGCGCTGGAGGTTCACGGCAAGGGGCTGGTCGCCTACACCTTGCGCGCCCACGACGAGGTGCGCGACGCCGACGACTTCTTCGATGACATTCCGGCAGTGAAGGCGGACGCAGACATGGTCGAGATCGCCGCCCGCATCATCGCCCAGAAGGAGGCGGCTTTCGACCCGACCCGTTTCCATGACCGCTATGACGAGGCCCTGCGCGAGATGATCAAGGCCAAGCAGGCGGGCGGAAGGGGCGTGGTGGCCGTGCCCGAACCCGACGACACCAATGTCATCGATCTGATGGCCGCACTGAAGGCCAGTCTGAAGGGAGGGGCGTCGAAGTCGGCCCCTGCCAGGCCTGCCGCGAAAAAGACCGCGCCGAAGAAGAAGGCAGGCTGATCAGCGCTTCTTGCCCAGTTCGGCGGCGATATCCTTCGTCATGCGGCCGACCTTGCGGTGGGCGGCAGTGATCTGGTCCTTTGTCACGCCCCAGCGCTTCATCCAGTATTCGACGGCCTGACGCTCGGACAGGTCCAGTCGGTCCTTGTCGATGAAGCCGCGTTTGTCCTTGAGGCCCGCCATGAGGGTGTTCCTTGAGCGCAAAGATCGAGCCTAGCACCAAAGCGGCGAAGAGGCCCCTCCCTCGGCGAAGAAGGGGCCGATCTTTCGAACTAGCTGCGGGCGGGAGCCTCAGTCGCCTCGCGAGTTTCGCGCCGGACGAGCAGCAGCACGAGGACCAGACCCAAGACCGCCATCGCCGCTCCGGTCAGGGCCACGGCGGGATAGCCGAGGTTCAGACCGATGACCGCCCCGCCCAGGGCCGCGCCGATGGCGTTGCCCAGGTTGAAGGCGCCGATGTTCATGGCTGAGGCCAGGTTCGGCGCGTCGCTGGCGGCGGTCATGACCCGCATCTGCAGCGGAGGCACCAGGGCGAAGCTCGCTATGCCCCAGAGGAAGATAACCACGGCGGCGGGCGCCTGCCACGGCATGATAGCGGCGAACAGGACCAGCAGGGCGGCAAGGCTCGCCAGGGTGACGATCAGGGTGCGGTCCACCGACCTGTCGGCGAAGCGTCCGCCCAGCCAGTTGCCGACCGTCAGGCCGACGCCATAGACGACCAGCATGGCGGTGACGAAGGCGCTGGAGGCCAGGGTCTGCTCCTTCAGGATCGGCGCGATGTAGGTGAAGACTGTGAACATGGCGCTGGAGCCGATGACGGTGAGGGCCAGGGCCGCCAGCACCGGGCCGCGCTTCAGCACCGCCAGTTCGGCCTTCATGGCGCCGCCGTCAGTCGCTGTCTCGACCTTGCCGTGCGGAAGGGTCAGGCGCAGGGCGATCATGGCCAAGGCCCCAAGCCCCGCAATGCCCCAGAAGGAGGCGCGCCAGCCCAGGGTCTCGCCCGCCCAGGCGGCCAGGGGCACGCCGGTGATATTGGCGATGGTCAGGCCCATGAACATGGCGGCCACGGCGCCCGCGCGCCTGTTCGGCGCCACCACGCTGGCCGCGACGATGGAGCCGACGCCGAAGAAGGCGCCGTGATTGAACGAGGTCACGACC
>Ga0247822_10000810_pt1 | contig 17858 bp, 11 predicted proteins | sample 13C_Cellulose_Da_FD_192423 | JGI IMG/M metagenome (GOLD analysis project Ga0247822, IMG submission 192423) | Soil microbial communities from agricultural site in Penn Yan, New York, United States - 13C_Cellulose_Day30 | ecosystem: Environmental > Terrestrial > Soil > Agricultural land | place...
CCGCGCGCTGACCGCGCTGCGCGACGGCCGCGCCCGCGCCTGCGTGGCCACCGACGTCGCCGCCCGCGGCCTCGACCTGCCCGACCTCGGCCTCGTCATCCACGCCGACCTGCCGCAGAACGCCGAGGTGCTGCTCCACCGCAGCGGGCGCACCGGCCGCGCCGGCAAGAAGGGCATCGCCGTCGTGCTGGTGCCCGGCCCGGCGCGCGGCCACGCCGCCCGGCTGTTCGGCGTCGCCGGGGTCCGCGCCCAGTGGGTGCCGCCGCCGTCGGCCGAGGAGATCCGCGCCGGCGATCGCGCCCGCCTCGCCGGCGAGGTCGAGGCGCTCGCCCGCGACGCCGGCGAGGAAGAGATCGCCGCCGGCAAGGCGCTGCTCGCCGAGCGCGGCGCCGAGGCGATCGCCACCGCGCTGATCCGGCTGCACCGGGCCCAGCTGCCCGCCCCCGAGGAGCTGACCGTGCTCGGGGCGCCGGTGCCGCGGCCGCCGGCCGCGCGCGGCGCGCGCGGTGACGGTGGGGGTGAGCCGGTGTGGTTCCGCATCGACCTCGGCCGCGCCCGCAAGGCCGACCCGCGCTGGTTGATCCCCGTCATCTGTCAGCGCGGCGGGGTGACCAAGGCCGAGATCGGGGCGATCCGAGTGATGTCGCACGAGACCCGCTTCGAGATCGCCGGTGCGGTCGCTGACCGCTTCGAGGTGACCGCGGCACGGCCGCCGCAGGACCACCCCGACCGGACCGTGCGCACCGCGCGCATCGCGCGCCTGGGCACGGTCGAGCGTGGCGACGCGCACCGTGGGCCGCCACCGAGGAGCCGACCCCGCGATCGTCGGACATAGTGAGGGCATGTCCGAGGCCGTGCCGGAGTACCCCGGAGGCCCGCTCGTCCTGCGCGGTGGGGGCGACATGGGCGCCCGCATGCGCGGGCTCGACTGGAGCGCGACCCCGCTCGGCCCGCCGGCGCGGTGGCCGCACGGCCTGGCGACGATGGTGCGCGTGCTGCTCGCCTCGCCGCAGCCGATGGCGCTGTGGTGGGGCGACGCGCTGATCGAGCTGCACAACGACGCCTACCGCGCCGTGCTCGGCGAGCGCGACCGCGACGCGCTCGGTCGCCCCGCGGCCGAGGTGTGGCAAGGCGACTGGCACCGGCTGGGCCCGCGCGCCGCGCGGGTGCTGGCCGGCGGCCTCGACGGCGATGCCGTCGCCGGCGGCGCGACCATGACGCTGACCGCGGTGCCCGGCGACGGTGGGCGCCCGGCCGGCCTCCTGATCGTGGCGCAGCTCCCCGCGGCGGCGGCGCACCAGGACGCGGTGCCCGAGGCGATCGTCGACGGCGCCGAGGCGCCGGCCGCGGCCGGCGTCGACGACGGCGCCGATTGTTTCCGCCACCTCGCCGATCACGCGCCGGTGATGGTGAGGGTGACCGACCCGGCCGGCCGGTGCACGTTCGTCAGCAAGACCTGGTACGAGCTGACCGGGCAGCCGCCCGGCGCCGGGCTCGGCGACGGCTGGCTCGACGCGGTCCACCCCTGCGATCGCACCGGCGTGCACGCGGCGGTGGTCGCCGCCCACACCCGCCAGCGCCCGTTCCGGATCGAGTACCGCTTCCGCCGCCCCGACGGCGACGAGCGGTGGGTGATCGACGAGGCGGCGCCGCGGTTCTCGCCGGCCGGCGCCTACGTCGGCCACCTCGGCTCGGTCATCGACATCACCGATCACAAGCGGGCCGAGCAGGCGCTCGACGAGAGCGACCGCCGCAAGGACGAGTTCCTGGCCACGCTGGCCCACGAGCTACGCAACCCGCTGGCGCCGATCCGCAGCGCGCTCGACGTGATGGCGATCGCCGACGGCGACCGCAACCTGGCCGAGCGGGCCCGGGTGGTGATGGAGCGCCAGCTCCGCCACCTGGTCCGGCTGGTCGACGACCTGCTCGACGTCAGCCGGCTCAGCCGCGGCAAGATCGAGCTGCGCAAGGAGCGCAGCGACCTCGCCGCGGTGCTGCGGGCGGCGATCGAGACCACCGCCCCGCGCATCGACGAGCTCGGCCACCGCCTCAAGGTGGTGACGCCGCCGGAGACGCTGGCCGCCGAGATCGATCCAACCCGGCTGACCCAGGTCGTCGCCAACCTGCTCGACAACGCTGCCACCTACATGGAGCGCGGCGGCGACATCCGGCTCGCGCTCACCCGCGACGGCGACGACGCGGTGATCTCGGTGCGCGATCGCGGCCTGGGCATCCCGCCCGAGCTGCAGGCCAGCGTGTTCGACATGTTCACCCAGCTCCACCGCGGCCCGGGCACGGCGCGCGGCGGCCTCGGGCTCGGCCTCGCGATCGTGCAGCGGCTGGTCGCGCTGCACGGCGGCACCGTCGACGTGTTCAGCGACGGGCCCGGCCGCGGCAGCGAGTTCGTGGTCCGCATCCCGATCGCCCCGGTGGGCGAGCTGTGGGTCGCCGAGACCGCGCCGGTCGAGGTCGCGCCGCGGCGGCGGGTGCTGATCGCCGACGACAACGAGGAGGCGGTCGAGATCCTGGCCGGCCTGCTCGAGCTGATGGGCAACGACGTGCAGATCGCGCACGACGGCGCCGAGGCGGTCGACGTCGCCGCCCAGTTCCGGCCCGAGGTGATCTTCCTCGACCTCGGCATGCCGCGCATGGACGGGCTCGAGGCGTGCCGCCGCATCCGCCAGGAGCCATGGGGCGAGGACGCCGTGATCGCGGCGCTCACCGGCTGGGGCCACGAGGACGACAAGCGCCGCACCCACGAGGCCGGCTTCGATCGTCACCTGGTCAAGCCGGTCGGCCGCGCCGCGATCGAAGAGCTGCTCGCCGCGCGCCACGCGCGCACGTAGCGCCGGTCGTGTGCGTGGCTGGCGTTCATCGGCGCACCGCGTGACCGGGAGTCACGACCGGCGCGGCGAGGGGCTCGGAGAATCGCGTCGTCAGCGGTGGCATGCGCCTGGCAATGACGTCGGTCGTCCCCAAGGAGTCTCAAATGCGCACCACGCCATGTCTGTTCGTGGCCGCCCTCGCGGGCGCCGTCCTCGTCGGCTGCAACGACGACGACGACATCGACTTCGGCACGACCATGGTCCTGCAGAACCGCAGCAGCTTCGCGCTCGAGGAGGTCCGCCTGGCCCGGATCGACGACCCGGAGTTCGGGCCCGACCTCCTGCCCGACGTGCTGCTGCCCGGCGAGGATCTCATCATCAACAACATCGACTGCGGCGTGTTCGACGTGCTGATCGTCGACGAGCTCGGCGTCCCGTGCACGCTCACCGACCTCGAGCTGTGCGTCTCCTCCGACGTGTTCGTGATCGACGATACCTTGCTCGACATCTGCGCGTTCAGCCCGCGCGAGTCGCCGTGAGCCGTCAGAGCGCCGCTAGGGCTCTTCGACGACGGTGCGACCGAGCGCGCGCACGCGCTCCCAGCCGGGGCCGGCGGCCAGGCGGCGGGTCTCGGGGCGCAGGAGCAACATGTCGGCGGCGAGCTCCGGCTGGTTGCTGACGTCGAGCGAGCGCCGCGCCCACCGCTCGGCGTCGGCGACGTCGCCGCGGGCGGCGGCGTCGACCGCGAGCAGGTAGGCGATCCGCTCGGCGCGATCGTGGACCGCCGGCGCGGCCCGGTCGTGGAACAGGCGGAGCGCGTCGATCAGCGCGCGCCGTCCGTCGTCCGGACGTCCGGCCGCGAGCAGGGCCTCGCCCTCGAAGCCGAGCAGCGACAGGGTGGCGTCGCGGGTGTCGTCGGACGCGGCCGGCAGGCCGGCCAGGTCGCGGATCAGCGCGGTCCGCACCCGCGGCTCGTCGAGATCGTGGGCGGCGACGATCGACCACGCCTCGGCGAGCACCAGCGCGACCCGGCGACGGAGCGCGACGCGCACCAGCAACGCCAGCTCGCGCAGCGACGGCCGCACCGCCGCCGGCGCCGCCACCGCCGCGCGCAGGGCGTCGGCGGCCGCGCCCGGGTGCCCGGCCTCGTCGAGCGCCATCACCGCCAGCCGCCGCGCCGGCCAGGTGGCGGCGAGCGCCGGCTCGACCTTGGCCAGGAGCGCGCGCGCCTCGTCGGCGCGGTGGCCGGCGAGCGCCAGCGCGGCGGCGTCGAGCGGGCCCGGCGAGGCGGCCGCCGGGGTGACGCCGGCCACCACGATCGACGCCAGCTGCGCGGTCGCCGAGGTCAGGTCGGCGTCGACGCCGCCGCCGATCGACAGCTCCCAGTCGGTCGCGGTGGTCGCGCCGACGTCGAGCGCGGTGGTCTCGCGGCGGCCGTCGACGGTGATCGTGCACCGGCCGCGCCCGCGCGCCGGCAGCACGGCCAGCTCGAGCTCGACGGTGACCGGCGCGTCGGTGTCGGGCATGTCGGCGTGGCGCTGGGTGACGCTCGGGTACCGGCCGCGACAGGCGAACGCCCGCTGGTAGATCCCGCCGCCGCCGCGACCGCCGATCTCGACCTCGATCGCGCCGGGCCCGCTGCGATCGCGCGGCCCGACCCGGAACACCAGGCTGCCCGCCCACTCGGTGCGGGTGACCTGGGCGGTGATCGCCACCGTGACCACCTCGTCGCCGCGGGTCAGCGGCAGCGCCGCGACCGGCCCCGGCACCAGGGTCTCGACCGAGACCTTGCGCGCACCGGGCACGACGTGGACGAACGCGGGATCGGCGATCCGCCAGCCCGACCCGAGCTCGCCGCCGTCGAAGATCACCTGGCGGCGGGTGGCCAGCTCGTCGCGGAGCGCGGCCAGGCGCGCCCGCTCGGCCGGCGTCAACAGCGCGGCGGCGCCGTCGAGCTCCTGGAACAGGCGCGCCGCCTCGGCCAGCTCGACCGCGGCGACCCGCTCGTCGATCGCGGCCAGCAAGGCATCGACCCGCGCCCGCGAGCCGGGCCGGGCCAGCTGGGCGAGCGCCTCGAGCACCGCCGCCGCCGACAGCCCGCGGGCGCGCAGCAGCGCCGCCGCCCGACGGAGCGCGTCGGTCTTCACCGCCGGCGACCGGCTGAGCGCGGCGATCCGCTTGAGCGCGTCGGCGGCGGCCTCGACCCGGCCGATCCGGGCCAGCTCCTCGGCGCGGCGCCACGCGCCGGCGATGGCCGGATCGCCGCCGGTGGCCAGGCTGGGCGGCGGCACCGGCAGCGGCGGGAAGCGGAGGCGCGGCACCGCGGTGGTGCCGGCGCCGAGCAGCCACGGCGCCGGCTCGCCGGCGATCCGCACCAGCAGCTCGTCGGCGCGATCGCCGTCGCCGGCCAGCACCGCCAGCGGCTCGATCGCGCTGATCACCCGGGTCTCGAAGCCACCCTTGGGCTGGCCGAGCATGATCACCAGGTCGGTGCGGTCGGCGTCCAGCCGCACCGGCGCGACCAGATCGCGGCGGCCGTCGCCGTCGAGGTCGGCGACCCGCATCGGGCCGACGTCGTAGGTCCCGGTCAGCGGCCGATCGAGCGCGATCCGCTGCGGCGGCTGCTTGGTGTCGAACCCATCGCGGGTGACCGAGAGCAGGTACAGGCCGGGCGACACGCCGGCCGTGCGATCGGCGGGCAGGTAGCGCTTGCTGGGGTAGATGTCCTGTTCGAGCGCGGCCACGCGGCCGCCGCCGATGTCGGCGAGGTTGGTGACCACGCCCAGCCGGAGGCGATCGACGACGCGCAGCGCCCCGCCGGCGTCGGCGCGCAGCAGGCGGACGTCGTAGGCGCGCCACTCGCCGACCGCCACCACCAGCTCGCGCTGGCCGTCGCCGTCGAGATCGCCGCCGATCACGTCCCACACCTGCGAGCCGGTCGGCACCTCCGTGCTCGTCCATGCGCCGGCCGGGTCGCGGGCGACGCGCAGCAGCCGGTTGTAGCCGACGACGTACAGCTCGTCGCCGCCGTCGCCGTCGAGATCGATCGCGTAGCAGCGCGCGCGCAGATCGGTCGCGGTCGCCTCGACCGCCGCCGGCGGGCTGCCGTCGAGCGGGACCACCTGCCAGCCGGCGGTCGACCAATGCAGCGGCGCCATCACCGCCCACCCGCCGCGGCGGTCGCGCCCGGCGCAGCGCAGATCGGTCAGGCCGGCGGCCGGGGTGCGCGACCGCTCGGCCAGGGTGTCGGCGGCGCGCACCACCACCGCGCCGGCCTCGATCGCGAGCAGCTCCTGGACGCCGTCGCCGTCGACGTCGGCGGTGGTGAACGGGCCGAGGTCGAGGGTGGTCGGCCGGCCGGTGAGCAGCGCGCGCGCGGTCGCCGCGGTCGGCGGTGAGCTCGACCGGCTCGCCTCGGGCGCGCGGGTGGCCAGCAGCATGCGGTCGCGCTGGGCCTCGCCGTCGACGTCGCGGTCGCCGGGCTGGCCGTCGTAGACGTCCATCGCCGCGGCCAGCCGGTCCCACTCCCACCGCTCGAGGTAGAGCGCGCCCAGCGCGACCAGCGCGCGCCGCTGCACGCCGCGCTCGCTCGCCCGCGCGTACGCGTTCGAGTAGCTGGCCATGGCGGCGTCGAGCTCGCCGCGCCGCAGCTCGCGATCGCCGCGCTCGAGCCAGGCGATCGCGACCGCGAGCTGGTCGGGCTCCTCGGTCAGGAACTGCCCGAGCAGGCGATCGGCCTCGGCGCGCGCGCCCTGGCCCTCGAGGCGATCGAGCTCGGCGACCAGCTCGGCCACCCGCGCCGCGGCGCCGGGATCGGTGTCCGCACGCCGGCGGGCGTCGCCGCCGCGCACGATGAAGAAGATGGTGGCGGCGACCACCAGCGCGATCGCCGCGACGGTCAGCCACCACCGCCGGGTCAGCGGCGGCACCGGCTCGGTGGCCTCGGGCGGCGGCCCCGGCGACCGGGGCGGCCCGAGCGGCGTGATGGTCTCGGGACCGCTGGGCGGACCGGGCTCGGCGATCACCACCGCCGGCAGCTCGGCCGACGAGCGCGCGCCGACCTCGACCGGCAGCGCCTCGAGCGCGGCGACCACGTCCGACGCCGACGGCGGCCGCTGATCGATCCGCTTGGCCAGGCAGCGGTGGACCAGCTCGACCAGCCCCGCCGGCAGCCCGGGGCGGACGTCGTCGAGGCGCGGCACCGGCCGGTCGAGGTCGCGCAGGTGCTCGATGATCTCGCTGCGCGACAGTCCCTGCAGCGGGCGGCGCCCGGCCAGCATCTGGTACATGGTCACGCCGAACGCCCACAGGTCGAGGCGGTCGTCGATCGGATCGCGGCGGACCTGCTCGGGCGCGATGTAGTGCAGGGTGCCGATCAGCTCGCCCGGCATGGTCACGTCGCGGACCGCGCCGGTCTCGTCGAGATCGAAGGCCAGGCGCAGGCCCTCGTCGTCGAGCGGCTTGGCGATGCCGAAGTCGACGATCTTGGCGGTGCCGTCGAGGGCGATCAGCACGTTGGCCGGCTTGAGGTCGCGGTGGGCGATGCCGCGCGAGTGGGCGAACGCCAGCGCGCGCGCGACCTGGGTCATGATCGTCACCACCCGCCCGGGCGACAGCGGCCCGCGCTGCAGCAGGCCGAGGACCGAGTCGCCCTCGACGTACTCGAGCACCATGTACGGGATGCCGGCGTGCTCGCCGATCTCGTGGATGACGACGATGTTGGGGTGGGTGCAGCGCGCGGTCACCCGCGCCTCGGCCATGAACCGCGACACCGCCGCCGGGCCCTCGACCGCGACGAACTTGATCGCGACCTGGCGGTCGAGCTTCACGTCCTTGGCCAGGAACACCTGGCCCATCCCGCCGCGGCCGATCTCGCGCATGAGCACGTAGTGGCCGACCAGCGCGCCCGGCCCCGGCATGGCCGGGAGGGCGACGTCGATCCGCGCCGCCGCGCCGGCCGGCCGGGTCGGACCGGCGGTGTCGGCCCCGGCGCCGTCGACCGGGGCGGCCGCGGCGCCGTCGACCGGGAGTCCCGACACGGCCGCAGCGCCGTCGACCGGGAGCCCCGCGGCCGCAGCGCCGTCGACCGGGAGTCCCGGGGCGGGCGGGTCGTCGGCCCCTCCGTTCACCCCCCGAAGGTACACCCGCGGACCACGGGCGCGCGTGCCATCCCGGCCGCCAGAGCCGGGTATCCTCGGCCGGATGTTCCCCGGCATGACCACCCGAGCCAAGCGGACTGGAATGTTGTTCGGGGTCCTGCTCGGCCTGTCGCTGCCGATCAAGGTGCCGTGCCTGCGCCCCGGCGGCGCCTGCGACCCCGCCTTCGTCGACGGCCGGTCGTGCAACCCGACCGACCTCGAGCCGTTCGGCGTCTACCTCGCCGAGTGGCTGTCCGGCCGCGACCTGCCGATCGCCTACCGAACCTGGTTCGATTGCGGCGTCTAGCCACCGTGCCGACCCACCTGATGAAATCGTGCCGCCCGCCCCGTAACCGTTCGCGCTGAGCGAGGCGGAGGGAGCGCAGCGACCGGCGCTGAGCGAGGCGGAGGGAGCGCAGCGACCGACGCCGACGTCGAAGCGCGGCGCGGAGGCGCGGCAGCGCAACTCGCGCTTGCTTGCACCGTGGGCGCCGTTCTTCGACGTCGGCCTCCCTCCTTCGTCGGTCGGCCTCGCTCTGAACGAACGGAACACATGGTGCCGCGGCCTTGGCGCTGAAATGCGTGACACGTTCCCCTTCCGTTCGCGCTGAGCGAGGCGGAGGGAGCGCAGCGACCGACGCCGACGTCGAAGCGCGACGATCCTGATCGGTCGCGCCGATCCGATCGGCCTCGGCGCTAGCCCCGCTTCCCGAGGGCGGCCTCGAGCTCGGCGATGCGGCGGCGGGCGCCGGCCAGCTCGTCGCACAGGCGCAGCACCAGCTCGATGCCGGGCCAGTCGAGATCGAGGTCGCGCCACAGGGTGCGCGCGACCAGCACGCGATCGACGTCGACCACCGCGCGGTCGTCGCCGCGGCGCTCGATCACGCCCTCGTCGACGAGGCGGGCGATCAGCTCCTGGTCGCCGTCGACGAGGTCGACCAGGCGCTGGTAGGTGAAGCGGGTGGCGGTCACAGCGTCAGCTCCTGGCGCACCGGCTTGCTGTAGGCGTCACGGCTGGCGCGGAGCGCCTCGGCCAGCCGCTCGTCGGCCTGGTCCGGCATGCGGACCTCGAGATCGACCAGCAGGTCGCCGCGCTGGTCCTTGCGCTTGACGCCCTTGCCGCGCAGGCGCAGCCGGGTGCCGGTCTGCGAGCGCGGCGGCACCTTGACCAGCACCGGGCCGTCGAAGGTCGGGACCTCGACGGTGGCGCCGTTGTAGGCCTCGTCGAGCGTGACCGGCACGGTCAGGTGCAGGTCGAGCCCGTCGCGGCGGAGGCGCGGGTGCGGGCGCACCACGGTCTCGATCACCAGGTCGCCGGGCGGACCGCCGCGCGCGCCGGGCGCACCCTTGCCGGGGATGCGGATCACCGAGCCGGTGTCGGCGCCGGGCGGGATGCGGACCCGCACCGGGCCCTGGCCGGGCACGTCGAAGCCGACCTCGCCGCCCTCGACCGCCTGGCGCAGGTCCATGTCGACCACGCCGTGCAGGTCGGCGCCGCGCGTCGGGCCGCGGCCGCGGTTGAACAGCTCGGAGAAGTCGAACTCGACCGGGCCCTCGTCGAAGTCGCGGGCCCGGCGCTGGCGGGTGTCCTGCCAGCGGGCGTACTCGCGCGCCTTGGCGGGATCGAAGCCGCTCTGCAGCGACGCGTCGCCGAACTCGTCGTAGGCCGCCCGCCGCTTGGGGTCGGACAGCACCTCGTACGCGCTCGACGCCTGCTTGAACTTGTCCTCGGCGGTCTTGTCGCCGGGGTTGACGTCGGGGTGGAGCTTGCGCGCCAGCTTGCGATAGGCCTTCCGGATGTCCTCGGTCGACGCGTCCTTGGCCACGCCGAGGGTCTCGTAGAGGTTGGCCGCCATCGCGCGATCAGCTTTCCATGGAACTCGCGATCTGGCAGGTCCGGATGCCGCCCCGCCGCGCCGGCCGTCGTTGACACCCCGGGCCGTGGTCACCGACCATCGTCGCGCCGCGAGGTCGCGGCGAGCCCCCCATGCGCCGTCGTTGACGCCACTTCCCGGCCCGCCGTGCGCGGGCCCCGCACCCATCGCCCGGCGCGCCGAGCCGCTGACGCTCGTCCTCCTGCGCCGGACGCAGGAGGATCCATGTCCGCTGCTTCGCTCGAAGACATCCTCGCCACCGTCGATCGCATCGTCACCGAGATCGTCGCCCGCGACGCCGACCGCGTCGACCGCGACGCCGCCTTCCCGGCCGAGGCGATCGCCGCGCTCGGCAAGGCCGGCCTGCTCGGCCTCACCTGCGCGCCCGCGGTCGGCGGCCTCGGCCACGGCCCGCGCGCCGCCGCGCTGGTGGTCGAGCGGCTCGCCCGCGCGTGCGGGTCGACCGCGATGGTCGTGTGCATGCACTACGCGGCCACCGCCGTGCTCGAGCAGCACGCGCCCGAGGCGGTCCGCCGCGCGATCGCCGCCGGCGCCCACCTGTCGACCCTGGCGTTCTCCGAGGTCGGCTCGCGCGGCCAGTTCTGGGGCCCGCTCGGCACCGCGACCGCCGCCGGCGCCGACGTGCGGTTGACCGGCCGCAAGAGCTTCGTCACCAGCGCCCACCACGCCGACAGCTACGTGTGGTCGAGCCGGCCGCTCGCCGCCGACGGCGCCAGCACGCTGTGGCTGGTCCCGCGCGCCACCGCCGGGCTGCGCCTCGGCGACGGCTTCGACGGGCTCGGCCTGCGCGGCAACGACTCGTGCGCGGTCACCGCCGAGGACGCCACCGTGCCGGCGAGCGCGCGGCTGGGCGCCGACGGCGCCGGCTTCGCGCAGATGATCGAGATCGTCCTGCCGTGGTTCAACCTGATGACCGCGGCGGTCGCGGTCGGCCTGATGGAGGCGGCGACCACCCGGGTCGCCGACCACGCCGCGCACACGCGCTTCGAGCACGCCGGCTCGAGCATCGCCGACCTGCCGACCGCGCGCGCGTTCCTCGCCCGCATGCGGATCAAGACCGACCTCGCCCGCTGCCTCACCGCCGACACCGCCGCGGCGATCGAGGGCGGCCGCGCCGACGCGGTGCTGCGCGTGCTCGAGAGCAAGGCCGCCGCCGGCGAGCTGGCCACCGAGGTCACCGATCTGGCCATGCGGGTCGCCGGCGGCGCCGCCTACCGCAAGGAGGTCGGCGTCGAGCGGGTGTTCCGCGACGCCCGCGCCGGCCTGGTCATGGCGCCGACCACCGACGTCCTGTTCGACTTCATCGGCAAGGCCGTCACCAACCAGCCGCTGTTCTGAGCGCCAGGAGGATCTTCATGACGCTGCCCTCGCTCGTCCTCGGCGCGGTCGCCTACGATCCCAAGGTCGTCACGATCTGGGACGGCTTCCGGGCCTGGTTCGCCCCCCGCGGCCTCGACCTCGACTACGTGCTGTACACCTCGTACGAGCGCCAGGTCGAGGCCCACCTCGCCGGCCACCTCGACGTGGCGTGGAACTCGCCGCTGGCCTGGCTGCAGGCCGAGCGCGCCGCCGCCCGCCGCGGCCGCACCGCGCGCGCCATCGCCATGCGCGACACCGATCAGGATCTGACCAGCGTGATCGTCGCCCGCGCCGACGGACCGGTGCGCGCGCTCGCCGATCTGCGCGGTCGGCGGCTCGGCGTCGGCGCCGCCGACTCGCCGCAGGCGACGTTGCTGCCGCTCGAGCTGGTCGCCGAGGCCGGGCTGCAGCCGGGCGCCGACGTCGAGGTGGTCCGCCACGACGTCCTGGTCGGCAAGCACGGCGATCACGTCGGCGGCGAGCGCGACGCCGCGCGGGCGCTGATGGCCGGCGCGGTCGACGCCGCCTGCCTGCTCGACGGCAACCACGTCGCGTTCGTGCGCGACGGGACGCTGGCGGCCGGCGCGGTGCGGGTGATCGCGCAGACCGCGCCCTACGATCACTGCAACCTGACCGTGCTCGACGGCGCGCCGGCCGGAGCGATCGCCCGCTTCACCGAGCTGCTGCTCGGCATGGCCTACGACGATCCCGAGGTCCGGCCGCTGCTCGACCTCGAGGGGCTCAAGGTGTGGCGGCCGGGCCGGACCGAGGGCTACGCGCCGCTGGCCCGCGCGGTCGATCGCACCGGCTACCTCGACGCCTGGCTCGATCGCGTGACCGGGCCGGCGCGGTGAGCGGCGCGCCGGCGCTCGACCTCGGCGACCTCGGCCTCGACGAGGGCGCCCACCTGCTGATCAAGCGGGCGCTGGCCGCCGTCGCGGTCGGCGCGGCGATCGACGTGCGCGGGCGCGCGCCGACCCTGGCGGTCGATCTGCCGGCGTGGTGCCGCGCCCAGGGTCACCCGGTGGTCGCGCTGGCCCGCGGCGAGGTCACGGTCGCCCGCGTCGAGCGCGGCGCGGCGTCGCTCGGGCGCTGGCGCGGCGCGGTGCGCGCCGGGGGGCCCGATCCGACCGTCGCCGGCGCGGTGGTCGAGGCGCCGCCGGCGCGCTGGGGCCTGGCCGCGCGCGGCGCGATGGTCGAGGCCGGCGCGCCCGCGCTCGACTTCCCGCTCGCCGCCAAGCAGGTGGTGTGGACCGACGACGCGCCGCGCCTGTACGCCCACGCCGCCGCGGCGCAATGGGATCCGGCGACCGCGATCGCCTGGCCGGCGGCGGGGACCGCGCCGGCGCACCCGGCCGAGGTCGAGGCCGCGGTGGTCCAGGTGATGACCTACCTGATCGAGAACGAGACCGCCGCGCTGATCGTCCCCGCCCGCTTCCTCGGCCGCATCCACCCGCACTTCCGCGAGGTGGTCCAGGTCCTCGCCGTCCAGGTCGCCGACGAGGCCCGCCACCTCGAGGTCTTCCACCGCCGCGCCGCGCTGCACGGCGGCGAGCTCGGCCTGTCGACCGCCGGCGGCCAGGCGTCGCTGGCCACGCTGCTCGACGAGCCCGACTTCGCGATCGCCGGCTTCCTGCTGTCGGTGCTCGGCGAGGGCAGCTTCCTCGACCTGCTGTGGTTCGTGCGCGATCACGCGCCCGATCCGGTCACCGCGCAGATCGCGCGGCTGGCCGCCCAGGACGAGGCCCGCCACGTCGCGTTCGGCCTGGCCCACCTCGGCCGCCACGCCGCGCTCGAGCCGACCTTGCGGTCGCGACTGGCCGCGGCGGTCGAGCGCCGCCACGCCGCGCTCGCCCACACCGCCGGCCTCAACGACGAGGTGTTCGACGCCCTGGTCGTGCTCGCCGCCGGCGGCTGGGATCCAGCGGCGCTCCGCCGCGGCCACGCCGCCGTGGTCGCGCTCACCGCCGCCATGGACGTCGGCCGCCGCCAGCGCCTGCACCGGCTCGGCTTCACCGCCGGCGAGGCGGCGGCGCTGTCGTCGCTGCACACGCGGAACTTCATGTGATGCGCCGATACGCTAAGGTGGCGCCGTGGTCGACGACCTGCTCGCGTTCCTCCGGCTCTCCCCGACCCCGTTCCACGCCGTGGCCCAGGCCCGCGCCCGCCTCGACGCCGCCGGCTTCCGCGCCCTCGACGAGCGCGACCGCTGGGATCGGCTGGCGCCGGGCGCCTACTACGTCACCACCAGCGGCAGCAACCTGATCGCCTTCGTGCTGCCCGACGCCGGCGCCGCCCGCGAGCAGTTCCGCATCGTCGGCGCCCACACCGACAGCCCCAACCTGCGGCTCAAGCCCAACCCCGAGTACACCGCCGAGGGCTACGCCCAGCTCGGCGTCGAGGTCTACGGCGGCGCGCTGCTCAACTCGTGGCTCGATCGCGACCTCGGCCTGGCCGGGCGGCTGCTGGTCCGCGACGACGCCGGCGCCATCGTCGATCGCCTGGTGATGATCGACCGGCCGCTGCTGCGCATCCCCCAGCTCGCCATCCACCTCGATCGCGAGGTCAACGACAAGGGCCTGGTCCTCAACCGCCAGGATCACCTGGCGCCGGTGCTCGGCCTGGCCGGCGGCGCCGGCGGGCTGGCCGCGCTGGTCACCGACGCCGCCCAGGTCGCCGCCGATCGCGTGGTCGGCAGCGAGCTGATGCTGTTCGACCTCGCCGCGCCGACCCGCGGCGGCGTGGCCGGCGAGTTCATCTTCTCGGCGCGCCTCGACAACCTCGCCATGTGCCACGCCGCGGTCACCGCGCTCACCGGCGCCATCGCCGGCGCGTCGCGGCCGGCGGCGATCAGCGTGATCGCCCTGTTCGATCACGAGGAGGTCGGCAGCGCCAGCGCCGCCGGCGCCGGCAGCGCGGTGCTGCCCCGCGTCCTCGAGCGGCTGGTGCCCGATCGCGAGGCGTTCCACCGGGCGTGCGCGCGGTCGTCGTGCGTGTCGGCCGACATGGCCCACGCGGTCCACCCCAACTACGCCGGCCGCCACGAGCCGCGCCACAAGCCGCAGCTCAACGGCGGCCCGGTGATCAAGACCAACACCCAGCAGCGCTACGCCACCACCGCGGCGACCGCGGCGATGTTCGCCGCCCTGTGCCGCGACGAGGACGTCCCGGTCCAGCACTACGCCCACCGCACCGACCTGCCGTGCGGCAGCACGATCGGCCCGATCACGTCGACCCTGCTCGGCATCGCCACCGTCGACGTCGGCAACCCGATGCTGAGCATGCACTCGGCGCGCGAGATGGCCGGCAGCCGCGATCCCGAGCTGATGACCCGCGTGCTGACCCGCTACTTGCGCGGCTGAGCCCCCGCGTCCCCGCCATGACGACGTCCCCTGCCCCGCCGCTGGTCACCGCGCTCCGCGACGAGCCCGGCTTCGCGTTCGTGGTCGGCGCCGAGATGCGCGCCCACCTGCTCGCGCGGCCCGGCGCCGATCTGTCCGACTGGCCGGCGTTCGCCGCCAGCTGGAGCGACCTCCACCTCGACACCTACATGGCCGACGGCGGGCGCTACCGCCGCCGCCGCCACGCCCTGTTCACCGCCGACGCCGGCGGCGTGCACCGCCGCCCGCACGGCCCGCACTTCCAGAGCCTGGCCTACAACCCGCTGCACGGCGACATCGAGCGCTGGTTCGAGCCGATCACCGACGCGATCGGCGGCTCGCGCTGCCTGACCACGATCCTGGCCTGGTGCCACGCCACGTTCGGCGCGGTCGCGCCCGCCACCCGGGCGTGGGACGTCGAGGTCCACCAGTTCCGCATCGAGGCCGGCCGCGACGAGGTCGCCAAGCCGACCCCCGAGGGCGTCCACCGCGACGGCGTCGACTACGTGCTGGTGCTCTTGATCCAGCGCCACAACATCGCCAGCGGGACCACCACGATCCACGCCCCCGATGGCCGCGAGCTGGGCAGCTTCACCCTCGCCGCCCCGTTCGACGCCGCCCTCGTCGACGACGAGCGCGTCTATCACGGCGTCACCCCGGTCGAGCCGATCGCCCCCCACCAGCCGGCCTACCGCGACGTGCTGGTGGTGACCTTCCGCGCCGCGCGCTGACCGGGTGCGCGCGGCTGCGCGCGCGCGCGCGCCCGGCCCAGATCCCCGAGATCCAAGGCGCCGGAGCGGGTACGGGCCGTGCAACCCGCTCGCGGCATGACGTCTCGCGCTCGCTCCCCGGGGCTGCTCGCGCTCACCGCATGGCTCGCCACGTTTGCCGCCACCCCGGCGGTCGCCCGCGCCGGCGGCGCCGAAGACGCCGTCGCGCAGGTCCTGACCCGCAACTGGAGGGATCAGGAGCACAAGACCTGGGAGAAGACCACCGGCAACACCGTCCGCGCCATCTACTACACGCCGATGGACGTCTGGTCGGGCTCGACCCCGATCGAGCCGTACCAGGTGGCGGTGCAGGTGTTCGACCACTCGCTGATCAACGGCAACGGTGCCGACCTCCGCTTCACCACCAAGCTGGTCGACGGCAAGCCGGTCACCGTCGAGGACGGCCGCGACCAGCGCGTCTGCGGTGAGGACCAGCCGCCGCCGCCCCTGCCCGCGCGCGACCCGAGCTGCGGCGTCTGGGACGCGCGCGGCACGCGGTTCGACGGCGAGCCGATCGCGCAGTGCCGTCCGTACAACCTGTGGCGGCGCGCCGACACGGATCCGGTGGTGCACCGCTGCGGCGCCCAGTCGGACAAGCTCATCGACGACGTCTGGCACCTGGCCGCCAGCGCGCGCCAGCAGCTCGACATCGCGACCCTGTTCGAGCCCGACGGCCGGTTCCTCGAGGCGCTGCGCAACGGCATCGCGGTCGCCGCCACCCGCGCCGCGGCCAGCGGGCGCACGCTGCTGGTCCGGGTCGTCCTGTACGAGTCGCACGTCCCGCCCAAGATGCTGGCGCGCCTCGACCGGCTCCATCGCCTGGTCACCGGCCGACCGCTCGACCTCGCCCGGATCGAAACCGCCGCCGGCGCGAATCCGATCGAGCAGGCGACCTATCCCGACCGCATCGCCGCCGAGCTCGCCCGCGGGCTCAGCCCCGACCAGGCCGCGCACGTGCGGATCTTCGTCGGCATCCACCACCCCTCGGCCACGGTGTGGAACCACAGCAAGATCCTCGCGGTCGATGGCGAGCGCGCGCTGGTCGGCGGCCACAACCTCGCCGACGGCGGCACGCCGGGCTTCCCGTACAACGACCGCTCGGCCGTCCACGATCTGTCGATCCTGGTCGAGGGCCCGGCCGCGCTGTCGGCCCACCGGTTCGCCGGCCAGCTGTGGGACGTGATCTGCGCCAAGCCGGAGGCCGCGAACCGCGCCGGCACCCAGATGGTGTGGACGACGAACCCGCGCAACAACTCGGCCGTCCTCGCCGCGACGACGCGGCGCGGTCGCGCCACCTGCCCCGCGGCGGTCGTGGGTGCGCTCCCCGCGCCGCGATCGCAACCCGAGGCGGTGGTCGCGCTCGAACAGGGCACCGAGCCGGTCGCCGGCGTCACCATCTATGGCGTCGGCCGGCTCGGCGACTGGAAGTACGGCCGGACCAAGGTCGGGCGCGGCCAGAACCCGGCCGACGACGCCCTCGTCGCGCTGATCGCGGGCAGCACCGGCGACATCTTGATCTCGCAGCAGAACCTGAGCGGCTCGCAGCACTACGGCCGCGCGCTCGAGGGAGCGCTCGCTCGCCATCGGCTGCCGGCCGCGCTGAAGCAGGCGATCGTCCACCTCGCCGACTGGGCCACGGCCACCGGCCTGTGGATGGATCCGGTCCTCGACGCGATCGCCGGGGCGGCCGCAGCCGGTCGCAAGGTCCGGATCATCGTGGCCGATCCCCACGCGGCCCACCGGTTCGCCAGCGCGGGGGCCCCCAAGATCATCCGCCAGATCATGAGCCACTGGCCGTCGATGTCGGCGGCCGACGTCGCGCGGCTCGCGTGCAACCTCGAGGTGGTCCACCTGCGCCAGTCGTTCCTCGATCCGCAGTACCCCGACGGCTGGCTGAGCGGCGGCAGCGGCCCCGCCCCCGCCGCGCCCGGCAACCACTCGAAGCTGGTCATCGTCGACCCGGGCCGGCCGACCGCCGGCATGTACGTCGGGTCGCAGAACCTGTACGCGCACGATCTCGCCGAGTACGGCTACATCGTGTTCGGCCAGCCGGCGGTGCAGAAGATGATGGACCAGGTCTGGAAACGCGCGTGGACGTACTCGGCCGGTCAGGGCGACGCCGACATCGTCCGGCCCGACGAGTGCGTGCCGTCCGGGCCCGCGCCGGCGGCGCCGGCGACGGCGCCGGCCAGGGTCGACGACGGTACGAGCGTGAAGGTCACCAACGGCGCGCCCGCGGTCACCCTGATCGGTCAGGACACCTACGACGCGTCCGCGCTGCGGCGCGCGACCGGGTTCGACGACACCCAGCCGGCGTTCGATCGACCGAGCGGCGTCGTCGGCGTCGTCGACGTCGGCGATCCCGACGACGAGGCGCTGTACGTCGTCGACGGCGGCAACGGCCAGCTCGTCGAGGTCGTGCGCGACACGACCGGCGCGGGCTGGACGGCGCACGGGATCTTCCCGGCCGAGTACCGGATCCCCGGGATCG
>Ga0247822_10000812_pt1 | contig 17846 bp, 13 predicted proteins | sample 13C_Cellulose_Da_FD_192423 | JGI IMG/M metagenome (GOLD analysis project Ga0247822, IMG submission 192423) | Soil microbial communities from agricultural site in Penn Yan, New York, United States - 13C_Cellulose_Day30 | ecosystem: Environmental > Terrestrial > Soil > Agricultural land | place...
GTCGCACGCGTCCGGATCGATATGAAGCACCTCGCGATCACGCTGCTCGTCCTCGTCGTCGCGTGCAGTGGCGGCCCGGCGCCTCGGCAGCCCGCACCACCGGTTCCGGTGCCGGGCGAGGACACCGCGCTGCGTGCGTCTCGCGAGCTGCAAGCGAGGTGCGACCAGGGGGACGCCTCGTCGTGCTATCTCGCGGCCGCGATCGTCGAGGTCATCGAGGGTGATGCCGCGCGCGTCCGCGTGCTCGCCGAGCGCGGGCACGTGCTGACGCGGGAGGCGTGCACCGCTGCCGACCACGAGGCGTGCCGCCGTATCGTGACGTCGATCAAGCTGCGGTTCGCGGCGACGACCGATCCGGCCGAGCAACGCGCGCTGTCCGCGCGACTCGTCGAGGTCGGCACGCTCGGTTGCCACGCCGGTGACCTCGATGTCTGCCTCGACGTCGCGGCGATCCTGCACAGGGGCGAGGCGGGCGCAGCAGAGCCGGCGAGAGCGCGCGAGCTCACCGAATACGCGTGCACGCGCGACTACCAGCCGGCCTGCGTGGAGCTCGCGCTGACGCTGGTCGACGGGACGGCAGGGCCCGCCGATCGCGCCCGCGCGGAGCAACTGCTCGAGGGCGCGTGCACCAAGCGCGACGGCCTCGGGTGCGGGCAGCTCGCGGTGCTGCGCCTCTCGGGTGGCCCCGCGGCCGCGGCCGGCGCACGCGAGGCCGCCCGTCACGCGTGCGAGCTCGCGAACGCCGGTGGGTGCGCCGTCCTGGGGCATACGTTGTTCGAGGGCATCGGCGGCGCGAAGGACGAGGCAGGCGCGCGCACGGCCTTCGAGACGGCGTGCCGCGGCGGCGACGATCGGGGGTGCCAGATGCGCGCTCGTCTCGGTGCGCGCTGAGGTATCTTCCGAGGATGTTCGTGTGCCCCGAGTGCGGTGCGGCGCAGCCGGCGCCCGGTCACTGCGGTCTCGACGGCAAGCAACTCGCGCCGGTCGGTGATGACGTCCTCCTGGGCACGACGATCGGCGCGTATCGGGTCGCGCGGCTGCTCGGCGTCGGCGGCATGGGTCGCGTGTACAAGGGCGTGCACCCGACGATCGGCAGTCGCGTCGCGATCAAGGTGCTGTCGCGCGAGTGCAGTGATCGGCCCGATCTCGTCGAGCGGTTCTTCGCCGAGGCCCGCGCGGTCAACGTCATCCGCCACGAGAGCATCGTCAACATCCTCGATCTCGCGACGCTGCCCGACGGACGCCCGTTCATCATCATGGAGTATCTCGACGGGTCGCCGCTCTCGGGCATCGTCGAGGTCGCGCAGCTGCGCGCGCACCCGTTGCCCCTCGGCGGCCTCGCGCGGCTCGCGGCCGAGGTGCTCGACGCGCTCGGCGCCGCGCACGGCAAGGGCATCGTTCACCGCGACCTCAAGCCCGACAACGTGTTCATCACGCCGGCAGGCCGCGCGAAGGTGCTCGACTTCGGCATCGCGAAGCTCTCGGATACGCCGATCGGCTCGGCCACGCGCACCGGTTCGCTGCTCGGCACGCCGCACTACATGTCACCGGAGCAAGCGGCCGGGCGCCCCGTCGATCATCGAACCGACATCTACGCGATGGGCGTGATCCTGTTCGAGTGCGCGACCGGCCAGAAGCCGTTCCACGCGGCCTCGCTGTTCGAGCTGTTGCGCCTGCACATCGAGGCACCACCTCCGATGCCGCGCGGGCTGCGCCTCGATCTGCCCGAGGACCTCGAGCGCGTGATCCTCACCGCGCTCGCCAAGGCGCCCGAGGCGCGATTCGCGAGCGCCCAGGCGATGAGCGTTGCCCTGCAGCACGCGACGCAGCAGCTGCCGCCGGCGGCATGGGCGACGATCAACGGCGGCGGCGACGCCGTCGCGACCACGCCACAGGTGTGGTCGCCGTCGGTGCCGGCGAGCTGGGCAGGATCGCAATCCCCCACATCGCCGAAGCCGACGACGGTGTCGGGCTCGGCCGGTCAGATCGCACCTGTGACCGCAGCGCCCGCGCGCGCGACGGCGTCGTCGGGGAAGGGCGTTTGGCTCGCGCTCGGTGCGATCGTGCTCGTCGGGGGTGGCGTCGCCGCGGGGGTGCTCGCAGCGAGCGGTGGCAAGCGCGAGCCGCCCTCCCCCACGACGCCGTCGACGCCGACATCGCCGACGCGGACATCGCCTGCACCAACATCGCCAACCCCGGCCTCGCCGAAGCCCGCGTCACCCACGCCTGCAGCGCCGACGTCGGCGGGCACCGACAAGCCGGCGAGCACCGACACGCCGGCGAGTCCCCCAAAGCCCACCAGGCCGAGCGGCGGCGATAAGCCCGTGCTCGCCGAAGATCCGAACCCGCCGGCGGGTACGTGGCCGACGCGGCACGCGCTGTCGTTCTCGCTCGATCCGAAGCGTGTCGATGTCGCGAAGCTGATCGCGTTCGCGATCGCGCAGGCGAAGAAGGAGGTCCCTGATGCCGAGCTGTTCCGCATCGACGCCGATGGCGTGGGTCCCGATGGCTTCGCGAACCTCGAGTATCCGTCGTTCGCGTCGAAGCACGGCTCGATCGATCTGCGGTTCTACTCACCCTCGCGCAGCAAGCGCGATCCGAACGTGCCGATCGGCGTGAAGCAGGAGTGGAAGTGCGAGCTCCGCGTCGAGGCCGACCCCGACGGCGTCCAGCTGCGGCCGCTCGAAGGCTGGGAGTGCAGCAAGAACAAGGCGGTGCCGGCCCCGAAGTGCACGCCCGCCGACCTGTGGAAGAAGGCGATCGCGAAGGGCGCGCCGACGAACGCGATCGCGAGCCTCGGTTACCGCTCGAACGGTCGCAACGTCTGGTACTTCGACATCGGCACGCCGGGCGACAAGGTGTTCAGCGACGTGTTCGCCGACGACTGCCGGTGAGCTTCAGAGCGCGCCGAGCGCGCGCCGCAGCTGCACCCAGGAGGTCGCCAGCTGCCACTCTGCGCTGATCAAATTACCCTCGGCGGTGGTGACGGCGGTCTGCGCGTCGGCGAGCTCGATCTGGCTGCCGATCTCCTGCTTGTAACGCGCCTCCGCGAGCTGGAGCTGCGCGCGGGCGGCGTTGACCGCCTCGGTCGAGGCGGTGACGTTGGCGCGGTTCGCGACGATGCGCGCGCGGGCGGCGTCGAGCTCGGAGGTCAGCGACACCAGCAACGCGTCGCGCTGCGCCTGCACACCGGTGAGGTTGGCGCGCGCGACGCGCGTGTCGGCCTTCGCTCGGCCACCGTCGTAGATCGGCCACGACAACGTCAGGCCCGCGTTCCACGTCGGATCCGGCGACCAGTCGTTCTGCGTCGGATTCCACTGCATCGTCGCGCCCGCGGACAGCACGGGCCGCGAGCCCGCACGTGCCGCATCGACCGACGCCTCCGCCGCGAGGATCTGCTTGTCGAGCTGCACGATCTCCGGGCGATGCTGGCGTGCCTCCTCGACGAGGGCGACGAGCGTCGATGGGTCGCCGGCCGGCGTGCCGGGCCACTCGGGCGCGACCGCGATCGCCACCATCGGATCGAGGAGCCCCATCGTCTGTCGCAGCACGGCCAGCGACGTGGCTGCATCGCTGTGCGCTTGGGCCAGCGTCGAGCGCGCCGTCGATGCGCGCGCCTGCGCCTGCACCTGCTCGATCGGATCCTTGGCCTGAGCCGCGACGAACCGTCGCGCCTGATCGAGGTGCGCATCCTCACTCACCACGGTCGCCTCGGCGACGCTGATCAACCGCTGGCGCGCGACCGCCTCGAGGTACGCGACGGCGACGTTGGTCTGCACGTCGAGCGTCGTCGTCCCGGTGCCCGCGGCGACGGCCTCTGCATTGGCCTCGGCCGCGCGGATGTTCGCCTTGGTGAGCCCGAAATCGTAGATGCGGTACGAGATGTTGCCCGACAGGCCCGTCGAGTAGAACGGGTCGAAGAACCCGCCGCTGGGATCGGCGACGCCGTTGACGAACCCACCTTGCGTGGAGCGCGCGGCGACCGTGCCGTTGAGCGTGACGGTCGGCTTGCGGATCACCTTGGCCTGATCCACGCGTCCCCTCGCGGCCTCGACGTTGGCCTGCTGCTGGCGAATCGATGGCTGCTGCTGCAGCGCGAGCTCGATCGCGCGCGCGAGCGTCAAGGTCTGCGTTTGCGTCTGCGGAGGCGACTCGCCTGGGGGTTGTGCGGCCGCGGGAACGGCGACGAGCACGACGAGCAGCAGGCTGCGGATGGACTTCATGTCTCGTACCTCAGGGCGGTGATGGGATCGAGCTGCGAGGCCCGGATCGCGGGATAGAGCCCGAACCCGACGCCGACCGCGGTGGACACCGCGAACGCGATGAAGCCGGTCTCCGTCGGGAAGAAGAACTTGTAGCCGAACATGTCGGCGATCAGGTGCGCGCCGCCGTAGCCGAGCGCGAAGCCGAGCACGCCGCCGATCGTCGACAGCACGATCGACTCGAGCAGGAACTGCGTCATCACGTCACGCGGCTTGGCGCCCACCGCCATGCGAATGCCGATCTCGCGCGTTCGTTCGATCACGCTGACCAGCATGATGTTCATGACGCCGATGCCACCGATCAGCAAGGACACCGCGGCCACGATCGCGAGCAGCGTCGACACGCGCTCCGCCGACTGCTGGCGCACCTGCGCGTACTCTGCCGGGTTGCGGATGCGGAAGTCATCGTCGTCGGAGGCGTCGAGCTTGTGACGGTCGCGCAGGAGGCCCGAGATCTTGGCGATCGTCGTGTCGGCCTGGTTGTCCTCCTGCGTGGTCACCAGGATCTGCCCGGGGATGTACTTGCCGAGGCCCTTGGACAGCTTCTGCTGAAACGTCTTGACCGGGATGACGACGATGTCGTCGTTGTCGCCCATCGGGCCTTGGCCCTTGGTCGCCAGCACGCCGATCACCTCGTACGGCTGGTTCTGGATCCGGATCGTCTGGTTGAGCGCGTTGCCCTCGCCGAACAACTGCGTCTTCACCGTCTTGCCGATGACCGCGATCTTGGCGTTCGAGTTGCCCGTGTCCTCGTCGAACACGGTGCCCTCGGCGGCGTCCCACGCGCGGATCTTGAACCACGTCCCCGTGGTGCCCTGGACCGAGGTGTTCCAGTTGCTCTGGTCGGAGGCGATCTGCTGGTTGCGCGCCTGCAGGAGCGGTGCGACGTACTTCGCCGTCGGCACCTCGTCCTTGATCGCCTGCATGTCGTCCCACGTGATCGACATCTGCGTGCCGCCGCCACCCATCACGCCGCCCTGCCGGGTCGAGCCCGAGGACACCATGAGCACGTTGGTGCCGAGCGACGCGAACGCCTCCCGCAACGACGCCTGCGCGCCTTGCCCGGCGGCCATCGTCGAGATCACGGCCGCGATGCCGAACACGATGCCGAGCATGGTCAGCGACGTACGCACCTTGTTGCGCCACAGCGCGCGCAGCGCGAGCTTGAACGTCGTGAAGATGTTCATGCGTGCTCCTCCACCTGGTCGTCGACCTTCGCACCGCCCTCCGGCGGTGCTGCGCGATCCGGCAGAGCCGGGTCTTGCCCGGGAGGCTTCGCCGCGGCCGCCGCGGTCTTCGCATCGAGCGGCTCCTGCGTGCGGTCGCTGATGATCGCGCCGTCGCGCAGCGTCACCACGCGCCGCGCGTACGCTGCGATGTCCGACTCGTGCGTCACGAGGATGACCGTCTTGCCGTCCTCGACGAGGCGCTGCAGGATCGCCATCACTTCGTACGACGTCTTGGTGTCGAGGTTGCCGGTGGGCTCGTCGGCCATGATCACCGGCGCCTCGGTGACGAGCGCGCGCGCGATCGCCACACGCTGCTGCTGTCCCCCCGACAGCTGACTCGGATGGTGGTCCTCGCGGTTCTCGAGGCCGACCTTCGCGAGCGCCGCCATCGCGCGCCTGTGACGCTCGCGCGCCGGCACGCCCTGATACATGAGCGGCATCTCGACGTTCTCGAGCGCGGTCGTGCGCGACAGCAGGTTGAAGCTCTGGAACACGAAGCCGATCATCCGGCTGCGTACGTCGGCGAGCGCGGCCTTCGACAACCGGCCGACGTCGCGACCGTCGAGCTTGTACGTGCCGGCGTTGGGCTGATCGAGGCAGCCCATGATGTTCATCATCGTCGACTTGCCGGACCCCGACGTCCCCATGATCGCGACCGACGAGCCTCGCTCGATCGTCAGGTCGACGCCGCGCAGCGCCTGCACGACGTTGTCACCCATGTAGTAGGTGCGCTCGATGCCGCGCATCTCGACGAGGGGCAGCGCGGAGCTCACCTCAGAACCCGCCCATCTGCCGCCGCTGCTTGGCCACGCCGCTGATCTCGGTGATGAGCTGATCACCGGGCTGCAGCTCGCCCTCGACCATCTCCGTCGCCGAGCCATCGGTGACGCCGGGCTTGATCAGCACCATCTTCGGCTTGCCGTCGACGAGCTTCCACACCGGCTTCTTGTCACCGAAGTCGCGCATGCGCGCGCCGCCACTCGCACCGCTGACGACGTCGGGGCGACCGCTGCCGCTGCCTGCGCTGCCCCCGCCGCTGCCGAGGCCCTCGCGGTTGCGCCGCATGCCGCTGCCACCACCGGGGCGGCCGCCGCTCTGCCTGAAGATCGCCTGCATCTGCTCGCGCGTCGGCTTGAACCGCAGCGCCGAGTTGGGAATCTTGATCGCGTCGGTGACCTCGGCGAGCACGAACGTCACGTTCGCCGTCATGCCGGGGCGCAGCTGGAGGTCCGGGTTCTCGACATCGATCACCGCGTCGTAGGTCACGACGCCCGACGTCGTCGTCGGCGCGTTGCGCACCTGACGCACCGTGCCCTTGAACGTCTTGCCCGGGAACGCATCGACGGTGAACTGCGCGTCCATCCCATCCTTGAGCGCCCCGACGTCCGCCTCGCTCACCGCGGTGTTGATCTGCATGACCCGCAGGTCCTCGGCGATCTTGAACAGCTCCGGCGCCGAGAGCGACGACGCGACGGTCTGCCCGAGCTCGACGGAGCGCGACAGCACGACGCCATCGACAGGCGAGTAGATCGTCGCATAGCCGAGGCTGGTCTTCGCCTGATCGAGCGCCGCCACGGCCTGCGCCGCCGATGCCTTGGCCGCCGTGAGCGACGCCTTCGCCGTGTTGTACGCGACCTCCGCCGCCTCGACGGTGGCGCCCGCGACGAGCTGCTGGTCCTGCAGCGACTTCTGCCGGTTGAACTGCCGATCGGCATCGCTGACCGCGACCTCCGCCTTGGCCACGTTGGCGCGCGCGAGGGCGAGCGCCGCCGACGCCGACGTGATCTGCGACTTCAGCACTTGCTCGTCGAGCTTGGCGAGGATCTGTCCCTTCTTGACCTTGTCGTTGAAGTCGGCGTGCAGCTCGGTGATGCGGCCCGACACCTGCGCGCCGACGATCGTCGTGCTGCGCGCCGACAACGTCCCGTTCGCGGTCACCTGCGCGGCGATCTTGCCCCTGCCGACCTGCACGGTCGCGTAGGTGATCGGCGTGGGGCCATCGGCCCACGGCTTGTTGATCCAGAGGTACGTCGCGCCCACAGCCACGAGCGCGACGGCGATGATCCTCGGGAGCCAGCGTCTTAGCTGCACGGTACTAGGTTGATAACCTGCTACGAAGGTGGTTTTGCGCGGGTATTGCGATTTGTTTCACAGCGATTTCCTCATCTTGGAAGCACTTGCGCGCGCCGCGTTCAGAGCTAATCCAGGCGGCTGCGATCGGCAAACTCGTGCCCGCCGGCGTGCGTGTGGCCACCCCCCATCGCAGCGCTGATACGATCGCGATCGTGGGTGCGCTGGCTCGTTCGCTCGTGATCGTGATGGCGGCAGGTTCGTGGGCGCAGGCTCAGCCGGATGCCGAGCCCGCACCGCTCCCCATGACCGAGCCCGTCCCGGAGCCCGCGACGCCACCTCCCGTCCCGGAGCCCGCGCCCGCGCCGATCGCGACCGTGCCCGCGGAAGATCCGGCATGGACCGCCTACGACCGGGCGTTCGTCGCGCTCGGTGTCGGCGATGAAGATTCGGCGCGCGGTCAGCTGCGAACCCTGACCGCGACGTGGCCGAGCCATCGCGCGGCGATGCTCGGGAGCCTGCGGCTCGCCGATCTCGACATGGCGGAGCAACGCAAGCTCGATCGCGAGCTCAACAGTCCGAGCAAGCTCGCGCGCGGCGAGTTCGTGTTCTGGTCGACGCTGGGCGGCGTGATGCTCGCCGGCAATCTGTGCGTCGATCTCTGCACGAGCGATCGTGCGTACGCGACGGCGTACACGCTGTCCGTCGGCGGTTCGCTCGCGCTGTCGGTGCTCGCGACGCGCGACGGCATTCACCGTGGCGAGGCACAGCTCTACAACTCCGCGCAGACGTGGGGCAGCTGGAACGCGCTCGCGATCAACGATGGGTTCGCCGAGGACCAACCAGAGGCCGCGATCTCCATCGGCGCGCAGCTCGCCGGCCTCGGCGCGGGCATCGGGCTCTGGCAGACGTGGCGTCCCACGCAAGGCGATGTCGCGCTCGCCAACACGAGCTTCGTGTGGACCACGGTGATGTCGCTGTTCGGCCATCTCGCGATCGGCGAGGAGCCGACGCTGCGCCGCACGGTGATCGCGGGTGACATCGGCATCCTCGCGGGCGCGCTGCTCTCGACGCAGGTGAAGATGACGCGCGGACGCACGCTGCTGATCGACGTCGGTGGCGTACTCGGTATGCTCGGCGGCGGTCTCGTCGCGCTCGGGGCCGACAGCGACCAGGGCGCCGGAGCGTCGTTCCTCGTCGGGACCGGCCTTGGCCTTGGGCTCGCCGCGTACGCGACGCGCGAGTGGGACGTCGCGCCACCACCGCGCAACGCGCGCCTCGTGCCCACGCGCGCCGGCGACGACGGATGGGGCGTCGCGGTCGCGTTCGAGCCGTAGCGCTTACCAGTCGAGCGACGACACGACGAGCGCGCCGCCGCCGGGGGCCGGGGCGAGCGCGGTGCGCATGGAGATCGCATCGTCGTTGCGCCAGTTGCGCGTGAGGTACGCGGCCGCGCCGAGACCCGCGGCCACCCCGACCGCCGCGGCCGCGTACGTGGAGCGATCGTCGAAGTCGCCGGTGAGCATGACGCCGAGGCCACCACCGGCGACGCCACCGACGATGCCGCCCGCATCGAGCACGAAGGTCTGCGCGCGGCTCACCCACGGGTAGCGCGACGCGAGGTACGCACCCACGCCGATGCCTGCATCGCCGGCGACCATCAGGATCACGGGAAGCGTGTTCTCGTTGGTATCGGGTTGGATCGCGGCGAGCGTGAGGCCGGTGAGCGCGAGCGTCCACAAGCCGCCGCTGTTCGCGAGGGCCACCTGTCCCGCCGTCGGACGCTTGCGATCGAGCGCGATCCCGATCCCGAGACCGGCACCCTGCCCGGCGAGCAGGCCGAGCCCGATGCCCGGGCCGAGGTCGACCTCCGTCGCCCACAACAGCATGCCCGCATTGAACGCGCCCCACACCGTCCCGGAGTTCGCGAGCGCACGCGTCCCCGGGCGAACGTCATCGATGCTCAGGCTGGCCGCGGCCCCGACGATCCCGCCGGCCAGTGCGAGGCCGAGGATCGGCTCGGCCTCCTCGCAGTCGGCGGCGAGGCAGACCTCGATGCCGGCGTAGATGCCGTGCATCGCCTGGAACAGGGCGAGCTCGGCGCGTGCGCCGTTGGTCGGAGTCTCGGCCACCGGCCCGCGCCGAGGCTCGTCATGCGTGCCGGGCGCGGAGGACGAGAGTGCGAGCATCGCCTGCCGTGTCGCCGGATGATCCGGATGCTGCTGCTGGAGCATCGCGATCTCCGCTCGCGCACCATCGCGATCTCCCTGCGCGAGGAGCTCGAAGGCGTGGTGATAGCGCAGCCATGCCGGATCGTCGCGCGTGTCGACGGGCTGCGCCATCACGGTCCCACCTGTCAGCACGAGCGCGCCGACCCATCGCATGCGAAGTTCCACGTTTCCGATCCTATCGCGCCGGCGCACGGTTGCGCGCGCGCCCGCCGGTAACCCCCGGCAGGAGGTTGCAAAGTGTGTAGGGTGCTCGCTGGTACCGCCCCGGCGGTATGGTTGCAACGTGAGCGAACCGGCGGCCCAACCCACCATCAAGGTGCTCCTCGTCGAGGACGACGAGCGTCTCGCGCAGCTCACGGCCCGCTACCTCGAGACGCACGGGGTCCTCGTCACCATCGCGCGTGACGGCCTCGAAGGGCAGGCCGAGGCGCTGCGCCGCCAGTACGATTGCGTCGTGCTCGACCTGATGCTCCCGGGGCGCGACGGCATCGAGGTGACGCGCGAGCTGCGCGGCCGCACCGACGTCCCGATCCTCATGGTCACCGCGCGCGGCGAGGAGGCCGATCGCGTGCTCGGGCTCGAGGTCGGCGCCGATGACTACGTGACCAAGCCGTTCTCGCCACGCGAGCTGCTCGCGCGGATCCGGGCCACCGTGCGGCGCGTGCGCGGCCAGGCGGGCCCGGCGCAGCAAGCGATCCAGGTCGGCGCGCTCGTGCTCGATCCGCAGCGGATGACGGTGACGCTCGACGACAGGCCGATCGACGTCACGGCGTACGAGTTCGCGATCCTCCGCGCGCTCGCGCAGCGCCCGGGCCGCGTGCTCTCGCGCGAGCAGCTGCTCGATCTCGCGAAGGGCTCCGCCGAGCTGTCCTTCGATCGCTCCATCGACGTCCACGTCTCGCGCCTGCGCGCGAAGCTCGGCGACGATAGCCGTAGTCCGCGCATCCTGAAGACGGTGCGCGGCGTCGGCTATCTCCTCGCCGGCGGCGAATCATGACCGCCGCGCCGCCGCGTCGCCGCCTCACGCTTCGCGTCTACGGCCTCGTGGCGGCGATCTCGCTCGCGACCATGGTCGCGCTGCTGGTGCTGCCTCGCTACATGCGCGGTGCGCGCTACCTCGAGCCGCAGGCGGCGCTGTTCCAGTACATGGTCGATCGCATGTCGGTGAAGAATCCGACGGAGTTCACCGCGATGCTCGATCGCATCGAGCCGCGCCTGCGCGGCACGCTGACGATCTACGACGCGCAGGGCCGCGTGATCCGGTCGACGGTGACGCCGCCGCTCTCGCCGGCGAAGAGCTACGAGCTATCGACGCTGAAGCAGCACAAGTGGTCGCTCGAGTATGGTCGCATCGTCGTACGCAGCGACGACGCCTCGCTGATCGGCGTCTATCACCCGCGCCGGCCGGGCTTCCCGTGGGACTTCATCCTGCCGCTGTGCGGCGCGCTCCTCGCCATCACCGGCGCCGTCTCGATCTGGTTCTCGCGGAGGCTCGCGCGTCCGCTCGATCAGCTCGCCGAGGCCGCCCGCAAGTTCGGCGCAGGTGACACCTCGGCGCGCGCGGACCTCAAGCGCAACGACGAGCTGGGCTACGTCGGCCGCGCGTTCGACGACATGGCCGAGCGCACGAGCGCCGTGCTCCAGGCGCAGCGGCAGCTGATGGGCGACGTCTCGCACGAGCTCCGCACGCCGCTCGCGCGCATCCGCGTCGCGCTCGAGCTCGCGGCCGAGGATCCGGTCGCCGCGAAGGACGTGCTCGCCGACGTCGGCGCGGACCTCGACGAGATCGATCAGCTCATCGGCGACATCCTCACCACCGCTCGGCTCGACGGCAGCACCGATGTCCTGCTCGACCGGCGTCCGATCAACCTCGGCGAGCTCGCCGATCGCGCCGTCCAGCGGTTCGCGACGCGCCACCCGAACCGCCGCCTCGAGCCGTCGATCGCGGGCGGCGATCGCGACATCGAGTGCGACCCGGTGCTGTTGCGCCGCGCCGTCGACAACCTCCTCGACAACGCGGCCAAGTACTCCGACGCCGGCACCGCCGTCGAGCTCGCGGTGATCCCGAACGGCAAGCAGGTCGCGTTCGAGATCATCGACCACGGCATCGGGATGTCGCCCGACGAGCTCGAGCGTGCGTTCACCCCGTTCTGGCGCGCCGACTCGTCGCGCACGCGACGCACCGGCGGTGTCGGACTCGGGCTCGCGCTCGCCCGCCGCATCGCGCGCGTTCACGGCGGCGACGTCACGCTCGCATCGTCGCCCGGCAAGGGCACGACCGCCCGCCTCGAAGTTCCGCTCGCCTGATCAGAGCAGCAGCGCGTCCCGAACGTCATCGAACGCGCCCGCGCGCCAGCGCGTGAGCGGACTGCGTCCCTTCAGCAAGTTCTCTGTCTCGACGAGCATCGCCGCGAGATCGACGAGCCAGCACTTCGGATCGAACGGCGACGGCCGGCCGACGTCCTCGGGTACCTCGGTCGGCGGCATCCACGCCGCCATCTTGTGGCTCTCGCCGGCGAGCAGCGCGCGCACCGCGACGTTGCCCATCCGGCTCGCCATCAGCCGATCGGCCGCCGATGGCCGACCGCCGCGCACGACGTGACCGAGCACGGTGACGCGCGTCTCGATCTGCGCGGGTTCTGCACCGGACGCCTGGTCGCGCAGCCGGGCGTCGACGAGCTCCTTCAGGCGCTCTGTCTTCACGGCGACGCCCTCGGCCTTGATGATGATCACGCGGCGCGACTTGCGCGATCGGCTTCGCACGGTCAGCACGGTGTTCACGACCTGGTCGACGATCGCCGCCTCCGGCTTCCCCGCCTCCGGGAACAGCGCCAGGTCGGCGCCGACGGCGATCGCCGACGTCATCGCGAGGTATCCGCAGTCGCGGCCCATCACCTCGATGATGAAGGTGCGATCGTGCGCGGTCGCGGTGTCCGCGATCTTGTCGCACGCCTCGACGATCGTGTTCATCGCGGTGTCGACGCCGATCGACATGCTGGTGAGCCCGAGGTCGTTGTCGATCGACGCCGGAAGCCCCACCACCGAGAGCGGCGGGCCATCGCCGATCTCCGCGGGATCCGCGAGGTGCAGCGCGCCGGTGAGCGAGCCGTTGCCGCCGATCACGATCAGCCCGTCGACGCCGCGCCGTGCCAGGATCGCACGCGCCTTGTCGCGCACCTCGCGCTGATGGAACTCCTTGCACCGCGCCGAGCCGAGCATCGTGCCGCCATCGCGCAGGATGCTCTGCACGTCCGCCGGAGCGAGCGGCACGAACGCATCTTCGAGCAAGCCCTTGTATCCGCGCTCGATCCCGACGATGTCCGCGCCCAGCGATCTTCCGACGAGCGTTGCCGCTCGGATCGCCGCATTCATTCCAGGGGCATCACCACCACTCGACAGGATTCCGATCCGCTTCACGCCAGGCATGCGCCGAATGTATGCCAGACTCGAGGAGACGATGCGTCCGCAAGTCCGCACGGAACGGCAGGGGCCTGTCACGACCGTGATCCTCGACCGCGAGGGCGCACGCAACGCGGTCGACCGCGCGACCGCCGACCAGCTCGCGGACGCCTTCCGCGCGTTCGACGCGGACGACACCGCGCGCGTCGCCGTCCTTTACGGGGATCACGGCACGTTCTGCGCGGGGGCCGATCTCAAGGCCATGGCCGCCGGCACACCCAACCGCGTCGAGCCCGACGGCGACGGCCCGATGGGTCCATCGCGCATGCTCCTCTCCAAGCCCGTGATCGCCGCGATCAGCGGCCACGCCGTGGCGGGCGGCCTCGAGCTCGCGCTCTGGTGCGACCTCCGCGTCGCCGACGAAGACGCCGTGCTCGGCGTGTTCTGCCGGCGCTTCGGCGTCCCGCTCATCGATGGCGGCACCATCCGCCTCCCGCGCCTCATCGGCCTCTCGCGCGCCCTCGACATGATCCTCACCGGCCGCGCCGTCGGTGCCGCCGAGGCCCTCTCGTTCGGCCTCGTCAATCGCGTCGTCCCCGCGGGCACCGCGCGCGCCGCCGCCGAGCAGCTCGCCCACCAGCTCGCCGAGCTCCCGCAAGCCGCCCTCCGCGCCGATCGCACGAGCGCCTATCTCCAGCACGACCTCGACCTCGACGCCGCACTCGCGCAAGAGCTTCGCCTCGGCGCCACCGCGCTCGCCGAGGCCATGTCCGGCGCCGCGCGCTTCGCCGGTGGTGCCGGCCGCCACGGGAGGCCCGCATGACCAGCGCGATCGCGCGCGGCCTCGTCCTCGCACTCCTCATCACGGGCTGCATCGTCAAGCGCCTGCACTCGCCACGTCTCACCGGCACGTGCGCGGGCGCGTGCGACCACTACGTCGCCTGCAAGGACGGCCACTCCGACGCCGACGGGCAGCGCTGCCGCGCCGAGTGCCCCGACGTGTTCAGCGATCCCGATTCGATCATGGCGTTCGAGAGCCTGTCGTGCCGAGACGCCGTCGAGTACATCGACGGCACGGCGAAGCGGACTGCAACGCCATAGGCGCGCCCACGTGGGCCGGTACCGCGTCTACTACGGCAAGGAGCTCGTCCTGCAGCTGGACGAACACCGGCGCTTCCACCGACTGAATCAACCGGAGAGGAACGGTCCATCACGGTGGCAGAGGCGAAGCACCAGAAGGCTCGGAGAAAACGTATGGCGGGGTGACAAAGTCACTGACCCGTTAATGGGTGACAACTCACTGACCGGACAGATCGTCGATTTCGCTTGACGGGTTTGCGAGCGCACGCTCAGCGACCCCGACTCGATCATGACGTTCGAGGGCATGTCGTGCCGCGATGCCGTCGAGTACATCGACGGCACGGCGAAGCGCACCGCGATATCGTGATCAGCTTGGCTACGACCGATTACCTGGCGGCAGCGCAACCCAGACGCGCTGGAAGTAGCTCCACAGATCCATCCTCGTCGCATCGCTGACCACGGCGGTTCCATCGGATAGGACCTCGTGCACGTGGAGCCGCGTGCGCCACACCGTCTGTGCCTCGAGGTCGACCAGCTCCGTCCACACCAGTGTGGAATGTAACAGCTGCCCCGGGGCCCGCTTGGCATCAGGTCTGACGCACGTGACGACGATGAAGCGTGCTTGATCTTTGACCGCCGCCTGCGCCCCGATGCGGCCGGCGCAGTCGCGGGCGTCGTATCGGCGGACCACGTCGAACGTGGTCGCATCGAGGTCGTAGCGCCGGATCTCGCGCCCATCCTCCGAGAGGCCGAGATAGCTCCGCGCGCCGAGCATGGTTTCGTACAGGCGCAGCGGCCCGGTGGGGAGGCGCAGGAAGGTGCCAGTCGCTTCGTCGCGGATCGCCGGGACCTCGAAGTAGCGGACCGCCCACGGCATCGCCTCGTTCTCCGGCGCGCGCAGCGAGAGGGTGTCCCGGCCGTCCACCCGTTGGATCGTCTGATCGGTGGGGTGCCACAGGTAGCTCGCCGTCGAACCATCCCGTCCCGCGCAGAAGACCCAGACGCGGTTGCCCATGCGGCGGTCGCTGGAGGAACAGCGCGCGTGATCGGCGACCGCCCACGCGAAGGGCGGCGGGTCGCTCGCCTCGCTCGCCTTCTGCGGAGCTGGCATGGCGGTCACCGTACGCGTGGAGAGGTCGACGGCGAACGCTGCCGTCGGCCACCTGAGCTCCCAGATGCCGGGGGTGCCTCGCCGCTCTGCCAACGACGATGGCTTTCCAGCAGGCCAGGTACCGTCGACCGTGGCGACGCGTTGCTGCGTCCACTGATCGAAGATCTCGAGCTGACCGTCTCGGAAGAGTGGCCGCTCACCACGGCACCCGACGTGGTTGTTCCAGTTTCTCCGATCCTGCTTCGCGAAGTACGTGAGGTCGGGGAACGCGAGGACGTCGAAGCGCTCGGGGCCGCTCTTGGGCCACATCTTGACGACGACGCGGGCGAGCTTGTCATCCTTGATGCATCCATACGTCTCGTACGCCTGTTGTGCGGCGCGTCCCGTCCACACGGGCGTGATCGCCCGCTCCACCGCTCGCAGCTGCAGGTCCACGCCGCTGGGCGCGAGCTCGACGATCGGGAACGCGTCCTGGTACGTCGTCGGTTCGAGCATGCGCAACGGCCGCCGGGCGTCTGGCTGCGCAGCCGCGGGTAGGGTGAGCGGGTCCGGCCCCGTAGGAGTTGCTGCCGGTGGCGCCACGACACGCGTGGCGCAGCCAGCGATCAAGAGCAGGCCAAGGACTCGACGCATGACGCGGCCGACGATAGCAACGTTCGCGCCAGCGTCGATCGACGGCGGGTAGTGCCCGAGTCGCGGTACCAAGCCCTGCCGAGAACCCACGTTCACGGGGGACCTGTCACGAAGGGGACGCAGTCAGTTCCGGCACGTGCGAGCGTAACTCCGGCACTCGTTGCGTGGCTCGCGCCCCCCGTGCATCGAATGACGTCGGTGGTGATACGGTGCCTGCCGATGCAGGGGCGTCACCTGTGGAACTCGTTCATCGCGATCATGGCCGTCCTCGGCGGCTGTAGTAACAACAACACGCCTGATCAGAGCACCAATAGTCCTCCGGTCCTCGAGGCTCTCGCGCTGACGACTCAGGAGGACACGCCGGTCACGCAGGTGATCCCTGCGACCGACGCGGACGAGGATCCGCTGACGTTCCTGCTCGGCACGCCGATGCACGGCGTGGTCGTCGGCGACGGCACGTCGCTGACGTACACCCCGGTGGCGAACTACGTCGGGACCGACACCTTCGAGGTCGTCGTGTCCGACGGTGTTGCGAGCGCGACCGCGACGGTGACCGTCACGATCACCGCGGTCAACGACGCGCCAGTCGCCACGGACGACTCGTTCGCGACGCCGGAGGACACCGCGCTGGCACTCACCTCGGCGCAGCTCGTATCCAACGACGCCGATCCCGACGGTGACACGCTGACGGTCGCGACCATCACCGATGCGACCAATGGCACCGTCGCGCTGTCGGGCGACACCATCGTGTTCACGCCGGCCGCGGACTTCGCGGGCAACGGGACCTTCACGTACACGGTCAGCGACGGCACCGCAACCGACACCGGCCTCGTGACGATCAACGTCGGCGGCCAGAACGATGCGCCGGTCGCCGGCAACGATTCCGCGACGACCGACGAGGACACGGTGCTCGCGCTGACCGCAGCGACCCTGCTGGCCAACGACAGCGATCCGGACGCTCAGTCCGTGACCATCACCGCCGTCGGTAACCCGACCAACGGAACGGTCGCGCTCGCGGGCACCGACATCACGTTCATCCCGGCGACCAACTTCGCCGGCACCGCGACCTTCGAGTACACCGCGTCCGACGGCGCGCTGTCCGACACCGCGATCGTCACGGTCACCATCGCTCCCATCAACGACGCTCCGGTCGCCGTCGATGATGGCGACACTACCGACGAGGACACCACCCTCGTCATCCCGGCCGCCGAACTGCTCGCGAACGACACCGACGTGGATGGCGACACCCTCACCGTGACGGCGGTCGCCAACGCGCAAGCTGGCACGGTGGCCCTGAGTGGGACCAACATCACGTTCACGCCCGCGGCCAACTTCGTGGGGACCACCTCGTTCCAGTACACGGTGTCCGATGGCAATGGAGGCACGGACACCGGCCTCGTCTCCATCACATTCAACCCGGTCAACGACCCACCGGTCGCCAATGGTGAGAGCGTGACCGTCCCCGCGGGCAGCCCGACCAACATCACCATCGCGTCGCTGATGTCCAACGACAGCGATCCCGAGGGCGCGACCCTGATGTTCGTCGGGGTCAGCAATGCGTCGAACGGCTCGGTCTCGGCGGGTGGCGGCAACGTCACCTTCACTCCGGCCCCGGGCTTCGTCGGCTCCGCCGGGTTCTCGTACGCGATCAGCGACGGTTCGCTACTGGCGACCGCGAACGTCATCGTCACCGTCATCTCCACCTGCGGCGACGGCGTCGCGATGTTCGACGAGGAGTGCGACGACGGCGGTCCCGACGACACCGACGGCTGCACCACGCAGTGCAAGATCGGCGCGATCTGCAACGCGATCACGCATCCGGACGGCGATC
>Ga0247822_10000813_pt1 | contig 17843 bp, 14 predicted proteins | sample 13C_Cellulose_Da_FD_192423 | JGI IMG/M metagenome (GOLD analysis project Ga0247822, IMG submission 192423) | Soil microbial communities from agricultural site in Penn Yan, New York, United States - 13C_Cellulose_Day30 | ecosystem: Environmental > Terrestrial > Soil > Agricultural land | place...
GCGCGGCGCCGTGGGCGATCGCCACCGATGGCGGTGCGCCCCAGCACCCACACCGTCCCATCCGCGGCCACGGTGACCAGCTGCGCGGTGATCGCGCCGCCGCCCTGGCCCAGCTCCGCAAGGGCGCGTGGACGGTGGCGCCGTCACCACCGCTCGCGGCCGACGACGTGCCGGTCGTCCTCGCGGTCGACCGCGCCGGATCGGTGCTGGTCGCCACCCGCGCCGGCGCCGTTCACCTCGGCGCTGCCGACGGCACGTGGAAGGCCGGCGTCCTCGCCGAGGCGCTCCCGGCGGCCCGACCGGGTCCAGCGCCGGCGCGCACGCGCTAGCTCGCCAGGAGTCTGTGGGGCGTAGGCGGCCGCGGAACGCGTCAGGCCCCCCAGACAGACCCCGAGCCCCACCAGTGACCTCGGACACCCAGAGTCATTGTTGACCGCTCGCTTCGCTCGCTGGGGCTAGCCGATCTCCCCGCGAATTGACCGGTTTCGCGCGGGCTTGTACCCTGATCGCGTGGCACCTGTCGTCCTCGTCGCCGATGACGATGCCTGGATCCTGCGCATGGTCGCGACCGTGCTCGAGAAGCGGGGCTACCAGGTCGTGACGGCGAACGACGGCGAGGAGGCCCTGTCGCGGGCGCTCGTCGATCCACCCGACCTGCTCATCACCGACGTGATGATGCCGCGGATGGACGGCTGGGCGCTGGTCAAGACGCTCCGCGCGCGCCCCGAGTTCGCCACGCTGCCGGTGATCTTCCTCACCGCCCTGTCGTCCGACGAAGATCGGATCCGCGGCTTCCGCATGGGCGCCGACGACTACGTGCCCAAGCCGTTCCGGTTCGAGGAGCTCGATCTCCGCGTCGCCAAGACGATGCGGCGCACCCTGGCCATGGCCCAGGAGGCACGCGAGACCATCCTCGGCCCGTCGCTCAAGGGTGACCTGTCGCAGATCGGGCTGGCCGCGCTCCTCACGATGATCGAGATGGAGCGCAAGACCGGCGTGCTCACCCTGCGCGAGCCGGGCGGGATGAGCGCGCAGATCCTGGTGCGCGCCGGCCGCGTCGTCCACGCCCGGCTCGACGACAGTCCGGAGCCGGTCGACGCCGAGTGTGTCTACTACCTGCTCGCGTGGAGCGCCGGCTCGTTCGAGCTGATCACCTGCGACGTCGAGGGCGCCGATCGCGTGCAGACCGCCACGATGAACCTCCTGCTCGAGGGCGCCCGCCGGCTCGACGAGGCCGGCCGCGAGGAAGCGGTCTAGTCCGAAGACAGACCCCGCGCGTCACCAGTGACCCCGGACTCCCAGAGTCATTGTTGACCGCTCGCTTCGCTCGCTGGGGCCGCCACGATGAACCTCCTGCTCGAGGGCGCCCGCCGGCTCGACGAGGCCGGCCGCGAGGAAGCGGTCTAGGCGCGGCACCTCCGCCGCGCCCAGCCGTTCACACGCCGCCGTAGTACCTGGCGAAGATCATCGCCGCGAACGTGTCGCCGGCCTGGCGCAGATCGTCGCTGAGGGTCAGCCCGATGTCGATCGTCTTGCTCGGCGTGTAGCCGAACGTGGCGTTGACCGGCAGGAAGTCGGCGCCGAACAACTGCGTGTCGGAGTCGTAGATCGACAGCGACACGAAGTTGGTATCGAGCTGACCGAACACCTGCTGGGTGGGCTGCACCAGCACACCGACCGGGAACCCGAACGTGATCGGGGTCTTGTCGTTCGCGTCGCCGACGAACGAGAACGAGAAGTGGTTGCCCGGTGAGATGACCGCGAACTTGTCGTTGACCGTGTACTGGATCTGCGCCCCCAGCAGGAGCGGCGCGATGTCGGTCGCCTCGGCGTCGAAGCCGAGATCACCGCGCGCCACCACCTCGAGCTTGCCGCCGAACGCCCCGCGCACCGCCGCGTAGCCGGCGCCGAGCCGCAGCAGGCCGGCATCGCCCGGGTTCACGTCGAGCCCGTACCCGCCGTAGACCTCGATCGAGTCGGTGATGCCATACCCTCCCGATACCCCGGCGCCGAGCGTGGAGAACAGGTCCGCATCGTTCTCCATCGGCGCCGCCGGCGTGGGATTCGCGCTGACCAGACCGCCGGCATAGAACGTCCCGACCGGCATCGTGAGCGGGCGGTTGATCGTGGCCTGCGTCCACACGGTCTCGGCGCGCGCGTCGTCGACCATCCCAGCCGCCGCCAGCGCGACGATCGCGCCCGCAGCGAAGTAGCTCTTCCTCCCCATACCATCCTCCTTCGACGTTGATCCCTTCCCCAGTTCCCTCTGACGACGGCAAGCTAGCACGCGCGATGGGAAGCGCCTCCTCCCGCGCTCCCGAACCGGCCTCGTTGTCCGTCACGCGAGCCGATTCGCGTGTCGTTCCGCTGCACTCAATGCGCGCGAACGCCGTGCCGATCTAGCGACGTTCGTCACTCCCGGCGTCCATCGATCGGCTCCGGATGCCGGCCGGGAGGCAGTCCGGAGACAGTCCGGAGGGCTTAGAACGTCGTCGAACGTCAGTCGTCGTCGTCGAACGTCAGTCGTCGTCGTCGTCGCCGCCGACCGCGCCGAGGGCCTCGATCTCGTACTTCTTCATCAGCTTCCGGAAGTACTTTCGATCGATGTCGGCCTCGCGCGCCGCGTGGGAGATGTTGCCGCCGTGGCGCTTGAGCAGGGACACGATGTAGTCGCGCTCGAACGACGACACCCACCGCTCCTTGGCGTCCTTGAAGGTCACGCCGTCGGCGAGCAGCTCGTCGGGCGGACGCGGCGCTGGCGGCGCGGGAGCGGGCCGCGCCTCGGAGGTCAGGTGGCGGACCGGCGCCGTGCGCCGGACCTCGCGGATCATGTCGGGCAGATCGCCGACGGTCAGGACGTCGCTGTCGGCGAACGAGATCGCTCGCTCCATGACGTTGACGAGCTCGCGCACGTTGCCCGGCCACGCGTACGACTGCAGCGCCCCCATCGCGTCCTTGGCGACGGTGCGCACCCGCGGCTGGCCCTCGGCGCCGCGGTTGGCGGCCATCGTGCGCAGGAAGTGGGAGACCAGCACCGGGAGGTCGTCGGCGCGCTCGCGCAGCGACGGCAGCTTCAGCCGGACCACCGACAGCCGGTAGAACAGATCCTGGCGGAACCGGCCGGCGCGGACCTCGTCCTCGAGGTTGCGGTTGGTGGCCGCGATGATGCGGACGTCGACCTTGCTCGACCTGGCGGCGCCGACCCGGCGGACCTCGCGCTGCTCGAGCGCGCGCAGCAGCTTGGGCTGGAGATCGAGCGGCAGCTCGCCGAGCTCGTCGAGGAACAGGGTGCCGCCGTCGGCCAGCTCGAACAGGCCCTGGCGGGTCATCACCGCGCCGGTGAAGCTGCCCTTCTCGTGGCCGAACAGCTCGCTCTCGATCAGGTTGGGCGGGACCGCGCCGCAGTCGAAGACCACCAGCTCCTTGGCCTTGCGCGGCGACAGGCCGTGGATGGTCTGCGCGACCACCTCCTTGCCGGTGCCGGTCTCGCCCTCGATGACCACGGTCGTGTTGGTCGGCGCGATGCGCTCGAGGATCGTGTAGATCTCGCGCATCTTGGCGTTGCCGCCGATCAGGCCGCCGCAGCGATCGCTGCGCGACGGCACGATCGGCACCTCGGCCTCGCGGGCGGCGAAGCGGAGCTGGCTCTGGCCGACCCCGATCGTCGAGCCGGGCTTGAGGAAGCCCTCGCGCACCCGCACCTTGTTGATGAAGGTGCCGTTGGTCGAGCGCAGATCGACGAGGACGTAGCCGGTGTCCTCCTGGACGATCTTGCAGTGGTAGCGCGACACGGTGTCGTCGCGGACGACGACGTCGTTGTCGTCCATCGAGCCGATGCGGATCTCGTCCTTCTCGAAGGTCCACTCCTGCTCGGCGCCGTCCAGGGTGGCCAGCGTGCACTGGCGGAGGTGCAGGGTGGCGCCGCGGTCGAGGAAGGCGACCTTGGTCGGCGGCACGAAGTCGGGGAACTTCTTGCTCACGTGCGCCGACGATCCTACACCGACGCGGGCGGGCCCGCGCGCCTTCGGCTGGTCGCGCGAGACGATCTACACCAAGATGCGCGAGCACCGCTCGCACCCGACCCGTTCCGCGATTTGCCATGACCACGGACCTCGATCCTCTCGACGACGTCGACGTGGACGACGGCGGCGACGAGGATGACCTCGACGCCGACGCGTCGGCCGCGCCGGTGGCCCCGTTCGCCGACCTCGGCCCGTGGTGGTCGCCGCCGGCCGGCGTCGACATGGGGGTCGGCGCGCACCTCGGCCCCGACGGCGCCCCCCGCATCGTCGAGCGCCGGTTCACGGTCACCGAGGACTTCGCCGGCCACCGCCTCGACCACTACCTGAAGCGGATGATCCCGCGGCTGTCGCGGACCAAGCTGCAGGCGATCATCCGCACCCAGCTGTCGCGCGACGGCGGCGACCCGCGGCCGTTCCGGGCCTCGACCTCGGTCGCGGTCGGCGAGACGTGGCTGATCCGCCGGCCGGCGCGCGCCGAGCCGCCGTGCCCGCGCACGTTCGGGGTGCTGCACAAGGACGACGCCGTGCTGGTGGTCGACAAGCCGGCCGGCCTGCCGGTCCACGCCTCGGCGAAGTTCTACTTCAACACCCTGGCCCGGGTGGTCGCCGACCGGTTCCCCGACGAGCCCTGGCAGATCTGCCACCGCCTCGACCGCGAGACCTCGGGCGCCCTGGTGATGGCGCGTGGGCGCGAGGCGGCGGCCGCGCTCAAGGGCAGCTTCGCCGGCGGCCCCGCGGGCAAGGCCGCCGAGAAGACCTACCTCGCCGTCGTCCACGGCGACCCGCCGTGGCCCGACGATTCAACCGGCGCCGACGCCGCGCTCGATCACCCGCTCGCCCTGGCCGGCCCCGGCGATCCCAGCCGCCTGCCCGGCGTGCGCATGCTGGTGCGCGACGGCGGCTTGCCGTCGCTGACCCGGGTCAGCGTGCTCGAGCGGGTGCCCGGCTACGCCCTGGTGCGCTGCCGCTTGATCACCGGCCGCCAGCACCAGATCCGCGCGCACGTCGCCCACGCCGGCCACCCGATCGTCGGCGACAAGCTGTACGCCGCCGGCGAGGAGGCGTTCATGGCGTTCTGCGATCGCGGCATGACCCGCGCCCTGGCCGAGCAGCTCGTGCTCCCGCGCCACGCGCTGCACGCCTGGCGGGTCCGGGTCCCTCACCCGCGGGGCGGGGCGCCGATCGACGTCACCGCGCCCCTGGCCTGGGACCTGGCCGCGTTCCTCGCCGCGCAGCGCGGGCGCTGATTTCGATCGACGCGAGCGCGCGCCGCCGCCTATCCTCCCGGTCCATGAGGGACGTGATCGCCGGGCGCCTGCTCGGCCTGCTGGCCATCGGTGTGCTCGCCGCCGCGTGCGGCGGCTCGAGCGACGACGGTGGCGATGGGGACGGCGACGGCGACGGCGGCGGGTTCGAGTCGATCGTCGTCGAGCCGCCCCAGGTGACGGTGACCGTCGCGCCCGGCGGCTCGACCACGCAGGCGTACGTCGTCTACGGGGTCGCCGGCGGGGTCCGCACCGACATCACCGCCCAGTGCGCGCTGACGCTCGACCCGGCGTTCGGCACCATCTCCGGCGCGACCGCGATCATCGGCCCGCGCGGCGGCGCGACCCAGATCGCGGCCACCTGCGCCACCCTGCGCGGCACGTCCGATCTGATCGTGAACCTCGCCAGCACGGTGGTCATGCCGGGGACGCCGTCGGACGCGCCGGCGCTGTTCGGCGCGGCGACGGCGGGGACCGATCCGACCCGCACCCCGACCATCGAGTACCCGCTCAACCGGGCGGTGTCGCCGGTCAACATCCCGCCGATCGAGGCCCAGTGGACCGCGGCCGGCAACGACCTGTTCCACGTCCGGCTGACCTCGGCCTACGTCGCGATCGACGTCTACACCGTCGATCGCGAGGCGATGCTGGAGGCCGAGGCGTGGGAGGACGTCGCGACCAGCGCCGCCGGCGGCGACCTCAAGGTCGAGGTCGAGGGCCTGCTGCGCAGCGCGCCGGCGACCCGCTTCGCGGCGGCGCCGGTGTCGATCGTCATGTCGCACGACGCGATCGACAAGACCGCGATCTACTACTGGGCGTCGTCGGCCGGCAGCATCATGAACCAGACCTTCGGCAGCACCACCGCGCCGACCACGGTGCGCGACCAGTGCACGTCGTGCCACTCGCTGTCGCGCGCCGGCACCCGGCTCGGCTACAGCCGGTGCGTCAACAACGACTGCGGCCAGCAGTTCGTCGGCTTCCTGCGCTACGACGCGCCGACCAGCACCTGGGTCGAGGCGTTCGACGCCAACGACCGGGTCCTGCGCGGCTCGTACACGACGTTCTCGCCGGTCGGCAACCCGTTCCCGACCGACGAGCGATCGCTGGCGATCGTGACCCGCGGCGACGGCACCCTCGGCCTGTACGACCCCGACACCGGCGCCGAGGTGGCGTCGAACCTGAGCGAGGTCTCGACCCACGGCGCCGGCGCGCCGCGCTCGGCGATGATGGCCGACTGGTCGGCCGACGGCACCAAGGTCGCGTTCGCGTCGCCGCCGCGGGCCAACCGCTCGGTCGATCTCGACAACGGCGTGATCGCGACGATGACCTACCAGTACACCGGCGGCCAGCACGTGTTCGGCGAGCCGGTGCCGATCGTCGCCGATCCGATCAGCCTGCCCGGCGGCACCTACAAGAACTTCTTCTTCCCCAGCTTCTCCAACGACGGCGCGCTGATCTTGTTCAACGCCGCCCGCGCCGAGTGGCGCAACTTCTCGAACGCGGCGTCGCCCGGCCAGCGCCTGATGCTGGCCGCCAGCGACGGCACCTGGGTCAAGGATCTGACCGCGCTCAACGGTGGCACCGTCGACAGCGACATCACCTGGCCGCACTGGGCACCCGGCGAGCACCGCGACTACTACTGGTTCGTCTTCTCGAGCCAGCGCGACTACGGCCACCGGGTGACGCTGGGCAACACCAACCAGGCCTGCATCGGCAACGGCGTGCGCCAGTGCAAGCAGATCTGGATCGGCGCGGTCAGCAAGGCGGCGCTGATGAGCGGCCAGGCCGATCCGAGCGCGCCGCCGATGTGGCTGCCCGGCCAGGACCCGCGGACCAACAACATCAGCCCGTTCTGGACCGCCGGGATCGGCATCGACTGAACGCCGGCTACGGCGCGAAGGTCAGCCGCGCCACGCCCTGCATGCCCGACCGGGGCGTGAGCCGCAGCGCCGCCAGCACCGTGGCGGCGGTGTCCATCGTGGTCATCGGCGCGTCGAGCACGCTGTCCTCGTCGGCGCCGGGGCCGCGCGCGATCCACGGGATCTGGCGCTCGACGGCGTCGTGGCCGCGCGAGTGATGGCGGCCGTGTCCGCCGTGATCGGCGGTGACGATGACCAGGGTCGAGTCCGCCAGCCCGCTGCGCTCGATGGCGTCGAGCACGGTGCCCAGGCAGCGGTCGCTGTTGCGGACCGCGCGCCGGTACTCGGGCGACATCCAGCCGTGGCTGTGCCCGTACTCGTCGGGATCCGAGAAGTGGACGAACAGGAGGTCGGGCCGGTGCTCGTCGAAGTACGCCGCGGCGCGCCGGGCGACCCCGCCGCACAGGTAGCTGGGCCGCTCGAAGTGGCCGACCGTCCCCGGCGGCGCGATGTGGCGCAGCTTGGGCTTGCCCACGATCATCGCGGTCTCCAGGCCGGCCTCCTCGGCGATCGAGAACACGGTCGGCACGTGGATGTAGCCGCGCTCGGGCTTGAAGCTGTTCCAGCCCAGCCCGTGCTGGCGGGCGCCGAACCCCGACAGCATCGACGCGTGCGACGGCAGGGTGTCGCTCTGCGGGATGGTGTCGGCCCGCCGCGCGACCGTCGCCTCCTTCATCAGGGCGACGTGGCGCGGGGCCAGCTCCTCGGTCAACGCGTCGGGGCGCATGCCGTCCTCGCTGATGATCACCACGTGGGCCGGCCGGGCCGGCGCGCGCGGCGGCGGCGACACGACGGCGGCCGGGACCGACGGCGCGGCCGGCGGCGCGTGGCGTGCCGGCGGCGCACGGTCGGCGGCGAGCGGGCCGGGTGTCGGCGGCCGCGCGGCGCGCGGGATCAGCAACGAGACCAGCGAGGTCGCCACCGCGAGCGCGGCGGCGAACGCGAGCCGGAAGCGGGTCACGGATCGATTGTGAGCGTGGCGCGGTCCCGGTTCAACCCGGGCGAGCAGGACACGACCGCGGCGACGCGGTGCCGTGACCCGGACGGCGAGGCGCTGGCAGGCGGTTCGCACCCGGACCGGATCATGGCGAAGCCCGGAATCTCGACCTGGATCGGCGCCGCCCCCGAGAGCGTCGCCGGCGTGATCGATCTGTACCTCAGGCGCTACGACGAGGCCGAGGCGCACCGCCAGCAGCACGCCACGGCGATCGCCAACGACTACTACACGCTGGCCACGGACTTCTACGAGTATGGCTGGGGCGACTGCTTCCACTTCGCGCCCCGGGTCCGCGGCGAGACCGTCCGGGAGTCCCTGCTGCGCTACGAGCACACGCTCGCGCTCCGGCTCGGGCTCCACGGCCGCATGCGCGTGCTCGACGTGGGTTGTGGCGTGGGCGGGCCCATGCGCAACCTCGCCCGCCTGACCGGCGCGACGATCACCGGCCTGACGATCAGCCGCTACCAGGTCGAGCGGGGCACCGCTCAGCACCACGCGGCGGGCCTCGCCCACCGGGTCGAATCCGTGGAGGGTGACTTCTGCCGCATGCCGTTCCCCGACCGCGCGTTCGACGCCGCCTACGCCATCGAGTCGTGCTGCCACGCCGCCGACCGCCGCCAGCCGTTCCGCGAGGTCTTCCGCGTGCTGCGTCGCGGCGCGTACTTCGGCGGCTACGACTGGTGCCTGACCCCGCGCTTCGACCGCGACGATCCCGCCCACGAGCGCATCCGCGAGGCGATCGAGAAGGGCGACGGCCTGCCGCCGCTGTGCACGACCGCCGAGCACGACCAGGCGCTCCGCGACGCCGGCTTCGAGGTGATCGAGACCTGCGACGTCGCGACGACCGCCGACCCGGAGACGCCGTGGTACCAGCCGCTGACGGCCGGCCTGTCGTGGCGTGGCTTCAAGAACAGCCGCCTCGGCGCGGCGTGCACCCACGCGCTGATCGCGGTGATGGAGCGGCTGCACCTGGCTCCCGCGGGCACCGGCGCCACCCACGCGATGTTGCGGATCGCGCAGGCGGCGCTGCCGGCCGGCGGCGCGCTCGGCATCTTCACGCCGAACTACTACTTCCTGGCGCGCAAGCCGTGAGGTAGCCGGCCCGGCGCCGCGCGCGCAGCCCGCCGTTCGTCGGCGGCTGTGCGCCGCGGTGCCGATTCCGGCTTGACTTGAATTTGAAAATGGATTTCAAATGCACTCCGCAGCGACCCGCCGGCGCCCAGAGCCTCCCGTGATCACCAGCCACACGTCACTCCTCTCTCGACTGGCCACGGTGGTCGCCGGTGTGGTCGCTGCGACCTCCTCCCTCGCCCGCGCCGACGAGTCGGCGCCCGCGGACGCCGCCGGCGCGACCGACGGCAGCGCCGCGGCCGACCTCGACGACCTCGATCCCGACGAGATCATCGTGATCACCGGCACCCGCGCCGAGACGCCGCTGGCGGCCAGCCCGGTGGTGACCGAGGTCGTCGATCGCCGCCACATCGTCGAGTCGGGCGCCGAGACCGTCGCCGACGCGCTCGCCGCCCGGCCCGGGCTGTGGCTCGAGCGCGGCATCGCCGGCACCGGCGTCACCATGCAGGGCCTCGGCCCCAAGTACGTGCTGGTGCTGGTCGACGGCCAGCGCCAGCTCGGCCGCGTCGACGGCGTCCTCGACCTCGAGCGGTTCGCCGCGGCCAACGTCGAGCAGATCGAGATCGTCCGTGGCCCGGGCTCGGCGCTGTACGGCTCCGACGCGCTCGGCGGCGTGGTCAACATCATCACCCGCGCGCCCGACGAGGAGGCGGCCGAGCTGACCGCTCGGATCGATCACCGCCGGGCCACCGATCTGTCGGCGCGGGTCGGCGGCGGCAGCGCGCGCCTGTCGGGCGCGGCCAGCGCCGAGTGGCAGCGCGGCGACGCGTTCGATCGCACGCCCGAGACCGCCGGCACCACGATCGCCGCCTACCAGGACGCCCGCGGCGATCTGCGCGGGCGCTACCGCGGCGGCGAGCGCTGGCAGGTCGACGGCAGCGCCGACTACCAGCGCCGCGACCTGCGGGGCGTCGACGCCACCGCCACCGGCGCGATCCTCGATCGCCGCAACCTCATCGAGGTGGCGGCGACGGCGGCGCGGCTGCGCTGGACCGGCGAGGGCACCTCGGTCGAGGCCCGGGCCGGGCTCGGCTACTACCGCGACCAGTACGCCAGCGACCAGCGCGGCAGCGGCGCGCTCGACCAGTACCAGGAGACCATCGAACAGCTGATCGAGGGCGGCGCCCAGCTCGACCGCCGGCTCGGCGATCACCACCGCGCCAGCGCCGGCGGCGAGCTGCTCGGCGAGACCTTGACCTCGGCCCGCCAGCGCGAGGACGGCGATCGCATCCGCGGCGCCGTCTGGCTGCAGGACGAGTGGCGGGCCGGCGCCGCCTACCGCTGGCTGATCGTGCCGGCGATCCGGGTCGACGCCGACACGCAGTTCGGCCTGCACGTGACGCCGCGCCTGGCCGTGCGCTGGGACCCGCTCGACGACGTCGCGGTCCGGGTCAGCGTCGGTCGCGGCTACCGCGCGCCCAGCTTCAAGGAGCTGCTGCTCCGGTTCGAGAACCCCGGCGCCGGCTACGTCGTCGACGGCAACCCCGATCTCCGGCCCGAGCACTCGACGTCGGGCCAGGCCGGCGTCGAGTGGCGGCCGCGCCGGTGGGCGTGGATCTCCGGCCACGTCTACGTCAACGAGCTGCGCGACCTCATCACCACGGTCACCGTCGACGGCGGCGGCGCCGGCCCGCAGCGGTTCGGCTACGACAACCTCGGCCGCGCCCGCACCAGCGGCGCCGAGGCGGCGGCCACGCTCGGCCGTGACCGGCTCGCGCTCGAGCTCGGCTACGCCTACACCCGCGCCCGCGATCTCGACACGGCGATGGCGCTCGACGGCGTGCCCGGCCACCGCGTGTCGGCGGCGCTGCGCTGGCGCGACCCGGCCGAGGGCCTGACCGCGGTCGCCGAGGTGGTCGCGACCGGGCCCCGCCCCTACCAGCTCGCCGGCGGCGTGGTCGAGACCGACCCCCGCTTCGACGTGCGGGCGCGGATCGCCCGCCGCTTCGGCGACCGGCTCGACCTGTTCCTCGGCGTCGACAACCTGCTCGACGCCGGCGACGACCAGCTCGACCCGATCGCTCCCCGCACCCTCTACACCGGCGCGACCGCGCGCCTCTGACGCCGAAAGGAGCCCGCCATGTCCGATGTCGTCCTCGCGGCCACCGTGGTCGGCGTGCTGTGCGCGCTGCCGGGGTGCGCCGAGAACATCCGCCCCGACGTCGAGCCCGACGCCGCCGACGGCCCGGTCGGCAAGGTCGCGACCGTCCGGGGCGCGGACGGGATCTACACCACCCGCGTCGACGCCACCGCGGTCGATACCTGGACGCACGTCGATCTCGAGACCGGCGCCGAGTCCTCCGACCAGACCAGCTGGGATCTCGCCGCCCAGCGCTTCCACCTCAAGCTCAACGGCGGCGTCAGCGGCACCGCCGGCGTCGAGGTCGCGCCGGTGCCCGGCGCGCTCGCCGACGTCACCGCGGCCCCGACCACCGGCTGGATCACCGACGCCGCCGACGGAGAGGACGAGAACATGGACCCCGACTACGCATTCGAGCAGGGCGACGGCTGGTACGCCTACGACCCGCAGACCCACCTCCTGACCCCGCACCCGACCGTCTGGGTGGTGCGCACCGGCGCCGGCGCGGTCGTCGCGCTGCAGATCACCGACTACTACGACGACGCCGGGACGTCGGGGCACTTCACGATGACGTGGAAGGCCCTCGACGGAGGTGGCTCGTGACCGCCGGTGGCGAGCTGGCCGCGCGCTGGGCCGCGCTGCGCGCCGAGCGCAGCGACCTGCGCATCCGCGACGCCGCCGCCGAGCTCGGCGTCAGCGAGCTCGAGCTGCTGGCGACCACCGTCGGCGCCACCGCGACCTGGCTCGACCACGACATGGCCGGGCTGATCCACGGTCTGACCGAGGTCGGCCGCTGCATGGCGCTGACCCGCGGCGAGCACGCGGTCAGCGAGGTCCGCGGCCGCTACGGCGGCGTCGAGCTCGGCCCGCACGCCGGCCAGGTCGTCGGCGAGCACGTCGACCTGCGCGTGTTCCTCGAGCACTGGCGCCACGCGCTGGCGATCGACGAGCCCGAGCCGCGCAGCGGCGGGCGGCGGCGCAGCATCCAGGTCTTCGACGCCGCCGGCGTCGCGGTCCACAAGGTCTACCTCGAGGCCGACGGCGGCGACGTCGCCGCCTGGGACCGCCTGTGCGCCGCCCGCGCCGGCACCGCGCCCGGCGAGCTCGCGGTCGAGCCGGCGCCGCCGCGCGCGCCCGAGCGCCCCGACGCCGAGGTCGACGCCGCCGCGCTGTGCGCCGACTGGGACGCCATGACCGACACCCACGAGTTCTTCTTCCTGCTGCGCAAGCACCGCGTGGCCCGGACCCAGGCGCTGCGCATGGCCGGCCGCGAGCGCGCCCGCGAGGTGCGCGGCGACGCCATGGCCCAGGTCCTCGGTGACGCCGCCGAGACCGGCGACCGCATCATGATCTTCGTCGGCAACCGCGGCTGCCTGCAGGTGTTCTCGGGCGCGGTCGAGCGGATCAAGCGGATGGGCCCGTGGCTCAACGTGCTCGACCCCGGCTTCAACCTGCACCTGCGCGAGGACCGGATCGCGTCGTCGTGGGTGGTCCACAAGCCGACCCGCAGCGGCGTGGTCCGCTCGCTCGAGCTGTACGACGCGGCCGGCGACACCATCGCCCTGGTCTTCCGCAAGCGCGACGATCGCGACCTCGCCGAGGACCCGAGCTGGAGCGCGGTGCTCGACCGGCTGACGGAGGCCCGGTGACCGCGCGCGCGGGCACCCTCGCGGCGGTGGCGGCGTGCGCGGCGGCGCTGGCCGTGGCCGGCTGCTCGCGCGCGACCGACGAGGCCGCCGCCGGCGGCGGCGCCAAGCCGCGCCGGATCGTGTCGGTCGGCGGCGCGGTCACCGAGACCGTGTTCGCGCTCGGCGCCGGCCCGCAGGTGGTCGCCGTCGACAGCTCGAGCGTGTTCCCGGCCGAGGCCGACGCGCTGCCCGAGGTCGGCTACCAGCGGACGCTGACCGCCGAGGGCATCCTCGCGCTGCAGCCCGACCTGGTCATCGCCGCCGCCGAGGCCGGCCCGCCGGCGGCCATCGATCAGCTCCGCCGCGCCGGGGTCACGGTCGCGCTGATGCCGCCCGCCGACACCATCGGCGCCGCCGCCGACCGCATCCGCGCGGTCGGCGCTGCGCTCGGCGATCCGACCGCCGCCAACGCGATGGCGACCCGGGTCGAGCAGGCCGCGGTCGACGCCAAGGCGCGGGCGCGCAAGGTGCCGGCCAAGGTCCTGTTCCTCTACGCGCGCGGCGGCGGGACCGCGATGGTGTCGGGCACCGGCACGCCGGCGGCGGCGATGATCGCGCTCGCCGGCGCCCAGCCGGCGGTGACCGCGTGGGACGGCTTCCGGCCGCTGTCGGCCGAGGCCGCGGTGGCGGCGGCGCCCGACGTGATCCTGATCCCGTCGCGCGGGCTCGACTCGCTCGGCGGCATCGACGCCGTCGTGGCCATGCCCGGCCTCGGCGACACCCCGGCCGGCAAGGCGCGGCGGGTCGTCGCGCTCGACGATCTCTTGCTGCTCGGGTTCGGCCCGCGCCTGCCCCAGGCGATCGACGACCTCGCCCGGGCCCTCGCCGCGGACTGACCGTGCTCGTGGCGTCGTCCCCCGACTCGTCGATCGCCGAGCCCGCCGAGGGCGCGGTGGCGCGGCCGTCGCGCGCGCGCGCGATCACCGTGCTGACCGCCGGCCTGGTCGTGGCGATCATCGTCGCGACCGGCGTCGGCGCGATCGGCCTGTCGCCCGGCGAGGTGATGGCCGCGCTGGTGCGCCCGCTCGGGTTCGAGCTGCCGTGGGCGGTCGGGAGCCGCGAGGAGCTGATCGTGTGGTCGCTGCGGCTGCCGCGGGTCGCGCTGGCGGTGCTGGTCGGGGCCGGGCTGGCCGGCGCCGGCGCGGCGCTGCAGGGCCTGGTCCGCAACCCGCTCGCCGATCCCGGCCTGATCGGCATCTCCAACGGCGCCGCGTTCGCCGCGGTCGCCTTCATCGTCGTCGGCGCGCCGCTCGCCGCGGTCGCCGGCGCGCTGGCGCCGTGGCTGCTGCCGGCGGCGGCGTTCGTCGGCGCGCTGGTCGCGAGCGGCGCCGCGGTCCTGCTCGCCCGCCGCCACGGCCGCATCGGCCCGGCCTCGCTGATCCTGGCCGGGGTCGGGGTCGCGTCGCTGGCCGGGTCGGGCATCGGCCTGTTCCTGTTCGTCGCCGACGACGCCCAGCTGCGCTCGGTCACGTTCTGGTCGCTGGGCAGCCTGGGCAACGCGACCTGGCCGCTGGTCGGGGTGGTCGCCGGGCCGATGGCGATCGCCGGGCTGATCATCGGCCGCCACACCGCCGACCTCGATCGCCTGCTGCTCGGCGAGACCGAGGCGCGCCACCTCGGCGTCGAGGTCGAGCAGGTGACCCGGCGGATGATCGTCGCGGTCGCGCTGGCGGTCGGCGCCGCGGTCGCGGCGTGCGGCGTGATCGGCTTCGTCGGCCTGGTCGTGCCCCACCTGGTCCGCGGCTGGCTCGGCCCGGCCCACCGCGGGGTCGTGCCGGCGTCGATCCTCGGCGGCGCGTTGCTGATGGTCGCCGCCGACGTCGTCGCCCGCACCATCGTCGCGCCGGCCGAGCTGCCGATCGGGATCATCACCGCGCTGGTCGGCGCGCCGGTCCTGCTGGTCGTGGTGCTGCGCGGCCGCGCCGAGGGGCTGGCATGATCGTCGCCAGGAACGTCGAGGTGACGATCGGCCGGGCCCGGCTGCTGGCCGGCGTGTCGCTGGCCGTCGCCGCCGGCGAGATCGTCGCCCTGGTCGGTCCCAACGGCGCCGGCAAGTCGACCTTGCTGACGGTCCTGGCCGGCGACCGGACCCCGACCGCCGGCTCGGTCGAGCTGGCCGGCCGTCCGGTTTCCGGACAGTCAGGCCGCGACCTGGCCCGCTGCCGCGCGGTCCTGCCCCAGCGGGCCGGGCTGTCGGCCGGGTTCACCGCTCTCGAGGTCGTGATGCTCGGCCAGGACGGCGGCCTGCCCGGCGAGCGGGTCCGCGCGGCCCGGCGCCGGCTGGCCGCGGTCGAGCTGGCCGGCCTGGCCGATCGCGCCTACCCGACCCTGTCGGGCGGCGAGCAGCAGCGGGTCCAGCTCGCCCGCGTGCTCGAGCAGCTCGGCGACGCCGGCGGCCGCGCCCTGTTCCTCGACGAGCCGACCGCCGCGCTCGACCCCCGCCACCAGCACCTGGTGCTCGGCCTGGCCCGCCGCGCCGCCACCGCCGGCCACGCGGTGGTGATCGTGCTCCACGATCTCAACCTGGCCGCGCTGCACGCCGATCGGATCGCCGTGCTCGATCGCGGCCAGCTCGCCGCCCTCGGTTCCCCCCGCGAGGCGCTCCATCCCGAGCTGCTCCGCGACGTCTTCGCGGTCGACTTCGACCTGGTCCTGCGCGCCGACGGCACGCAGCTCCTGGCCGCGCGACCGTCCCAACCTCCAGGAGCCTGACCATGCGTACCTCCTCGCTCACCTCCCTCGCGCTCGCCCTCGTCGCCGTGCCCACGCTGATCGCGTGCGGGTCCGTCGACGGCGACGACGGCGCCGGTGACGGCGACGGTGACGGCACCATCGACGCCGCGCTGCCGATCGACGCCGCCGGCACCTGCGATCCGGCGACCGCGCTACCGACCCAGTGGCGGCCGATCGCGATGGTCTCGACCGGCGCGGTCACCGCGACCGCGGCCGGCGGCGTGACCACCGCGACCGTCGACGCCACCGCCGGCGGCACCGCCGGCGCCGCCGACAACCCCTACATCTACGTCGATCTGATCAACGGCACCCGCGTCGACGTCACCGACGTCCAGGCCGCGAGCTCCGCCGCGTGGCACCTCGCGCTCAAGCGGTCGAGCCTCAAGCTCAACGGCGGCGACTCGGGCCCGGCCAACGTGCAGGGCGCGAGGGTCGCCGCCGCCACCCTGGCCGAGGTCACCACCGTGCCGGCGACCCTGGCCACCGACGACTGGGCCACCGACGACTGCATGCTCAACGCGCTGCCGGGCGGCGAGCCGGCGACGGTGATGGGCGACTGGTACGACTACGACGTCGACACCCACCAGCTCACGCCGAAGGCCGAGGTGTGGGTGCTGAAGCTCGGCGGTGGCGGCGGCGGGGCCCAGACCCGCAAGCTGCGCATCCTCAGCTACTACGGCGACGCCGCCAACCCGATGCGCGGCGCGTACTACCGGCTCGAGTGGGCGCCGCTGTGAGCCGATTGCGCGCGGCGCGGTTCGCGATCGTGGCCGGCGCGCTCGCGCTGGTGACCGCGCCGGCGCGCGCCGACCGCGATCCGTGGCAGCCGGGCGCGACCGCGGCGTCGTTCGCGCGGCCGGGTGGCCGGGTCCGCGTCCATTACGTCACCACCACCGGCGACGCGGTGCCGGCCGACGACGCCGACGGCAGCGGCGTCCCCGACTTCGTCGAGGAGGTCGCCGCCCGCGGCGACGAGGTGGTGAGCCGGCTCGGCGCGCTCGGCTTCCGCGCCCCCGTGACCGACGGCGCGCTCGGCGGCGACGATCGCCTCGACATCTACCTGCGCGACCTCGCCGGCGCCGACGGCAGCTTCACCGCCGACACCTGCACCGACGTGCCGACCCGGTGCGCCGGCCACCTGACCATCGAGAACGACTTCGCCGGCTACTCGTACCCGAGCCGGTCGATCGCGATCCGCGTGCTGACCAGCCACGAGCTGTTCCACGCGGTCCAGGCCGCCTACGACGCCGATCAGCCGGCGGCGTGGTCGGAGGGCTCGGCGGTGTGGGCCGAGGAGCTGCTCTACCCCGAGCAGGACGACTTCGAGCGCCTGGTGGCCGCGTTCCTGGCCAGGACCTTCCGTCCGTTCGAGCGCCCGGGCGGCGGGTTCGGCGATCTCTACCCGTACGGCGCCGGGCTGTGGCCGTACTTCCTCGCCCAGCGCCACGGCGCCGAGATCGTGCGCGGCGCGTGGGAGCGCTGCGAGGATACCGGCGACGATCCCGGCTTCCTCGACGCGATCGCCGCCGAGCTGAGCGCGCGCGGCGACGACCTCGAGCCGGCGTGGATCGAGTTCACGCGCTGGAACGCCCGCACCGGCGCCCGCGGCGCCGGCGGCGACTATCCCGACGCCGGCCGGCTCGCAATGGCGGTGCGTGACGCGCCGCTGGCGACGCCGGGCGTCGCCACGGTCGCGGTCGAGGGCCTGTCGGCCCGCTACCTGCCGCTCGCGGGGATCGCCGGCGCGACCCGGCTCGAGGTCCGCGCCACCGCGCCGGTCGCCGCCGCGCTGCTCGCCCACGACCGGGCCACCGAGGTGGTCCGCCTGGCCGGCAGCGACGGCGTCGACCTCCTGCATCGCTTCGAGCTGCGCGGCGGCGCCGGCGCCGACGTCGAGCTCGTCGTGTCCGGCGCCACCCGCGGCACGCCGGTCCACGAGGTCACGGTCGAGGTCCGGCCCGATCTCGGCCCCGACGAGCCCGCGCCGCCCGACGACGGTGGCTGCGCG
>Ga0247822_10000816_pt1 | contig 17839 bp, 16 predicted proteins | sample 13C_Cellulose_Da_FD_192423 | JGI IMG/M metagenome (GOLD analysis project Ga0247822, IMG submission 192423) | Soil microbial communities from agricultural site in Penn Yan, New York, United States - 13C_Cellulose_Day30 | ecosystem: Environmental > Terrestrial > Soil > Agricultural land | place...
GGGCCAGCGTTGGCGTTTGTCCAACCAGGTCAACCTGTACAACGAAAGCCAGTTCCTGAAGGAGCGCAACGAGTCGGGCCTGGCACACACCTTCGGCATGGATTTCTATCCGGCCCAGGGCTGGAACCTGGGCTTCACGCTGTCCGATGGCGAACTGACCAACACCGGTGGCGGCAACGTCGACCGTCGCGCGATCAGCGTCTCCGGCGGCCGCACCTCGCCGGACACCGACTGGCAGAGCAAGCTGGAGTGGCGCCAGGACAACGGGGCCGAGCAGCGCGAGCAGTGGGTCAGCACCCACCGTCTGACCCACAAGATCAACGAGAGCTGGCGCATCGCGGCGCGGTTGAACTACGCCGACACCGACGATGAGCTGAACCCGCTCGCCAGTGCACGCTTCATCGAAGGCAACGTGGGCTTCGCCTACCGCCCCTGGAACAGCCAGCGCTGGGGCCTGTTCGGTCGCTACACCTACCTGTACGACCTGGCCACGCTCGGCCAGATCGGCGGTGCCGACTACGACCAGAAGTCGCAGATCCTCTCGCTGGAAGGCGTGTACAAGCTGGACCAGCGCTGGGAGTTCGCCGGCAAGCTGGCACGGCGCGAAGGCGAAGTCCGCATGGGACGCGGCACGGGCGCATGGCTCGACTCGGCTACCACCTTCGCCGCCGCGCAGGTGCGCTACGACCTGCGCACGCAGTGGCATGCGCTGGCGGAGTACCGCTGGCTCGACGTCGAGGATGGCGGCTCCAGGCAGGGCTTCCTGGTGGGCGTGGATCGCGACCTGGGCAAGAACTTCCGCGTCGGGGTGGGCTACAACTTCACCGAGTTCAGCGACGACCTGACCGACTTCGACTACGACCACAAGGGCTGGTTCCTCAACCTGACCGGAAGGTACTGATGCGAACGGGGTGCCGTCTGAAGGTGCTGCTGCAATGCGGCCACTCTTGAGACGCGAAGATCGATTCGCCTGCGCGTGGAGAACATCGCGCAGGTGGATGGAGCAGCGAAAACTATTCGATGGGGAACACTTGTGCGGGATTTTGATGCCTTCAAATCGATTATGCGGGTTGGGAGCCAGCTCGGCACAGGAAATCCGGCGCGCCGACTGATCCTGTTGGCGGCATTGCTGTGGTCGCACTCCGCGCTGGCGGCGACTTACACGGTCACCACATTGGGCGACGCAGCAGGGACATGCACCGGCGCCAGCCCGAATTTCAGTTGCACCACGCTGCGCGCGGCTATCGACGAGGCCAATGCCACGACGGGGGTAGCCGACACCATCGTGTTCGGTGTATCCGGCACGATCAATCTTGCTTCGACCCTACCGTACGTCACTGACACGTTGACCATGAACGGCGGCAATGCCGTCACCATTGCGGCCGGAAACTTCGAAAGCCTGATCTTTTATGGCGCAGAAGTCAGCAACAGTCAGCTGCTCAACATGGGGTTCAGTGGCACCTCGGAGCCGGCCAGTACGCTTCGCGTGGACGGCACCATGGACGTCCTGGTTCAGGGGAACACGTTCGTAATGGGAGTGACGACGGGCTCGGCCATCCTGGTCCGCAATAGCGATAACGTCACGACAAATAACAATAATGTTACTGGCGGCGTTTACAGCATCAACTATTACAACGATGCTAGTTCGCCTTACCTTACGGATCCGGCGTACAACGGCACCATCACCAATAACAACGTCAGCAGTGGGTCTTCGGGCATCGCGCTTTATACGGCCAACAACATACTGGTCGATGGCAACATCATCACCGGCAGCACCGGCATTGGCATCCGGCTGGGCATGCAGTTCGACGGCCCCTACGGGTCGAACAACAACACCATTACCAATAACACCATCACCAATGGCAGGAATGCGGGCATCTCGGTCACCGGCTACGGAGGCGGGGCCCAGATGGGGGTGTTCAACAACAACCTGATTCAGGGGAACACCATCACGGGGAATTCGGGTGCCGGGGTGTGGCTGCCGAGCACGAGCTTGATCCAGACCAACGGCAACGTCATTACCGGCAACACCATCACCGGCAATGGCGGCGATGGCGTCAATATCACAGGCGTCAACGCGGCGGACAACATCGTCTATGCCAACACCAATATCTCCGGCAACGGCGGTTTGGGCATCGATCTGGCCGCCAATGGCGTCACCGCCAACGATGCGGGAGATGCCGATACGGGCCCCAACGGCGTGCAGAACTTCCCCGTGACCGTCAGCGTGTCCGGAACCACGGTGAACTTTTTGCTCGACACCACCGCCAACGCCAATGGCTACCGGATCGACTTCTACAACAACCCAGGCGGTCTTGATCCGACCGGTTACGGTGAAGGTCAGGTCTGGCTGGATTCGTGCATTGTCGCCAGTCCCAGCGCCACCGTACCCAGCAGCTGCAGCATTGCGGGAGTGGACGCGGCCACGTTGCGCATGACAGCCACGCGTTGCCTGACCGCCGCATGCACCAGCGGCGCGACTTCGGAGTTCAATGGGCCTTCCGCAAATCTGACCATTACCAAGACCAATACCCCCGGGGTGAACGGCGAGGTAGACCAGGCCAACGACACGGTGATTGGCGGGCTGTCCACGACGTACACCCTGGTGGTGAGCAATGCGGGTCCGGGTTCCGCAAACAATTCCATTGCCAAGGACACGCCGGGGGCAGGATTGAGTGGCTGCGTTGCGGAGTGCGCCTCGACCACGGGCGGCGCAGTCTGTCCTGCAGCACCGGCTAGTTTGTTGACCGCCGGAGGCGTGACGATCGCAACATTCCCGGCCAACAGCAGTCTTACCTTCAACGTCACCTGTAACGTGCCGTAAGCAAGATTCTTAGATATGTACATGCACGAGTGTTTCCTCAACCTGGCGAGCAGAATGGTGGATTCGCCGGAACGCGACACCTGTTTTCAGTGAATGCGGCGGTTGCACCATGCACACTAAGAAGGAACTGAGATGAAATGCTGTCTGCCTGCCATACGCCTGAAGGCCTCTGCGTTGCCGCTTCTGCCCGTTGCATTGCTGTTGATGGCGCTGCAGCCGGGCGTGGCGATGGCGCAGGCAGCGCTGGAAATGCAGACGGGTGTCGGCAACACGTCAGGCAATGGGCCTTCCGTCCTGGACCAGGCCGTCACCCTGCAGTACAACACCGACAATCCGACGGGTAACACATTTGCAGCGTACACGCCGGCCGTCACTGTTACCTACATCCTCAGCAACCAGCAGTACTCCGGGCTGACCGCGGCGCAGGGCTTTCCCGCTGGCACGGGCGGCAATGCGGTGTTTTTCGGCGGCAACCCGTCGAACACTACGGGGACTATCGATCCGTCGCCGATCTATGTGGCGTTCAACGCGCTTGGCTCGCCCGCGAACGCGAACTTCACCTCGGCAAATCCCGTTGCGGGGCAGGGCATTGCGACCACCAGCAATGCCGGTATCTGGATTGTCAGTTCGGCGCGCGCCTTGGGCCTGCAGGTCTCGCCTCCGTCGACGTCCTCGCGGGTGCAGATGGCCGATCTGACCCTGACCTTCAATAGCCCGGTGAGGGACCCGATTCTCCATTTCGTGGGTATGGGTGGTTTTGGGACTCTAAGTACGACGCTGGGAATGACTTCGGAATTCGATTTGCTGACGCCGGGCGTTACGCTCACCGAACTCTCCGGCAACGCGCCGTTCGTCGCCAGCGCAAGCCAGATCAACAACGCCAACACCGCTACGCTGAACGTCAGTTGTTCCGCAAATCAGGCGGCTTGTGGATCGGCGAGGGTCAATACCGGTGGCAATGCCATCACCAGTGTGAGTTTCCGCGTCTATTTGCGGGGAAATGGCGGGCGAACCACGTGGACGAGCGGAGGGAATGATCATTGGGGTGATGCCGTCGCGATCAGCGTTTCGCTGGCTCCCCCCTCGATTAACGGCACGGTTTTCCAGGACACGCTGGGCGAACTGCTGGTTGACGGCGCGATCGGCAGTGCCGCCAATCCCGCCCTGTCGGGCCGCACGGTGCGCCTGTTCAATGCTGGCGGAACGCAAGTCGCGACCACCACCACCGCTGCGAATGGCAGCTATACGTTCACGGGCTTGCAGGGCGGCACCTACTACGTGGCTGTGGATGCGCCGACGGTCAATGCCGCGGGCAACAGCACCAACATCCTGCTTGAGCAGACCTACGCCGCTGCCGGCGCGGGCAATGCCGGTGCGGCAGAGGGTAGCAGCGGCTATGGCCCCTTGTGCGTGGGCCCGGCCCCTGGCTACACCCAGCAGGGAGCTACCACGACGACCAACCTGGCCACGGCGCATGCCAATGGCTATTGCTACGGTGGCCGTCGCGGTGCCGCGGCCGACGCAGGCACCACGGCACTCGATGGCAAGGAGCATGTGACCCGCGTCGTTGTCGGCACCATCGATGTGACCGGCGTGGATTTCGGTTTCTCGCCGTATGTCGTGACCAATGTCAACGATGCGGGGCAGGGCTCGATCCGGCAGTTCGCGCTCAATGCGGGCAATGCCGCCACAGGCGGCACCTACGCCATGCGCGTGGTGCCGGCCGTGCCAACCAATGCCAGCGGTGGCGGCGGCAACTGGTGGCGGGCCGATCTCGCCACGATCACCGCCAGCAACAACGTGCTGATGTCTCAGCTCAGCCGGGTGACCCTGTTCGACGGCACCCCGCACAGCAACACCAACGGCACCACCGCGCTCGACCCCATGCCCGGCGACATGATCCCGGCCAGTACCGCGGTCGGCAACCGGGGCCGTACCGTGGGCAGCATTCCGCGGCCGGATTTCATGGTCAACTACACCGGTGCGGTGACCACCACCACGGTGATGATCAACCACGCCACCAACTGTGCCGGCAGCGCCACCCGCAATATCGCCCTCAACATGGTGGCGGCCAACGCCTCGGTGCTGGTGCAGGAAACCTGCGGCCAGTACACCCTGGACCAGACCGTACTCGGCGCGCGGCCGGATGGCACGGTGGCCACCGGCGGCCAGACCGGTGGCATGCTGGCCAATCCCAGCACGCCGGTCTGGACCGGGCCGGTCCGTATCACCCGCAACTACATCGCCAACCCGAGCTACGGCATCACCCTGCGCAACGGCTCGCCGGCAGCGGCCGACGGCATCCTGCTGGAAGGCAACTACATCACCGGGGCGACGAGTGCCGGCATGACGCTGGAACGCGACGGCGCGTTGGTGCGCGGCAACCTGGTCACGTCCAGCAGCGCGGCGGCCACCGGCATCGTCGATACCATCAATGGCACCGGTGGCAACACGATCACCGAAAACACGGTCACGGCCAACGGCATCAACATCCACTTGAACAAGCCGAACGAAACGGCGACCTTCAACGTGCTGACCAACGCCGCCGGGACGGCTACGTTTCGCGGTGCGGGCATCGTGGCGCAGGACAGCAACAGCATCCGCATCAGCCAGAACACCTTCGGTGGCAACAACAGCAACGCCATCGACCTCAATCGCAACGGCGTGACCATCGCCACCGCGGGTGGCGACGATTGCCCGTCTTCAGGCGTGGCCAATGGCGGCGTGGCGCGCCCGCGCATCACCAGCGCCACCTACAGCGGCTCGACGCTGACCGTGAGCGGTTTCTACTGCAACGTCGGCACGCATACGCTGGAACTCTACCGTGCGGGCGACAATGCCAATGGCGACACCGGCAGCGACGGACTGGTCGCGGGCGAGGGCGTCGAATACCTGGGTAGCCTGACCGGCCTGTCGGGCGGTACGTTCACCAACCAGAGCATCACCACCAGTGCATTGTCGGCGGGCGCGCAGATCACCACGATCAGCATCCGTACCGATGGCGCTGCTGGCAGCACGCTGGGCAACACCAGTGAGTTCAGTGTCAACACCCCGGTGTCGAGTGCGCGACTCTCGCTCGCCAAGACTTGGGTGCAGGCCGCGGTCGGCCATGCGGTGGACATTGCCCTCACGGGAACGCCTGCGCCGACGGGAAGCGGCGCGCTCGCGTCCGTGGCCAACACCGCCAGCGAGACCGATACGGGTGCCACGTCCTACGGCGTGATTGCGGGCAACACCTACACCCTCCAGGAAGCCTTCAGCGTGGGTGCCGCGTCTGACTACCGGAAATCCTTGGCGTGTACCGGGAACGCCGGTGCCGGCACCGCCTTGGACTACACCACCGATGCGACCTCCGGCACCATCACCATTGGACAGGACGCCACCGACATCGTGTGCACCTTCACCAATGCACGTGTCCTGGCTGATTTGTCGATAACCAAGACCAGTGCAGCCAGCACGGTGGTCAGCGGTGAGCAGGTCGTCTACACCATCGTGGTGGGCAACGCCGGGCCGGACGCCGGGGACAACGCGGTCGCCACGGATACGCCGGGCGCAGGGCTGAGCGGATGCGTTGCGACATGCGCGTCAGCCGCCGGTGGAGCGGTTTGTCCGGCGAGTCCAGGTGATCTGCTGACATCGGGGGGTGTGCAGATTGCGACGTTCCCCGCGGGCAGCAGCGTGACCTTCGAGGTCACTTGCATCGTTGGATCGACCAACTAGACATCTCTGAAGTCATGGGGTCAGGATGGCCCTTTCAGGGGCCTGGGTTCTGTCAGAGCCCGGGCGCGCGGTCCTACAGGCCCCAAGAGCCCGACGGGCGAACAGGAATTCACAAGTGTCGCGACCTACTCAAGGTAGGGAGGCGCGGAAGGTTTTGCGTTTCTGTAAGGAGTGTTGAATCGAAGCGGTGAACGATGAAGGGCATGGCGGCATGCATGTGCATGGCGCGCCATCAAGCAACGACGACGCAAGGTGAGCTCGCGGATCAGCCCGGAGGGACGCGCGGTGCAGTCGCGGAATCGGGATATCCGCTCGCGATCCAGCCTGCTTGGCAACTCGGTGATCAGGATCACAGCGATTGCGCAGATCCTGCAGCACCCTCGGGGCACCGTAGATCCCATCCGACGCCACCGCGACAGTACCCGATCCGCCTCATGTGTCGTTGCTTAAGGTCTCGCCCAGCGGCTTCCACGGCTGGGTGTCGCGTTCACCCAGTGCCCGCGATCAGGACAACACCCGGTTGCTTGTGAAGATCCGCGAGCATCATGCGGCCAGCGACGGCGTGATGGGCGCACCGCGCATGCACGAAGTCCTGGGCTACGAGGGCGAGACGGCCAGCCTCAAGCGGATTGCCCGGCTCATGGCGGACGCCGACCTGTCGGGCGTACCGCAGAAGCGGCGCTGGCGGCAAAAAAGCACAGGCGTGCGCCCGGTCCGTGTCCGCAATCACCTAGCGCGCGACTTTACCGCCCTGGAGCCGAACACCAAGTGGGTGGTGGACATCACCTACATCCGCACCGGCGAAGGCTGGCTATACCTTTGCGCCGTGCTGGATCTGTACTCCGGCAAGGTCGTCGGCTGGTCGATGGCGCCGGTGCAGGATCGGCACCTGGTGCTGAAGGCGGTGATGATGGCGAGCTGGCAGCGATCGGATCGCAACTCGGTGATCCTGCACTCCGACCGCGGTACGCAGTTCACCAGTGCCGAGTACCAGCAGTTCCTGAAGGACCACCACATCATCAGCAGCATGAGCGAGGTGGGTCACTGTGGGGACAACGCGGCGGCAGAAGGCTTCTTCGGCAAGCTCAAGCGCGAACGGGTTCACCGCCGGCGCTACCTGACCTTGGCAGAGGCTAGGAGCGATGTGTTCGACTACATCGAGCGGTTCCACAATCCGCTCATTCAGCGAAGGCTCGACGCCAAGGATCAGGCCATTAGTCTCTTAACCCAAAAGTCCGTGGAGACGGGGTAGAGCCCGGCATGACGATATTCATGCAAGGTGCTTCTGAAGCCTGTTAGTCCCAAGGAGTCCGGATACATCCGACCAAAGCCGGGGTACATCTGGGGGGTGCGGATTTTATGAGAAAGTTTTTTATTGATAAAAATCAATGGCTTGAGTAGATTATTCGGGTCGGATAAGCGCACCATTTCCTGTCGGCGCATTGCCAACTCGCGTGCTGCGATGCCACAGGCCCGTCATCGCCGACGGCATAGACTGTGCGTCTGTTTTTCGCAGGACGTACCCATGAGTCGAACTTTCCCTCCCGTTTCCCTGATCGGCGTGCCCACCGATGTCGGCGCAGGCCATCGTGGCGCGCGCATGGGGCCTGATGCGCTGCGCATCGCCGGCCTTGCCGAAGCACTCGCGGCACGGGGCGTGGAAGTGATCGACACCGGCAACGTGCAGGGTCCTGCCAATCCCTGGACCGGTCCCGTCCAGGGTTACCGGCATCTCGATGAAGTGGTCGCATGGAACCGCGCGGTGATGGACGCCACCGCTGCCGAACTGGCGCAGCAACGGCTGCCCATCATGCTTGGCGGCGACCACTGCCTCGCCATGGGCTCCATCACCGCCGTCGCGCAGCATTGCCGTCGGGTCGGCAAGAAGCTCCGGGTGCTGTGGCTGGACGCGCACTCGGATTTCAACACCAGCGAAGTCACGCCTTCCGGCAACATCCACGGCATGCCGGTGGCGTGCCTGTGCGGCATCGGTCCGGACGCGCTGACCAGGCTCGGGGGCCAGGCGCCCGCGATCACGCCGTCGATGGTCCGGCAGATAGGCATCCGTTCGGTCGATCCCGAAGAGAAGAAACTGATCAAGGACCACAAGGTCGACGTGTACGACATGCGCTACATCGACGAAGTGGGCATGAAGCGCACGATGGAGGCTGCGCTGGAAGGCCTGGATGCCGACACCCACCTTCATGTCAGCTTCGACGTGGATTTCCTGGACCCGAGCATCGCGCCCGGTGTGGGCACCACGGTGCCCGGCGGTCCCAACTATCGCGAAGCGCAGCTGGTGATGGAGATGATCGCTGACACCCGGCTGATGGGTTCGCTGGACATCGTCGAGCTCAATCCCGTGCTGGATCGTCGCAATCGCACGGCAAAGCTCACGGTGGACCTGGTGGAGAGCCTGTTCGGCAAGTCGACATTGATGCGGGACTAGGCTCACGGGGGATGAGGGGAAACTGGGACTGAACGGAGCTGGTGCTGTTTCACGCGGCCTATACGTCGCGACCTCGAAGGTGTCCGCACACGCCGCCGCAACGTGGGACGCACCTGCGGCAGCACCCAATCCACCCAGGAGAAGACACATGAAGCGTGCGATGACCCTGCTGATGATGGCCATGTTCTCGATGGCGGTACTGTCCGGCTGCAACACCATGGCCGGCGCCGGCAAGGACGTGCAGAAGGTCGGCGAGAAGGTCGAGGACAAGGCCCAGGACTGCAAGGACGGCAAGTGCTGATGCGCGCTGTCGGCTGACCGCATCCGCCGGATGCGAACCGAAGGAAGGGCCGGGAAACCGGCCCTTCCGCGTTGCCGGCCAGGGTTTGGTCAGCCGCCAGCCAGCGTGCTTAAATCAGACTGCACGGGTGGGGCGGCATGGCCGGCGTGTGCCGGACGATGCGCGCCCCAGGCCGTGAATACCGTCCACAGGAGTCGCTTATGAAGCGTATCGTCGCGTTGTTGCTGTTGTCCCTGTTCTCCGTCGCCGTGCTGTCCGGCTGCAACACCGTCAAGGGGTTCGGCAAGGACGTGCAGAAGGTGGGCGAGAAGGTCGAGGATTCCTCGGGCAAATAAGCCCGTGGATTCTGAAGACTCGGAAGCGGGCCGCGTATAGCGGGCCGGTTTTTTGCCGGTATCTGCGATGCGTCAGCCGCGACGATGGGCCACGAAGATCGGGAATGCGCGTCGCTGAACGCATTCATCCGTGCGAACGTGTCCTCATGCGACTGAACTGTTCAGTCAATCCTAATGGCGCGTTGACGCACAGTTGATCGGATGGGAACACGCGGTCTGCGATGCTGTTTCCGCGGCGCCCCCTGCCGCTCAATCAAGCGAGGAAACACCATGAATCAGGACATCATCGCCGGCAACTGGAAGCAGCTGAAAGGCAAGATCCAGGCGAAATGGGGCGATCTGACCGATGACGATTTCAAGGTCGCGCAGGGTAATGCGGAGTACCTTGAAGGCAGGCTGCAGGAGCGCTATGGCTACGATCGGGATCGGGCCCATACCGAAGTCGAGGACTTCAGCCGCAGCCTGCGCGACGACAAGTCGATGCGGCACTGACCTTCTGAAATCCGCGCCAATGCCGAGCAGGAAACGGGCCGCCTATGCGGCCCGTTTCTCGTGTGAGGTTCAGCGCGGGTAGGGCGGATCCGCGACGAAGCCGTTGGGGAACGCGCGCGGCGACTCGTCTCGCCAGAGCGGACGTGACGGCCGGGGGACGATGCCCAAGGCGACCAGTCGGCGACGCTCGTCGTAACGCAGTTCGCTGACCTGTTCCGGTTGGCGGGTCGCGCGCTCGAAGCCGGTGCGCGAGGTCGGCGCCCATTCGCGTCCCCCGTGGCCGGTACCGATGCTCTGCCGGTGGGCTGCTTCGTCGGCGACGATGGCGCGTGCCGATGCGGTGGGTGCGGATGCTTCTGCTTCCGTGCGCTTCTCCATCGCGCCACGGGCGATCGGCGGCGGTGTGTACTGCGGATAGCGGTAGGCACGTGCTTCGCGGAAGGCGGCGATGCCGATCACGCCCACGTTGCGCGACCGGCCGGTACGGGCGGCATAGCTGTCGCCGAGGTCGGTGAACACGAACTGCGCTACGTCGTCCATCGACTTGCGCCAGCCGCTGATCTCGGTGGCCTGCCACGGCTCCAGCACGTAACCTGCCTGTGACGGATCCGCGGTCTGGCCGGTGATGGCATTGACGCCGTCCACCGACAGCACGACCAGCACGCGCTCGCCCGTCGTGTTGGCCAGGCGCACGCTGTAACGGTGGCCGGGGGTGCCGGCGACCCAGAGATCGCCGCGATGCGGGTACCTCGCGAGCGATTCGCCGGTATCGCGGTCGACGAGGCTGACATCGACCAGGGGGCGGGCATGGACGGGAGCGCACGCGGCGAACAGCGCGAGCGTGGTGAGGAACGCGAGGATGCGGTGCAACATGTCCGTTCTCCAGGTGGGGACGATGCTGGGAACGGGTCGCCGGAAGGAGTGGGGTTGTCTGACCAGGCGATGCCGTTGCCGGTTAAGCCGCCAGCGGGTCTGGCCTGCGACGCCGTGTCGCAGGCGGGCCGGCCGCATCACCCGGTCCCAGCCGGTAAACTGGCCGCTTTCCCGCATTCCCCCGCCTCGCACATGACCACCCGCGTCCTTACCGGCATCACCACCTCGGGCACCCCGCACCTGGGCAACTACGTCGGTGCCGTGCGCCCTGCCGTGGCCGCCAGCCGTGCCGGAGACACGGAGAGTTTCTATTTCCTGGCCGACCTGCACAGCCTGATCAAGGCGCAGGATCCGGCGCGTACCCAGCGCTCCACGCTGGAGATCGCGGCGACATGGCTGGCCTGTGGCCTGGAGCCGGACAAGGTGTGGTTCTACCGCCAGAGCGACGTGCCGGAGATCACCGAACTGACCTGGTTCCTGACCTGCGTGGCAGGCAAGGGCATCCTCAACCGCGCGCACGCCTACAAGGCCGCGGTGGACAAGAACAATGCCGACGGCGAAGACCCGGATGCGGGCATCAGCGCGGGCCTCTTCATGTATCCGGTGCTGATGGCGGCCGACATCCTGATTTTCAACGCACACCAGGTGCCGGTGGGTCGCGACCAGATCCAGCATATCGAGATGGCGCGCGATTTCGGCCAGCGCTTCAACCACGTGTACGGCAAGGAATACTTCACCCTGCCGGAAGCGTTGATCGACGACAACGTGGCCACGCTGCCCGGGCTCGACGGGCGCAAGATGAGCAAGAGCTACAACAACACCATCCCGCTGTTCGCACCGCGCGATGAACTGAAGAAGCTGGTGTTCTCCATCCTGACCGACTCGCGCGGCCCCGGTGAGCCGAAGGACACCGAGGGTTCGGCGCTGTTCCAGCTGTACCAGGCCTTCGCCAGCGCGGAGGAAACGCGGGCCTTCGCGCAGCAGTTCGCCGACGGCATCGGCTGGGGTGATGCCAAGCAGCAGCTGTTCGAGCGCATCGATGCCGAGATCGCCCCGCTGCGCGAGAAGTACGAAGCGCTGATGGCGCGTCCGGCCGATATCGAAGCGATCCTGCGCGACGGCGCGCGGCGCTTGCGCGAACGCTATGCCACGCCGTTGCTGGCGGAGCTTCGCCATGCCGTGGGCCTGCGTGATCTGTCGCAGCAGCCGGTGGCGGAAACCAGGGCCGCCGCGAAGGCCGCGTTGCCGGTATTCAAGCAGTACCGCGACACCGACAGCCGCTTCTACTTCAAGCTGGTCGATGCCGAAGGCAACGTGCTGGTGCAGAGCAACGGGTTCGATTCGCCGAAGGATGCCGGCAGGCTGATCGGCGTGCTGAAGCGGGCCGAGCAGGCGGACGCGATGGAGACGCCGGAAATCGTGCTGCAGGTGCCGGCGGCGGACGTGCTGGCCGCACTGGCCGCGCTGCGCGATGCGGAGGCCTGAACCATGCCGTATCTGGCGGTGATCCTGTTCCTTCCGTGGTTCCTGCTGCTGGGTTCGCTGTTCTGGCTGTTCCCGCGCCAGCCACGCAATGCGCGCCGCAAAGGCTTCGATCTGGCGGTGCTGGCCGTCGCCTTCGTGCTGAGTTTCATCGGAATGCAGTGGGGCTATGCGCTGGGTGCGGCCGACGTGGGCACGGGGGCGATCTGGAAACAGGTACTGGCTACCCTGGTGGCCTACGGCGCCTTCCTGTTCGTGCTGACCGTGGCGGTGCCCGTGCGCGGCTGGTGGTTGTCGCGCGGGTGATCGCCCGCAGGAGCGGGTTGTTCCACCAAAGGCGGGTCGTGCGCTCACGCGACGGGGACTAGAATCCGGTCATCCGTTCCCACACAGGTCCGCGGATGAGCCTCCACGGCATCCATACCATCGACACCGCGTTCCAGCGCGACCACTTCGACGCCGCCTACCTGATCGTGGAAGCCGGCCGGGGGGCCTTCATCGACTGCGGCACCAACCATTCCGTGCCGCGCCTGCTGGACGCGCTGCAATCCGCCGGACTGGAACCCGACGAAGTGGACTTCCTCATCGTCACCCACGTGCACCTGGATCACGCCGGCGGCGCGGGGCTGCTGATGCAGCAGCTGCCGAACGCCACGCTTGTCGCGCATCCCCGTGCAGCGCCGCATCTGATCGATCCGGCGAAGCTGATCGCGGGTGCGACGGCGGTCTATGGCGAAGAAGAAATGCAGCGCAGCTACGGCACCCTCGTGCCGGTGTCCGAAGCGCGGGTACGCGTGGTGGAGGATGGCGAGACGGTGACGCTGTCGGGACGCCCATTGCAGTCCATCGACACGCCTGGCCATGCCCGCCACCATCATTGCATCTGGGACGCGCGCAGCCGCAGCTGGTTCACCGGCGACACGTTCGGACTGTCGTATCGCGAACTGGACGGCCCGCACGGTGCCTTCATCCTGCCGACGACCACACCGGTCCAGTTCGAACCCGCGGCGTTGAAGGCGAGTATCGCGCGGATGGTCGCGTATGCACCGGATGCGATGTACCTGACCCATTACGGCCGCATCGGCGACGTGCCGCGCCTGGCGCAGGCGCTGTACGAGCAGGTCGACGCGATGGTCGCCATCGCCAACGCCTGCGACGGCCGCGCCGACCGTCATCGTTGCCTCGTGGCCGGTCTTTCAGCGCTGTATCTGGAGCGCGCGCACGCATTGCGGGTGCCGCTGGCCGACGAAGAGGTCGAACGCGTCCTCGCGATGGATATCGAATTGAATGCGCAGGGCCTGGGCGTGTGGCTGGATCGTGGGCGCCCATGACGGGCCGCCGTTTCCTGTAGAAGCGACTGACGTCGCTCCTGTGGCAAACATGGATGGACTAGACTGCCGATGTGTCCATTTTTGGCGGTCCCCATGAAGCACTTCCTTCCCACGCTGCTGTTGTCGCTTGGCGCGACGCCGGCACTCGCCGCCGATGTTCCCGGCGGCGGCATCAGCGCCGACAACCTCTCGCGCCATGTCCGCGTCCTCGCATCGGACGAGTTCGAAGGTCGCGCACCTGCGACGCAGGGCGAAACGAAGACGATTGCCTACGTCGTGGATGAACTCCGGAAGGCAGGCGTGCAGCCGGGAGGTGAGCGCGGTGGTTGGACCCAGGACGTGCCGCTGGTACGCGCACGGGTGGACGGGGCGGTGGACGCGGGGTTGAGGATCGGTGGCGTCACGCAGACCCTCGTCAATGGCGACGATGTCGTCATGCAGAGCCTGAGTCCGGTCGAGCGCGTGCATGTTGTCGACGCGCCCCTGGTGTTCGTCGGTTACGGCGTGAGCGCGCCCGAGCGGAACTGGGATGACTACAAGGGCGCGGACCTGCGCGGGAAGGTCGCGGTGGTGCTGATCAACGATCCGGACTACGAGACGGCGCAGCCAGGTGCGTTCGACGGACCGGCGGTCACCTACTACGGACGCTGGACCTACAAGTACGAAGAGCTCGCGCGGCAGGGTGCCGTGGGCGTATTGATCGTCCATGAGACCGCGCCGGCGGCCTACGGCTGGAGCACGGTCCGTGCTTCGGGTCTTTCGCCGGTGTTCGACATTCCGCGTGCGGACGCGGCGCGGTTCCACACGTTGTTCCGTGGCTGGATGCAGCGCGATCTTGCGGTGTCGCTGTTCCAGCGTGCGGGCCTGGATTTCTCCGCGGAGAAGCGGCGCGCGCAGACGGCCGGCTTCACGCCGGTGGCGCTGGGCGGGGCCACGCTGTCGGCCGACTTCAAGGTGGCGCGTGATCAGGTGATCACGCGCAACGTCATCGGCCGGCTGGAAGGCGCCGAGCGCCCCGACGAAACCGTGGTCTATTCGGCGCACTGGGACGCCTACGGCATCGGCGAGCCCCATGCCGACGGTGATGCGATCCGGCATGGTGCCGTCGACAATGCCACGGGGGTGGCGGCCGTGATCGAGCTGGCGCGCGTGTTCGCCGCCGGCCCGCGTCCGCAGCGCAGCCTGCTGTTCATGGCGTTGACGGCGGAGGAAAAGGGCCTGCAAGGCGCGATGTTCTATGCGGCCAACCCGGTGGCGTCGCTGGAGAAGACCGCCGCCGTGCTCAATATCGAGATGCTCAGCCCCGACGGTCCGAACCGCGACATCGCCTCCTGGGGCAACGGGCGCGTTTCACTGGAAGACGATCTGAAACGCGTGGCCGAAGCGCACGGACGTACCTACTCGCCGGACCCGAACCTCGAAGCGGGCTTCTTCTACCGCGCCGACCACTTCGCGTTCGCCCGCGCGGGCGTGCCGGCGATCACGATCGGCGCCGGACTGGATCGCGTGGACGGAGGTGTTTCCCGTGGCAAGGCGCTGCGCGATGCGTATTTCGCGAAGTGCTACCACCAGCCCTGCGATGCATGGACGTCGACCTGGAATGCAATGGGGCAGGCGCAGGATGTCGAACTGCTGTACGCGATGGGGCGCGGGATCGCCGACAGCGAAGCGTGGCCCCACTGGCGGGAGGGTTCGGAGTTCAAGGCCACGCGCGAACGTTCGGAGACTGAACGCAAATAGCGGCGCCTGCGCACGTCGGGCGGAGCGGGTGGCGCGGTATGCTCCGTGTCCTTTCCGCGCCGCCCGAGCATCAGATGGCCTCACTGCATGCGCTGGTCTACCAGAGCCAGGCCACGCGCCCGCTGGAGACCGCCGACCTCGATGCCCTGCTGCTCGATGCACGCGTCAACAACCAGTTGGCCAACGTCACCGGCACCCTGATCTACGGCGGGCAACGCTTCGTGCAGTACCTGGAAGGCGCCCGCGTCGATGTCGAGCATGTCTACGCACGGATCGCCCGCGCGCGGCAGCATCGCGAACTGGAGATCCTCGAGCAGGGCAGCCTTGATGCGCGTCGCCTGCAGCGCTGGCACATGGGGTTCGCGGAAGCGCCGCAGAGCCTGGTCCAGCAGCTCAGTCAGGCGCAATGGCAGCGCGACCTGCCGTGGCTGGAGGACGAGACTGCATCGTCTCCCGGCCTGAAACACCTGCTGTCCTTCTGGAACGACCACGTTGTCGTGATGCGGTGAGCTGCTGCTCTCAGGGCCAGCGGTTCGGCGCGCCACGCGTGCTGTCTTCGTCCATCGGCACCACGCAGAAGCGATGGCCGGTGGGCGCTTCCATCACCCACCAGCGGTTGCGCACGTGCTGCACGCGCTTGGCGCCGAGCGCTTCCAGTCGTGCGACTTCGGCGTCGATATCGTCGGTCTCGATGTCCAGGTGCACGCGGGCTTCGTGCTTTACCTTCTGCACTTCGATGTGCAGGCCACCGGGACCGGGTTCGAACTTGTCGTAGATGCCCAGGTCGCCATCATCGGGATGGGTGACTTCCAGTCCCAGCGCCGAGCTCCAGAATGCGGATGCGGCGGGCAGGTCGTCGACCTGGCTGTCGATGATGAAACCGGCGAGACGGCTGCGGTGTGCCATGGCGGATTTCCGGGTGGATGTGCGCGACATCCTGCCACCGTTCGCGGTCAGGTGTCGTCCGCGACCGGGGTACCGAACTGCAGCAGGTAGCCGTTGTTGTCGTAGACGGCGAATTCGCGCATGCCGTAGGCGAACGTCTCGGGCGTGTAGCAGATGCGGGCATGGTCGCGCACGGCGTCCCACAGCGCGTCGACGTCGGCGACTTCCAGGTACAGCGAGCCGGTGAATCCCGGGACCGTATCGCCCTCGTGGTCGTTCATGCCGGACAGCATCAGCTCGGCACCGTCGCGGCGCAGCGCCAGCCAGCCCTGCTCCAGCGCGCCGGACGCGAGTCCGAAGCCCAGCACGTCGCGGTAGAACGCGAGTGTGCCGGGCAGGTCCGGCGTGCGCAGCATCGGCATGAGCCGACGGAAGGTCACGCCGGCAGGGCCAGGTCGTCGATCAATGCCTTGAGGAAGCGTGCCGCCTCACCGCCGGTGCAGGCGCGGTGGTCGAACGTCACCGACAAGGGGATGACCTTGTGCGATTCGAAGCCACCCATCACCGGCGTGACCTGGTGGCGCGCGCGGCCGGCGGCGACGATGGCGACGCACGGCGGCACCACCACCGGGGTGGCATAGCGGCCGGCGAACATGCCGAAGTTGCTCAGCGAGATCGTGTAGCCAGTCAGTTCCGACGGCGGGATGCTGCGGTCTTCCACCTGCGCGCGCAGGCGGTTGATGCTCTCGCGCACGCCGCCGGCTTCCAGCAGGTCGGCGTTGCGCAGCGCCGGCACGAACAGGCCGTCATCGGTGTCCACGGCAATGCCGATGTCGACGTGTGGATGCAGCGTGCGGGTGAGTTTCTCGCCGTCGAACCACGCATTCATCGCCGGCACCGTCTTGCAGGCACGCACGATGGCGCGGACGAGGCGGCCGGTCATGTCGTTGCCGGGTACCCACGCATGCACGTCGGCATCGTCGCTCAGCGTGGTCGGCACGACTTTGGCATGGGCATCGGCCATCACGCGTGCCATGTTGCGGCGCACGCCCTTCAGCTGTTCGGGCTGGCCGCTGACGGACACGCCCGGCGGCTGCGTGCGCATCGGCTTGCCGCTGGCGGACAGCGTGGTGCGCTGCACGGTAGGCGCCGCCGTAGGAGGGGCTTCAGCCCCGACCGCACGGTGGGAAAGCGTCGGGGCTGAAGCCCCTCCTACGGCGGCGGTGCCATCGGCGGCCGCCTGCTTCACATCCTGCATGGTGACCGCGCCATCGGCGCCGGTCGGGCGCACGCGCGCCAGGTCCACGCCGAGCTTCTTTGCCATCGCGCGCACGGCCGGCATCGCCTTGACCCCGCCGACGGCGATCGCCTGCTCGGTGTGCACGGCGTTGGACGATTGCATGGCAC